>SDBT01004901.1_pt1 | contig 22611 bp, 23 predicted proteins | sample 2277101 | NCBI WGS metagenome assembly SDBT01 (sample SAMN10404973, study PRJNA504765) | marine sediment metagenome | isolation source: marine sediment core GS10_PC15, 103 cmbsf | place: Arctic Ocean: Southern Knipovich Ridge | collected 2010 | reverse complement strand
GGTAGTTCTTTTAAAATGCATGTAGTTGGTTCACCAATCACTATATGCAGAACTACCATTATTTAAACCTTTTTGTCGGCAAATTAAGGTCAGAAAAGGAGAAATCTAGTTACGGGAAAACTGTAAATTTATTAATTCATAAAACAAGCTAATCAAATGAAATATAATATATGGTAAACAAATTGCTTTGGAGTAGAACAAAAGTTTATGGTGATAGGTATAAACCGTGATAATGATACTTTCATATATAGAAAAGACCTGATTGAAGCTAAAAATCTCAAACTGATTTTTAATCGCATTAGAAATTATCTAGCTGGTAATATATCAGGAACCACAAGGGATGAAGTATTAGCAGAGCAATTAATATTTTTAATGTTCTGTAAAATTAAAGATGAGCTACTAACCAAATCGAATGAACCAATGATCTTCCAAGTCAATCATCCTAACTCAATCAAACTAAAAGAAAGAATAACGAGATTATTTACAGTTTTAAAATCTGAAAACCAAGAAATTTTTGAAGAGAAAGATGAAATATTTATTGATGGATCTACCTTAGAATTAATTGTTAAGGAACTTGAGACATTCTGTATTATTGAGGCTAGTAGGGATGCGATTGGAGACGTTTTTGAGATATTTTTAGGACCATCTTTACGAGGAAATAAAGGACAATTCTTTACTCCCAAAAACATTGTTAAATTAATGATAAAATTGCTTGATCCGAAAATAAAAGAAAAACTCATTGATCCAGCATGTGGTAGCGGAGGATTTCTTATTGAGACCGTAATGTACTTGAAAGAAAAGACAAATTTTAATTTAAAGTCAAATATTCAAGGAATGCAGTTATTTGGGATTGATAAGGATCAATTCCTTACTAAAATAGCGAAAATTTATTTGCTAATACTGGGTGCTGGAAATAGTCGAGTTTTTTGTGGAAATTCTTTACTTCCACCTTCCAAATGGAAACCAGAAGTTTCTAATGAAATAATATTTGAAAACTTTGATATAGTAGTAACAAACCCTCCTTTTGGCGTAAAAATCCCAATAAAGACAAAAGAAACATTAAAACAATATAATTTCGGATTTAAATGGAAAAAGCTGAACAAATCCTCTACAATGTGGAAAAAAACAGAAGTAATACATGAAAAACAACCTCCTCAAATTCTTTTTATTGAACGATGTCTTGATTTGTTAAAACCGAATGGTAAACTGGGAATAGTATTACCTGATGGTATATTTGGAAATCCTACAAATCGATATATCCTGCAATCCTTACTGGAAAGAACAAAAATACGAGCTGTCATTAGCTGTTCACACTTAGCCTTTCTCCCATACACTCACACAAAAACTTCCATTCTTTTTATTGAGAAAACCGTTCCTGAAAAAGATTATTCATTCTTTATGGCAATTGCAGACCATGTAGGACATGATAAAAATGGAAAGATTCTCTATCATATTGATAGTAAAGGAGAATATGTTCTAGATGCTAAAGGAAGAAAAATAATTAAAGATGATTTCCCTAAAATCATAGAGAATTACTACAAGTATTTGAACAATGAATTGAAAGATTCTTCTCAACTTGGATTTCTTTTTCAGTTCTCAAAAATTAAGAATTTGATTTTAATTCCTGAATACTATAATCCTAACATCAAAAAGCAGTTAAATGACCTGATGAAACAAGGGGAATACAAACTAATCAGTATTGGAAAATTATTAAATGAAGGAGTAATCAAGATAACAAGAGGTCATGAAATTGGATCAAAATTTTATGGGACTGGAGAAATTCCTTTTATAAGGACTTCTGATTTAATTAACTGGGAATTAGATCTATATCCTAAGAAAAAAATTTCACTAGATATCTGGGAGTTATATAAGGATAAACAAGATATTAAAGATAAGGATATTCTATTTGTAAGTGATGGGACGTTTTTAATTGGTAAAACAGCAATGATTACTGAAACTGATGTGCAAATAGTTATTCAAAGCCATTTGAAGAAATTTAGAGTTATAAAACGCGACCAAATTGATGAATTTTTATTACTCTGGGCTTTAAACACTGAAATTGTCCAAAATCAGATAAAAGCAAAAACATTCATTCAAGCAACAATATCAACACTTGGAAATCGTATCGAAGAAATAATGTTACCCATACCTGTAAATATGGAAAAAAGGCAGGAGATTTCTAAAGAAATCCAAGAAATAATTTTTGAAAAAAAAATTCTAAGACAACGTATTTTTAACACGGTAAATTTAATTTAATATAGCTTTTAGCTTTTTCTTCAAATGCAATTTATTTTCATCTTCTATTAAAAATATTAAATATGTTTTATGTTAAACTATTCTATAATATATAAATTATATATAAAGGATCTATCACTTAAGAAAAACCTTATATACTCCCAATTTCTATTAAATCAAGACAAGTATATAATTGATATTTAAATCTAATCCTCAATAAGGTGAAATTTCCATGGGGTTCATAAAAAATAGAACAACTAGTTTTGTTCCTTGCTCTGGAATTGAATACGAAAGAAATTCTGAAACAGAATCGAAAGAACAGTATGAAAAATGGTTTTTAGGATCACTTATGAATAATCAATCTAATGTTTCAAGTCACTTTCGTAGGTTAACCTCTTTACATAATCGAATAACTCATGATGAGACTAATTTTGATGAAAGATATCAATCTAATAGTAGAATAGCCTCTCAACTAGATGAATTTTTCCCTTTACAATGGCTATCAGAAATAACGATAAAAATTACGAAAATTAAATCCACAGAATTAGGAATAAAGACTTGTAAAGATCGAGTCTGTTTGTACTTAGGTTTTATTGAACTATATTTGGCTTTTAGGGGTTTAACGTTACTAGATTCTGTAGTGGATGAAATAAATTCTTCATTTGGCTTATCTATATCAAAAAATGACATTAGATACTGGAAGATAAAAATCTTGCGGTTTTCTCCTGATATTAAAGAACAGTGGATAAAAATACGCGCTAGAACACATCAATTAGCAATTTTTTCAGCAGTTGTAGATATTATGAATAAAGAAATGTTATTGGAGGAATATTCCAAACAGGAAATTTTTGCTATAAAACATAAGACATTAAACATTGCTAAAAAGTTTACGATTCGTCCAGAATCAAAACATATGAAAAAACTTGAAATTTGGGCCCGTGCCATTTGTTTAAAATCATTTAGGGAGATAGATCACACATCTCGAGTATTTCCGTTTAAGGAAATGTCTGATAAAGCTCAAAAGGTAACTGAAAATAAAAAATGGCAATTAGATCGGTTGTTAGATTAATAAAATTAAACTCTAAAAAGTACTTCAATGATTACCAGAATTCGTATCACATTTTTAATATTCCTTCAAAAGTTACGATAGGAATTTTTTTTTACAAACTAATTAATTCTTCAGACTAAGTATGAGGAAAGTTAAAGAAAAAAAAAGAAAGCTTAATTACCCTTAATGGAATTTAAGAATCGTGGTTGGTCCTTTGGAATTTAAGTATGCGTTTGTTAGAGAACCAGGGGATTTATATAAGAATTGTATTACATCCCATCCGCAAAGAGCAAGCATCGATATAAATATTGTACGAAAACACCATTCAGAGTATTGTAACACGCTTGAAGAACTTGGATTAGAATTAATTAAGCTACCTCGACTTAATAAATATCCAGATTCATGTTTTATTGAAGATACCACGATTATTCACAAGGATAGAGCATTTTTAACCCGAATGGGGGCCATAGAAAGACGTGGTGAAGTGAGTTCCGTAGAATCCGTTTTAAAAGAATTCATGAAAGTGAAGAAAGCACTAGAACCTGCAACAATTGAAGGGGGGGATGTAATTCATCTTGATAATTATTTAATAAGTGGAATTACGAAACGGAGTAATCAAGAGGGGATTAACCAAATGAGTGATTTTCTAGAAGTTGAAGTTATTCCATGTATTGATCCAGAAATTGTACATCTGAAGAGTTATGTTACCTACTTGGGAAAAAACACACTTTTAATAACTAAAAAGTATGCTAACCAGTCTATTTTCGAAAAATTTGAAAAGATAATCGTTGACACTCAAGAAGAGTATGCAGCAAATACTCTTACGATCAATGAGACCGTGATAATGGCTGAAGGGTATGAAAACGCACAAATGAAAGTAAAAAAAGCAGGTTTCGATATTCTGACCTTAAAAACAACAGAATTTCAAAAATGCGAGGGCGCACTTTCTTGTTTATCCTTGTTATTCTAAGTTGAAACAGATATTCGCTTCCCATTTTTGAATAAAATAAATCCGAAAAATGTTATTATAGTTGCAAATGCTGCTATTAGCATAATATCAATATAATTCCCACCAAGCGTTATTATTATTAAAGCTATTAATGAACCAAAAATGCCAGATAAAGCTTGGGTACTCAGTAAAATACCTGAGGACGTTGATTTGTCAAAACTACTCTGTTCAACGCTGTATCTTAATGTTCCAACGTAAAGAAACGCCCACGAAATACCTAACATGATTTGGGTAGGTATAATTCCCCAGAAGTTAGAAGGGATAGTAAATGAGAAAAAAGAGGTTGCAGATAAAAATAATCCAAGAAGTATCATTTTTTCACTTCCTAATTTGTCCGTATACTTTTGCATAATGATGAATTGAGTGAAGGCATTTGTAAATTGGATTATAGCAATCCAAAATATATCAGCTCCTAAAGTAACTAAAAATAGAGGCCAAAATGTCCAAATAGCATTAGCAAAACTATGTCGAAGTCCTAAAGAAATGTAAGCAGATTTTCTTTCCCATAAAACAGTAATCAAAGAATCTTGAGTTAGTTTTTTATTTCCTATTTCGTTTGAATATTCTTCCCTTAAAGAGAAAGCAACAAATGAAGAACCAACAAGAGCAAGAACACCGAATATAAATATAGCTGGGAGCCAAAACAGACCCAAAATACCACTTATTAATACTCCTATTGCCCAACCAAAAGAACCAAATGAAGAAAAAGTGCCTATTTTCTCTCCCTTGTCAGACACGAGTGCTACTAATGATGGAGAAAGCATTCCGAATCCCAACCCACTCAATGATCTAAAAAGGATAAATATCATCTTATTGGGTACTAACAGTCCTGTAATAGTAATTACTCCTGTGACCGAACCACAAATTACAAAATATTTTCTAGATGCTACGATATCTGACAATCTTCCTGTTATGATACTAATTATGAAAAAAACTGACGCATATAATGTCGCGGTGATTGCAATTTCTTGATCAGATAAGCCCAGCTCTCTCGCCCAAAGAGGGATGTATGTATATATTGATAAAGTAGCTAAATTAACTAAAAAATTGATAGATCCTTCTTTCGACAAAATCTTAGAATTAAAAATAGCAAGTCACCACTAATCTTTACTAATCGTCATTACCATAAAAAGAAAAGGACATCTATTTGATAAAAAAGAAAAGAAATTCTCTATTTGAATGGAGATATACATTACTAATAATTAGCTTTTTGAAAACATTAACCGATGTGTATTATTACCTAAAATATCCCAACGTTCTTCATCAGAAATGATTTTTCTTGTAACTAAATCTTCTAAAATTCCTTTTTGTCTCAAAGCAACATCGTGACGCATCGTCAACCTTCCAGAATCCGTACCAAAGAGAATATGTTGAGGAGATAATGCTATAATACTTTTTTCGAATACTTGCGTTAAATTACTAAATGGGGACCAATATATCCAGTCATTTGAGCCACTGGTATCTATATAAATTCTCTTTTTATGAGAATAGGCCATTAAAAAGACCTCTCGTAAATAACCTGCTCCAAAATGGGCAATAACATATTTTAGTTCTTTCAACTTTGGATTCTGAAGCCATGGTCGTAATTCCATAGGATTAGCTGGCCAACTAGCTAAATTCTCAGGTCCTCCCTTTATGACTCCAAAATGTATCATAGGAACAAGTTCTAATTCTAGACATGTTTCTAAATAAGGAAGGACTCTTTCATCATTAAAATTAAAGTTATTACCCCACGATCCAGGATAAAATTTAATTGAAACAGCTCCTTTTTTCTTATAATCCTCAATCACATCTGGTGAATCATAACGAGGATCAATAAAAGGAATCAAGCCAGGAAATTTTTCAGGGAACATTTTATGTGCTTTATAAACAGTATCGAAGTCCCCACTAAAAGACATCAGTAATATCTCATCTACATTCGATTTATCCATTTCACTAACGGTGAGTTTTGTTCTCTCCTCAATATTAGGTAATGCAGCAAGAAATTATTTGAATTCTGGATTTTCTAGGCCTTCATGAGAGAATAATCTTTTAAATGCTGGTATACTTTCTTTTGTAAAGAAATGATGATGCGAATCGACTGTAATTTTGTTATATTTTCTTTCTTCATTAGATTGGGGCATATAGTACGTTAATTTATTTAATATTTTTCAATATTTCAGTAATTAAATCGGAATTGCATGACTCATCGAAGGAAAATTAATTTTTAATTATCTCAAATGAGTTTTTTTATTGATGAAGAAAAATGATGAATAAATTGGAATGTGCATTCTATGGTTGAAACGAAAGACATTGCTTGGGATTTATCAATTATATTCAAATCTGAAGAAAAAGTGCATGAATTAATTAAGGAACTCCATATAGAAACGAACCAGTTTGTTGATGAATACTATAAACAAATAGATTCAGAAGAAATGACAGAAGATCGTCTTCTGACCTTTTTCAAACAAAAAGAAACTTTAAATGCCAAGGTTGATAGTATTTTTACATATGCAAATTTGAAAGTATCTGCGGATCAAACTAATAAAGATGCATTAGCATTACTTAACACAGTAAGAAATATCGTGGTGGATATTAAGAAAAAGACGGCTTTTTCAGCACTTGAATTAGGTAGTCTTCTTGAAAAACGGAAAGAATTACTCGAATCTTCCTTATTAAGTAATTATAAACATTATATGGAAATGACACTCTTAAAGCATAAACATAAACTATCTGAAGCAGAAGAAAGATTAGTCCTTGAAAAAGACATAGATGGGGTCAGTGCATGGATGCAATTACAAAGCGAATTATTAGGGACGAAGATTTTTCACGCAATTATTGATGGTAAAGAAAAAGAGTTTTCATGGAGTGAAGCTCAAGGTTTGATGAGTGATCCCAAACGAGAAAATCGTAGAGCAACAATTGAAGGGGTTATGAATGAACTAATTTCATCGAAAGAAATTTTCGCTACAGCCCTTAGGAGTATTTGTTCAGATCATGTGAGGATGGCTAAAAAGCGTAAACATGAAAATACAATGACCCAAAGCCTTATTAAAAATGATATTACACAAGAAATGATAGATAATCTAATTTTAGCTCTAGAAGAAAATTTAGATATTTATCAAGAAACTTTAAGGCTAAAAGCTAAATTACTGGAATCTGAAAGACTAAAGGGAGAAGATCTTTGGGCTCCTATTCCACAAAAGGAAGAAAACGTGAAAATAAGTTGGGAAAGTGCAAAAGAAATAATACTAGATACTTTTGAAGAGTTCGATAAGGAATTCAGCGAAATTGTCCGAAAAATGTTTGAAGAAAATCATATTGACGCCTCTCCCAGGAAAGGAAAAAGAGGAGGGGCATTTTGTGCATCAGATTATCAATCAAAGGAATGTTTTATCTTACAGTCCTATAATGATACTTTTGATGATGTAGGAACTTTAGCACATGAGTTAGGTCATGCCATACAAGGTGAATTAGTCATGAATTCCCAAACAACATTAAATTATGAGTATTCATTTTGTGTAGCTGAATGTGCGTCAGAATTTGGACGCTTTCTATTAATTGACAAAATAAAGTCTACAACCAACGCAGATGAAAAGAATAAAATGTTTACATTGTTATTCAAGAACCTTGAAGATTTATGTATCACGATTTTCGAGGTAGGTTCGAGAATTCAATTCGAAAAAAGTCTCTACAAAGCTATCGAATCAGGCGAATATCTTAATGCAGATAAGATTTCTCAATTATTTGAAAAATCTCGAGTAGATTACTTCGGAGACGCAATAGAATTTTTGCCTCAACAAAAGTATGATTGGATCTGGAAACCTCATTATTTTCGAACAACTCTCAGATTCTATAATTATCCGTACGTATTTGCGGAACTAGTTGTCCTTGCTCTATTCAACAAATATAAAACGGAAGGAAAACCGTTCATTCAGAAATTTAAGAATTTTTTAGGAGCTGGTTCTTCTAAATCTCCTTATGAACTAATAACGGAGATGGGAATGGATCCTACGACTGTAGAATTTTGGAAAACTGGTTTTGATGAAATGCGATTACTTTTAGAGGAAATAAACAAATAAAGATTCTCTGATAGGATATTAATTCACCTAGCCTCTCTGATAGGATATTAATGCGCCTAGCAATGCAAGGAGAGCAAATATGACATATACTTCGCCGAGCGTTAAATAATATGAGGAAAGAAAGATTGATCCTGAAGTGCTACCTGTGGGATTATTAAATGCAAAGAATAAGGCGAAGAAAGCAGACGCAAAAACGGAAGCCATAGCAAATCCTATATTTCTTGAGAGACCAATAAGGCCAGAAACAACACTTACATCTCCTTCTGGGGCTGCATTCATAACTGAAGTACCATTTGAAACGGTAAAGGTAGTTAATGCTCCTGCAGCAAATGCAACTAATGGAATAAGTATTAATAGAATAGTGAGATTGTTTTTAGGAAATATAAAAAGTAAAATTGCTAAAGATAAGACAAAAACACCTAGGAGAGTAGCCCCTAGTGTAGTCGTCTTCTTAGCTTTAACTTTTTCTGCAAAAACTCCTGCAAAAGGCCCCATTATCGCCATTGCTAGGGGAGGAGCTACCATAAGAATCCCCGTTTGAGATTGTTTGAACAATAAAACTTCCTGGTAATAAAAGGGTAAAAGAAAAACGACACTATAATAAACCATATAACAGAGAAAAGAAGAGATTATTCCTACTAAAATTTTCCTATCCCTCATTATTTCGACTGCAATCATCGGTGTTGAATGTTGACTTTCAATCCGTACAAAAATAACGGCGCAACTCACTGCCATAAGAATAAATAACAAACCAAAGAGATTCCCTTGAAATAGGGTTAGTATTCCCTGAATTAAAGCAAAAATCATTATAATAAATATAATCATTCCAAGATAATCGAGTTGAGAATCAGATTTTCTTTCAGTTTCTGGGATAAACCTTTGCACTAAAATGACACCAATGAAACCTATTGGGATATTTATTAAAAAAATACTTGGCCAACCAATAAATTGTGTTAAAATTCCACCAACTACTGGCCCAGATGAAAGAGCCGAAGCAACAACCAGCGAATTAATTCCAATGGCACGACCTCGTATAGATGGTTCTACATATGTGATCACTAATGCCAACCCATTAGCAGTTAGAGCAGCTGCTCCTATTGCTTGAATGACTCTAGAAATAATGAGTAATTCTAATTCTGATGACAGAGCACAAAATATTGAACCTAATACAAAAATCGCCATTCCAAGCTGAAATATGGCCTTTCTACCATAATTATCACCAATTGATCCCCCAATTCCGATTAAAGCTGATATAACCAAGAGATAAACAATAATAATCCATCTAATACCTTCCATATCAGTACTTAAGTCATTCGCAATAGTAACCAATGACACATTAACGATACTACCATCCATGGCAGACATAAAAGTACCTATTGCTGTTATCGGTAATATTTTTCTCAAAGGTATATATGTTTTTGATCTAATCGAAGAATCATCCAATTTGCTCAAAATCTCCATAGGAAGAGAAAATAATATTAGAATTAGGTGATTTCGATGAATTAATCTTCTGATTCATAAGAATAATGAATAAAAGCACTGAAATAACTAATTAAATTACACCTTTTATTAATTAAATTACTCCTATTATTAATATGGGGCCTTTCTAATGTCAGAAAAAAAATTAGAAGAAATTGAAACAATGTTCAAGACAACTACAAAACCAAAAACGATAATAGATAAATATCCTATGATTGAGCACATTGGTTGTATATTAGATTCTTCTACGCAAGGTTTTAACGCACTCCAAGTAGCTTCATCACTAGCCCAACGTCTTAAGACTAAATTAGATATAATTGTTAGCGAGGATTACCATAAACCTCTAAGATTAGTGCTGGAATCTAATGAAAAAGAACTGGAAACATTAACAATAACAGCAAGAGATTTCATGAAGGAAACGGAATTGAAGGCTAATGTCAAGCCTATAATTTCTGATAAAGTTCAACATGCTTTGGATTTGTTTTTTCAGGAAAAAGCTAGTGAAGAAGAAACACTATTCGGTAGATTGGTAGAACATATCAAGACTTCTGGTATTCAAGTGTGTGTTTTGGGTGTTCCTCTTTTCGTTAGAAGCGATATAAAATGGGAATCAATGGGCAGTTATGTCTTAAAGTTACTCAGGGAAAGAGAACTTCATACCAACTGGCTCTTGGTTTCTGCTAAGCAAAACATAATTGCTGATTCAGTTCTAGCATTTGTTTCAGTTGAACAACAACCTGCTTCCATTATTGCTCTGTATCGTAGAGCTTTATCTTTTGCTACAGAACATACTAATTTCAAAATAGTAGGTATCGTAGAAGATAACGTCATTGAAACAGTTGCTAGACTAGATTCGCCTGATGAACCTGATTTAGAAAGTGCAAGAGATAAACTGGTTACCAATATGGAAGAAACACTGTCATCAATTCAACTCAAAAGTGAGATAGACGATGTTATAATCTCAGGATCACCTACCTATGAAGTGAAAAGTGGGCATATCGCTGAAATTGTCCGTGAATATGTAGAGTCTGAACATCCTGGAATTGTATTTGTTCGTTCTGTAGCTGAAATATCAGAGAATCTTGATCCTTTTGCTGAAGTAGTTACCAGGCAAGTCTTACAACAAGGATTCAATTGTCTTATTGTATGGGATTAAGGGAATTACTTTGGTAGTAACTTTAAACCTGTTACATGTAGGTTTAGTATTCATTATCTTCCTACTGACTTATATTGGTATAATAAATCCTAAATTCGACAAAACCCTCGCTGCTCTCCTTGGAGCCGTCGTTGCAACAATTGTGCTAATTTTTTTAAGGATAGAAGATTCACATTCTCCTACGGGATACGTTTCAGAGCAGAATTTACTTCATTTTACTGATGCTTCAATAATTGCATTAATTATTGGAACACTTGTTATAGTTGATATAGCACAGAGTTCTGGTGTTTTTCATTTTCTGGCTATAAAAATTCTCAAAGCAAGTAAAGGAGATCCTCAAAAACTATTAATTTATTTTGGTGCTCTTACTCTAATTCTATCAGCTTTAGTGAATAATATTTCAGCTATGATGATTGTTGGTTCATTGACAATCTTAGCATGTGAGCGTTTAGATTTAGACCCAAAACCCTATATTATTACTGAACTTTCGATGACCACAGCGGGAGGAATTATGACTTTAGTTAGCTCTGTACCCAACATAATAATCTCACAAACATTTGAGATCAACTTTGTGAAATTTTTAATCATAGGTGCTCCTTTAGGAATAATTACAATGGTTATTTCCTTTGTGATATTCATTCCAATGTTTAATATAAGGAAAGCTAAAGATCCGGAGTTAATGAGATTAAAGGTGGAAGAATTTGATGAGTGGTCAGCAGTTAAAAGTCGTACAGCTTTTTATCGTTCAATCATCGTTCTAAGCTTTACAATACTTGGGTTTGTATTCAGTCAGCAACTAGGTGTTTCACTAGCGATGGTTGCTGTTGCTGGAGGGGTGGTTATGATTGTAACTTCAGGAAAGAAGCTTGAAAATATCTTTGAGAAATTAGATTGGCATCTAGTTGCATTTTTCTTGGGTTTATTCGTCTTGATCAACGCATTAGATGTAGTTCACATATTAGACTTTATCGCTGAATCATTAGCAGCCATCCTTCCAGAAGATGATTTTTTTGCTGCCACAATCCTTCTTTGGTTTATATCCATTATTTCCGGTATAGTCGATAACATTGTTGTTGCAGCAGCTTTTGGACCAATCTTACTCGAAGTAGCTATCACAGAGGGTTATTCACAATCATTATTTGCTTGGGCGGCTATTTTCGGAGCAAACTTTGGAGGGGGAATTACACCTATCGGCGCACCATCAGCAGTAGTGGGATTGGCCATTCTTTACCGAAAAACAGGAGAAAAAATTGGTTGGGGCGAATTCATCAAAACACAAGGGCTTGCAACGTTAGCGAGACTGGTAATAACCACCATTTATCTTGCAGTATTGTTATCGCTAGGTTTTATTTGAAACTATCAATCGAAGGTCTCACATGAAAGATGATTAAAAATGGTTAATGATCCTCCTAAAGTCTTGATTGCATACGGTAGCCGATTTGGAAGTACAGAAGAGATTTCAATTAAAATTTCCAATATCCTGGAACAAAAAGGAATCGAAACCAGCTTGATTAACCTTAAGAAGGTGAAACCCAAGGAATGGCCATCGCTGGAACCTTTTAATGGCGTCTTAATTGGTTCGGGTATCAGGATTGGGAAATGGACGAAAGAAGCTAAAACATTCTTGAAGAAAAATAGAGAAGAGCTAGAAAACAAGAGTCTTGGTCTTTTCGTGAGCTGTGCCGATGCAGCTGTTCCTGAAACAATAGGTAAGGCACGGCAAGATTACCTTGAAACTACAATGGAAGTTTTAGGAATCAAAGCTGGAATATTTGATGCATTTGGAGGAGTGCTTGATTTCACCAAATCATCAAAAATGAGCTTCATAGAAAAAAAGGCTCTTATGGCTGTAGCAAAACGACGAGCAGGAGACAATATAAGCGTTATAAATGGGAATTCGCGTAATGATTTCAGGGACTGGGAACAGATAAAGAGTTTTGCAGAGAAATATGCTGAATTGGTAAAATGAAATCACATATTTCTATGAGAACGAGAACCTACCTAAATTAATATAAGAAATTATAGTGGTTTCATATTCCAAATTTTATATGTTTCATATAAGAAAATTAGTGCTGCACAAGTCGAAAAGAAAAGGAAAAGAAAATCGACCAGAGTTAAACCACTCCCACGAGATACAATAAGGACAACCAACAGTATTGATCCCATAAAAAAGAAAGAAAAATATAGTAACATTCTTGGTATCATTCGACGGCCAATTTTAATGTATAAACCTATTACCCCATTCTTGACTTCTGCCTTGATTAGATATTTCCCTGATTTTTCAGATTGAATTACAAGATTTGCTTCGACAAGTTTATTCATATGGTATGAAACAGTTGAGGGTGAGGGTATTTTCAATTTTTTTTGAATTTCACGAATTCCTGCACTTCCGTGAGTTAGTAAATACCAATAGATTTGAAGAGTTTTCCCTCTAAGAAGATCATCTATTTCAGGTGAAATACTCATTAGATAACTTCATCTCTTTTCTCGATTTTCTTCAGAATTGATAGGAGAACGGATCCAAAGCTACAAAAATCTTTTGATATGAGAAAAAAAGGGAGTAGGAGATGATCTATTTCATTTTACCATTGCCACAGTTAAGCAGGGAAGGCGTCATAGATCAGATTTTCGAAATTTTGAATCGCTGCAATAACAAGACTACTATCTGAAAGAGTTAGATATACAGCATCATCAAAAGAAAGATTTGTATTGATTTGTTTTATCCCAAAGTGAGTGTAAGTGGATAATTCCCATGTTCCATTATAAACACTGATAACTTCATGCTCTTTTGAGTATATGATTGATAAACATGTTCCATCCTCGTATGCGATATCACACATGAATGTTGGAGGCCAGATATGCTCAATATCTGTAATACTTGAACTAGTTATATTAAGTACTTTTATGGCGCCCCTTAAACCACTCAATGCATCATTTAAATTTTGTTGAGTTATATTAGCAATTTCTGCTTCAGGTTCATGAATTAAAGCCACTTGAGGTACATTATCAACCAAACCAACCCTAATTCCGTCAATAAGTCTCTCATAATGGGTACTCAGATTCATATTTGTCCAAGTATTGTTATAACACCAAATATAGGAAATGTTATCTTCAGAATCAGCCATCCTTGCAGCAATACGTGCACCGACTCCTCCTTCTACTGTTTCACCATTTCCATTGTTATTACCGTTGTTTAAATCGTTATTTAAGGCAATAAATGCAAATGTAAACACACTTACGGCAATAATAGATCCTATTATTATAGCGATCACTCCGTATCGCAGAATATTCCCGTTAATTGACATATTTTCCATCTTCCTTTTAAATATTCTAATTTTCAGTAAGAAACGACTATTTAAAAGATTGTACAATAGAACACTCTGTTTCTAATCTGAAACATGGTGTTCCAATAAACGTACATCAGGTTTTTTCATAGAATTTAATATCGGAAACTTGTGAAAATAGCCCCATTTATAGAATACATATTGGAGCATAAATTTGCTGTAAGACAGGAATGTATAGGTATAATAGCAACAACATCACCTACATCTATTCTGTTAATCATATCTTTACTAACTTTTATTACACCATGTTCTTGTGATATGTTAATTACATTTGTATCTGGTAAGAACTCATCCCATCCACCTTGATTTAGAAAGGATACTTTTCCATAAATTCTTGTATTGTTACTCCAAATTAATGAATCTTTAGATAAATGAATTGCACCTCCATAGATAACAATTTCATTTCGTATTTTACTCTTTGATATAACAGGACAGGCCACTGCTATTGCTATATCACTTTCTTCGCATACTCCTAATTTTAACTGGGTTAAATCATAAAAAACGAAGTTACCTGGACGAATTTCATCAACCCCTGAAAAATCATCAATTATGCTACAGGTTGGAGTATCACCAATTGAGATTTTAACGTCTGTACGGAATCGATCTTCTAAGTAATCCTTAACTTCAGTCATTTTTTTGATCGTGTCTTTGTGAATTTGATTCAATTCTTTATACGATTCTGCGTTATAAGAATTTCCTGCATGAGTAAGTATCCCTGTAAAGTTGAGAAGATCTGCTTTCTCAAGAATTTTTACAATGTTTTTTATGTCCGATCTATTTTCATATTGTATTCCTGATCTATGAGAATTAACATCAATTTCTATCCAAATATTTACCTTCGACGTGATATTTTCAGCTATATATTGAGAAGTTTCTATCGAATCAACAAGGACATGTAAAAGTACTTCTCTTGCTAATGTATCTATTTCTTCAATTTGATTTAGATTGCACGGAACAGCTATTGTTATATCGTTCCATCCGTTTTTAGCAAAATAATTTGCCATATCCACAGAGGAAACCGTTATAGATGTAATTCCGTATTCTTTAAACCAATTTCCGATCTCTATTGACTGGTGGGTCTTAAAGTGTGGTCTAAACTGAACTTGTGAATTTTCCGCCTTGTGAATCATTTTCATTATATTTTTTCTAACTCTTGCCTCATCGATAAGTACAGTAGGCTTTTTAATCTTAATCATTGCACTTCTACTCTTTTCCATGAAAATTAAATGAAATCCCGCTGAAAGTCAAGATTTTTTTCATAATTATCCTTAGAGCGAAATTGAAAAATGTCTTATTTAAATTGATTTCATATAATATTCTTAATATTATTACTACCGAGGACTTTAGATGACAGTGAAAGAAGCTTACGACAAATTAATAGAAGAAATGAGAGACACTTTTATTTTAGAAAACGTAGAAAACATGATTGAATGGGATTTCGAAACTTATATGCCTACTGGAGGCGGTAAACAAAGATCAAAGGAATTTGCATTATTAGCTGGCTTAGTTCATGATCTTTATACATCACCAACTGTTGGTAAGCTTATTAAGGGTCTTAAAAGCAATCCAGAATATCAAGCTTTATCATTTATTGAAAAACGAAATGTACATCTCATTGAAAGGGAGTATAACAATAGAACACGACTACCAAAAGATTTAGTGGAAAAAATAGCTGAACAATCAGCAATCTCAATTCAAGCCTGGAAAAAAGCTAAAGAGAAAAAGGATTATTCAATCTTTAAACCAGAACTTGATAAGACTCTTGCACTTTCAAAGGAGAAAGCGCACTATCTAGCTCCTGAGAAAGATCCATTTGATGCTCTACTAGATGAATTTGAACCTAGTTTTACTTCTGAGATGATTGATAAGCTGTTTACTGAATTAAGAGAGGGTTTAATTCCAATTATCAAAAAATGTCAAAGCTCATCAAAACAGCCAGATATGTCATTAATAAATAGAAACTGTTCCATTGATATTCAAAGAAAGATATCAGAGGATGTATCTAGATTAGTTCTCTACGATTTAGACCGAGGGAGAATTGATGAAACAGAACACCCATTCACAAATGGTTATTACGATGATGTTCGAATTACTACTCACTATTACGAAAATAACTTTGCTTCTTCATTCTATTCAGTAATGCATGAAGCAGGCCATGCAATATATGAACAGAATTTAGATAAACAGTTTATCTATCAAGCATTGGGAAAATCTAGTTCATATGGAATACATGAATCGCAATCTCGACTTATCGAAAACTTAATTGGGAAATCACCTGAATTTTGGGAGCATTATTTACCAAAGTTTAAAGAAATTACTGGAGACATCTTCTCTGATGTAGATATGGATGCATTTATTCATGCTATTAATGAGGTAAAGCCATCTAAAATAAGAATTGAAGCAGATGAAGTTACATATTCTCTTCATGTGATAATCAGATTTGAAATTGAAAAGGATCTTCTCTCTGGAAAGATAACTACAGAAGAATTACCTAGTGTTTGGAATACAAAATATAAGGATTACTTGGGAGTGGACATCGAAAATGATTCTGAAGGAGTTATGCAAGATACGCACTGGGCATCAGGCCTTTTTGGATATTTTCCTTCCTATGCATTAGGAAATATTTACAATGGTCAAATGCTTAATGTTATTAAAAAAGATTTATCATACGATGATCTCATAAGGAAAGGGGATTTAAAACCTATTATTGATTGGCTTATTGAAAAAGTTCACAAACAATCTAATCTATATGATCCTCTCGAACTTATAAAGAAAATTTCAGGAGAAGAAGTCAATCCTAAATACTTTATTGCCTATCTAGAGGAGAAATTTTCCAAGATTTACGAATATTAAACCGCTTATTCTCCTTTTATTCTTTTTTCCTTTTTACATGACATTTTATTAGATGGGGATAAATGTATCATTCTCGGTTATCGATCTGATTACTTTTACAACAAGATTAACAATATTCTTGACATCATTTAGACTTATAATCTCTGAAGCTGTATGCATATAACGATTTGGGACTGATATAAGAGCTGTAGCTGCTCCTGATAATTGGATCGCATTTGCATCAGTTCCTGTGCCACGATTCCATGCTATTCTTTGATAAGGAATTTTATTACTTTCTGCGGTATCAGTTATACGTTTAAATAGAACTGGGTTAATATTGGGCCCGATAACTACTATTGGTCCTTTTCCTAATTTCGTTTCACCTACTTTCTTTTTTGATATTTCCGGATTATCGGAAGCAAAACCAACATCAAATGCAATACCGACATCAGGATTCAATTTACGAGATGCTATTGTCGCTCCTCGTAATCCGATTTCTTCCTGCACTGTTGATACCCCATATACACCTGCATAGAAATTTTTATATTTATATAATTCTCTCATAATTTCTGTTACAATAAATGAACCAATTGAATCATCAAATCCAGCCGCAACTGCAAAATTGTGATCCCCAAACTTTTGGAAAGGATAATCAAAAACTGCAAAGTCTCCAATTCCAACTTTATTTGTCGCTTCTTCCTTGTTCTTATAGCCAATATCAATAAACAGTTTCTCTAGATCAGGAGATTTTTCCTGTCCTCTGGTTTAATTAAATGTATTGGTTTCTTTCCAATAACACCTAGATAATCTCCTTCTTTTCCATATACCCTTACTCGTTTACCTGGTAAAGTAGATGGATCAAATCCTCCTAAAGGTAAGAACCATATGAAACCATTCTTGTCTATGTGGCTTATTTGAAAACCAATTTGATCTATATGACCTGCAAGCATGATTTTAAAGGGACTTTCTGGATTAATAACAGAGATTAAATTACCTACCCGATCTCCATATAATTCATCTACATGACCCTCTAAGTATTCTTTAATTGCTTTTTGTGCCTTAAATTCGTATCCAGTCGCCCTGGGTGTTGTAACAAGCTTTTCTAAAAATCCTTCATTAATTTCACTAACCATTTTGTTCACCTTTATGTTGAGAAAAAAAGTCTTATCTTTTCAAAAGTATTTGGGTAGTTTTTTCTGTTTTAGATAACACAATAGGAGGTATAAAGAGAGAATTTAAAATATGAAAAAAAGAACTAACTAGTAGAAAATCATATGTTTAAGTGGGACTAATTTCATTTATAAACATCCATTAGAAAGTGAAACTATGGGTCTATTTTCTGAAACGGTAGAAGAAATTATAAATCATTTAAAGAATTTTTTAGACAGTTTTTCACATGAAACCTCGATAAACAAAGCTGCAGACCTTGTATTAACTGGAAAGAAAGTTTTTATCTATGGAGCTGGCAGATCAGGGATGGTTGGTCGAATGTTTGCTCAACGACTAATGCATCTAGACATTTCAGCCTATTATCTTTCTGAAACGATTACTCCAGCTTTTAATTTAGACGATTGTATTATTATAATAAGTGGGTCTGGAGAAACACTTTCACCTATAGCTATTGCAGAAGGGGCTAAAAAAATAGGAGGTAGTCTTGTAGTTTTAACTGCAAACCCCAATTCTACCATAGGAATGTTAGCTGATGAAATAATCGTGATCAAAGGGCAAACTAAGAATGTAAAGCAGGAATCATTGGCACCATTCACTTCTTTATTTGATATAACAGCATTAGTGACACTAGATTCTCTAGCAAGAGTAATTATGAATCAAATTGGTAAAACAGAACTTGATATTCACAGAACTCATGCAACATTAGAGTAATATGAGGAAGGACTTAATGAATTCCGTTACAGAATCGAGTGGAATACTAAAAGATCAATATCGAAGTGAAATCCAATATGATGTACTGGGATTAGGAGAAATAGTTGTTGATCTTCTTCTCAAAATACCGTATTTTCCTAATCCTGATGAGAAACAGTATATAGATTTCAGTGAGAAACAAGCAGGAGGAGTAACAGCCAATTTTTGCGTTGGAGTAGCTAGGCAAGGTTTAAGAGTTGCATTTATTGGTGGTGTTGGAAATGATGGGAACGGTAGATACTTAAGAAAATGCTTGATAGAAGAAGGTGTAATTGATAATTATCTTTTTGATCTTGATAACAAGATTACTCCATTGAATATTGTAATGGTATCTCAGAATGGCCAGAAAGCAATTTTACAATCAGAACATATGCGATTAACATTACCACCTAAGCAATTAATTACCCGTGAGATACTAAAGAAAGCTCGTCATCTACACTTAACTGCAATAAATTTTCCTACTGCTCTTAAGGCAGCTAAACTTGCAAAAAAATTAAGACTAACCGTAAGCTTAGATCTTGAATCCCAAGTCGTTCAAGAACATACAACAGAGATTCCACAGTTGTTAAAGAACATTGATTTGTTATTACCAAATAGACAAGGGGCTTATGCGTTTACTAATGCAAAACGGCCTCGTGTTGCAGCATTGCAGCTTTTGCAATATGGACCCAAGGTTATCATAACTACTCTAGGTTCTGAAGGTGTCTTACTCTCAACTAAGGATGATCAACAAACTTTTCCTGCATTTCATGTCGATCAGGTTATTGATACAACAGGAGCTGGAGATGCTTTCAATGCTGGTTTCATTTCAGCTTACTTGAGAAATAATTCATTGGAAGAATGTGTTAAACGGGGGCAAGGAACAGCTGCATTGAAAATACAGGGTATGGGAGCCCAACAATCTTTACCACGAAAAAACGAACTGGATGAATTCTTGTTAAAAAATTAGCATTTTTAAAATATGTTCGTAGAATTTAATTGACTATCCTTTTAACAGACTAAATCAAAATCATTTATAGATCAAAACACTATTTGCGAAAACGAAGGAATCCTTATGAACCCAGATTCAACTGATGAAAATCTTTTCCAGTTTACTGATAGATCATCCCCTAAAGAAATGGCCGAAGATGTTAAAAAATTAGCAAAACAGCTCTCTATCCCTGATTCTGTTGTGAAAAGAATTCACATGGAACTGGATAGTACATTTACAAAAGCAGAAGATGCTATTTCGTCGGTTGGGGGATCCCCTGATGATATCAGTAAATTATGGGGATATAATTTTGCTAAATTTCTTTTCAGTTATCTACAGACACGTAATGATATTGATAGTCGTCAAGCGTTGTCTTTCATCAAAATGCAATTGGGATTCGAGATTAATTCACGTGTTGGCGGTTCTGAAATGCAATTTTCTAGTTTTGTTCTTGGTTTATCACTTAGATTTATGAAAGGGTTTGAAAAATTAAAGGGGAATTTGCTTGATCTTGAAAAAGCTCTCCTTCAGTTCGAGGAGCGAAAATATTCAAAAAGAAAAGGATCAGAAGGACCAAAAAAGGATCTTTTTGGAAGAGAGCTTAAAGATTAGAAGATAAATACAATTTTTTTCTTTTTATATAGAAAAATCAATTGGGATTATCATATTATTGTCGTAACTCTGGTGAAATTACAATGAGTTACTATTTTTTTGATCTCCGTATCCGTTCACTAGAAAGAATCAAAATATTGATTCAATTCAACTGGATTTGACCATTTTGACGATGTAACCGAATTTAAGTTCAGTACAGAGGATAATAGGTTGATTAGATTGCTACTGCAGTCCAACATTGCGTTTGGTGAAAACATTGGAAGTTCTAGAATATCCAGAGATAGTTCTCTTACAAAATCTTGGCATAAAATCCGCTATAGAACTTCAGAAGATGTTTCATGAAAAAGTGAGAGGGACAAATTTTCGAAATGGACAGGCTTTAATGTTCTCAGATTCACACGAAAGCCAATGGTTATGGAAAAAAGTAGACTTAACTACTTTAGTAAATGAATTCATTGTTTCTTTTTTAGCAAGTGAGCTTGGAATAAGAGTACCGATCTCGTTAATTGCTAAAAGGGGACATTCACTAGGGTTACTTCAGAAATGGGTGATTGATGCCGTGGAGCTGTCATCATATGCAAAATCACAGCCAAAAATAACTAATAAAGAAGAAATTTTAGAGCTAATTATCTTCTCAGCTTGGGTTGGCGCGAATGATCGCCATGCAAGTAATCACATTTATAGTGATGGTAAACTTTATGCGATAGATTTTGAGGATAGTTTTTCTGGGCATGTCCAAGGAAATGAACTCTGTACGTATTTCCCATGGATAAAAAACTCTAATATAATGGAAGAATCAATATTTAGAATGAAAAATCTAATAAAAGACAAAAATGTACTCCAGAAATTAGAGAATTTCGTGGAACTTGCTACCCTAAAAGAGGATAATCGCGCAAGAAAAGCTGTGAAAAATCAATTAATGAAAATACTTTCTCTCTTAAACGATAATTTAATTAATTTTGAGAGAGTAGTTGAAATTTATATTGAAAGAAGTATTTCCCCTACAAAATTCTTGGATCTCTTCTAAGGAAGAAATTTTTCTTTTGGGATAAATCATGGCGAATGGTCAAATATGTAGGAAATATAATTGTCATCATTGTTGTAATGAAACAGAAATGCTCCTTACGAAAAAAGACATCAAAACTATAACAAAAATTACTGGGATTAATCCAGAGAAATACGTTAAGTTGACCGATGATGATTTTAAAATGCTAAGAAACCGTAAGTATGGAGATATTGATCAATGTTTTTTTCTGGATCAAACTGGTTTATGTGATGTATGGCCATACACGCCAGAAGGTTGTCAATTTTATCCCTTAATCTGGGATTTAGATAACCATCAAGCCGTCAGAGATGACATTTGTCCCTATAGTAATGAATTTGAAGTAAGTAATGAACAACTCGATTCATTCGAGAATTTCATTCTCAGATTATTCGGAAGATTATGATTAATATTCTGACTTCGGGAAAAAAGGGGAAATGTTTTTTTTATTTTTCAATCCTAGAAGAGGTTATTTTACAGCAGAAAAAATGATTGAATATAGTAATTAGTAAATCCTAATTATCTTTCAAACGATACAGTAAGAAAAAACATATGTAGGGTACAAGAATCTCAGAAATACAGACCTTAAAGAATCAGTGAAAATTGAAAGATAATGGACAGAGTTAAGAGAAGACTACCAAAAAGAATCCAAAGATTAAGGAAAGTAGCAAAACAATTGCCTAAAAAATTATCTTATGTTGAAAAGGGTGTAATAAATATATCCAATGAATCAGGAGAAAGATGGAAAATACAAATTGAAGGACCACTTTTAACAAAAAGAACCTTTACAACGAGGCCAAGACGAAAGATAATGATTGAAGAAGAGACTGATATTGTAATATACAATTATTATAAAGAAACCATGGTGCGATAATGTCGAGAACAAAGACTTTAAGTTGCTGA
>SDBT01004900.1_pt1 | contig 22612 bp, 21 predicted proteins | sample 2277101 | NCBI WGS metagenome assembly SDBT01 (sample SAMN10404973, study PRJNA504765) | marine sediment metagenome | isolation source: marine sediment core GS10_PC15, 103 cmbsf | place: Arctic Ocean: Southern Knipovich Ridge | collected 2010 | reverse complement strand
TTTTGGCGATACGAACTTACCGATTGAACCACTTAGTGGTCCAATCGACAAATCTGTGTTGTTATTTGTAGGGGCACAATGCTTGTGCCCGGGCACGCGCAGCGTGCCCCTACGGCTATTTTGACGATTCTACATGACATATCAAGAGAGGAGGTGAAAAAAGTGAAAAAACTGGCGATTTTTTGGACAATTCTTTCTATTCTGGTGCTGATTTCAGTTGCTCCTGTGGGCGCCAGTGAGTGGTTTATCTTTGATGATGAAGTCCTCCACGGCGCTCTATCGGATCACGATGGCGGCTTCGAGGTCACAGATGATAACCCATACGCCGGGGATGCATGCCTGGCGAGAGAGCTTGCTAACGGTGATTGGGCGTGGATCACAGGTATCGGTGAAAGCGTTTCCATGAACCTGGATATTACAGGAATAGAATTCGACGATGCGTTCATCGAGTTCTTCATTGATAGCGGGGAAATTCCTATAGGCTATATAGAGCTACGGCTCGCCGGCGCCGGCTGGGCTCCGGATGCTCAGGTTGACATCCAGACTGACGCTGTAGAGGGGTACGAACAGATAAGAATTCCTCTTACGGAGTTCTTTGTAAAGCAGTTGGGTATGCAGGCAGAGGACCTGGATGAGTTCACCGGCGGCAGCGGCATGATAGACATTTGGTCTCTAGGATTCTCGCCTGGAGGCGATTTTACCCTTTACGTTGATGAGCTTCGTATTGCTGACTTAGAGGAGGAAGAAATTCGATCTGTCAAACCGGAGGGCAAATTGGCTACCGCATGGGCAGCAGTCAAGTCTAATCTGTAGATGCGGTTCTTAAAGTGACAAAGGAGAGAAGTAAAATGGCTAAAATGAAGATACTGGCAATTACATTGATGGCTGTTATGATACTGTCGGCAACTACTGTTTTTGCAGGCGAATGGGTTATATTCAGCGAGGAACTCCTACCTGGCGCTTCGCTGGAGGATCTACATGCTGATAGCCGGTTCATTGTCAGCAGCGATAACCCATACGCAGGCACGAACCATCTGAAACGCGATCTGGCTGCTGCCGGAGGATGGGCGTGGATTACAGGAATATCTGGCCTGAACTTAGACCTGACAGGCATAGTTTACGAAGATGCCTACATCCAGTTCTATATGGACAGCGGCTCAGTTGCTATAGGCTACATAGAATTGAAGATTGGCGGCCCGGGATGGACTCCTACGAACCAGTTTAACATAGCTACCGATGGAACCCCCGGCTATGAAGAAATCAAAGTAATGCTCACGGATTTTGCTCCTGACCTGGATACTTTTACAGGTGGAACAAGTAGTATTGACAGATGGTCTGTCGGGTTCGGCGCGGAAAGTGATGTTTTGGTTGATGAGGTAATCATCTCTGATGGGATAGGAGGAGCGGCGGTAAGCGCAAAGCACAAACTGGCAAGCACATGGGGTAGACTCAAATCAAGATAGTGCAGCCAAAGTATCGCCACCCTTAATCATTAGACCTGAGCGAAGCGACGAATCTCTCAGAGATTCGTCGCTTCGCTCAGGATAACTCTGCGTCCCTCCTGGGGATTCTTATGTGGGGAGTGCCGAGTAACCAATAGCCAGGTGGGCCGCTGAACCTATGGATGCTTGTCAAATCGCAAATTCCTAACGCGTCCCCCCGTCAATCTGAAACCCACGACCTGATTACTTTCGTTACGCTGGAAGCGAATCTGTGAGAGAAACCATTGTTCACCTACAAAATGATCGTCAACTGGATTCAGAGGAACGTCATCGTGCCTTCTGTGCTTCGCCACAAGCTGTTTGTTCTGGATGACAATGGTGTAGGTGGTTCCCAGTTCATCACAGTAGTAGCGCCCCACAAATTCCCTTAACTCTAGTTCCGTCAAAGCAGGCTGTTCCTGTTCAACCCTGTCATCTTGTGGAGAAGCAGCTCTGGGTACTTTTGGCGCAAGCTGATCAGCAAGGTAAATATCTGCCACCTGTCTTGCCAATCCGACTGTATCAATACTACCCAGATTGCTCAAAATAACAGCCCCAAATTTCTGTTCAGGAAAATGGATGAGATGACTTCGGAAACCTGCCCAGCTTCCACTGTGATTTACTGTTCTCAGACCCCGGTATTCGCCGATATTCAACCCAAAGGCATAGCTGATCGTCTCACCGTTATTGAGAATACCTCGTTGATACATCTGTTTAATGACGGCAGCGCCACCCACCTGCGGTTCATCAAAGTTTATTATCCACCTGGCCAGATCTTCCACCGTTGAGTGGAGAGAACTCGAACCTAAAGCCATCAGATTATTCACGCTGATCTTGAATTCATCACCTTGATGATATGAGCAAGCTCTGTTCTTTACAATCATCTCATGGTCATCATGAAAATGAGTGTTTACCATACCCAGAGGCCTGAAGATATTGGCGTCAGTATATTCGCGGAACGTCTGGCCTGATACCCGCGTCACAATCTCAGCCAATAGATTGTAGTTAGTGTTTGAGTAGATGTATTCTTCGCCAGGATCGTGATTAAGCTCCTTCTGATGCCGTACCATTTTCATGATGTGCTCAAATGTGATGACATCATCCGTGCGCCAGCCCGCAATTACCAGCAACTGCACCCAATCGCGTATTCCGCTGATGTGATGGACCAAATGGCGGATCTTGATAGTCTTGCCAAAGTCGGGAACTTCGGGCAGGTATTTGTGAATATCATCGTCCAGAGATATTTTCCCTTCATTTGCCAGCATTGCGATAGTCATCCCGGCAAATTGCTTCGAGACTGAAGCGATGTCGAAGACTGTTGTTGGTGTGATGGGGATGTCATGCTCAAGGTTGGCGCTTCCATATCCACACTTGTGGACAACAGAGCCATCCTTGACTATTGCCAGAGCAGCGCCGGGAGAATCCAGCCGATCCCACTCGGCAAACAGCCGATCTGCTTTTGCTTCCAGCGAATGCTGTGTTGGTTGATTCGCAGACATACCCGCGGTGAAAATTGTCTTCAGAGAGGAAAGCAAAAGATCAAAAGACAAAAACATATATATTCTCCTTCCAGTGCGCAGATAATGAACTTACTGCATATCCGGGAAACATTGCAGCCCAAAGCCACAAGAGTATCGTCGAAACTTGCTTACCATTTTACCTCTTATTTGCGCGTGTGTCCAGTTTTTCTGGAGCGAAATTCCACACTGGATATTTAATCGCAGTTCTGGTATAATAGTGGAGGACGGAGGCAATTAATGAGATCGTTTGGCGAAATACTCAGATTACAGCGACAGAAGCTCAAACTCACACAAAAGCAGGTCGCAGTCGCCGCTGACGTGAGTGATGCCTATATCTGTAGTCTGGAAAGTGACAGGAGAGTTCCGCCACCTTATCACACCGTTATGGCTATTGCCAATGCCCTCAAATATGATGTAGAGCGACTCTGGAGAGTAGCCGTCAAAGCTCGGGAGAAGCAGGCAGTGGCGAAAAGTCAACGTAAGACTATGCCCCGGGAAAGCGATGATGACGATCTCCCGGAGGATGTACCTGATAGCCAGATTAACGCTTTTTTTGAGCCTCGGGATATCAGGATGACTGTTTTTGGTCTCTTCGAGAAGCTGCCAACAGAAATGACCATGGAGGAAAGAAGAGTCGTATATCAGGCAATAAATAGCGCTCAAAAGTTTGTGTTAGAGCGGGCGGATGAATAAGCCAATTCCGCACAGCTATTCCGACAGTATACTTACACGGTGAATCAGGGGGAGGGATTTTCCTGTGGGATGGTGTTGCAGGTGCCAACAGAATGTTTCGATACGTGAGAAAAAATGGAAATCTGATGACGGTAAGTATGTTTATTTTCAACAGGAGTGCAGCAAATGTAACATGACGTTAAGTATAGTTAAACGTGAGGCGTCCGACCCGGTCCGCCTCCAGAAGCATCGAGAATAGACTCGATCAGTGAGCATATTTCAGAAAATGGAGGGTAAATCCACATGAAGAAACTTGCGAAGAATCTCTTAACCACCCTTTTAGTCTTTGCGCTTACCGCTTTCTTGATCTCGGCTGTATATTCACAGGAATCCTCGGATAAGGCAAAACAGATTCTGGAGAAAGTTGCTAAGAAATACACTGACATGATCAAGAAAAGTAGCGGAGACATGAAGAGTTTCGCTGCCAAATTGTCCATCAAGGGCGGCGGACAGATACCGATGGGTGGCGGTATGCCTCTAGGTGTTGATATAGCCATTGAAATATACGTTGCGAAGCCGCACAATCTGTACCTCGATCTCTCAGGGAATCTGGGAAATGCCACCGTTGTGGTCGGGGGAAAGGAAGAGGTCACTGCCACCATAATGCTTTCGGGCACGAAGCAGTTTGCGACCATGGCGGTACCAATAGAGGCTATAAAAAAGATTCAGGAAGAGGCTGACGAGGAGGACCCTGAGAGACCGGAGAAGATGGAAGAACTCTGGGAAGCTTTGATACTTGGCTATGAGGGGACAGAAAATGTGAAGGCTGGCAAGGCCCACAAAATAACTGTCAAATTCAGAGATCCCGCCGAGGAAGGTTCTGCTATCATTCACATCCTCGATGGCAAATGGGATCCAGCGCGGATCGAAATCGTGTCAGAGAAAGCTAACGGTATTATCGAGTTTGATATGCTGGAAATCAATGCAAAGATCTCTGACGATAAATTTGTGCCGAATACCGCGGGATATACTCCCATATCTGAAAAAGACCTCCAAACGGCTCTCATGATGCTACTTATGACCGCTATGATGCAGCAGAATACGCCGCAATAAGACTGTTTTATTTCAAATAGCAACTGCAATATTTTATACTGTTGGCGAATTCATCTGACGGGACTGGAAAGTCCCGCCTATCGGTAATAATAAAGTTCCCATTAACCAATAGTCGGGGTTTTCCAACCCCGACCGAATAGCGGCTCCGAATTTGCCAACAGTATCAACTTTGCTGTGCCATTGGTGACAACTCGCCAATGGCACAATTCGTTTTCTAAGGCTACCGGCCGCCCCTCAAGTCTGTGTGATTTCAGAGGTCTAATTCAACAGGAGGATGATAAGTGTTAGCGGAGATCGTTGCGAATCTATTGATTTTCTCTTCTATGGGAGCGCTTGGGGATGAAGGCTTGTATTACAGTGAATTCCTGGGCAAAGTCAATTTTGATCAGGAGCAATTTGCCAGAACTCTGGAGCGTCAGCATAAATCCTACGATCCCGAAGAGAAGATGATCTCTCAGCCATATTCCACCGGGAGCTATCGCTACCACACCGCATACAAGGGTAACGTGGTTCACCCAACGCGCACAAGCTTTAATTATGCTATAGATTGTCTGGATAGCGGCGTGCCGGAACTATGCCAGCGCGGGATTGAGATACTGGATAGAATGGTGGATTTGCAGGACACTGATAAAGAAAGCCGGACATTCGGGATATGGTCATACTATCTGGAAGAGCCGCTTGATAAGATGGACGCTCCCGATTTCAACTGGGCTGATTTCTGCGGCGTGCAGTTGCTTCAGGCAGAGCTTCGCCATAAAGACAAACTTCCTGCCGAAGTGGAACAGCGAGTGAGACAGGCAATACTCAACGCTTGTTTCTCCATACGCAGACGCAACGTGGGACCCGGATATACCAACATCGCCCTGATGAGCACATACATGGTTCTTGTAACCGGGCGTCTTTTTGACGATGAGGAGCTTCTTGATTACGGTCGCGAACGGCTTGACAGATTCTACCAGTATACTTTGCGTCACGGATGTTTCACCGAGTTTAACAGTCCCACCTATACTATGGTCGCGCTGAGGGAACTGGGCAGGATGCTGCGTGACGTAGAGGACAAAAACTGCCTGGAGAAAATAGCTGCTCTATATCGACTGGCCTGGACGCACATCGGACGGCATTTTCACCAGCCAACGCGACAGTGGGCAGGGCCACAGAGCCGGGCGTATCGCGATCTGGAGGGAAGCGGTCTCTGGCACTTCATCCAGCGCGCGACGGACAATCAGGTTCAGTTTGTCCCGCCGGAGACGATTCCATTTGACGGTGGATACTCCCTGTTGCCCATCAAGTGTCCAGAGGAATCTATCCACTATTTCAAATCACTGGACAAACCCAGACACGAGATCGAGATGTTTTTCGGTGGCAGTGAGCCGCTGCCCAAAGAGGGCGGGGCTGACAACATAGGAGATCTGCCAATCGTTGGCACGACTCTTATACATCCGGCGTTCGCTTTTGGCAGCGTAAATCGAGCCGACTTTTGGAACCAGCGTCGTCCACTGACTTTGCATTATGGTTCGTGGGATAAGCCATCATATGCGCGATTGCGATTTTTGCATGATGATTATGACTACTCTTCGGCCATGTCATTTGTCATTCAATGGATGGGAAGGGCGCTGGTTGGGATAAATTTTGCCACCAACTACGGTGACAGGCACACCGGTTTGGACAAAGTCAAGAACGCCACAATACAAGCTGAAGACCTCCGTCTGAGGTTAGAATTGGGCGGCGATCTCGGTTTACTTGAGCTGCCTCAGCAGTGGGGGCAGGGCGATCCTGCTCGCGTCAAGATCGGCAACCTGTGGATACGGATGAAAGTAACCTTCGCGGAGTTCGGCGATTTTCCCATCAAGTATGAAGTGGGAAGGAATAAAGATAAGGCATGGGTTGACGTGGTGATCTATCACGGTCAGGAACGCTCTATCAACTTCCGCGAACTGGAAACAGCGGCGTTCGGCATCGCACTGGAAGTTAGCGATAGAGATATTACGGAGGATGCTTTCAGTGATTTAGATGCTGCTCTTGAGGATGGCCGGATGGTGCAAAGATGGAGCAGTGATGGGAAAAGCCTTGAATTGAAAATCCCTGTCAAGCCTGATGAAGTCGGAAAGCTACAGAAACAACCCACAGCCATGATCGACGGCAAAGCGCCGTGGGAATTTGCGGAGTCGTCTCTGAAGCGTTAGAACATCAGGCTATTGCTCTCTTTGCTGACTGCTCAGAAGCTCCGACACATCCGCCTCCCAGATTTCCCCTTCGGGACGTGTCTTGACAAATCCGCTGGAACCATAGGAGATCCACTTTCCATCAGGAGACCAATAAAGGTGAATCTTCTCGCCGGGGTCATCAACGGCAAGTTTGGTGACTTCGCCACCTTCAGCAGGAATCATGAATATATGCCAGGACCATTCCGATTTCCTAAGGCCAAGAAAGGCGAGGTTCCGCCCATCTGGCGACCAGCGGAGCGCCCACCCCCAGGCTTGGCCGCTCACGACCAGGTCTTTATCCTCCACTTCAAGGATCTGCCGGGACTTGCCGCTCACGACGGAGATAGCTGAGATCCGCTTTCCTTCTTCGGACACGGCTGCAAGCTCTTTGCTGTCAGGAGACCATGCATAACACAGGTTGTGAACGCCGTCCAGTATTTCCGTCGCTTCGCCGCCAGACGCGGAGATCACCTTGAGAACTCCCTTTTCTCCATATCCCTTTTCTCTATAAGCGATCATCTCCCCGCCAGGCGACCATACCAGACCGAACTCGTTCACCGGGTTTTTTGTGATCTGGGCGGGTTCGCCTCCCTCGGCAGATGCGATCCAGATGTCGCTCTTGTGGACTGCAGCAATCTTCGTCCCGTCAGGTGACCATGAGCATTTTTGGTAATATGAACCTCCTGGGTTCCAACCGCTGAAGACTATGACAGCGGGACCGGTCGTCCGGCCATCTTTCAGCGAAACCGGAACTGCCCAGAGGTCCTCTGTCCCGTCGCTTTGTCGCACAGTAAAGAGGAGCTTTCTGCCATCAGGCGACAAGAACCAGGGTTGAGGTTTGCCAGGAACTGATACATCCAACTCCAATAGAAAAGGATCTCCGCCGCCAAGGGGGATTATCCAGAAAGCCCAATCGCCATCTTTGCTGAACCCATTTGGAATTATCATCCTGCTATTGGGAGACCAGAACTGGTAAATTGCCGCAAGCCTAAGCCCCCTTCCGAGTTGCCAGGATGGCCCGCCGGAAGCTGACACGACTTTGAGAGTTGATCCACGATCGTAAGACGGGCGGTAGAAAAGCATCTTCTTTCCATCAGGTGAGCAGGAAAAAAACCACCCTACCTTTTTGGGAACGGTTATGTCAAGCTCGCGTCCGTCGGCGAGGCGGAAGAATCGGAATTCTGTGCCCGGCCTATAGTTATTGTATTTGTTTTTACAAATAAGCCATTTGCTATCAGGTGACCAGGAAACCGGGTGACCGAAGTAGTCCCAGATCTTCTTGGACGTTCCGCCCTCGGCGGGGATCAGCCGAATTTCGTATGCCTTTTCCTCCACTCTCAAGTAGGCGACAGTCTTGCCATCGGGAGACCATACGAGGTAGCCCTTCCACGCAAGGTCATCTGTAATCTGAACTAGCGTGCCATCTCTCACCGAGAGAGTCCAGATCTGACCATCAGGCTCTTTGTCTCTTCTGATGAAAGCGACCCTCTCCGAGTCAGGTGACCACCTGGCAGTGCGAAACGAGTGCACGCCATCAACGAGCTTCTTCGCAGGTCCCGTTGCTTGCCCCGTCTCAGGAGAAACAGGGGTTAACCAGATAGCCCCTTCTGAGCAGAATATGACCTTTTTCCCATCGGGTGACCAGGCGTCACGGAGAGCGGGTATATCGTCCCGATCGAATGGTTCCCCGCCGTCCAGCGGGACCACAAGCTTATGCCAAATCAGGAATTTGCCATTGGGCGAGAGATCGAGCCCTGCGGTAGCATATTCTATCACATCACTTTTGCCCACAAGGGTCTTGATTTTAGTGTATTTCACACCTGTTTTCGGGTCAGTTATCACCTCCTTGTCTTCCTGCGTCCATATGTTCTCTTCATCATGAGCGGCCGCGAGGGTGGCATTGCGGGGATCAGAAGATCCAGGTTCTCCGCCATCGCCATCCCCCTGCTTGTTGGCGATAACCGGTATTTCGGAAACTGCTAATATATCCACAGGTATCTCTCCGGTTTTCAGCACCTTCGTCTCACCGGGAAGCGGCGAACCGGTGGCGACGCTATTGAATATGCCCGGCTGAGGAATGAAGCTCAGTACCGCGAAGACGATTCCTGTTGCTAGCGATAGACCCCAGGGAAGTCCTCCCGTGCGCGGCGCGGGCTGAATTTTCATTCGCTTAACTGCTTCCACGATGCGGAATGTGAACTTGGATTGTAATCTCTGCTCCTCATAAGTAGTGCTCATCATGGCAAGTATCTCCTCCTTCAGTAGTGATCGCGCTTTGCTGAGCCTCTTCCTGACGGCAGCGGAAGATACGCCAACGAACCTGGCTATTTCTATACTGGTCATTCCGCCCAAATAGTGAAGGTTCAGCACCTGGCTATACATCTCAGGGAGTGAGTCCAGCGCTTCCCGAACTGATTCACACGCAAGCTCCTGACGATACAGGTCTTTGGAATGATTTTCCAGCAACTCCGGATCCTGATCTTCGATAAATCCATGATCAGGACGGCTGGACTGAGAGCGAATCCAGTTCCTGCAAAGATTGAGGGCTATGCGATACAGCCATGAGGCAAAGCTATCCCATCTCCGCAGATTGCGCAGGCTTTTGTAGGCTTTGAGAAACACTTCCTGCGCTATATCCTCAGCATCATGGAAATTGTGCAGTCTCTCATAGGCAAAGGCATAGACACCCGCCTTATACTTGTCTACGAGGAAGCCAAATGCCGTGGAATCTCCGTTGAGGCATCTATAGATAATATACCCGTCTTCCGTTCTCACTTTATCACTCCCGTTATTTTCGCCCTCACTTATTAAGACACATTAAAAGGCGAAATTGTGAACGCGGAAGGAGAAAATTTTGTATGATGATAGAATCCAGGGCGGAGTTTGTGAAGAGGAACAAGGGCAGCAGGCATCATGGCGATGGCCGCTAAAGCGAGGGCTTACTCAAACGCCGCCACAACGGATGGTTATTATAATATTAACTCTATCTGGGCAGAAATCAGGCTAAAGAGTATCATCACAGCCCACGACTATATCCAGCACGTAGGGCAGTTCGGAACGACGTGCGTTTTCCATGCCCGATTTCAGATCATCCATTGATGTGACGCGCTGACCGGCGGCGCAAAAGCCCTCTGCGATCTTTGCGAAGTCGTTATCCAGCAGATCCACCGCAAAGATGTGTCCGTCATAGTTGGCTATCTGCCTTCGTCTGATCATAGACAGGCAGCTATTGTTCAGAACTATCACTGTCACTTTCAGATTCTCCCGGACAGCGGTTTCCAGATCGTGCACTACCATAGCAAGTCCACCGTCGCCGACAATGCAGTATACAGAGGCATCCGGCCGGGCTATCTTTGCAGCCAGAGCTGCGGGAAGACCAAAGCCCATACTGTAGAATCTCCCGGTGTGGATGATCTCCCGATCTTTCTTCTCCAGGAACCGATGCGTGTATACCATGATGTCACCCACATCCACAGTCACTATGGCATCGGACGGAATCAGGCGGGATAGTTCACGCATAACGTCTTCAGGGCGGAGAGCATTGGGCCAGAGCGAACTCCCTTGATTCGGTTCCCTCTGTACCATTTCAGACAAACCAACAGCTTGCTCTGCTTGTGTGATTGCCACGTCTGTGGGTAAACCGATATAAACCGGACCGACCGGCTCTGTTGAGGCAATACGAAAAGCCGCTTTTATCGTATCGGGTACCCGAGCAGGATCTTTTATGGATACAGCCAGTTTAGTTATAGGGCGGAATATTGACACCTGATCAATATCGCGCAGGGCCTGGGCGGGATTCTTGCTGGGAGGACGCTCACCGGCTATGGCTATCACAGGGGACATCTCCTGGTAAGCTTGAGCGATACCGTTGACCAGATTTGTCGCGCCGCCGCCGTAAGTAGCTGTGCAAACAGCGGGAAACTTCGTAATCCGGGCGTAAGCATCCGCCATAAGAGCGGCTACCTGTTCATGTCGCACAAGGATGAATTCCATGTCCGAATATTTGTATATGGAGTCGAGAAACGCCTGATTCCCGATCCCCGGATAGCCAAATATCCGTTTTACTCCTTCATCCACCAGACATTCCACAATATAGTCTGCTGTATTCATAGAATTTCAAAGCCGGAGATTAGGGCACAGGATGCCGTGCCTTACAGGACGTTATTATTGCCCGAACAAGCTTTCCAGTTCGTCCCGACTCTCTTGCCTTCCTGTTCCGAAAACTTCAATCTCTGTAAGTCGGATTGTGCCTTCTCTGTTTCTGCTGTTGTCCTCGGATCTCTCCATGTCATTAGTGGTATATACGAGGACTCGAATTCTCTGGGCGGTGACAGGCTTGAATCTGGGGCTGATAACACTGCTCACATTATCCAGTATCCTATTATCGCTCCCGCTAATGCCCTTTCCAAACTTCTCCATACTCGCCCATATCATCTCCCTGGCGGAAGTTTCAAGCTCATATTGCACCAGCAGAGAGTTTATACTAAAATCCTGCGCAGGGAATTCCTCATTATCAATGGTGTAAATTTTGACATGGCTCACCGTTACCGGTTGAGACAACTCAATTACCACCCAGTTGCGCTCCTCTTCGGATCTTCTACCGCTGCCTCTTCGTCGACGCCGCCCCGATGTCGATATGGGTGCTTGCCAACCTTCGCCCTCATTCCATCCTTCAGAAGACGTGATGCCATTAATAAGCGTAGAGGCAGGATGATCAGGTTCCTCTGTGAAGGCGGTTACTCTCCCGCCGTTCTTTGCCAAAGCCCAGTTCACTCCTGAAATCTGTCCGCCACCGACGCTGGCGCATCCCAGAACCGATGCCAGTATTACAATTGATAAACACACGAGGATAAAACGTATGGATCTCACTATCTGGCCCCCTATTTTACAAGTTTTTGATTTTAGCTCTGCGATCTGGATTCAATCTCTTCCATGCCTCTAACAAGCGCTCAAGAATTTTCCGCTATTATTATAGCACATAATTTCAGATTGTGAACTATAAATCTTGCAATTCGGATGGATAGTAGCATAGATTCCTGCTTCTGATCAGAGTCATGTCGAAATACTAAAGGGGCTGTAAAAGAATAACTTCCCATTCGTGAGATAACACTATTCATCAAGGGTGGGTAAACATTTTCTGATTTCATCAGAAAATGTTTACCCACCCCTACAAAAAAAGGGAAGTTATACTTTTACAGGTACTAACATTTTTTCATCCCGCCCCAGGCCGTGGATTGCTTGCCCTGTGGCTTACCCTCCGCGCCAGCGCCGACGGGTAATGGTCAGTACCGCTATATTGACCGGGTAAATATGCCTCAAAAAGGCTCAAGATCTGAGTAATTATTATGCGGTTACTAAGTCCTAATCTCAACGCTTAATCTTCATATTATCCGCTGAAATCCAGTGATACAGGCGAACTGGACGATCTAGCTGCCAACTGGCACTCTTCTTGCGCTGTACACAGATGCGGCTGCATTTCCTGAGAGGGAGGAAACAATGTCCGTCAATAGTGAAGAAAAACTAAATACCGACAGGTTCGAGAAGTTAGCACTTGCACACATAGATTCGGTCTATAGACTCGCATTATATATGGCGGGAGATGAAGATAACGCACAGAATCTGGTACGGAATACCTACCTCGAGGCATACAGATCTTTTAGTAGATTTGAGGCGGAAACAATCTGCAAGGCATGGCTGCTTGGGATACTTAATGATACGTTTATGAATGTTGGCTGTCATAGCGGCAGAGAACAGCAGATTGGTTTTCCATCAGCGGGGAAATGCTGCGGGACACGATTGCCAAACAACACCAATGATGAGGTCTCCAGAGATCGGTTTGATGATGATATTATCGCCGCCATAAATGAACTGCCCGTTCAATACAGACTCATTGTCCTGCTGGCTGATGTAGAAGAACTCTCGTATAAAGAGATAGCCAATATAGTCGGCTGCCCAATACAGGCAGTCATGTCCAGGTTGTGTATTGGTCGCAGATTGATTGGAAAGAGATTACAGGATAGGCAGCTCAGTGGTGTCCGTGGATCTGGAAAATTGAGCATGGCAATTGCCGGGAGGGAAGTATAATGAAGGCACTGAAGAAGGCAAAAGCATGGCTAAAACAGCTAAAGGAAGATACGCTAAGGGAGTCAGTTTCCCAGATCAAAGGTACTCCTCAATGCTGCTCCAAGCCAATTGAGTCCATGACCAGGAAAGGGAAGTAGAGGGGAAGGAAGGCAGGTAGTAAAATGTCTCGTTTAAGCGTAAAGAATAGTAAGGATTATGTCCAGTTAACAGAGGGCCATGAACTTATAGATATTGAGGCGGCAGCCAGTCTTTACGGATGTCAATGTAATCGTATTCAGAATTTCATAGTCCGCGGAATGCTTCACCCACTTCTTGATGTGCACGAAATTGTTAATCTTAGACAAGAGCATTTGCACAAACAGGTAAGTGGCAACTCGAATCAACGGCGGAAGCTGCATCGTGGAGATAATTGAGGGATCATGTTTCCCATCATATTTCATATAGGTTATTTCAGGATTTACAGCTATGGACTCATGGTAGCTCTGGGATTCCTGGTGACCGGATTTCTGCTCAGGAGGGAGCTGAAAAGGACAAGTCTTCCGACAGAACTGGCCAATTCCATCGTAATATGGGCCGTACTGGGAGGCGTTGGTGGTAGTAAACTCTACTCTGCCATAGAGAGCTTGAGCAACCCAAACACGGGATTCTTAGCGACGCTGTTCTCAGGATCAGGGCTGGTGTGGTATGGTGGACTTATAGGCGGCACCATCGCTGTGCTGATTGTTATATGGCATAGCCGCGCTCCCATGATAAAAGTAATCGACCTCATAGCGCCGCTTCTGATCCTGGGATATGCCTTTGGCAGGATGGGATGCTTTCTGTCAGGTGATGGAGATTATGGGCCTGTCACTGGTCTGCCGTGGGGAATGGCTTTCCCAAACGGCGTAGTTCCCACGCTGGAGAGAGTGCATCCCACGCCGCTATATGAGATTATACTATCAATGATGGCCTTCACTTTTCTCTGGAGGGCGAGGAAACACAACATGCCAATGGGTTGGATTTTCAGTATGTACTTGATCTTAGCAGGAACTGAAAGATTTATAACAGAATTCTGGCGATTAACACCCATTGTCGCTTTTGGCATGACCGTAGCACAGTTCATCAGCGTGGTCATGATAGCTACAGGCACCATAATGATGCTTCACTATTGGAAGCTCCGGGCGATGGTAAACAGGTTTTTCAAAGACACCAGAGGCGAATTAAAAGCATAACTTACGAGGGGGTGATGACAATGGGAATACATACGCATATTGGAGGATATGGCAAACATGCAGTTCTTATGTTGATCTGCTGCCTCATACCCATCGCTGGAGTAATAATCCTCGCATCCTCTGGGATAGTAGGCAGTTGGGGATACTATGGATTGCTATTGCTATGTCCATTGGTGCATTTTGTCATAATGTCATTAATGAACCGAAGGGAGAATGCACAATGAGAGAGCTTAAAGCATATGTGCGTGGGAGATCATGTCCATCATCGAGCGGGAGGGACACACAAGCCGCCCTGGAGATGGGATTATATATGTCAGCCCGGTAGATATGGCGGTCAAAATCCGCACCGGCGAACGCGACCATGATGCCCTCGTATGAGTGGCACTAATATCGAAGAATAAGTGATGAAAGGAGTTAAGGGTTATGAGAACAAGACATACAGCTATTTTGGCCTTGATAGTCGCATTGGTATCAGTAAACTTAGCAGCTTCAGAAATGACTTCAGAGTATATATCCGTAGTGGAGATCTATGTGGATGGCCTCACCGATGCTACCGGCGTTCGTATTCTGGAAACCACGCTAATGCAGGAAGATGGCGTTGCCGAAGTCAGCAGTGATCTGGAAAATAGTATCATGGCGGTTACACCCATGCAGGATATTGGGTGGGTCAATCTATTTAACTTTGTGCAGCGGATCAATGGCACGCGCCAGTATACCGTCCGCGAGATGAACGTTGTTGCTCTGGGACGACTGGCCAAATTCCCTGTGGATTATACGGAAGAAGTATACGATTATGGTGGAGCGCACTATGACGGATCGTATGACTATGTTAAAGACAGATATATGCTTCAGTTAGGGGATAACTATATTCTTCTGGCTGGAAATGATGTATTGAGCGAGATGACCGATTCAGGACATGAGATAGTCAGAGTGATGGGAACCGTGAAGAACTTCTCTGCGAGAGTGCCCATTATGCACATCAGAGAGTTCCAGATATTCGGTGATCTGGAGGAAAAAGAGCCAGTTGAGAACCATCCAGTCATCTCAGACGCAATGCAGGATCGCATATCCTGGGTGGGAATCCAGGTTGATGGTATGACCTGCGATGAATGTGTCCGGAAAGTGGAATATGCGCTGGCAGAGGAGAGAGGTATTGCCAGTGTCACTGGCGATCTGGAGACAGGAACCGTAGTGGTCATTCCTGAAATGGATGGCGAGCAAATCAAACTGGTTAACCTGATAAGCAGGATCAACGGCACGAGGGAATATGTTGCCAATGAGATGACCGTTGTTGCAGAGGGCCGCGTGCTTAGACTACCTGTGAAGTATCACGAACCTGATCTGCATATTCACAGTCACGACAGGTACAAGCTCCAGGTGGGGAATATGCATTTCATTCTGTCTGAGAACGAGAAGCTGCATGAATTGCTTGAGTCTGGCTATGAAAGAGTCAGAGTGGCAGGAACAGTGTCGGCTTTCAACGGCAGAGCGCCCATTATGTCTATCCAGGTTCTTGAGGAGCCCGGGGATAACTACGGGGCGTTTACATATGCTGAGCCTCTGGATGATGACGTATCACCATCGGTAATAGAAAGTGATCTTGTGAAGGAGAGAGATGGGCAGGCCCGTATCGAGTTAATCAGGGTCTATGTAGATGGCTTCATATGTAATATATGCGGCAGAATTCTGTACACAGACCTGATGAAGGAAGAAGGGATAGAGGCAATAGTCACTAACACGGATTTGGGGCTTGTTGAGATTGTTCCCAAGACGGGGGAGATGTTTGATCTGCACAACGTGCGGCAGCGTATCAATGCCATGCGGGATTATACCGTTAGCAGAATGGAAATAGTTGCCTCCGGTGAAGTAAGGGCGGTTAACTTTGTGGACCATGCGCGCACATCCCATTCACGTCCGCGCGCGCACAAACGCTATAAGCTAACCACAGGGGAGTTTACCGGTTTCATTCTATTTGAGAATAAGAAGCTGAAGGAAATTGTAGAAGCTGAAGATGAGACTGTTACTGTAGCAGGTACGGTAGCAGCCTTCAGAGGGAAAACACCTATCCTGCATATCAGAGATTATTACAGCAAGATTGAGGGGCAGCCAAGTATCTGAAGCCTGTTTATTTCAGCATTTCCAATTGGGAGATCGTGTGCCTGGTAATACATGGACGCGATCTCCCATCATAATCGCCATAGTGGCGGAAGGAGATTATCGAGATGTCTCGCAAAAAGAACAAGCCGATAGAACTATCTACTGAAGATTGGATGACTTTCGAGGATAACGGCGGAGGTCCCAGGCTGAGTCTATCCGGTGAACTGGGATTTTTTGAGGTGCCCCTATTGGAGCGTGCGCTATGGAAATTCCGTGTGTCACGCAAGAACACTTCCCTTGATGTAGATCTGAGTGAGGTATCAGCGATTGTTGACTCACGTATCATCAACGTTTTCATCCAGGCATATCGCAGATCCCAAAGGCGCAAAATCCAACTGAAACTTCTGGGAGCTAACAGTGCCGTCAAGCATGCTTTTGAATCAGTGAAGGTATCTGAGACGCTATTTGCCGAGTGAGAGGAACGCGCCGGTAACTTCCCTGAAATCGCTGGAACATAACTCTGGCGACTGTGCCGGCGCTAACATAACCTGATAGCGTTGATAACAAAAAGAGTGAATAGGACGTACTCTTCCCAATCTCTCAATCTCTTTTCTGTCTTTTCTTCCAAGCATAAACTTTCCGTCCAGAATCTGGCGTAATGGCACGATGGAGCGCCTTATTCTGCCATACGGGACTGGAAAGATGCTCCTGGCGAATTCGGAATTGCTATTCGGTCGGGGTTGGAAAACCCCGACTATCGGTTAGTGGGAACTCTATCAGTTAGTGGGAACTCTATCAGTTAGTGGGAACTCCATCGGTTAGTGGGAACTCTATCGGTTGTAGTGATGCTCTCCATAACCACGATAGTCGGGACATTCCTGTCCCGACGGCTTTGGGACATAAACTTTATGCTTGGTCTTTATCTTTTAGCTTTTGACACAAAATTCGATTTATGATATAATTAAAGTCGTCACAGATAGACATTCTGCCTGTTTGCAACTAGTCAGAAAATTGCTTGTTTTTGTCTTGCTAATATGTTTCTCAAATCTCTGTTTGGCGGTTCAATTATATAAGGAGGAAAATAAGTGGCAGCAGATGACAGTAAGCCTATAGCTAATCCCATGATAGTGCTCCGAGAGGAGTTTGACGACTGGGCAATTCTCTTTGATCCGGACTCCGGTGAAGGTCATGGTCTCAATCCTGTGAGTGTGTTCATCTGGAAACTCCTTGATGGAAAGCACACTACCAAGGACATCATGTCAGAACTGCGCGAGAATTGCGATGATATGCCGGACGATGCCGAGAGCCTTGTTGAAACATTCGTTAAAGATCTGGTAGAACGCGGCTTTGCGGGATATGAAGCCTGAGAGGTGTGATCTCACGAGGTATGGCAGAATAGTCCTGTGCTCAAACGGATGAGGGAGCGACGCAGTGTTCCATTAAGGATTGTAAACTATATAACTTTCTCATTTAGTTAGCCAAACATTAAGGCACGAAGGGGAAAATAGTTTTCGGTTGTCGGTTTTCGGTTGTCAGTTTTCAGCAAGTCTGAGGAATGATCTCTGCATCTTGTCCGGGATGGCGAAGCTCCCGCTGAGCCGCTGACAGCAAACGGTTCGCCGGGAGGCTCACCCTCCCACACGCTGATCAGAACTTCAGAGGATTTTCTAAAACTTGCTTCCTCAGTTCTATGGTTTCTGCTGACAACTGATAACCGAAAACCGATAACCGAAAGTGATCAATACCCAAATGGGCAAGTTATTTAATCACGAGTCCTAGTGATTTTGAGTTTTGTAGAGGGTGTGATTATATAAACTACTGCGCCGGCGGCTGCCCGGCTCTGGCCTACACCATCATAGGCGATGAATATCATCCAAGTTCCGACTCATGTTTGAGACGCTTTCCCGAAGCGGGTGGAAAACTGCCAGATGAGGAATTATTGTCTGTGGATTTATAGGCTTGTAAGCCCACAAATCTAGGAGTAAATATGGATAAGGACAAAACAGAAGAGATTGAGGAAACTGAAGAACGTGAATATCCGTTAAATCAGATTTATTTTTACCTGACAGAGGGCTGTAACCTGCGATGTCGTCACTGCTGGATAGAGCCAAAGTATCAGGGCGGCGACAAATCTTATCCCTCGCTGGAGATAGATCTATTTCGTTCCATCATTGAGCAGGCAAAGCCTCTGGGACTTTCCGGGATCAAGCTTACGGGTGGTGAGCCGCTGCTTCATCCGGATATATATGAGATACTGGACATAATACAATCTGAGGATCTCGGTCTTACTGTGGAGACAAACGGTGTTCTCTGTACTCCGGGACTGGCCAAAAAGATAAAGGCGTGCAAGGGTCCCTTTGTTTCAGTCAGCCTGGATGGTGCGGAGCCTGAAACTCACGAATGGGTGCGTGGCGTGGAGGGTTGTTTCGACGCCGCGCTGGAGGGTTTCCGAAACCTGGTGAAAGTGGGCTTCAGGCCTCAGCTAATCATGTCGGTGATGAGGCGCAATAAGGAACAGATGGAGGCCACTGTGCGACTGGCAGAATCGCTGGGCGCCGGATCAGTCAAATTCAATCTCGTCCAGCCTACTGCCAGAGGCGAGATAATGCACGAGGCAGGTGAAACACTGGCCATTGAGGAACTTATAGAACTGGGGAAATGGGTGGAAAATGAGCTTTCAGCTTCAACGAATATAAGGGTATTTTACAGCCATCCCGCGGCGTTTAAGCCACTTGGGAGAATGTTTGGAGAGCAGGGAACCGGATGTGGAGTCTGCGGGATATTCGGCATTCTCGGTGTTCTGGGTAACGGTTCGTATGCTCTATGTGGCATCGGAGAGACGGTACCTGAATTCATCTTCGGTGATGCAGCGAAAGATCGTCTGGAAGACGTATGGAAAAACACGTCAGTGCTCAATCAGATCCGTGAGGGTCTGCCTGCAAAGCTTGCCGGTATCTGCGGCGAGTGCATAATGAAAGGCGCTTGTCTGGGAAGTTGTATAGCTCAGAACTACTATAGGAGCAAGGACCTCTGGGCGCCATTCTGGTTCTGCGAGGAAGCAGAAAAAGCAGGTCTTTTCCCAGAGACACGGATGCGGGCTGTGGCAGTCAGTGAATAGCAATAAGCAACCATAGATCGCTCCTCAAGAGCGTGAGACGATGGCAAGGTTAGCTATTTCCGTCCTTATAATCGAACGGCGATAGCTGATCCAGCATAAGTTGCGTCAACTATGCAATGAATTGGGCCAAAATGTAGGGCCAGGTTTGGGTGCCTGACTCATTTCGCTGCTGTTTTTCCAACTAGTAAATATCGGAAGTGGTTAGGATTTTCTATATTTGGCATGAGCAAGATTGATAACATAACAAATGGAATGATGTCACATTTTAGGGAGGTCAGGGAACTCGAGTCCTATGAGCAAGTCCACTTGAATACAACTGAAGTCAGCAAGGAATATCCGGGACATCAATCCAAAAAATGCAGGAAGACGTTATCAAATATTCAGTAAATGATCCTACCTTCTGTCAAAGAATCTATCCGACGTGTAAAATACAATACTGTTAAATTACACACTCCAGAACTGTCAATTTACAAAAAAGTGTTTGCTATGAAGTTGGAACGCGTACATGATATGAGTTTTTTAGTTAGAGAAGCAAAGTCCTGGTAGGTGCGGGTACATGACGCGTATTCCCTTCGGCTATGAGGTGTCTGATGAGTAAAAGTTTGACCATCCCGTATTCCAGAGGCTATTATCTGTCTCTGAGCGATGGAAATGGCTGGTGGATAACGAGCGATAAGAATAACAGCAAGTGGTTGGCTAGATTTGCTGACATCCTGGAACTGGAGGAATGCGCAATGGATGGCTCTCCAAAGCTCATCTTCTGCAGGATGGCCGACACAGATGATACGGAAAACATAGCTAACCATGCTATCCCATCACAACTGCGCTCATGGGGTTACGACGATACAGGATGGATGCGCTACCGTGATAATACCTTGCGTATATGGTGGCACAATACCATTCCCGACGTTGTATGTGAGATTAAGAGTGGTGAAAGCGATGATTCCAAGCAGAATATGGACATTGCATATATAAACATGTGGACTGCTCTCGGACCTATATTCCAGCGAAGCATAGATCGCGGTGGCTTGCCTTTTCATGCAGGGCTGGCGGAGTTGGATGGGCGCAGTATCCTGATAGCGGCTTCGGGCGATACAGGGAAATCCACTTCCTGCCGTCGTCTCCCTGATTACTGGACTGCATTGTCTGATGATGAATCGCTTGTTGTTCTTACCAAACAGAATCAGTATCGAGCACACCCTTTCCCAACGTGGAGCGACTATCTGTGGCGACGTGGAGATAAGACATGGAATGTCCAGTATTCTGTTCCGCTTTCCGCGATATTCTTCCTTGAGCAATCTGAGACGGATGAAGTCATTCCTATAGGATCGGGTGAAGCCGCCATACTGATCAATGAATCAGCCATTCAGGTATGCCGAAAATTCTGGAGAAGATCGGATAAGGCAGATGAAAGGAAGTACAAGCAGGAACTCTTCGGCAACGCCTGCGAAATTACAAAACTCATTCCGGCTTTTCACCTTCATGCCACCCTTCATGGTAGATTCTGGGAGGAGATAGAAAAAGCTATTGAATAGTGAAGACTTGAATAGTGAAGAAAAGAAACTAATGACCTGTGATTACAATTACACAGGGCCCAGCATGAATCCCACCCTGAAGGCTGGAGATGGGCTTACAGTGATCCCTTACGGAGACAGCAGTATACGCATTGGGGATGTAGTAGTTTTCCATTCTCCTCAACGGGAACGCTATATAGTTCATCGCGTCATTTCTGTTAATTCGCGAGGAATCAGGACAAAAGGGGACAATAACAGCAGAGCTGATTCATGGATACTACGTCCCGAGGATATAGTCGGACGTGTGATCTCAGCACAGCGGAAAAGCAAAAGTATAACTATTTATGGCGGAACGCGAGGCAGATTATTAGCGCCAGTGCTCTGGACGATAAAACGTATCAACGTAACGGTTTCCAGCATATTCCGTCCTATTTATCACTATCTTGCGCGAACAGGAATTGCCAGAAAACTGTTGTCCCGCCTGATCAAGACTCAGATACTTTACTTCAAGCGACCTGATGGAACAGAAATGCAGCTTATCATGGGACGACGGGTAATTGGTAGATATTCTCCGGGGAAAGACCTATGGCTAATAAAGCGGCCTTTTCGACTTTTTGTGGACGAAAAATCCCTCCCACAGGGAGACCAGGGAGACCAGAAACATCCAGCAAACCGTGAGTAAATAAAGCTGATCAAGGTGGCATCATTGGGATGCCACAACATGCTCATTGAGTTTTCACTTCAATAAGCTCCACTCGCTCCGACTCACCTACAACTGTGACTTCCAGAACTACACCAATGCCAGGAGCATAATATTTGTTCTCCACAACATCCGGCTCAAGCGGCGTCCATTCCTGCGTTTGGAGACAGTTATCGAAAAGCCCATAGGCAACTGAGACCGACTCATTCAGGCTGAGTACCTCAGCCATGTCTTCAGCCTCGTCTTCGTAATACTCCTGACGATATGCATCACCTACCTGCGGACTCGCCTTCATTATGATCCCCGGCTTGGCGCCATCAACTCCGGCTTCCCAGGAGCCTGCAGGATCGACTTCACCGTCCTCATACTCCTTTGAGTCCTCCCCGAAGTACCATACGTTTCCGTCCTTGTCTTGAGCAAACCAGTCGTATGTATCCTCGACCAGTTCGCCATCAACCCGGACAGTGTCACGAACAACGATACAGGTTACTCCGAGAATGTCTTTAGTCTCGTGGGTCACCTCGACCTCAATCCTTTCCATACCGTCTTCTGTCTCACCCTCGTAGATCAGGGTCGTACCTGGCGTCAATGGCAGATATTGGTTATCAATCTGTGCAACGAAGTCGGCAGGATTGATTACTGGATCGTAAGGTTCATTCCCAACATCAATGACAGGAGGTTCCTCAGAAGAGTCCTCGCCACAGCCTGCTGCAAACATAAATACAAACGCTATACCCGCTGCCAAAATTATGATCTTCATCATCATTTCTCCTTTAGGGGTTGTAAAAGAATAACTTCCCATTCGTGAGATAACACTATTCATCAAGGGTGGGTAAACATTTTCTGATTTCATCAGAAAATGTTTACCCACCCCTACAAAAAAGGGAAGTTGTTTCTT
>SDBT01004899.1_pt1 | contig 22625 bp, 17 predicted proteins | sample 2277101 | NCBI WGS metagenome assembly SDBT01 (sample SAMN10404973, study PRJNA504765) | marine sediment metagenome | isolation source: marine sediment core GS10_PC15, 103 cmbsf | place: Arctic Ocean: Southern Knipovich Ridge | collected 2010 | reverse complement strand
CCGGTGGAGACCTGTGGATGCCTCTGACCATGCCCACAGCCTGGCACACCCGCCGTCTCGGCGCAAGTTTTCTTTTCAGTTCCTTGTCAGTTCACTGGGTTGGACGACTTTGCCGTAGCCCTGTGTTGTCAAGCTGGGATTTTGACTTGACATCACTCCAAAAATTGCGTACATTTTTGGAGTGATGTTCACAAGACAAATAAACCCAACAAAAACCAAAAGTTGGTTCCTGTTCGGCCCCCGCCAGACCGGGAAGAGCACCTATGTGCGTTCTCTTCTCGCGGAGAGAGACCTGTACATCGATCTCCTGCCGCAGAGGGCCTTTCTCGAATACGCGAAACGGCCCTCCAGTGTCCGCGAGGAAATCCTGGCCCATCGAGCCAAGCACCACAGCTTCACCTGCGTCATCGACGGGATCCAAAAGATTCCCGCCCTGCTCGACGAGGTCCACGCACTGATCGAATCGCACGGGATCCGGTTCGTTCTCACGGGATCGAGCGCGCGGAAGATCAAGAGAGGAGGCGCCAACCTGCTCGCCGGTCGGGCGTACATCTATCGCATGTTTCCTCTCACCTTCGAAGAGCTGGGAGAGAGCTTCGATCTCGAGAAGGCCCTGAGGATAGGCTGCCTTCCGGTTCTCTGGGGCTCGGAAGAGGAAGATCACCGGGAGTTCCTCAGAGCGTATACCGAGACCTATCTCAAAGAAGAGGTGGCCGCCGAGGGACTGGTGAGGAAGATCGGGCCGTTTTCCCAGTTTCTGGACATCGCCGCGGCCAATGACGGGGAGATCGTCAACTACAGCAACATCGCGCGGGAATGCTCGGTATCCGTGAAAACGGTGCAACAGTACTTCCAGATCCTCGAAGACACGTTTCTGGCGTTCAGGTTGCCGGCATGGCAGAGGAGCGAGCGCAAGAGGCTGGTGGCTCACTCGCGGTACTACCTCTTCGACGCCGGAGTCACGAACGCCCTGTGCCACTCGCTGGGCGAGCGGTTGAACCCGTCGGTGAGAGGCCGGCGCTTCGAGCAGTTCGTGATCCTGCAACTCCTGGCCCTGATCCACTACGGACGACTCGACTGCCAGCTTCACTACTGGCGTACGCATCACGGCGCGGAGGTCGACTTGCTCGTATGCAAGGGATCCCGGATCCTGGCCGCGGTCGAGATCAAGTCTTCTCGATCGATCGTCCGTGAGAAGCTCGAGGGACTACGGAGCTTCAAGAGGGAACATCCCGATGTGCCGGCCTTTGTGCTCGGTATCGACCAGAAGGAACGCCTCCTCGATGGCGACGTATCCGTGATGAGCTGGGATCGCTTCCTCGGCGAACGCCTTTTCCATCTCGGTTGAAACCACACTGCAGTAAATCGTTCGCATGGGCTGGTCACACCCTTACGTGTCGTGGCCTGCGGGGTGGGAATCGCCTACCTGGTCCAGAGTCTTTGGTTCCGACCCCAGCACGTACTCCCGCAGGCCGGAGCGCTGCATGCGCCTGAGCGTGGCCTGGCGGCGGACGTCGTTGCGCCGGGCGTAGCTGAACATCCAGATTACCCAGATGAAGGTCAGGAACATGACGAACTGGGCCATCACCGGGTAGCCCAGCAGGTCGCGGGTGTTCGCGGCCAGGTTGGTGCCCAGGCCCACGCCCAGCCCGAGGCCGGTCAGCAGCCGGATCCAGTTGACCCGTTCGGGCTTGCCGGCGCCGGCGGAGATGCCCCACTCGATCAGGGCCGGCAGGGGGGCTAGAAACAAAAGACCCCATTGAAGCCACCAGGGCCAGGGGCCGCACAGCCCGTCCAGGGCCAGGGCCAGGGCCATGCCCGGGTAGATCCCCAGGCAGCGGGCGCACAGGTGCGCGGTCCTGCGGCCCAGGGTCAGGCGATAGCACAGGTGCAGCTGGTCCGCCCTGTGGTGGGACAGCAGGATGCCGAGGCCTTGTCTGTCGAGGTGGGTCAAAAAGGGATTACTTGGTGACCGTGAGCACGTACTGGTCCTTGGTGTTCGAGTCGCCGTAGCGCGGCCCGCTGACCACGACCCAGTACTCGCCCGGCATCAACTCCTTGCTGATGCGCTCCTTTTCCTCTCCCTTGCCCTTGGCCGAGGAGGCCACCGCCTGGTGCTTGCCCTTGTCGTCCATCTCGGGGCCCAGCAGCTTCAGCGAGATGTTCACCTTGGGAATCCCGGTGCACTCGATGTGGATGGTGGCGGGACCGTCCTGGCCGGACAGGTCCAGCTTGTATGAGTCCACGTCTCCCTTGGGGTGTATGGTGCCGCGCATGGTGTCGCCCACCGCGATGGAGGTGGCCTTGTCTACCGACCCGTTGGGCTCGCGTTCCTCGCGGCCCTCGTCGGTGCGCAGGTTGACGGTCAGCTCGTAGGTCTCGTCCAGGTTGTAGTAGTCCTGGATCCACTTGCCGTCCACCTGCTTCCAGGACCCGACGATCTTGATGTAGTTCTCGCCAGGCGCCAGGGCGCAGTTGGTCAGCACCTCGGGCTCGTTGACCTTGCCGTCGTTGATGCGGACCAGCTCGAAGTTGCGCGCCTTGTCCTTCTTCTCGGGGTCGACCACGTACAGCGTCAGGTCCACCCGATTCAGGGCGCCCAGCTTGGCGGACAGGATGCTGGGCCGCTCCACTTCGATCTTGTACCAGTCCGCGTCGTTGGGAGCCGAAAGGTAGCCGCGGATCTTCTGGCCGTCGGCGATGGGCAGCGCGTGCTGGGCGTCGTCGTTGGGCTCGCGCTCCAGGTCGTCGCCGCCGGCCTCGGCAGAGACGCTCAGGGTATAGGTCGCCCTGGGGTTGCAGGTGCGGACGTACTTCTTGGGCTTGGGCCCCGGCACCCAGGCGGACTTGACGGTCAGGTAGATCGCCTCCGCGCCGGCCGGCACGCCCATGTTGCGCACCACGATGCTTTCGCCCGCCGTGGTGCCCTTGGCATCCAGGAGCGGCCGGCGCTCTTCGCGGTCGGCGGCCACTAGCTGGAACCTCACTCCGTCAACCCCGGTGAGTTCAATGCGCAGCACCGAGCCGGTGGGCATGTCGGCCAGCTTCACCAGGTACCAATCCTCGTCGCGCTGGTGGGACAGGTAGCCCTTGATGCTCTTGCCCAGGGCCAGGTCGTTGGCCGTGCTGTAGCGGCCGTTGAACTCGACCTCCTCTCCCTCGGCCGGGTCGCTCAGCTTGACGGTCAGCTTGTAGGCCCCTCCCTTGCCGCCCTTGGCGCCGTCGATCTTGACGTAGCAGGCGTCCTGAACGACCAGGTTGGGAAAGGACTCGCCCTCGCCCTTCTTTCCGGTGTCCACGCTGAACAGCTCGTTCCGGTCAGCGTCGCGGAACACGAGCCGGACGTCCTCCTCGGGGATGCCGGTCAGCTCGAACGAGACCCGCTTCCTGCCGTCCGTGACCACCTTGTACCAGTCGGAGGCCCGGACCCTCTTCTTGGCGGCCTCCTCCAGGGTGGCCTCCACGGTGCAGGACTCCTTGATCTCCATGGCCTGGCCGGTCTTCTCGTTGGGCTCGACCTCACTGACGACCTTGAGCGCAACCGCAACCTCCTTGGGCTCGGGCTTGTCGGGAGGCTTGGCAGGCTCGCCCTTGTCAGGCTTGGGCTCCTCGCCCGGACAGCCCCCCAGCACCAGGGCGGTGGACAACAACAGGACCAGCAAAGAAGAAAACCGTTTCATCCCTCGACCTCCTCAGTTGAATTGTAGGTTCGTGAACGGCGGCCATTAGAGCCAAGGCCCCGCCCCGTGTCAAGCAGATGATCCCATTATCGAGATCGACGATTTACAAACGCTTTCGCTGCCGGTAGGATGTCGCTCATGACTACGCGAATAGGCGACGTTCCGGATCGCATCTGTGGCCCAGACGGCATTCCCCTGTTCGGCGCCTGGCGGGGCGTGATCCCGGACGGGGCCCTGCGCGGGCTCTCGGCCGAGTACGACCGGCGCGGCCTGCAGCGCGTGCGCACCGAGAAACGCTGGCACTTCGCCTGCATCGCCGGGCCCGAGTGGATCGCCGCGGTGGCGATCATACGGCTGGGCTACGGCGGGGCCGCCTTCGCCTACCTGTTCGACCGCGAGTCGCGCCACTTCGTGTTCGACGAGTCAACAATGGCCCCGCCGGTCATCGCCGCAAAGATAGCCGACCGGCCCGGCGACGGGGCCCGCTCCACCTTCCGCATGCCCGGCTTCCACGCCTCCATCCTGCACCCGCCCGGCCTGGGCCGCTACGAGGTCCGCCTCAGGCTGACCGGCGGGGAGGAGGTGTTCGACCTGGCCGCGGAGCTGCACACCCAAGGCGCCCCCGACGGCCTGACCGCGATCTGTCCGATCGGAGGAAAGGGCTCGGTCAACCTGACGGTCAAGCGGGTGGCCGTCCCGGCCAGGGGCCGTCTGGTCATCGGCGAGCGCACCCTGCCCTTCGACGAGAAGTACTACGCGATGCTGGACTACAGCCACGGTTTCCTGGACCACACCACTTCATGGATGTGGGCCTGCGCGGGCGGCAAGACCGCCCGGGGCCGGACCGTGGGCCTGAACCTGGTGGCCGGCTTCAACGATTCGATCGAGAACGTCCTGTGGATCGGCAAGGACCTCGTCCCGGTCGGCCCGGTCTCCTTCCACCGCGACACCTCCGGCCCAACCGCCCCCTGGACCATCCGGGACGAGGGCGGCAGGGTCGACCTCACCTTCACCCCCGAGGGCGTCCGGGCCGACGAGCGCGACCTGGGCCCCCTGTCCACCCACTACGTCCAGCCGGTGGGCACCTTCTCGGGCACGATCAAGGGGAAGGGCAAGCCGGTCAGGATCAAGGACCTGGCCGGGGTGTGCGAGGAGCATTTCTCGCGCTGGTGACCTCACGCCTGACAGACGGTAGACTTCACCGCAGGCCGTCGCCCGCCCTAGCGGGCTATGGCCCGCGAAGGCAGGCCGTCTCCGACCTGGTAGCGGTCGGAGAGGGCGAGCGGCAAAACACCGCCGGGTTCGAGCCTGCCCAGCAGCACATCGCACAGGACCGGCGAGATCTCCTGCCCGTGAGAATACAGGGCCAGGCAGGTGGGCGCGTCGGGCACTGCCAGGAGGTCGTACGGGGAATCGGCGGCGATAAGCACCAGCCTGTCGCGGGGGAGCTCTTCGATCAGGGCGACTTGGGCCGGGTTGGAGACGGCGTCGCGCATCAGCACCACGACCGTCTCGGCCCGCCAGGCAGCCTCGACGAGCCGAAGGTCACCAAGTCCGCCCCGGCCTCGATGGCCATGCGGGCGGCCTCGGCAAGGGTGTAGTTCATCTCGATCGCCCGCATGTCCAGCGCGTCGGTGACTACCAAGCCGTCGAAGCCCAGCCGCACCCGCAGAAGACCGGTCAGCACTGACTCGGACAGGCTGGCCGGCAGCCGCTTGCGCGGCTCGAACGCGGAAAACCAGACGTGGGCGGCCATGACGGCGCCCACGCCCGCGCGCACGGCCTGCCGGAAGGGAACCAGCTCGAACTCCTCGAGCTGTTCCAGGCCGCGCTCGACCTCTGGCAGGTCCTTATGGGAGTCCGAGGATGCTGCGCCGTGGCCGGGGAAGTGCTTGGCGGTGGCGATCACCCCGGCGCGCTGGGAGCCGCGCACGAAGGCTGCCACCATCCGGCCGACCGCCTCGGGATCGGATCCGAACGCGCGGCTGCTGTGAAGCGGGTTGCGCAGGCCGGCCGCCAGGTCGGCCACCGGCGCCAGGTTCATGTTGATTCCCACCGCCCGCAGCTCTTCTGCCATGGCCCGGCCCACGGCGGCCGCGTTGTCCGGCCTGCCCGTGGCCGCCACCTGCAGCGCGGAGGGGAACGGGGTGAACCCGCGGTCGCGAAAGAACCGGTTGATCGCCCCGCCCTCCATGTCGATGGCCACCAGCAGGCCCACCCCGCCGGATCTCCGCCCGGTCGCGACCGCCTGGAGCGCGTTGTTCAGGCGGGCGACCGTCGCCGGGGTGGACGTGTTGGTCCGATACAGGACCACGCCCCCGGGCGCGACCCGGTCGACGAACCGACGGGTGCCCTCGGACAGCTCGAAGCCGCGGAAGCTTGCCAGGAACAGCTGGCCCACCCGCTGCTCAAGGCTCATGGACTCGAACACCCGCCCGTCCGTCCCGGCCTCCGGGCCGCGGGCGCCGACCAGGTTCAGCAGCAGACCGGCTCCGAGAGCCAAGAAAATCGTTCGTTTTTTGCTTGGTCGAGCCAAGAAACCCTCACCAGAGTTCTGAGAACGACAACAGGACTATCCCGAATTCAGCCCGCCGGGCGGTTCAGGAAAGCCGCAGGGCCCCGTCCAGGCGGATGGTGGTGCCGTTGAGCACCTGGTTCTGCAGGATTTCGATCACCAGCGAGGCGAACTCCTCCGGCCGGCCCAGGCGCTTCGGGAACGGCACGCACTCGCCCAGGGCCTGGCGGGCCCGCTCGGGTACCCGGGCCAGCATGGGGGTCTCGAAGATGCCCGGCGCGATGCTGACCACCCGCACGCCAATGCGGGCCAGCTCCCGGGCGGCCGGCAGGGTCAGGCCCACCAGTCCGGCATTGGACGAGCTGTAGGCGGCCTGGCCGACCTGGCCCTCGTAGGCGGCCAGGCTGGAGGTCAGCACGATCACCCCGCGCTCGCCGCCCGCGCCTGGCTCGTTGTCGCGCATGGCCCAGGCGGCCAGGCGGAGCGAGTTGAAGGACCCCACCAGGTTGACCTGGATGATCCGCGAGTAATCGGCCAGCGGAAGCGGGCCGTCCTTGCCCAGGATCTTCTTGGCCCCGCCGAGGCCGGCGCAGCAGACCAGCGCCCCCAGCGGCCCGGCCTCGACCGCCGCGTCCACCGCGGCCTGCATCGACGCCTCGTCGGTCACGTCGCACTCGACGAAGCGCGCTTCGCCCAGATCGTTCTCCCCGCGCTGCACGTCGGCCACCACCACCCGGGCGCCCAGCCGCTCGAAGCGCCGCACCACGGAAAGCCCCAGCCCGGAGGCCCCCCCGGTCACCACGGCGCTCTTGTCCTTCAGTTCCATGTACGCACCCTCCTCTCGTTCGTGGAACAGACACTATCATTTTCAATCTGGGAAATGAAAACGAAAATGATGGAGTCTGACACCGATGACTGTTCGTCTTCACACTTCTTAACATCCGGGACATACGCCATACACGGACGCCTGGCACATTGGTGGACGAAAGGCGCCGAATGGCGCGATAATCCAGGAACCAGTTTCAAGAAAAGGAGCCGAACCATGAACACAGCAACCAAACGAAGCCTGGTCGTCATCGCCTGCCTGAGCCTGGCAGTCACCGGCCTGCTTGCCTCCTGTGGCAGGAGTCACCACGGGCACGGGCGCTTCAACCCGGAAAAGATCCAGAAGTTCGTCACCTGGAAGGTCAACGACACGCTCGACGACCTCGAGGCCGACCAGACCCAGCGCCAGAAGATCCACGAGATCAAGGACCGGATCCTGGCGAAGGTGGTCGGCATGCGCGCGTCCCATCGCTCCACCCACAAGGTCTTCCTGGAGGAGCTCGGCAAGGACAGGCCCGACTCCAAGCGGCTGCACGGTCTGCTCGACGAGCGCCTGGACTCCCTGCGGGAAAAAGCCCACGAGGGCCTCGACGCCGTGCTCGAGGTCCACGCCATCCTGACGCCCGAGCAGCGCATCCAGCTGCGCAAGAAAATCGAGGACCACAAGGGCGGCTGTCTGGGCTCGAATTGATCCGGTGAATTCGTGTAGAATCGGCCCATGTCCGACGAAGCTCTCATCCACCTGTTGCTGGTCGAGGACGACCAGCGCCTCGCAGAGCTGACCGGTGAGTACCTTCAGCGCCACGGCGTCGTGGTCGACTTCGCAGGCGACGGCGACCGTGGCCTGGCCCAGGCGCTGCGCCACCGCTACGACGCCATCCTGCTGGACGTGATGCTGCCGGGGCTCAGCGGGATCGATGTCTGCCAGAGGATCCGCGAGCGCTCGGACGTGCCGATCATCATGATCACCGCCCGCGGGGAAGAGGCCGACCGGGTGCTGGGGCTGGAGCTCGGCGCCGACGACTACGTGCCCAAGCCGTACTCGCCGCGCGAGCTGCTGGCCCGCATCCGGTCGGCGGTGCGCCGGGCCCGCGGGCAGCTGGGGCCGAGCACCCGGCCGGTCCGCGCGGGCGACCTGGAGATCGACCCGGGCGCGCGCACCGCCAGGCTGCGCGGCGAGCCCGTGGAGCTGACCGGCTACGAGTTCTCGCTCCTGCTGGCCCTGGCCGAGCGGGCCGGCCGGGTGCTGACCCGCGAGCAGCTGATGGACCTGGCAGGGGGCGGCGCCGAGGAGGCCTTCGACCGATCGGTCGACGTGCACATCTCCCGCCTCAGGCGCAAGCTCGGCGACGACCCCCGCCGGCCCCGGCTCATCAAGACCGTGCGCGGGGTGGGCTACCAGTTCGCGTGCGAGCCGAAGGACGAGCCGTGAAAGCCCCCCGGGATCAAACACGTCCCCGCCGGCGCCTGTTCTGGCGGATCTACCTCAACGGCATCTTGCTCCTGGTCCTCGTAGCCGCGGCCGTGGGCGGCGTGATCCTGGTGAGCGGCGAGACGCTGCCATGGCGCGGAGCGTCCCGGCGCCTGGCCGACCTGCTGGCCACCGAGGTCGCGCTGGACACCTCCCGGCTCCAGAGTCGGCTCGACGAGTATTCAGGCCTTCTACAGATCGAGCTGGCGGTGTTCGGACCGGAGGGCACCCTCCTGGCCGCGGCAGGCGAAGGTACCCTCTCCCCCCTGTCCCAGGACGAAGTCGCCGGGCTGGGCGCCAGTTCCTTTCACGGGCACGATCACCGGCTGGTGCGGTTCGCCCTGCCTCTGAAACGCGATGACGCGAGCGCGGGCTACCTGCTCATGGGCTGGGAAAAGGCCCACGGTCCGACCCGCCTCTTGAGCGTGATGCTGGCCGTCCTGGCCGCCCTGGCCCTGGCGTCCATCCCCCTGGCCCGCGCCATCGCCCGCCCGCTCGAGAGGCTCACCGCCACCGCCCGGGACCTGGCCGCGGGCGACCTGGCCGCCCGCACCGGCATGGTCCGCAAGGACGAGGTCGGCGTGCTGGCCCGGGCCATGGATCACATGGCCGCGCAGCTCGAGCACCGGCTGAAGCGCGAGCGGGAGCTTCTGGCCAACATCTCCCACGAGATCCGCACCCCGCTGGCCCGCATCCGGGTGGCGCTGGAGCTGTGCGAAGAGGAACAGGACAGCGTCGAGGCCATCCGGGCGCACCTTTCGGAGATCGGCGGCGACGTGGCCGAGTTGGACGCGCTGGTCCAGAACGTCCTGATGACCGCCAGGCTGGACCTGGCCGCCTCGGGCGACGATCCGGCCGGGCTGGCGCCGCGTCTCGAGCAGCTGGAGTTGGCCGGCTTGATCGCGCAGGCCGCCGAACGCTTCGCCCGTCACCACCCCGGCCGCGAGTTGCAGGCGCGTGTCCCCGCGGACCTGCCGTCCGTCCAGGCCGACCCGGCCCTGCTGCATCGGGTGCTGGACAACCTGCTGGACAACGCCGTCAAGTACTCCCCGGCGGATCGGCCGGTCGAGATCGAGGCCCGCTCCAACGACCTGGGCATCGAGGTCGAGGTCCGCGATCGCGGCATCGGGGTGAGCGAGCAGGAAGCCGAGCGGTTGTTCGAACCGTTCTTCCGCACCGAACGAGGCAGGTCCTCCCTGGCCTCCGGAACCGGCCTCGGCCTGACCCTGTGCAAGCGCATCGTCGAGGCCCACGGCGGGACGATCGAAGCCGCCCCGCGCCCGGGCGGGGGCACGCGGGTCCTGTTCGTCCTGCCGCTTCAGGGGGTCTTGCAAACCGGATCCGATTGCACGATGATATCGAACGGTACCGGGCGGCGAAAATGAAAAAGGTCCTGATCATCGTCTTCCTCCTCGTCCTGCTGGCCTTCGTGGGCCAGCTGCTCTGGGTCACCTTCTTCGGCAAGGGCGCGGCCCTGGTGTTCGCGCCGGAGAAAACGCCGGTCATGGTGGTGGTCGACGGGGCCGAGGCGGTACGGGTGCCGGCCGGCGGCTTCCTGCGGCTGGATCTGTCCATGGGCGAGCACAGGGTGCGGCTGGAGAAGGGCGGCGGCTCGATCCAGCACCAGCTGATCATCGAGACCGGGCACGACCAGTTCGGCCTTCCGGTCCTCGCCGAGCAGTGCTTCGCGGCCCTGGACGTCACCGCCAGTCTTTACCAGCGCACCGCCGGTGCGGGGCAGCCCATCAGGCTGCCGCACGTATCCAGGCGCTACCGCGAGCAGGAGCCCTTCCGGATCCCGCGCAACTACTACTACCGCGAGCAGGACCTGCCGGACTCTACGAAAGAGACGGTCGGGGTCTACCTGTTCCTTACCCTGCCATGCAGCCACCTCGACAAGCCGGACACCGACCTGGTCCGGGCCCTGGGCTTCGAGAGCCCGGAGGTCCGGGCCCCGGCGCGCTGAGAGGTGTCCTGTGCATTACAGGACCGTTTCTGACTTGACAATTCAATTGACTATTTGAAATTATCATGATATTTTGTGTCGGTGATTACGGTGATTTCACGAAAACTCGAGCTGCCCGCTCCGGGAACCGAAACCTTTTTCTTGTGGGGGCCGAGACAGACCGGCAAGACTACCTTGCTGCAGAATGCATACCCCGACTCCTTGTGGATCGATCTGCTCAAGGCCGAGCAATTCCGGCGCTACCTGGAGCGGCCCGAATTGCTGCGCCAGGAGATCCCCGAGGAGGGAGAGCCGCCGTTCGTAGTGGTGGACGAGGTTCAGAAGGTGCCCCAGCTCCTGGACGAGGTGCACTGGCTGCACGAGAACCGCGGCGTTCACTTCGCGCTCTGCGGCTCCAGCGCCCGCAAGGTCAAGCGGGGGAACGCCAACCTGCTGGGGGGGCGGGCGGTGCGCTACGAGCTGTCCGGCCTGACCGCGGCGGAGCTGGGCGCGGAATGGGACATGGTGCGCATGCTCAACCACGGCACCCTGCCCAGGATGTACCTGTCCGAGCGGCCCCGGCGGCTGCTCAACGCCTACGTGGCCGACTACCTCAAAGAAGAGGTCGCGGCCGAGGGACTGGTGCGCAACCTGCCGGTGTTTTCCGGGTTCCTGAACGTAGCCGCGCTGTCGGACGCCGAGTTGGTGAACTACTCGAACATCGCTCGGGATTGCGGAGTGTCGAGCCAGACCGTCAAGGGGTACTTCCAGATCCTTGAGGACACCCTGCTGGGCCGCTGGCTGCCCGCCTATCGCAGGCGGCCCAAGCGCCGGGTGATCGCATCGCCCAAGTTCTACTTCGCTGACGTGGGCGTGGTGAACTTCCTGGCCAAGCGCGGCAGGCTCGAGCCGGGCTCCGAGCTGTTCGGCAAGGCGTTCGAGAACTGGTGCTTCCACGAGCTGCGCTCGTACAACGCATACTCGGAGTCGTTCGCCGAGTTGAGCTACTGGCGACTGGCGAGCGGCATCGAGGTGGACTTCATCGCCGACGACATGCAGATCGCCATCGAGGCCAAGTCGGCCGACAAGATCACCTCGAATCACCTCAAGGGCCTGCGCCACCTGAAGACCGACCACCCCACTGCCGGCCGCCGCATCGTGGTCTGTCTCGCGCCCAGGGCGCGCAAGACGGACGACGGGATCGAGATCCTGCCGGTCCAGGCTTTTGTCGACGGGCTGTGGGCGGGAAAGCTCTTCTGAACCCGCAAGTGACAGCTGTTCAGCTGGGATCTACCACCCGGCCGACGAACAGGACTTGGCCGGTGGGGATGTCGCGGATCAGGTAGATGAACGGGCGGTCGAGGGTGATCTGCGGGCCCTGGGGCGGGACGCTGACGTCTCCGACGATGACCGCGGTGGCCGCGGCGGCCTCGGTGCCGGCCTCGTTGACCTTGACGAAGGCCTGGTGGAGGACGTCGTGGATCATCAGGTCGCCCGTGCCGTTCATGCCCGAGAAGTCGGCGGACGGGGTGAAGGCGATCTCCATGCCCATGGCGGCCAGCATCTGCTTGAGGCTGATGGTCGCGCCGTCGAGCTCCCAGCGCGGCATGGTCAGCTCCACCATGCCGTACTCCATCGAGCCGCTGAGATCGTCCAGGAACTGCGCGTCCAGACCGGCCTCGAAGGTTGCCAGGGTGCCCTGGTCGGGGACCAGGATCAGCATCGAAAGCTCGTTGCCGTCGTAGGGAAGCTCCACGGCCTGGAACCCCTCGCCCTCGGCGTAGGGGAACTCGAACTCCTGGTGCATCATGGGCACCTGGACGGTCTGGCCGTCCAGGGTGTGGAACGGGCCGTCCGAGGTGAACTCCTCCTCGAAGGGCGACGCCCAGGCCGCGTTGAAGTAGATGGCGTTGACCAGCACCAACTTGGTATACACGGTGATCGCCCCGGGCGGAATCAGGTCCTCGATGCGGCCTTCGGTGACCTCCGCAACCCAGGCGTTGATCTCCTCGGCCGCCCCTTCCGGGTCGGCCACGAAGTCCATCAGCCGCAGGCCCGCGTCGTAGTGCTCCGCCAGCACGTCCAGGAACGCGTCCAGGAAGGTGTAGCCTGTCTGGCCCCAGATGGCGTTGATCACGTTGAGCCTGAAGCCCTCCCCGTCCGCGCCCTCGGCGCCCTCGCCGCGGGAGATCAGCTCCAGGTCGATGTGGTTGAACACCGGGTGCAGCCGATCCTGGTCCAGCTCGAAGTGCAGCGCCCCGGCCATGTCGGCCTCGGTCTGCTCGCGGGCCCCGGCCCAGGTCATGGCCAGGGCCACCTCGATGCTGTGCGGTGAAAAGAAAATATTATCGTCGCTATCGGCCCGCAGCTGGTTGTAGAAATCCAGGGCGAACGCCGTGTTGCCGGCCACCTGGACCTCGAGGTCCGCGGCGTCCACGTCCGGCGCGGTGATGCGCTGCTTGTCGGACCTGAGCTCCGTCCCGGGCGGATCCACGATGGGATCGGGTCCGTTGTCCCCGCTACCCGCGCATGCTAGAAGCGAAAAAGCGAACAACGCGGCAGAGCCGGCAGCCAGCCAAAAACGAATCCTGGACATCATGGTCAGCCTCCTGAAGAATTGGTTGTCCCACATGATACCACGATTCCGGAAGCAAGAAGTGCACCATGACCATGCCAACAAGAAAATGCTTGCTAATCAATCGATTATGCATCAGGAAACCGCGCTATGAATAACGGGCTGGCCGGATTTCCAGATCCAGCCTCAGATTTCCATGGACCTGGGCCGTCGGTCGTGCCGAGGTTGTCGGCCGGCCGGGTGGGTGGTACGGTCGGCCAGTCCCGGACGAGCCGGGGAGAACCACAAGCGACTGGAGCGAGAGTCATGTCGAGAGTGCTGGTGCTGGGCGGTTGCGGAGCGGTGGGCAGCGTGGCGGCCAGGACGCTGGCGGGGCACGGGGCGATCGACGAGGTGGTGATCGGGGACCTGCGGCAGAATCTGGCACAAGAGCTGGCCGGCGAGCTGGGGCCTGGGGCAGCGGCGCGGGGGGTGGACGCGCTGGATGCGGGGAGCCTGAGAGGTGCTGTCGAGGACTGTGACCTGGTGCTCAACTGCACCGGGCCGTTCTATCGCTTCGTCAAGCCGGTGCTCGAGGCGGCCATCGAGCTGGGAAAGCCCTACGTGGACATCTGCGACGACGTGGACGTGACAGAGGAGATCCTCGGCTGGGACCGGCGGGCCGCAGACGCCGGGATGTGCGCGCTGATCGGCATGGGCAACTCGCCCGGGGTGACCAACCTGCTGGCCCTCCTGGCCTCGCGGGATTTTCTGGACGAGACCGAGTCGATCGACATCTACCACGCCCATGGAGGCGAGCCGGTAGAGGGACCGGCGGTGATCGAGCACCGCTTCCACTGCATGTCCATCCCGGTGCCGGTGTACCTGGACGGCGAGCTGATCGAGGTCGACTTCTTCGGGCCCGACGGCGTGGCCCTGCAGGAGGAGGTCGACTTCTACCGGCTGGGCGAGGGGATCCGCGTCTACCCCTACCCCCACCCGGAACAGCTCACCCTGCCGAGGACCATCCCCTGCAAGCGCGTGACCAACAAGGGCACCGTGCTGCCGGCCGAGTACCACGAGCTGACCAGGGATCTGTGCCGGCTGGGCCTGGTCGACAAGGAGCCGGTGGAGGTCGGTGGCCACAAGGTCACGCCCTACGATTTCTCGGTGGCCTTCCTGATCCGCGAGCGGGAGCGGATCCTGCGCCAGACGAACTTCGGCTCCCAGCGCGGGGCCAACAAGATCGTGGTCAGGGGGACCAGGCGCGGTGAGCCCCGGGGGTACGTGTTCAACCTGGCCTCCGAGAACCAGGCCCTGGGCGAGGGCACCGGCGTGCCCGCGGCCATGGGCGCCATCCTGATGATCTCCGGCAAGATCGCCGCGCGCGGCGTGCTGCCGCCCGAGGCCTGCGTGGACCCGAGCGATTTCCTGGCCCTGCTGCCCGAGGTGATGCCCATCGAGCAGGGGTCGAAGGGCTTCGACGGGGTTGTGGTCGAGCGCATCGACTCGGACGGCTCCGTGACCCGGGTGGAGCTTCCGAGGTACTCGCGGTGATCGCGCCCGAGGCAGGCGAACGCTACATCCTGGCCGTGGATCACGGCACCTCCGGCGTCAAGACCTCCCTGGCCAACGCCCGGGGCGAGTTGCTGGCCCACGAGTTCGAGCCTACCCCGATCGGCTACCTTCCGGGCGGCGGCGCCGAGCAGGATCCTGACGACTGGTGGCGCGCGCTGGTGTCGACCTGCCGGCGGCTGGTGGAGCGCCGCCTGGTGCCTTCCGAACGGATCGAGGCCGTGTGCTGCTCCTCGACCTGGTCCACCACCGTGGCGGTGGACCAGCGCGGCATGCACCTGGGCCCGGCGCTCACCTGGCTGGACTCGCGCGGCGCCCCGCACGTCAAGCGGCTGATGCGCGGACTGGTCAACATCAACGGCTACGGCCTGTCCAACGTGCTGCGCTGGCTGCCCAAGACAGGCGGCGCGCCCACCCTGTCCGGCAAAGACGACATCGCCCACGTGCTGTACTGGAAGCACGAGCAGCCCGACCTCTACCGGCGCGCGCACGCGTTCCTGCCCAGCAAGGACTACCTCAACGCCCGCCTGACCGGCAGGCTGGCCGCCTCGCACGATTCGATCACCCTGTTCTGGGCGACCGACAACCGCCGCATCGACCGCATCCGCTACGACCCGACCCTGATACGACTGCTGGGCATCGACCCTGGAAAACTGCCGGGGCTGCGCCCCTCGACCTCGGTGCTGGGCGAGCTGCTGCCCGGGGTTGCCCACGAGCTGGGCCTGGGGCCCGGGGTGCGGGTGGTGTGCGGCTCGCCGGACCTGCAGTCGGCAGCGGTGGGCTCTGGCGCGGTGGCCGACTTCGCCGGCCACGTCTACATCGGCACCTCGTCCTGGCTGCTGGCCCACGTGCCATTCAAGAAGACCGACATCTGGCACGCCATCGCCTCGCTGCCCTCCGCGATTCCGGGCCGCTGGTTCTGCGCCAACGAGCAGGATGTGGCCGGCGGCTGCCTGACCTGGCTGCGCGACAACCTGTTCTTCCACTCCGACGAGCTGGCCGAGGACGCCGCGCCCGGGGACGTCTACGAGAAGTTCGACCGCATGGCCGCGAGAGTTCCGGCCGGCGCCGACGGGCTGATCTTCACCCCCTGGCTGAACGGCGAGAAGACCCCGGTGGACGATCACCACCTGCGCGCCGGGCTGCACAACCTCAAGCTGACCACCACCCGGGCACACATGGTCCGGGCGGTGTTCGAGGGGGTGGCCTGCAACACGCGCTGGGTCCTCAAGTACGTGGAGAAGTTCACAGGCAGGCGCTTCGAGCGGCTTTCCATGATCGGCGGCGGGGCCGAGTCGGAGGTCTGGTGCCGGATCTTCGCCAACGTCCTGGATCGCGAGGTCCGCCAGGTCGCAGACCCCATCCGCGCGAACGCCCGCGGGGCCGCCTTCATAGCCTCGGTCGCCCTGGGCCTGATCTCCTTCGACGACGTCCCCGGCCTGATCACCTACGGCCGGACCTTCCGGCCGGATCCTTCGCTGCGCAAGCTCTACGACGACCTGTTCGACACCTTCTTGGAACTGCACGGGGCCAACAAGGCGATCTACCACAAACTCAACTCGCACACCGGCACGTCGGCGTAGGCGTCGACGTCGGCGTCGGCGGGTTTTCAAAGAATGGTCTGGAGTTCACTCCGCTCTTCCTCTCGGTCCCCCGAGCTGCCAGGCGTGACCCCAAGCTGTACGAGATCCGGTCTCTTCTTTCCAGGCCGCTCAGGGCAAGGTGTGCGTCCTGAGGTCGATCTCAGACGACCAGGGATCCGTGAGCAGGTTGTGCTTGAAGTTGCTTATGTGGATCAGGTCGCCGGCCTGGCTCAGCACCTGGTCGACGAAGAACCCGTAAGCCCCGACAAAATCCTCGCCCGGGAGCTTGCGGGCCAGGATCTCGACCGTCCACTGCCCGCCGGGATCGCGAACTGCAACCACCAGATCCAGCGAGGTGACGTCCTGGTAGGCCACCCTTGCGTTCCCGAACGGATCAACCACCACCCGAGCGTATTTCCCTACCCAGTGCAGACCGCCCACAGCAGAGGCGAGGTCGGTAGGATCGCCGTTCGCGTCCCGGGCGCCCTGGTCGATTACCTCGACCAATCCGGTGCTTGAGCTCAAGTAGTACAGCTCGCCCAGATCGACGTCCTGGTATACCACGTGCTCCACGTCGTCCGAGGAGATGTACAGGCTGCAGTAGACTCCCACGTTGCCGTTGCCTTCGCCGTCCAGGACAACGACCGGGCCGAACGCGTCGATACCGTTGAAGACCACGTACTTGAGGTCGCCATTGATGGAGTCGTGGTAGACCACCGCCGGGGTCCCGTCGCTGCACAGGTCAAGGCTGGCGAACAGGCCCACGCCGGCGGGAAGGTCATCGAGTGCCGCCTCCGGCATTTCTTCTACGCACGATCCAGCCACGCACACCTCGGTATCCGGGTCGCAGCTACCACCACAGTTGCCCGGGTCCAGCGCGGCGCAGGTGCCTGTCTCTGCCAGGCAGGCCTGCCCTTCGGGGCAGTCCTCGGGCCGGCAGGGTGCCGTGACTGTGTCGGCCACGTACAAGACCCAGTCAGCGGCCGTGGCCGGCGTCTGCGTGGTTGCCCAGGCCACCTTCAGGTGAGACTCGAGGTTCTCGTCGCGCACGGTCATGTAGGCGATGATCGGGTTGCCGCCGTCGTCCAGGGCCATGGAGGTGAAGCGGCCGGTCTCGCCGGCCTCGTCCACGACGTGCACGTTCCAGGCCGCCCAATCGAAGGCGGCGTACTTGAGGTCGCCGTTGGTCACGTCGTGGTACGAGATCCTGGCCAGGCCGTCTCCGTCCACCACGATGTCGGTGTCCCTGCCCACGTCGTTACCAGGCTCCGCGATCCCTCCCCGGGGCCCGGCGGCCGCTCCCTCGCAGGATGCGTCGGCCGGCACGCCGTCGACGAACTCCCAGGTCACCGAGGCCCCGGCCTCGGGCCCGGATGCCACGCCGAAGAGCAGGTCTCCGTATGGCCGGCCGTAGTAGCCGCTCAGCACCGGGATACCGTCCACGCCCCGGTCGACGGCCGAGTACTCCCCGGCAAATGCCGGATCCAGGTCGGGAAGCGGCAAGCACGAGCAGTCGGCATCGTCGATCTGGCATGTATCCTCGTTCAGGACACCACCCGGCTCGGGGTTGACCTGTTCGCACTCGGGGCACTCGACGCCCTCGCAGGGCACGGGGATGTCCTCACACATGTTCCTGGCCAGGCAGCAGTACTGACCGTCCGGGCACTCTCCGAAGCAAGGCTGCACACAGGCGCAATCGCCGAGCGAACAGGCCGGGTATGTGCCCTCCGGGCATTCCTGATAGAGCGGGAAGGTCGGGTCGGCGCACATCTCGTCGGTATGGCAATGCACGATCATGCACTCCCGGCAGCCGGTCTCAGGATTGAATTCCGGCGGGTCTTGCGGACAAATCCATTGTTGGCCCTCGATCGTAGGGCAGTCATCGTCGGTTTCGCACTGGGTGCTTTCGCAGCAGCCGTCTACGCAGGTCATGCAGTCCTCTGGCGCGCCGCAGTCCGCTGGCACATTGCAGTCTGCTGAATTCCCGCAGGCGTCATCAGCGTGGACACAGCAGCCTTCGACGCATTCCGTGTGCTGGTCAAAGGACTCGCAATCGTCGTCGCCTTTGCAGCATTCGACGCCAGGATCGCAGGAGCACTCGGGGGGTTCGTCATTGCACGCCCAGGCCCACAGAGCGGAAAAAAGCACCAGGAGGAAGGTACTCAGGATTTTCCAACCGGCAGGCATCACATCGCCTCCTGCTGCCGCATACGTGGTACCTTCATTATGATCTATCGCTCTCCATACCAGCCGCCTTCCACGTCGCCGTTAATTATAATACTGCCAGTTCCCTCCAGGTGACCGTCGTCGTTCTCCTCGAAGTCGACGAAACCGAGGCTTGTTCCACGCAGAGGATCGCCTTCTGATGTAATAGTGGCCCAGCCTCTGAACTCGATCTGTTTAGGACCTGCACCTATCTGGTCCAATATTCCTGCAAGCAATTCGTAGCTGCTCGGTTTGATATTTTCGCAGGTTGGGATGATATTCGGCACTGGTTGCAAGAAAAAATTTTCTTCAAAGATGCACTGCACAACGCTGCAATCTATGATGTGCTCCATTGCTTCATCTAGATTGCTGAAGCCGATGAACATCTGTACCATTCTGTCAAGCAGATAGACTGTAAACTTTTGACAATCGATAGATATAATTCTCGGACCGACAAACAGTAAGTATCTTGTCGTTCCCGTGCTGCCGTCGGCACTTATCTTTCCAGTGAAAGACTCCAACTCTAAGCCCACATCATTGGCCTCCAGCTCATGAGTCGAGATGTCTATGAATGCACAGTCGGGATAGTCCTGGTGAGAGTAGGGATCGCAGTTGTTATCGAGATTTCCATCCATGTAGCAGCATGCATTTGCATAGTGGATCCTGATGAAATCCCAGCTCTCACGGCCTGAGACGAGGTCCTGAGGGTTCAAATGGACCAACTCCAAATCACCCGCAGCCCTGAGTTCGCCTAGCATAGCCGGCAAGTTCTCAAAGATGTCTATAAGGATATTTATCCAATCAGGATTGTATGCGGGCATCGCAAGGCAGAGAATATCGTCAATGTAAGCTATTCCTGTGATTCGACAGAAATCGATAATCTGGTTCAGACTGGATATGATGCCCTGTATAGAGGATGAGACATTCCCAATGGACTCAGAAAGGTCGAAATAGTATCTTGCGAAGAACTCGCCGCTGAGATCGGGAATGACCAGGCCCGCATCATTGTCGTAGTAACAATATCCACTGTCACAAAAGAATCCCACAGGGCATTCGACAGCTTCCGCACATTCGTCACCAATCATCTGGCACTCAGGAAGCTCGTGCCGCTCTGGACAGCTACGGCACTCATGGTCTTCACAGAAGTATCCCGCTGGACAATTGATTGTTGTGTTGCACGTGTCGGGAAGTAGTCCTCCAGCCCGGCAAGTGCCGTCCGAACATATGTCGTCATCGAGACAGTCGGAGTCACTCTGACAACCATGGCGCTCATGGACGTCAATATTGAACGTTACCCTCTCCATATTCATTATGCCGGCGTCGACAACCACCTGGTACCGCCTTTCCACTGTGCCTGAATGGAAGATTGTGGATGCCCGGCCCAGTTGGTCAGTATGCACTTCCATATCTTGTACGGTAGCGTTTCCACCAGAGGGAGGATTGATAACATAGAACCAGATGCCAACGCCTTGAATCGGCGTATCTCTGTCCCCATGGATGAGCTGTACTTTCAATTCAATCGACTTATCTACGTAACAGTTGCGACTCCCGTAGCCGATAGCTTTTCTGATAACGGGTACTCGAGGCATGATGTGGACGAAGAAATAGACGCCCTCGGGAACCTCCGAATGAAAAGCCCTGACGTGGAAATAACCTCCTACATCATAGCTTATGTCTCCAGCCGTAAGAATTGCCTCTGCTAGGCCGTATTCCACCGTATTGGCTGAGAAAGTATCCAGCGTGCTGACGTAGGAGTAACCTACGAATTCAAAGTCGACTGTTTCTCCGGGTTCACCTCCCGACAGTCGTACCCTGAGTCTTGCACTGGCGCCTGGATAAACAGAAACCAGGGGACTTCCTTCGATTTCCAGCCCTTTCTGTCCACCTTCCTGGCTATCGCTCACGCACTGCTCGTCAGGGTCGCATGTCTCCTCGCAATCGTCGCAACTCCAGCACATACCTCCGCACCCGTCACTTCCGCACTGCTTCTCCGTGCAATCCGGCATACAACATGTGCCATGAAAGCAAACTTCGCCATATTCGCAGCAAACACCTAAACAGGTTTCAGCCATGCAAACGCATTCACCATTCCAGTATTCGCAATACTCGTTATTGCCACAACCTCCGCAATCAATATACCCACCACATCCGTCCTCATACAGTCCACAGCTCATGCCGAGAGTCTCGCATGTATCCGGACAACAGACTTGGTGGCAGAGGCCACCTACGCACAGGGAGATATCATCGGATTCCGTACATTCATTGAAGCAGCTTCCGCAGTCGATAACCCCGCCACATCCATCGTCGTGGACACCGCAGCTCATGCCGAGAATCTCGCATGTGGTCGGGCAGCATGCCTGCTGGCATGAGCCGTCCACGCACAAGGTGGGATCATCGGCTCCGGTGCATTCATTGGAGCAAGAGCCGCAGCTGGATTCGCAGACCGGATCAGGACCGCATGAAAGGCCTGTGCAATCCGGTGTGCAGCACGAGTCGTCGTGGCAGACCTGCCCCTCCTCGCAGCAGACATTTTCGCAGCCCGCATACACGCACTCGCACTTTCCTTCGTCGCTGCATGTCTTTCCTTCGGCGCACTCACCGCAGGAAAGGCCGCAGATCGGATCCGGCCCGCACTCCCTGGCCGAACAGCTCTGCTCGCACCTGCAGTCGCACTCTCCCCAGCCATTTCCTTTTTCCGTGCAGACCTGGAATCCTATCCTGCCTCCGGAGCAGGCGCATTCCACCTGCCTTCCCGGCTCACAGACCTTACTCGTGGGCTGCCCACAGGAGAAGACCAGGAGAATTGCTAGCAATGGTAGCTTTTTCATTTCTCCCCACATACTTCAAAAACCAATGATTCTCCGTATCAAATCATCGACTTCTGCCCAAACGACATCTCGGACCTCTTGATCGCCCGCAAGTATGGCTGTCACATGGTTGGTGTCGAGGAGGTATTTTGCCACGGCTCTTCGCGTTCTCGGGCTTCCTCGATCGCCCGTCTGATCTCCTCCCTCTCGCCTGGTTCAAATCGCCAGGCTCCGCACATTTCCAGGAGGAGACCTGCTTGGCTATGCTGTTCCGATCCGAGGCCATCCAGCAGCGACCTGACGAGCTGACACGCCCGCTCCCTTGGTAGAGAGGACAGCTTCTTGCGAACCAGGTCGAATACTTCCTGTTCTCGTCTATCCATAGAGGGATCTCCGTTTGCCTGAATACAATCTATCGCACAATGGAACCCATGTCCAGCGGACCGGATTGCTGCCGTGTAGCCATGGTATGATTTTCGTGCGACCGGGCACCAAAGACAAGATCAAGGTACCGGTTGCATATTCACCTGGCCTGTCCGAAACTGGCCTCCATGATCGACATTCTCATCCGCGCCTGTCACCTGCTGCAGTGCCAGGACGACCGGGCCGAGGTGCTGCGCGACCAGGACCTGTTGATCCGGGGCAACCGGATCGAGGCGGTCCAGCCCACGGGCAGCATCGACCCGGGTCGGTGCCGGGAGGTGATCGACGCCTCCGGCCTGCTGGCCATGCCCGGGCTGATAAACACCCACGCCCACGTTCCCATGGGCATCTTCCGCGGCCTGGCCGAGGACGTGGACCTGGACACCTGGTTCAACGAGTACATGTGGCCGCTGGAGAGCAACCTCACCGAAGAGGACGTCTTCTGGGGCATGCAGCTGGGCCTGGCCGAGATGATCGAGGCCGGGGTGACCGCCGTGGCCGATCACTACTTCCACATGGACCGAGCGGCCGCGGCGGTCGACAAGGCCGGCACCCGGGCCGCGCTGGGCTGGGCCGTGTTCGGCGACCAGGGCGCCGGGCAGCTCGAGCGCTGCGCCCGGTTCGCCGAGCAGCACCAGGGCGCGGCCTGTGGCAGGATCACCACCTGGATGGCGCCGCACGCCCCCTACACCTGCGACGACGATTTCTTGGGGGCAGCCGCGCGCCATGCGGAACGGTTGGGGATCGGGATCCACATCCACGCGGCCGAGACCCGCTCCCAGACCGAGGCCAGCCTGGAGAGCCGCGGCCTGACCCCGATCCAGGTCCTCGAGCGGACCGGCGTGCTCGATCGTCCGACCATCCTGGCGCACTGCTGCGGCGCCACGGAAGGAGACATCGAGCTGCTGGCCCGCCACGGCTGCGGGGTGGCCCACGCGCCCAAGACCTACCTCAAGCTGGGCATGGGCGCCGCGCCGGTGCTGGCGCTGCGCGCGGCCGGGGTGCCGGTGGGGCTGGCCACCGACGGGCCGGTCCGCAACAA
>SDBT01004898.1_pt1 | contig 22625 bp, 19 predicted proteins | sample 2277101 | NCBI WGS metagenome assembly SDBT01 (sample SAMN10404973, study PRJNA504765) | marine sediment metagenome | isolation source: marine sediment core GS10_PC15, 103 cmbsf | place: Arctic Ocean: Southern Knipovich Ridge | collected 2010 | reverse complement strand
CCAGTCCCATTCTGGTCGACCTGGGTCCCGGTGTCTACAGGGTACAGATCCAGGATGCCAATTACTGTGAAATGGTAGATACAGCCATTTTGATCTCAGATGCAATGACCTGCCTGAACATTCCTACAGCATTTACCCCGAATGCTGATGGATACAATGATGATTGGGTGATTAAAGGTATGGAATATTACCCGGGCGCTACGATACAGATCTTTAACCGCTGGGGACAGCAGATCTTCTATTCAGAAAATTACATGGATCAGCGCTTCGATGGCACCTACAGGGGAATAAAATTGCCGGTTGATTCATATCATTTTATAATTGAGCTGCAGAATGGGAGTCCGCCGATAACAGGAAACGTAACCATATTAAAATAACCTTTTAAACAGCAGCTGCGTACAAAACCTTACCGCTTAAGATATGTCAAAGTCCACGATCTGGATCATATTATTCATGTTTCTCCCGCTGGCAGTAAGGGCACAGCAGATGCCCCTTTACAGCCAGTATGTCATGAATGGTTTTATGATCAACCCGGCCATTGCCGGCAGTGACGGATATACTTCTTTTAACCTGACATCCAGGCAGCAGTGGGTAGGGTTCAAGAATGCCCCGTCAACTCAATCCTTCAGTGCCCAGACAAGGATCCTCAGGAAAAGCTATGTGATCAAGAAGCGGTCAATCAGCAGCAGAACTCTTAAACCCAGCAGCAAAGGCCGGGTAGGACTTGGGGGATTTCTTTATAATGACAGAAACGGGGCGATTGACAGGACAGGACTGCAGTTTGCATATGCCTATCATATTTTTGCAGGGGAAACCCAACTCTCATTTGGCCTTTCAGTGGGGATCTTCCAGTTCAGGATCCGGGAAGGCCAACTGTCATTTATAGATCCGGATGACCCCATCATTGGCTCGCTTAATAAAGTGATTTATGTCCCTGATGCCAACCTTGGTTTTTATATGCTGAATGGCAGGTATTTTGCAGGCATATCCGTTAACCAGCTGTTCCAGTCATACCTGAAAATTGGGAACAGAATGCTCGAGGAGTACAAAATGATACGTCATTATTATGTGCTGGGAGGATACCGATTTAGTCTGCCTTCTGATTTTGATATTGAACCTTCCGGTCTGTTTAAAGCCACGGAGAAGAAGGCTTTCCAGTTGGATATCGGTGCCAGGTTATATTTCCGCGAAGATTACTGGGCTGGGATCATGTACCGCACAAGTGGAGACATTATTTTCCTTGCCGGCATCCGTTATAACCAGTTCTATTTTGGCTATGCCTTCGATTATTCAACATCAAACATCAGGAGGTACAGCTACGGTTCACATGAAATTGTACTTGCATTGAAACTGGGAGATAATGCCAGGAGATACCGATGGCTCAATCGCTATTGATCATTGTGATTTTCAGATAATGCTAAACTTGATTTTGAGAATAGAGAATCATACGAATTTATAGTTCGTGCATACTATGAGCATGCTAGTCCGAATAATATGTTCAAGAATGTGAAGATTGCTTCCTGATCATAGTAATAAGTCTGCTTTAAAGTCATATATTTATTAAGGAGGCTAATTGTTGCCGAGAGTTAGAAAACTTTCACACTTAAAATTATCCAATATGAAAAGTTTATATACAACAATTATTTTAATATCCATGGGCATGTCCGGAATCTGTCAGGTTGATACAATATCTAGCAATATTTATCAAAAGGATGGAAACCTGGGAATCGGGACAGCAGATCCAGATATAAAATTACATATCATAGATAGTAATATTCAAATAAAAGTGGGGCACCAACCTGTTTATGATGGCCCATATATTAATATGTACGGTTCTTCGACAGAACCCGCTCCTATGCTTGGGTTTGGGCTTGCTAATAAAGAGTATTACTACAATGATGATACATTGACAATGAAAAACTGGTCGTATATATATGGTAACAACCTGAATTCCGGAATTGCCATTTTGCCAGATCTAACATTTGCAACAAAGGGTGTCTATATAAATAGAGAAGGAAGTGTTGGCATAAATACAAAACAACCAAAAAGTCAACTGGATGTTAACGGTGGTATTAGTATAGGTAACACAGTTGATAATTATGCTGGCACGCTAAGGTGGACAGGCAGTGATTTTGAAGGGTATAATGGAAATTCTTGGCGGTCATTGACTGAATCATCTACAGGTTTTTGGCAATCAAAGGATAATAATTTATACTATAACCTTGGAAACATTGGAATTGGAACAGATTTACCCATAAATGCATTAACAATCGAGGGAGAGGAATCAGAATGGCCGGGTAGAACCTTTTTGTCAGTCAATAACAAATCCACAGGTTCAAATTCTTTAGCTTATATATCAGCGAGAGCAGGAACAAGTAATAATAGTACCATTTTCGGGCATATATCAGATACATATACAGCGAATGATTCTCCTGAGGACTTACAGGACTATGGAATTATATCGTCAAATGGAAATGGATTGATAATTGGAGCCGTAAAGAACAATTTGAAACCAGGTGTTATAAAATTTGTAAGTGGACAAAGCCCAGGAACAACTTTTAATGAAAGAATGAGGATAGACTCAACCGGCATGGTTGGTATTGGAACGAAATCGCCAAGTTCCAAATTACAGGTTGCTGACGGGGATATTTACATCAGTGACATTGAAAATGGAATAATTATGAAATCGCCCGATGGGAATTGTTGGAGAGGAGTACTTTCTAATTCTGGGCAACTTATTTTTACGAGTATTGATTGTCCAGAATCAGGAATCACAGACATACCCGAGTATTTGAAATCTTCAGAAAGTGTGTTGGTTTTTCCTAATCCTGCAGGGAATAGAATAACTGTCAATCTTGATATCAATCAAATTGAAAAACCTAAATACGCATTATACAATATGAATGGACAATTGGAAGATGCCGGTAAGCTAAAATCATTTAACCAAACAATTGATATATCCAATCTGACCAAGGGCGTTTATTTGCTGAGTATTTTTGATAAAAATGGGAATAAATTGTCTACTGAAAAAATCATAAAAGAATAGTTGACTAGCCTATTACATGACGTATGAATATGTGATAGAGAGTGGTGATATTTCGCAGTTAAATGAGTTCCTCTGGATCTTCTTTGAAGTTCATACCGACAATGCTGTCAGATTTTAAACTTCAGCAGCAATCCTTTTGGGTCTGGTACGGACCTCCCATCCAATGGCCGCAAGCATCAATAGAATCAGTACATAGGAGCTTGCTGAGGCAATTTTCTTTCCGACAAAATAGGATTTCGGTTCAAATTTGAATTCAATGGTGTGTAAGCCTGCCGGCAGGACCATTCCCCTTAAAATGTAATTGACCCGGAAATGCGGAACCACCTCATCGTCAACAAATGATTTCCATCCCTTCTCATAATAAATATCAGAAAAGACCGCCAATTGCTCGGCATCCGCCTGGTAGTTATAGGATAGGCGGTTAGGATGATAGCTTGCCAGGGAAATACTTGCTGCAGAATCCCTGTTAAAAGATTTCCCTGAGACATAGTTCTCAAAGCGTTTGTCGATGATGGCCTCATCAGCAGGGTTAAATTCATTCAGGGCATCGATCTCTTCATTGGCATTTTCAACTATACGAAAGGAATTAACAAGCCATGCATTTCCCAGGGCCCCCGGATTCATCTGTACCCCGGGTTCACCTTCCTGCTGAGGGACAATAAAATACTTCGTGTTGAGCATATTCAGTACTTCCATATTGTTCCTTGCAATGTGGTAGCTGATAATTTCCTGGTAGCGTTGCATCTTCGCGCCATGGTATCCTCCGAGGGTTTTATGAAAATAGGCTGCTCTGGCACTGTTGAAAGGATCTCCCGAGACATCAAATACCCGGTAATACGGATCAGGATCCGCAAGTATTTGCTGATCTGCAGCCATGGGCTGGAATCCTTCCCGGTGGGCTCTTTTCGGACCGAAATTGTCATTGTTCAGGTAACGTTTGTTCACTGGCCACATATCAGCCAGTACAAGCAGGGCAAGGGCAATAAAGAAAACATTCACCTTGACTTTTTTCAGGTATAATGCATAGATCAATCCCGCGGTCACTATTACAAATAACAGGGAGCGCAAGGCATCTTTGCGAAATAAAGATTCACGGTCTGCCTTCAGTGCATCAAGGAACTGGGTTGCGCCCTGGCTTGCATATCTTTCATCACCCGGACCGGTGAAACTGAACATGCCTGCGAATACCAGGAAAAACAGTGCCAATCCACCTACAATATACAGGCTTAATTTCAGGCCGTTCATGAATTCTTTTTTTTCAGGTTCTTGTTTAAGCAGGTTGTCCAGGGCAAGGAAAGCAAGCAGGGGAATGGCGAACTCTGCGATCACAAGGATCATGGTGACTGTCCTGAATTTATTGTATCCGGGGAAGTAATCAATGAACAGACCTGAAAGGAACATGAAATTCCTGCCCCAGGACAGGGTGATTGCCAATATGGTGATTGTTAGCAGCCACCATCTCAACCGGGAGCGCCACATGATAAAGCCGAATACTGCAAGAAATAGCACAACCGCCCCCACATAAACAGGCCCGGCTGTACTGGTTTGTGTACCCCAGTAAGTTGGCATGAAATTTATCACCTGCCTTGCATACTGGTTCCCCTGGGCCTGGCTGAAATATTTGAAAGTTTCAGAATCTTCAGACAATGGGGCAGCCGATGATCCACCCTTGAAATTAGGAATAAGTAGCGTAAAAGTCTCATCGACCCCGTAACTCCAACCGGTAATATAACTTTTATCCAGCCCGGAAGTCTGGTCATTCTCATCAATATTTAATTCCGATTTACCCCTGGTCGAATATTTTCCATATTCATAAGTTGTCCAGAGTACTGTGAAATTGGCCCCAATCGCCAGGAAAACAGCTATAACAAGCGCTCCAATGGCCAGAAAATAATGCTTCATCCTTTTTACCTTATATGCAGATACCAGCATAAAAATTCCTAAGACCAGAATGCACAGTAGGGTGTAATAGGTTATCTGAAGATGGTTGTTAGCAATCTGCAGGGCCAGGAACAAACCGGTGATGACACTTCCCAGAAGGGCCCTTCCTTTAAGGGCCATGTAGACGCCGCCGATGATGGGTGGCATGTAGCCGATGGTAATAGCTTTTGTGGCATGCCCGGCCGGTATGATAACAAAGAAGTAACTGCTAAAAGCAAATGCAATAGCACCAATAATGCTGAGTTGCGGCCGGACCCCGAAAGCAACCAGGGCAATGTAGAATCCCAAAAGGTAGAGTAAAATAAAACTGAGAGGCCTGGCCTTATTATACATCAGGAAGATGCGGTTAAGGATCTTTAGGAACCAGGGTGGGGTAGGAGACCCTATCAAATAGGTGGGCATGCCTGCGAACATTGAATTTGTCCACAGGATTGCTTCGTCGGACTGTTCCCTGTATTTGATAATTTCACTGGCCATTCCTTTGAATTGCCGGATATCACCAGGTGTGTTCATCTTTTTCCCTTCAAACATGGGACTAAAATAGGCCAGTGATATTGCGAAGAATATGCCCAGGGCGATCACATGCCAGGCCAATGGAGCCGGATCGTTTTTCATTGTCGAATAGTTAAATTTTTGCTACAATCATTAATTTATGTCCCATATGTGGGAATATCTTTTTGAACATCACTCTGAAAAATGGTCGAATTCCGTTAATTACCTGATCATTACCATACAGTTTCTCGGCAATTTGAAATCCCTTCATTTCAAATAATTGACAGAGTGTCCTCATACTATACCAGCAGGTATGATCATCCCTGTTTGGTTCAATCCCCTTTCTAAGGTTTGGGAAAAAGAAATGAATTGCCATGACATTCGGGGTGGTAATGATTATTTCTGTGTTTTCACCGCAAAACAGCTTCAATGAATCCAGAAACAACCCAGCATTAAACAAATGCTCAATCAGGTCCCCAGCAACAATAACATCAAACGTTTTACCTTCAAGTTCTTTTACCTCATGCAATTTTTCAACGTTTCCATATATGATATCATAACCAGACTGTCTTAATTCCGGTAAATATTCTTCAAGCAAATCAACACCAATTACCGATTTGGCTAACTGCTTTATTTTGTGATGCAACCAGGTGCCACGTTTCATATTATCCCTGAACAATTCATGTTCAATACATCCAAGATCAAGAACATTTTTGTCCCTGCATTTTGATAAAATAAACTCATGCTTCTTCTTCATTTTTCGTCACTTGCTGAAAAATCAAATTTATCCTTTTAATAATTCACTAATGTCTTTCGGACTGATAATTTTTGATAAATACAAATATCCCGGGTATGCTCCCAGTAATAAAACTTTGATTATTAGCCGGGGACCAATACTTAAATCGTTTACAAAAAATCCAAGACTGACAATTATGATCCCTGCAAGCAGTTGGGAGAATACGATCTTAAGTTCGTATGGAATCCGGTAATATTTTTGAGCACTAGTATAGATCATAATGAAAAATATGAGCTGTGACAATAAGGTGGCGATAGCGGCCCCGTATATACTGAACCATGGTATCAGAAGAATATTCAATCCGAGATTAATCAGGCTTGACACAGTAATGAGCAAGCCTGCTATTTTTGTTCGTTTGACTATCTGCAAACCAATGAAGGAGGAGTCCTTTAACATGCTGAAAAAGAAAGAAAAAGAAAGGATGGCCACAATACTCGCTGATTCCCAGTAAATGATGTCCCTGGCTGCCACCTTTATCACTTCCAGGCTAAATAAAGAAACTCCAATTACACAGAACATCAGGATAATACTGAAATAAGTCATAACTTTTGCGTAGTATGACTTATGATCAGGCTCATTCATTTTTTTCATCAGCAGCGGGGATAGAGCAAGCTGGATAGAGGTGATCACTATAACTTTCAGTGCAGAGGATATTTTATAGCCAAGCGTATAAACACCAACCTTTTCCAGTCCCTCCAAATAATTGAGAGAATACCTGTCGATCACAGAAAAGAATACCCCGGAGATGGACGCAAGCATAAGTGGCCAGCTGTAGTCCAGCATCTGAATCAGGATCCTTGATTCGATCTTCATGCGGCTGTTTCTTAAAGAATAGGGAATCAGAACGATCAATGCGATTGATGATCCAATAATCTGTGCTTCGAAAATGCCATCCAGTTTTTTCCCCAATCCTACGATAAAGTATATAGTTAAGATCAGGGTTATGGTGAGCTTCAAAATACTAACGAGTGAATAGTACAGTGCTTTCGATTGTAGTTTCAGCAGCGTCTGAATGTTTGTGATGAGGATCTGCAATACACTGTTGATCAGCAAAAGCTTAATGATATATGCATACTCCGCCTGTCGGAAGAGTAAATTTGAAATGTTCGGGGAAAGCAACATGCCAGCACTTAGAGCAATCACAGATACAACAGTCAGGGTCAGCATGCAGGTAAAGAATATGCTTTTCTGCCTGGCAGAGTATTTTGCATCCCAATACCACCTGGAAAGGCTTTGCGAAAGGGTCAGGCTTAACAGGGCCACCAGTACATGCGATGTTATTTCCAGGATACTGAGAGCACCATATTCATTTACAGTAAGATAGGACTGGTTGGTATAGAGTGGGATAAGGATGAGCCCTATAAGTTTGGTACTCATATTACCCAGCGCGTAGATTGCTGATTTTCTGAATGTTTTTTTGATATCCCCAATCATACGCTTATGTCCAGTAGAGTTTGATGACTGCCAGAAGACTTATTACCATTGCTTTTTCATATATATTCCCGGTGGTAAACAGGTGTTCACAATCTTGCCTGATCTCTTTATCCAAAATTAAATCGATGTTTTCCCTGAAATATTGTTCGATGTATTGATGAACGGTTTCATTAGTATTGTACCAGTATTGAAATGGATTCATTCCCTGGTTGTCACCCCGTCGTCTGTATCCTTCACGATCCAGATTGTACCTGATTCCCTTTACTATAAAGTCAGGCAGATTTGAAATTGTCACATCTTTCCCCCTGATGCTGATGGTTTTTGCTGTAATCTTTCGCCCCAGTTTCTCCCATTTATAGGCTGCTGCACCCGGGTATTTCTGCAGGATCCATTGTTTGTAGAGTCGGTGGTGGGTCCTGAATTCAAGTGGAATGGTCATACAGAAGTCAAAATAATCCACATCCATAAATGGGGATGTAACTTCGGAGTATTGTTGAATGGACAGGTTTCCGCTGAGCGCACAATTAAACGCCCGGTTCTGAAAGAGCATCAATTCCAGGTTGCCATATTGATCCAGTTCTTCTGCAGGTAATTTGTGAATCAGGTGGTTTGAAGTCGCCCGTAAAAACATGGGCGTGCCATATTCATTCGTAGTACAAAAGGATCCCATGATCACGTCCCCCAGTTGGCCTGTATGCATTACTCCAAAATTTGAGAAATCCACCTGGTCAATGGCGTATTTACCATGGGATATGGTCAAATAAGAAATTGCCCCTTCTGAGATTCGGGTCAATTCCTCCAGTTCAGTCATGAAACGGGCATCATCCAGTTCAAGAAAAATCCATTGGTGATTCAGCTTCTTTATAATCTGTTCGGCTATGGTCATATCCGGTGATCCACTTTTCGCAAAAGTGAGATTGTTCATATCGGTATAACCCATTTCATGAGCAACCCATGTGGTCATCCTGCTATCCAGTCCCCCGCTAAGGCTGCACAGCGGAGTAAAACCATATTCCCTGTCTTTCTCAAATTCCCTGGAGATGGCCTGCTTGAACAGTACATCGGCCTGTTCAAGACCATCCTGAAGGGATAATTCCCGGTCAGGTATATTGTCAAGATTGTGATAGGACCGGATGGCCATTTGCTGATTGGCTATTTTCAAATATTGCCCGGCTTTCAAACGCGTGATCCCGGATACAATAGTCCTGTTACCAAACAAATAACCGTATGTCAATGAAAAATATGCCGCATCTCTGTCCAGGGAGAATATGATATTGTTCTCCTTTAGCAGAGAAGTAATCTGCTTTACTGAGTTGGAGACAATGATTGTGTCCTGTTGATGAAAATAGAAAATCCGCTTATCGCCCGAATGGTTTGTGTAAATCAGATGCAGCTCTTTGGATTTATCATATAAATAAACCGTAAAGCTTCCGCGAAATTCTTTTACAAAGGTTTCTCCTTTAGATTCATACCCTAGGATAATATGCTTCGCAAGGGAATCTTTTGCCTTTGTGTGAATAGTTGTAAAAACACCTCCGGTTTGAATCCTATACCTGTCATCCTCATATTGGATGGCATCACGGAAGAATTTTCGATGGTGGTTATGAAGGGATATCTCAATCATAGGCTATTTTATTGTCACTACTACATAACCGCCGGCTTCTTGTTTACTGGTAATGATTCGATCCAGCAGCAATGCGAAGACCTGGTTGATAAACCACCAAGGGAAAAAGAGATACTTCAAGGGACCTTTGGCAAATTTCCCCAGGGTAAAATAGTTCAATTTAAGCAACCAGGTGAACCAGAAGCCACCAATTTCCCGAATGGTAATATCTTTAAAACCCGCTTCATTAAGCATATATTCCAGGCCGAACCGGGTATAACGAAAGTAATCATACGGAGCTTCATGGACACGCCATTGAAACGGAACGGAGAGGAGCAAAGCCCCTCCCGGTTTTAATATCCGGTAACACTCGCTTAAGTAAAACTGAGGTGTTGGCAGGTGTTCCAGTACCTGGAAGGAGATCAGTGTATCAGCATAGTTATCATCAAATGGAAATTCTTTTGACAAATCAGTCACAACATCCGGATTGATGTCATGAAGACTGTTGTCCCAGTCCACCCCAACGTATTCATCTGCGTAGGCAAGAATATCATTTCTATAAGGAGCTGTCCCACACCCAAGGTCGACTACCCTTCCTTTAAGATGTTTTACATTATCCCGGAATGCCTTGTTGTGCAGGTAATGGACCAGCCAGTTATGCTTTATGTAACTTATCTTATACATCTTCCAGTTTCAAATATTCATCAGGATACTTGTCCCTGAAGTATCTTTTTTTCATGAAAGATACATTATAATTACTATCTATATCGATAACCAGGTATCCGAAATCTTTCAGTTTACGGATGGAATCCTCAATCCTTTCAATGCTATTCTTATCGATGGGATGATGCACTTCGTCATACTCTACGGCAATTATACTGATATCGAGGTTGTCCTCGATGATGGATTCAATAACACCATACTCCGCGCCTTCAATGTCCAGTTTCAGGTAATCTATATGATTGTGGTTCAACCGGTTCATCAAGGTTGAGGGTTTTACCACTTCTGCCTGGAAGAAATCCTCGGTTTTATGAATATTCAGGATGGAATGAGATATCATATCAGTTTTTGGAGGGATTCAGGGTCAACATCATAGAATAGGCCTCTTTTATTCTCGATCTCAAGCTTTTCTCCTTTCCTGGTTTTATCAACCAATAGATCATAATGCTCCCTGGCTTTGGGTGTAGGATCAATAATATGTACGGTAGAATGGTATCTTTTGGCGACCTATACATCAAAAGAAATATCAATACCTGCCCCCGCAAAATAGCAAACCGAGTTCTCACCGAGAAAATTTTCCGGTACTTTCCAGCTGCCATAGCTGGTTCCCAGGCTGTCGAGAGGAATAACCGTATCTATTTTAATTCGCGGTTTCATACTCAGGCCTAATTTTAGTTTCCTGTGTTTGAGAGATATCAGTCTGAGTACTTTTATCAGTTTTTCTGTTATATACAAGATCAGGTTTCTATCAGGTTATTATAAATATGGGACAGGCGATACGATTGTTTTTCTACATCGAAATTTTCTTCAATCCATTCCCTGCTTTTCCGGCTGAAAATGGAAATTTCTTCCATCCTTTCCATCATTTTACTTATTGCCTCTTCGAATTCCACGACACTGCCTTCTTCAGCCAGGAAGCCTGTCACCCCATCCACTACAATTTCAGGAATATCCCCGTGCCTGGTGGAAACAACCGGCATTCCGGTGGCCATTGCATCAACGAGAGACATCGGTGTGCCTTCCTTGTCATTTGCTTCAGAGGTCCTACTCGCCTGTAGCATTACATCACAGTCATATGCAAGTTTAATAAAGAATTCGTAAGGCTGATAACCGTGCATTTTTACTTTCTCCTGCAGGTTTCCGGACTTAATTATATCCTGTATTTTGGTTTTCAGGGGTCCGTCTCCGATGATATCAACCGTAAAATCCAAATCATTTTTAAGATTAATAAGGGCTTGTAAACAGGTCTCGACTCCTTTCTTTTCAATAAAACTTGAAGCGAGCAGAAATCGGACCGGTCTTGATTTATTATATGTTCGCGGAACAAATTCAATTTTATCAAGGTAGATCCCAAGGTGATGAATTATGATTTTATCTTCCGGACAACCCAGATTGATTAACTGGGATTTCATATATTTTCCCAGCACAAGCACTTTATCAACTTGTATAAACATTCCCTGCATTCTTTTCAGGTTCCTTTTATTGGCATATGGAAAGTGATGTGCATCTATCCCGTAAAAACTGCAGATCATCGGAATATTCCTTTTTTTCTTTAATCCCGTCAGCTTAATGGCATTATAGCCGAAATGTACATGCAGTAATTTTGCTTCTCTCGATTTCCTGTCAAACATGGGGATATATCCAAAAACCTTGGAAAACAGAATATTAAGCTTTTGTAAAATGAATGACTTTTCCTCAAGGGCATAAACCTCGATGCCTGGGAACAGATCCACATTATGCAATGATCTGCATAAGAAGATGATACGGAAATCCTTCAGTTTTTTCAATTGATTGTATATCCAAACTTCCGTAAGTGGTAAATACCTGGAGTTGTAATGAGTTATGAGTATTTTGTCTTGTTTCCCGCTATCTTCCATAGATCAGTTTCTTATATGCTTCAAGGGTCAGCTGGATCCCGGTTTCGATATCGATCTCTGGTGCCCAGCCTGACATTTCCCTTATTTTGGATAGGTCTGATACATAATCGCCTGTCTCAATGTTCTTTTCCAGTTCCGGCCAATCTGTTAATTCATACTTAAGTTCCGGAATATACTTTTTGATGATCCTGACCGTTTCGATGATCGATATTCCTTTTCCTGAGCCGATGTTGAAAATTTGCCCGTTCAGACCCTCATCGTGAATGGCCAGTTCCAATAGCCTCGAGAGATCATCTATGTAGATATAATCCCTGGTTTGCTTCCCGTCTCCGTAAATTTTTATGGGTTCTCCTAGTATAGCTTTCAGAACAAACTGATTCAGAACACTGTACTGGTAGCCAAGGGGATTATAGTTAAATCCATAAGGATTTGATATCCTGAAGATTACGGTCCTGAGGCCATACAGGGTGGAATACAAACGGTGATAATGCTCAATGGTATTCTTGTGAATGGCATAAATACTTTGTGGTAAGACTTGATGGTCCTCATGAACAGGATTCGATCCAGGCTTACCATAAACCAGCCTGGTAGATGGAAAAATGATCTTGGTTTCTGTTTTCTTTTTACGGCAGGCTTCGAGTATGTTTAAATGTCCTTCTAGGTTGATATGTACATCTTCAAATGGTGTACTTATACTGCTTGCAGCTCCGGATGACCCCGCAAAAGAAAATATCACATCATGAGATTCAATAACACCTTCAATCAATTGTTTATTGTTTATGGAGCCGGAATATAAATGGTGTATGAACTCTTTTCTTAACGGATCATCAAGGGAAAGCTGGACATTTGAAAAGATGTTGATGCTTTCATATCCGGATTTTTTCAGATGCAGGTAAAGGTTCCTGCCCAGGAAACCGAAACCGCCGATAATTAAAATGCGTTTACTCATATTAAGCGGGTGATTTGTCACGCGTAAATGTTTTATATACTCCCCTCAAAACCTCTGCATCTTTTCCCCAATTATACTTCTTATTAACCCATTCTCTTCCTTTTTCGGGGATATTCGCCAGAAATTCTTTATCTGAAACTAACTTGAAAAGGGTGTCAGCAAAGCTTTGCTCGTCCTGGTTTTGAAAATAGACTCCCGTCTTGGTTTCATCCAGGATCCTTTGAAGCGGCAGACAGTCAGAAGAAAGGATTGGGATCCCGGCATACATGTACTGAAAGATTTTGTGTGGCACAGTTGAATCTGTATGTTCCGATCTGATATGCGGTATGATGGCTATATCCGCCATGCTCATCAACTCCAGCAGTTCTTCCTGAGGTTTCCACCCTGCAAACTTTATGTATTTTTCCACCCCAATGCTGCTGGCAAGGTCTTTCAGTTCTGAAAGATAGCTTCCCCTCCCAATAATTAACAACCTGATATTTGGTATCCTATCATGGATGAATTGTAAAGCCCTGATGGCGGTCTGTAAACCCCGATGGTAATTTATGCCCCCTCCATAAACCAGGGTAAAATAATCCTCATCCTTCTGTTGAGGGACGAAATTATATTTTTCCAGATTCAGCGTATTGGATACAATATGTACATGCTCTCCCGGTACTCCAAGTCCAATTATCCGTTCCCTAGCTTCTTCCACAACCGTGATAACTTCATCCGCTTCAGAGACCATTCTTCTCTCATACCTTTGCCATTGCCGGTTCGAACTTAGGATCTTACCCAACAAGGTACTCGTATGTGTTGAAAGCAGCAAAAGAGCCGGCCAGTTTTCATGCAGGTCCAGTACATACCTGGCTCCATATATACGCCGGATCTCAACCCCGATTTCAGCAAGGGTCAGGTCGTGGATATGTATGACTTCAAAGAATTGATCCTTATAAAGCTCCCTTATGAATCTTCTCCAGAAGTTAAAGTAGAAATTAAACTTCAGTGCGCCTACGCTTGATTTGTGAATAAATTTCGGGATGAATTTCTTGTGGATCACATAACCCGTTCTTTCCGGTGTTTTAAATTGCTTCTTGTGACTGAAACAGGCAATGTGGACCTGGTATCCCCCATCAGCCAGGGCGGCAATTTCATTCTCAACCCGGATATCAGGAGGGAAATCAGATTCAAGTACCATTAAGATCTTCATCTGTAACTGTTTTTGAAAAAGCTTATCTGGTTAAATATCAAATCTATAAATTTTCAGATATGATATCTGCTATTCTCTCAGCTGTTTGCCCATCCCATTTTTCAGGGATATTCCCTTTCTTGATATTGCCATCAAGAACTTCAAGGGCGGTTTTTTCTACAGCATCCAGGTCGGTGCCGACCAGGTGGTTTGTGCCGACGGACACCGTTACCGGCCTTTCCGTATTATTTCGGACCGTAATACACTGTACTCCGAGAAATGTTGTTTCTTCCTGTATGCCGCCACTGTCGGTAATCAACAGATTTGCTGACCTTGTTAATGCGAGGAAATCGATGTAGCCAATGGGATCAAGGGTCAGTATTTCCCTGCTCAATTTGCTCATTAAATCAAACTTTTCGAGGTTCTTGCGTGTCCTGGGATGGACCGGGAATACCAGTCTGGTTTTGCCTGTGAGGCGGTTCAGCATGTCTACAAGCTGAGTGAGTGAAGGCCTGGTATCTACATTACTTGGACGGTGAAATGTCATCAGGGTGTATTGCCCGGCAATCAGATTCAATTTATCCAGGATGTCTGATTGTTCAATGGTAGGTAAAAAGTGTACCAGACAGTCAATCATAATATTACCAACGAAGTGGAGTTTGTCTTCCGCAAGTCCTTCCTGCCTCAGGTTAGTTAGCCCTGCCTCCTCGCTTATAAAAAGGTAGTCCGACAGTACATCTGTGACTAAGCGGTTTATTTCTTCCGGCATACCACGGTCAAAACTCCTGAGTCCGGCTTCAACATGCCCGATCTTTGTACCCAGTTTTGAAGCAACCACGCTGCAGGCAAGTGTAGAGTTAACATCTCCCGGAACAAGGATCAGATCCGGTTTATGCTGGTCCATTATTTTCTCAAACTCGATCATGATCCGGGCTGTCTGGTCTGCATGGGTTCCACCCCCGACACCGAGGTTAAAATCCGGCTCAGGCATCTCCAGTTGCTCAAAGAAAATCTTAGACATATTCCTGTCAAAATGCTGACCGGTATGGCATATCAGGTGTTCGAACCTGTCTTTTCTTTTACTAAAGGTCCTGCAGAGGGGAGCTATTTTAATAAAATTGGGCCTGGCTCCTGCAATGGTTATAATTTTCATTTTACCTGTAAGATTTCATTGAATAAATCTGTCATTTCACCAGTGAGGTTCTTCCTTGAATACTTCTCAATATTAGTCGGGGTAACTTTCAGGTTGCCTTGCCTGTAATGGGCATAATAATCCAGGATCTGCTTTTTCATTGCCTCCTGATCATGATACTCAACAATATGCCCGGTCTGAGTTTCCTTTAAAACATGGCCTACTTCTCCATCTGTCGGGCCTATGGCGAGTATGGGTCTGCCGGCATTCATGTATTCGAATAATTTGCCGGTCAGTATCCCCCTGGCCTCCGGTGTGTTTATGATCAGCAAAAGCAACAAGCGGGATCGTTTCATTAAAGTGACGGCTTCATGGAAGGGTACGTTACCCGTTTTATTTACCCAGTTTCCAAGATTTGCCTCGTCTATTGATTCTGACACGGCATAATCAATTGCCCCTACCAGGTTAATTTTAAGGTCTTTTGCCAGATCCTCATTTTCATGCACAAGTTCCGAGAGGGCCTTCCAGAGGCTCACAGGATTCCGTAAAGGGAAAAGTGTGCCGATGTGGGTAATGCTGAAATGCTGATCCGGGACAATGGGTGTTTGATCCCCGCCAGGATCAGTAAAATCCTCATGGTCAAATCCATTCGGGATAACCCGGACGTTCGGGGCGCCCATTTCTTCAAACTGGCGTTTCATATCCTGGCTTACCACGGTTACCGCATGGGCATTCTGAAGTACACTTTGTTCCAGTTTTTGATGTTTCCGGCCGGCCAACCTGCCAACCATCAGGGATTGCTGATAATATACTTTTGTCCACGGATCCCTGAAATCAGCCACCCATGGGATCTTAAGTTTCTTTGAGATTTTGAGTGCAATCAGGTGGAGGCTGTGCGGAGTACCTGTACTTACGATCAGATCTACGGGGGTTTCGGAAATATAACGGGTGAGGTATTTTACAGAAGGTTTGATCCAGAACCTGCGGGCATCAGGAATGAACAGATTCCCACGGATCCAAATTGCCATTTTTTCAGTGAGGCCCTGCTTTTTTTTCTCATTCAGGAAAGCCGTATTGATCTTATGTTCCTTTTTCTGAAAAGTAAACCATTTATATAATTTATAGGGTTCCCAGACCCGGGTTTTAAGGACAGTAAGATTGTAGGGCACGTCCTTGAAGAGCGATTCATCGATTGAGGGGTATTCCGGGTTCTCCGCAGTGTAAATCACCGGCTCGTAGTTGAATTCACGCATGTACTTGGTGAACTTCAACCAGCGCTGGACCCCGGCACCTCCACCTGGGGGCCAGTAATAAGTGAGAATAAGCACTTTTGTAAGCCCGGGTTCTGACATTATCCCAGCATGCTTAATTGTTTCTTGGGACTGACCTTCTCCTGGACAAAGTCGCGGAGCTGTTTAACCGGTATACGTTCCTGATTCATGGTGTCACGGTACCTTATGGTAACGGTATCGTCCTTCGGTGTCTGGTGATCGATGGTAATACAGTAAGGGGTCCCTATGGCATCCTGCCTCCTGTAACGCCGCCCGATGGAGTCCTTTTCCTCATACTGGCAGTTGAAATCCAGTTTCAACTCATCCATGATTTTCCTTGCTGTATCAGGCAGTCCATCCTTTCTGACCAGGGGAAGGACGGCAACCTTTACAGGGGCAAGAAATGCAGGGATCCTCATGACGACCCTCTCCTTATCTGCTCCTTCCTTTTCCAGTTTCTCTTCTTCATATGATCCTGAAAGCACAGTCAGGAACATCCTGTCAAGTCCAATGGATGTCTCAACTACATAGGGCACATAGCTCTCATTAAGGTCGTTATCAAAATACTGCATCTTTTTGCCCGAGAATTTCTGATGCTGCGAAAGGTCGAAATCGGTTCTCGAGTGGATTCCTTCAACCTCCTTGAATCCTATCGGGAACTCAAACTCAATATCCGTGGCTGCATTGGCATAATGGGCAAGCTTATCATGATCATGGAAACGGTACTTCTCCTTTCCCAGTCCCAGTGACTGATGCCACTTCATACGCTTGTCCTTCCAGAACTCAAACCATTCTAATTCTTTACCGGGCCGGACAAAGAATTGCATCTCCATCTGCTCAAATTCCCTCATTCTCATAATGAACTGGCGGGCGACAATCTCATTGCGAAAGGCTTTACCGGTCTGAGCGATGCCGAAGGGAATCTTCATCCGTCCGGATTTCTGGACATTCAGGAAATTCACAAAAATGCCCTGGGCCGTTTCCGGGCGGAGGTAAATTTTACTGGCAGATTCGTTGACAGAACCCAGCCTGGTCTCAAACATCAGGTTGAACTGCCTGACATCGGTCCAGTTCCTGGAACCGGATTCAGGATCGGCGATCTCACAATCAATAATGATCTGACGGATCTCATCGAGGTCATCCTTCTCCAGGGCTTTGACGAAGCGGCGGTGGATCCTGTCTATCTTGTCCCGGTTGGCAAGTACTCTCGGGTTGGTGCCAAGAAACTTCTCTCTGTCAAATGACTCCCCAAATTTTTTGGAAGCTTTTTCCGCTTCCTTGTTGATCTTTCCCTGCAGTTTATCCAGGTAATCCTCTATCAACTGGTCAGCCCGGTATCTTTTTTTTGAGTCCTTGTTATCAATCAGGGGATCGTTGAATGCATCCACATGACCGGAAGCTTTCCAGATCTCAGGATGCATAAAAATAGCGGAGTCAATACCGACAATATTCTCATTCAGGTTTACCATGGCATCCCACCAGTAAGCCCGGATGTTGTTCTTCATTTCAACACCGTTCTGTCCATAATCATAAACAGCACTTAAACCATCATAGATCTCACTGGACGGGAACACAAATCCATATTCCTTGGAATGGGCAATGATCTTCTTGAAACGGTCTTCCTGTGCCATAGTTTATTGAAGAGTTTCGTTAAATTTAATGGACAAAAGTAAAGAAAATAATTGCTTCAGGAAATCCTTAACAATTAAGGGCTTTGAAAAAAGGCTTATTATATTTGTAGAATAATTATCACCATGAAAAAAGAAGTTGATTTTCTGGTTATAGGATCCGGATCGGCAGGATTAAGTTTTGCGTTAAAAGTGGCGGACCATGGGAAGGTATGTGTAATATCCAAAACTACCATTGAAGAGACCAACACACAGCTGGCCCAGGGGGGGATTGCCGCTGTAACCTATGAGCCGGATTCCTATGAAAAGCATATAGAGGATACGCTCATTGCAGGGGATGGTCTCTGTGACGAAGAAGTAGTACGGAATCTGGTCAGGGATGCACCGGCGCAAATAGAGGAACTAATAAGATGGGGTGCCCAGTTTGACAAAAAATCGAATGGTGAATTTGATCTGGCCAGGGAAGGAGGTCATTCTGAAAAACGGATCCTGCATCATAAGGACAATACGGGCTTTGAGATCCAGAAAATACTCAGTGAGCAGGTCAGCAGGCATAAAAATATTGAGATCCTGGAAAATCATTTCGCAGTTGACCTGATCACACAGCATCACCTGGGAATGCTGGTAAAAAGGTATAACCAGAATATCCGTTGTTTCGGGGCTTATGTACTGGACCTGAAAACAGACCAGGTGATCACCCTGCTGGCAAAAACAACCATGATAGCCACCGGCGGGGTAGGGAATCTGTACCATACAACCACCAATCCTCCCGTTGCTACCGGCGATGGAATTGCCATGGTCTACCGTGCCAAAGGGATTATTGAAAACATGGAGTTTGTCCAATTTCATCCAACTTCCCTTTACAATCCGGGAGAAAGGCCTTCTTTCCTGATATCAGAGGCACTCAGGGGATTCGGTGCGGTATTAGAGACACAGGACGGCAAGGAATTCATGGACAGGTATGATAAGCGTAAAAGTTTGGCACCCAGAGATATTGTGGCCCGGGCCATTGATAATGAGATGAAATCAAGGGGGGATGATTATGTTTTTCTTGATGCATCCCACCTGGACCCGGAAGAGCTGGTTTCCCATTTTCCAAACATTCATGAAAAGTGCCTGAGTATTGGCATTGATATAACAAAGGATAAAATCCCCGTGGTTCCTGCTGCACACTACATGTGCGGAGGTATCAAGGTGGATGAACACGGGGCTACCTGGATAAGGCAATTGTATGCAGCAGGTGAAACATCAAGCACGGGACTGCATGGAGCCAACCGGCTTGCTTCGAATTCCCTGATCGAAGCCATTGTCTATGCAGACAGGTCCGCCCGGTCGGCAATCAATGAGGCAAGTAAATTAAGTATTCAGGACAAAGTACCTGACTGGGATTATGCAGGAACCTCCCATCCAGAAGAAATGATCCTGATTACCCAGAACTTTAAGGAGATGCAGCAGATCATGAGTAATTACGTAGGCATTGTCAGGTCTGATCTCAGGTTGAACCGGGCGCTTAACCGACTGGAGATCATTTACCGCGAAACCGAAACCCTGTACCGGAAATCCACCCTGTCCAAATCCCTGTGTGAGCTTCGCAACCTGATCACGGCCAGTTACCTGACCATCAAGATGGCACAGGACCGGAAAGAGAGCAGGGGACTCCATTATAATCTGGACTATCCCTATAAAAAGGACCTGAATAACGTTTTTTAATCAGGGACTTCCAGGGATCAGGATCATCCGGGGGCCGGCATCTCACAGAGCAGGGTATCTCTGTTCAATCAGGCCGAGGATATCATTTATCTCATCAACATCCAGTGAGGTGACCAGCTTCAGCCGGATTTCCTTGAAGTCAGGCAGGCCTTTGAAATAATTACTGAAATGCCTGCGCATCTCAAAAATTCCCCTTGGTTCGCCCTTCCATTCCAGGGATCTCTGAAAATGCATCCTGGCCAGTGAGACTTTCTCCTTCAGACCTGGAGGTGGCAGTGTTTCACCGGTTTCAAGGTAATGTTTGATCTCCCGGAAGATCCATGGTTTTCCCACCGTGGCACGGCCGATCATAATGGCATCAACACCGTATTGCGCAAATCGTCCGGCAGCAATTTCAGGCCCTGTTATATCACCGTTACCGATAATAGGGATCTCTATATCCGGATGGTTTTTTACCTCTCCTATCAGGCTCCAGTCTGCCTGTCCCCTGTATAGCTGGGTGCCGGTCCGGCCATGTATTGTCAGGGCCTTGATACCGACATCCTGCAGCCTCAGCGCCACCTCAAGAATATTTTTGTTTTGATCATCCCAACCCAGCCTTGTCTTCACTGTAACAGGGAGCCTGGTCTGTTGTACAATGGCCTCCGTCATCTTAACCATCAGGGGAACATCACGCAACATGCCGGCACCGGCACCACGCCTGGCAATTTTTTTAACCGGGCAACCGAAATTGATGTCAATCAAATCAGGCAGGACCTTTTCCACCATACGGGTGGCTTCCACCATGGGCTCCACCAGGTGCCCGTAGAGTTGTATGCCAATGGGCCGTTCATAATCAAATATTTCCAGCTTCCTGATACTTTTTGCCCCATGACGGATCAATCCATCTGAAGAAATGAATTCCGTATACACCAGGTCCGCACCATATTCTCTACAAACGTAGCGGAAAGGGGGATCCGAAAGATCCTCCATGGGCGCAAGCAGGAGGGGATGCTTCTCTATTTCAACTTTACCGATCCTGAGCAAAACAGAAAATTATTAATACTTTTATGCAGCAAAATTATCAATTTCAACAGAATGACACAGGGATTTTTCTACGATGCCCGTCCTTTTACCAAACTTCTCCTGGTTTCATTCCTGATGGTTTGTTGTTACCTGATCTTTTTTGGAATGGGTATACTCCTTGCCATGCCTTTGTTTAAAATTCCCCCGGGGGAAGTAATACGCATCCTGGAGCATAATGAAGTTGAAGCAAATATCGGACTGTTAAAATTCCTTCAGGTATTGTATTCTATCGGGTTATTTCTTGTTCCGGCAATTCTTTCCGGGTTCCTTATCCAGCGTAATACCTGGAAATATCTTAAGGCCGACCGGGTTTCCAATTACTGGATCATTATACTGGTGGTCACATTAATGGTTATCTCCATCCCCTGGATCAATTTTACATCCTTCCTGAATGAAAAGCTATCACTTCCCGAGCGTTGGGGAGATCTCATGGAAAAGATCCGTGAGAACGATGAAAACTCATGGGACCTGATGAGGGCCTATCTTCAGACTGAAAATATCGGCGGATTATTGATAAACATTTTCATGGTTGCCCTGATCCCGGCCCTTGGCGAGGAATTTTTTTTCCGGGGAACGGTACAGCGAATTTTAAAGGAATGGTTCAGGAACGAGCATCTGGCCATCTGGATTGCAGCCCTGCTCTTCAGCCTGATGCATTACCAGTTCCTTGGTTTTATCCCGAGGGTTATGCTGGGTGCATTATTTGGTTATCTGTTTGCCTGGACAGGCTCTATATGGATTGCTGTTCTGGCACATTTCATCAATAACGGGGTGGCGGTAATTTATTATTATATTTTTTACCAGGGAACCCTGGAGATAGAGCCGGATCATATCGGAATAGAAGAAAATGCTGTGTTGATGATCCTTGCAAGTGTTGTGCTGACTATTCTGTTACTCGCTGTAATTCAGCAGCAAAGGAGGGGATCAGTTCAGTCGGGGATTGGTGGACTTGAACAGTGACTGCTCTGCCAGTTCACTTTTCCTGTACACATAAACCAGCCCATAATCTATGGCTCTTTCGCGCCTGAGATCATCAGGGAGGTCCTTGAAGGTCTCTTCTACCTCGTTCCAGACATTGACAATGATCTCATCTGCCTCCGGTCTTGTTTCGGACAGTTCTTTCAGGGTGCGGCAGTTGGACTGTCGTAAATTCTTCTGGTTGTAATACGATTCATGGAATTTTTCAAACCTCACCTTGACAACTGCGATGGTAGGATTGGTGATAGGACTCATACCATTCTTGACACGATCGGCTTCTCCATCAATAATACATTTTCCCCACCTGATGACATCTTCTTCAGTGTTGAGGGTGGGGAGTTTCCTGTAATGTCCCTTCAGCTGATAATAGTCGAGAATGGATGGGGCAAGCTCCCCCCGCTGTATGGCCATGTTTACCACCTGTATAAAATGCGAGATGTAAAGTTTGGCCTTTTTCATCAGGCTGAGATGCTCCTTATTCCGCTCAATCTGTTTGGCAAGTGCATATTTTTGATGAATCATCTTCTTCTCAAAACCCGGAAGGAAAGAGACAATTCTCTGGTAAGTTCTCTGGGAAAATGCCAGCTTGAAAGGAGGCGTTTCCTTTCCCATTTGATAAGCTTTTAGAAGGGCTTTGTGCCTGGCTCTGTCAGTGTTGGGAAGTCTTCTGTAGGGCATTTGTTGAAAAAATGTTAATGCAGTGTTAATAATTTGTGCATCGAGTGCGAATATAGCGAAATAATGATGCTGCACAAGGGTATTCGTACTTTTTTGATAAAAGGTTACAAAACCATTAAAAAATAATTAATTCCTTT
>SDBT01004897.1_pt1 | contig 22627 bp, 19 predicted proteins | sample 2277101 | NCBI WGS metagenome assembly SDBT01 (sample SAMN10404973, study PRJNA504765) | marine sediment metagenome | isolation source: marine sediment core GS10_PC15, 103 cmbsf | place: Arctic Ocean: Southern Knipovich Ridge | collected 2010 | reverse complement strand
ATAGCGCTGCGGGCATTGACAACCTCGCAACCCCGGCTATGTTAAGGCTAATTGAATTCCAGGTTAGCAACCCGTCGCCGCCGCCCCGAAAAGAGGATCGAAAACATTGAACCCAAACTCCGAGAAAAACTCAAATAATCGGCCTGGCCCCCGTTCTCCTATCGGAATAACAACGTGAAGGAGGAGATGATGATGAAACGATGGCGATACTTGGCTTTTGCCATGCTTGCGGTAATAGGAATTTCCGGCCTTGTGTGGTTAAGTCTGCGCCTTTTCACGCCTCGGCCTTCGGAAACAGGCACTCCAGAAGCCCGAAACAAAGAAAACACCGGTGTTAAGAAGCGGGAATCGAATCAGGGGCAGGGAGCAATAAAGAAGCTGATGAAGGGAACGCTCAAGCTCGGCTCCAAGACTCTCCCACTGGTTTTTGAAGACGGCGACTACACTGAAGAATTACGGAAGGTTATCATCGCCGACATGAACCTGATCTTTGCTCACGTGGAAGACTATCAGTTTTTGAAGCTTCACAAGCCGGTGTGGTTCGTGATTGGCGGGCGCAAGGTCGAAGCAATAGAACATATTCATTTGAAAAGTCCAGGTGTTTTCCGCCCGGAGACATACAAAGCCGCGAAATCCGGCCTTGTCGTCCGGCTGGACGGCAAACGCCATCTGGTGGTGAGCCGCGAATTACTGAAGGCATACCGCAAGGCGCTGGAGTTCAAGAAGAAAAACGTGAAGATGTTTGCCCAGTTGGAAAAATTCATTGAAACGTTCAATCGCCACGGGCTGCCGGCGTTGAAAGGAGATGAACTCGATGATTACTTCTGGTTCCATAAGAGCACACTACGTTACTTGGAAGGGCGGCGCAAGAACCCCAACAAATTCCTGAAACAATTTAAGAGTTGGAAGCTTACGCGTCTCAGCCTGTTAAACATCGAGATGCTTTCAGAGTCGTTGCCTGGTGAAGAGCTGGACATGTTTGTGGCTGTGATATGCCAATTAGATGATAAAGGTGTTCCTTATAACGAGACCGGGCTTGTCTATCACGATGGCCGTTGGAAAATCCCGATGGTTGATCCTGGCACGTAGCGCAAGGAACTTAGTCCGGCGAAGGATGAGGGTACTAAAGGGCAATAGTTGACGATTCTACCCAGCAGAAGCAGGATGAAATCAAAGGCCGTATGGCTGATAATCTGCCTTGTTGTCCTCACCGGCGGCATAGTGCCGCAGAAGCAGAACATAAGCTGCGGATTAAGTTCCAGATTAAGTTTTCCGTCTTCCCTTTGTCTGGAGCTTTGTAAGGTGTAGCGCGAGAATCTGTCTCGCGTCTTTCTCTCAGGATCGGCGGACGGATTCCGGCGCCACTCAAAGATGCTGGAGCTTTGTCAATCTGGTTTTTTCTTCGATTAAGCTCCGGGTTAGGCTCCGGACAAAAGAGGATGGGGATTGGATTACGATTACGATTACGATTACGATTACGATTACGACAAGGATACTCCGATACTCACACACTCACATACCCACATACTCACATTCTTCACACGCCGAGGCGGTTGCGGCGGAGGATTTCGCCCTCGGTCTGGTAGGTCGAGACTTCGTGCCCGGCAAGCGGGATAATCCGCTCGTGGATGGCGTCTAGCAGCCACTCCTTCTGCGGGAAGAACGCGTCCTCCATCTCGGCCGGCGGGGTAATCCAGTTGCGGGCGCCGACCACGACCGGGGGGCCGTCCAACTGGTCGAACGCCAGATTGGTGATGTTCGAGGCCACCGTGTGCATAAAACTGCCGCGCTCGCAGGCGTCCGAGGCCAGGACGACTTTGCCGGTCTTCGTGACCGACTCGAGAATCTTGTCGTAGTTCAACGGGTTGATGAAGCGGCAGTCAACGACCTCGGCGGCCATGCCATACTTGTCCGCCAGCACGTCGGCGGCCTCGAGCGCGCGGTAAAGCGTGGCGCCGATGGTGACGATGGTGATGTCCTTGCCCTGGCGCTTGATCTCCGGCTCACCCTCCTCGACCTCGTAATAATCCTCGGGCACGCCGCCCTCGACGAACCTCTCGCCGACGTCGTAGATGCGCTGGCTCTCGAAGAAGACCACCGGGTCCGTGCCGCGCAGGGCCAGGTTCAGCATCCCCTTGGCATCGTAGGGTGTGGCCGGGAAATAGGCCTTCAATCCGGGGATATGGGCAATCATGCTGGTCCAGTCCTGGGAGTGCTGGGCGCCATATTTGCTGCCGACGGAAACGCGCAGCACCAGCGGCATCTCGAGCACGCCGGCGGACATGCACTGCCACTTGGACATCTGGTTGAAGATTTCGTCCCCGGCCCGGCCCATAAAGTCGCAGTACATCAACTCGGGCAGCACCCGGCCGCCGCAGAGCGCGTAACCGGTGGCGGCCCCGCAGATAGCGCCCTCGGAAATCGGGGCGTTGAACAAGCGGTGATACGGCAGCGCCTCGGTCAGCCCGCGATAGACCGCAAACGCCCCGCCCCAGTGCCGGTTCTCCTCGCCGAAAGCGATCATGGTCGGGTCCTCGTAGAAACGATGAAGCACCGCCTCGAAAAGCGCGTCGCGGAGGACAATGACCTTGGCTTTGACCAGTTCCTTGCCGTTCTCGTCATACGCCGAGCGCGACTTGCGGGCGTTGGCTTTCAGCCGCGGGTTGTCCTTTTTAGGCAGCAGCGCTTCCGGCTCACCCTCGGCCATTCTGTCAGCTTTGCCGTTCGAGAACATCATCGCGCCGATATTGTCAACGCTGGTATCGAGCCGGGGCGAGATCTCGAGCGAAGCCGCCAGGCGGTAGGCTTTAGTCACCTTCTCGACGGCCCACTCTTTGAGTTTGTCGCGGCTGGCATCAGTCATCAGCTTATTATCAATCAGATACTTGGCGAACTCGGCAATCGCGTCGCTTTGCTCCCACAGGGCCATTTCCTCCTTGCTGCGATAGGCGCTCTGATCCGACGGGCTGTGGCCGCTGTGGCGGTAGGTGATGGTGTCCAACAGCACCGGGCCCTTGCCGGCTTCGAGGATTTTACGCTTGCGCCAGACGGCCTCGGCCACGGCCAGTGGGTTATAGCCGTCGACCCGTTCGGCGTGCATGGCTTCGGGGTTGACGCCGGCGCCCAGCCGGGCCAGCGTGCCGAAGCCCATGGTTTCGCCCTCGGGCTGGCCGCCCATGCCGTAGAAGTTATTGATGAAGTTGAAGAGCATCGGGGGCGCACCCCCGACTTCCTTGTCCCAGAGCTTGCGGTACTGGTCCATGCTGGCGAAGGTGATTGCTTCCCAAACCGGGCCGCAGGCGCTCGAGCCGTCGCCGATATTGGCAATCACGATGCCCTTCTTGCGGTTCACCCGTTTGTAGAGCGCCGCGCCCACGGCGATGTCCGCCGAGCCGCCGACAATGGCGTTATTGGGCATGCTGCCGAAGGGGGCGAAGAAGGCGTGCATCGAGCCGCCCATACCCTTGTTGAAGCCGCTTTCCCGGCCGAAGATTTCCGCCAGCGTGCCGTACAGCACGAAATCAGCGGCGAGGTCTTTCACATCGCCCTGGTGCTCTTTTTCGACCACCTTCAGCGCCGCGCCGCCCATATAGCTTTCCATGATCTGCTGTATTTCCTTTTCGGGAAGCTGTTCAATGGCGCTGAAACACTTGGCGATGATCTCGCCGTGGCTGCGGTGCGACCCGAAAATGAAATCGTCAATGCCCAGATGGTAGCTTTGACCAACGAACAGTGATTCCTGGCCAATACCCAAGTGCGCGGGGCCTTTGTGATCGTACTCGATGCCCTGGTACGCTCCCTGGGTCTTGATCAGGTTGAGCATGCTCTCGAACTCGCGGATGACCAGCATGTCACGCAGTATCCGGCTCAGGTTGCCTTCTCCGTAGGTCTCCGCTTCCTTCTTGGGGTCCGGTTCGTATTGGTTGAGAGGAATGTCAACGGTTTTCAGCACGCCTTTCTGCCGCACTTTATTTGGATCAACAACAACAGCTTTCGGCATGATACACTTCCTTCTCTGTGGTTTTTCTCTGAGTCAAAAATCCGCTAAAGCGGCAATTCCAAAATCGCGTCGCGCAAGCTTTCCGAGACCGTCGGATGCGGGAAGACAATGTCGCGAATATCTTCCACGCGCAGTTCCGCTTCGATCATGGTCGCCGCCCCGTAAATCAGTTCCGAGGCATAGCTCCCAAGTACATGTACGCCCAGCAATGCCCGGCTCTCGGCATCCACTACGACCTTGCAGAAGCCGCTGGCCTGCTCATGCTCGGCCAGGTAGCGGCCGTTGGCGGTCATCGGCAGTTTGAAACTCGCCACCTCCCGGCCCTGTTCTTCGGCTTGGGCCACCGTCAGCCCGACCGCGGCCACCTCCGGGAACGTGTAGACCACCCAGGGAATGGCGTGGTAGCGCATCCGGTCGCGCTGACCGGTGATGGTATTTGCCGCTACCTCGCCCATGCGTGAGGCCGCGTGCGCCAGCGGCGACTTGCCGTTCACGTCGCCCACGGCATAGACGTTGGGCACGTTCGTCTGCAGCAATTCATTCACCTTGATCCCGGTCTTGCCGGCGTCCAGGCCGATCTTCTCGAGCTTCAGCCCCTGCGTGTACGGCCGCCGGCCCACGGCCAGCAGAACCAACTCGGCTGGAATCTTCTGCGCTTTGCCGTTCTTGGTGAACGTGACGTCGTTCTTGCCGATTTCCTCGGCCCTGCAACCCAAGTGGCAGCTTATCTCCGGCAGCGCCCGCCGCAGACCCGTGGCCAGGTCCGGATCGAAAAACGGTAAAATCTCCGGCAGCAGCTCAATCACTGTTACCTCGACGCCGACGCTGCTGAAGAAACAGGCAAACTCCATCCCGATAACCCCGCCGCCCACAATCACTATGCTCTTCGGCAGTTGGGTTAGTTCGAGAATCTCACGTGAGGTCAACACGTGCATCTGGTCGGCCCCGGGTATCGGCAGGCGCATGGCCTCGGACCCGGTGGCGATGATGATATTCTTACCGTGGTATGTCTGGTCGTTGATCGTGATGCTGTGCGGCTCGGCAAAGGCGGCCTCGCCCTCGACTACGGTCACCTTGTGCCGTTTCAACTGGTAGGCCATGCCCTTGCGGAGGGTCCCAACCACCTTTGCTTTCCGCTTCATTACGTCTGCCAGTTTGAACCGCGGGTTCTCGACGTAGACCCCGTAAGCCTCCGAATCGCGGGCGTGGCGGAAAAGCTTTGCCGAGTGCAGTAGGGTCTTCGACGGGATGCAGCCTTCATTCAGACAGACCCCGCCCAAATCTTTCTTTTCCGTCAGCAGCACCTTCAGTCCGCGGGCGCCGGCGCGGGCCGCCGCCACGTAACCGCCCGGCCCGGCGCCGATGACGATCAAATCATGAATTTCCGTTTCAGCCATGGTCATAATCCTTTTCTCACAGGGCCAGATAGACTTCGATATTCGCCAGCGCATCGCCCAGCGCCGCGAGAAAACGCGCCGCCGGACCGCCGTCCACCACCATGTGGTTAATTGTTAGCGACAGACCGATATGTGGCACAAAGTCGACCTCGCCGCCATCGGTCTGCACTGGTTTCAACCCGATCTTGCCTACGCCCAGGACTGCCACCTGCGGCGCGTTCAGGATCGGCGTAAACGATTCGATACCGAGAGCGCCCAGGTTGCTGACGGTGATCGTGCCGCCCTGGAGGTCGTCCGGGTTGATCCCGCCTTCGATGCAGGCTTTGGCCAGGGCCTTGGCGGCGCTGGCTATCTGCATCAGGGTCAGTAGGTTCGCGTGCCGGATCACCGGCACCATCAGCCCCCGCGCCGTGTCCACGGCGAATGCCAGATGCACGGTGGCATACCGGTAAACCGTGTTGTTCTGGAACAGGGCGTTCAACTCGGGGAAAGCCGGCAGTGTCCGCGCCACTGCCACCAGCAGCAGGTCGTTGATCGTAATCTTACTGAGACCCATTTCCTCGGGGCTGGCCTTCAGCTTCTTGCGCAGGTTCAGCATCGCCGTGGCGTCGGCGCTGGTATTCATGCTAAGCTGCGCGGTAGTCTGCAACGAACTGTGCATCCGCTCGGCGATCAGCTTGCGGATGCCTTTGACTTTGACTTCGGTAATCTTATCCTCAGTTCCTGCGGCCGGCGCCGCCGCCAGGTCCGCGGCCCGTACCCGCCCGCCGATACCCGTGCCGGCCTGGGGCACGGCGCCGCCGGCACCCACTGCGGCGCGGGCCGTGGGGGTCAGCATGGGCCCGGCAGCGACGGCCTGGCGCACGTCCCGCTCGATAATCCGGCCGCCGGGGCCGGTTCCGGCGATGGCCGCCAGGTTCACGCCACTTTCCGCGGCCAGTCCACGGGCCCGGGGCGAGACCGCCCCGGCGCCGGCAGTGGCAGGGGCGGCGGGGAATCGCGGCATGGTTGACGCTTCGCTCTCGCCTATCGGCTCGCATAGGGCCTGCGGCCCGTCTGCCGCTCCCACATTGGGGGGCGCTTGGGTCGGCAGCGCCGCCGGGCCGTCGGCGCCTACTTGTGGCGGGGTTTCGGTTTCGGTCGGAACGCCCGTGTTCAACGCATCAACATTCTCACCTTCCTCGCCGATGGCGGCGATATTGGTCAGCACGGGCACGTCTTCGCCTTCAGGGAAAAAGATGCCGAGCAGCACGCCCGCGGCGGGCGCTTCGATCTCGAAGGCAGCCTTGTCGGTCTCGACCTCACACAGGACCTCGCCCGCCGCGACTTTGTCGCCCACCTTTTTTTTCCATTCGATAATCAGGCAGGTCTCGACGGACTGACCTTGCCTGGGCAGCATTACTGGGGTCGCCATGTTCTTATTCCTCTAGTAGTTACTCGTATAACCCACTTATTCGCCCGTCGCGGTCACCAGGGTGACGCCGCGGCGTTCGAGTTCGCGCTGGAAATCATCAGTTGCCTGCTCGGTAATCAGAATGTCAATGTCGTCGAGGCTGCCGCTGCGGGCAAAGGACTGCACGCCGAACTTGCTGCTGTCAGCCAGCAGAACCACCTGGCCGGCGCGGCGCATAATCTGTTCCTTGGTAAAGGCTTCGCCGGGATCGGTGGTGGTCATACCTTCCTCGAGGGAAAACCCGATCGAGCCCATGAACGCCTTATCCACGCGGAGACTGTTGATCAACGGCGCGGTCAACGGCCCTACCAGCGTGCGGCTCAGCGAACGAAACTCGCCGCCCACCAGGATGAGTTGGTGCTCCGTATTCATCAGTTCGGCCGCCGCCATCAGCGAGTTGGTGACGATAGTCAGCCGGCGTTTGCGGTCCAGCAGCCGCGCCAGCGCCAAGGCCGTGCTGCCGCCGTCCAGGTAAATCCGGTCGCCATCGTCAATCAACTCGAGGGCGCGGGCGGCGATCCGCTGCTTGGCCTCCGGCTGCAGGTCCTGCTTATCCTCGAACAACGGTTCCACCCGCGAGATACCCGCGAGCGTGGCCCCGCCATGAAGCCGCTTGAGCAGCCCGCGGTCTTCCATGTCCTGGAGGTCGCGGCGGATAGTGGCCGCGGAAACATCGAGTTGCTCGGCGAACTGGCCGACGCTTAGTTCCCGGTTCCGGGCCAGGAGTTGCAGTATTTGATTTTCACGCCTGGGATGTTTCATGTTTGCTCACAATGTCGGCAGATTAGTACTTATATGAACAACGTTACTGCGCACATGAGCAAAAGCAAGCCCGGTTTGATAGATATTGTGATTATTTTTGCTTGGTTCCCTGGCGCAGGCTCAGGAAAAGGCCACCGCCGCGGACATCCCCAGGCCAAAAACCAGATGCAGAACAATTGTCAGCACCTGGGCCGGGAGCATTTTCTTCAGCCCGGCGAAGTAGCGCCAGTTGATGATGATGGCGCCCAGTGCCAACGGCAGGGTAAGAAACAGCCAGCGCCCCCGGGGCGGCAGCAGGCCGCTGTGCAGCAGCCAGAACAAACACACATACAGCGCGATAAGCAGTATAACATAAAGATAGCGGGCCAGTTTCGGACCCAAAATCACGATCAGATGGCGCTTGCCGGCGGCCTTGTCGGGTTCATAGTCCGGGAACTCGTTGATGTAGAGAATCAACGCCACCAGGATGCCGATGGGCAGCGACATCCAGACCACGTGCCAGGCAAAAGCGCCCGTGTGGACGACATAGCCGCCCAACACCGCCAGCGGGCCGAGAAGAATCCCCGTGCCGATTTCGCCCAGGCCCCGGTAGCCAAGTTTCACCGGCGGCGCGGTGTAGAAATAGCCGCCGAGAATTCCGGCAATCCCGAGTGCGAGTACGGGCCAGCCGACCTGTAACAGAAAGTAAATGCCGATAGTCCCGCCTGCCGCGAAACAGATTATTCCCGCCCAAAACACCTGGCGGGCCGGGACCACGCCGTCCTGAATGGCCCCGCTGCCGCCGGAGAACGGCGTGCGGTTGGGGTTAAGATCATCTGCCCGGCTGCGATGGTCATAATATTCATTGATTAAATTAGTCCCGGAATGAATCAGGCCGATGCCAACGATAGCGAGAAAGAAATGCCGCCAGGTGAAACCCGGCTGATTCCGCGCCAGCGCCCCGCCCAGCATTACCGGCAGGATAGACGCTTGCAGAAACGGCGTCCGCGAGGTCCGCAGCCATAAAGCAACCTTAGAGAGCATCAATCACCTCGCATCTGAACCCGACCGGCCAGTCTTGATCAGAATATACAGGATGCGCCGAATGGGGAAAGCTCATTCACGGGATTTCGTCAAATCGCCCAGCCATAATTCTGACGTGCTCCAAGCCGCCTTGCAAGTCCGGCCAGAGGATTCCATATTAGCTCATCTCAGCGATGAATGGCATGGCCGGCAAATGGAGGTCTAAATGAGGCGGCGGGCGCTTGTTCCGGGGATCGTGTTGATATGGGTTCTAGGCGCCTGTTTCGTGGTCACGGCTGATGAGCGGGTGGAGTTCAGGTTGGGGCTGGAGGTGTTTCTCGATGGGTACACACATTTAGTCCAGGGCAAACGGGTGGCGCTGTTGACCAACCAGACCGGCCGGGACGCCCAGGGACGCAGTACCATTGACCTGCTCTACCGCCATCCGAACGTAAGACTGGTTAAACTGTTCGCCCCGGAGCACGGCATCCGGGGCAAGCTCGAGGCCGGCGAATTTTTTGGATCGGACACGGCGGACCGGCAGACGGGACTGCCGATTGTCTCGCTCTATGCCGGCGCGGGTGGGTTCCGCCCGCGGAAAGAACATCTGGCGGACGTTGACGTGCTGATCTACGACATCCAGGACGTTGGCAGCCGGGCCTATACCTACATCTGGAGCCTGGTCGAGGCCATGACGGCCTGTGGCGAGCACGACGTGGCGGTCATCGTCCTGGACCGGCCCTGCCCCTTCGGCGCCAACACTATTGACGGGCCGTTATGCAACCCGCGCATCAAATCATTGCTGACCCGGTTCCCGCTTCCCAGGGTCTACGGCATGACCGTTGGCGAACTGGCCGCTTACTTCAACCGGATGCACAAGCTGAAATGTCATTTGACCGTGATCCCGATGGCGGGTTACCGGCGCGGGATGCGCTTCGAGGCTACCGGGCTGAAATGGACGGCGTCGTCGCCGAATATTCCGAATTTGAACGCGGCCCGGTGCTTTCCAGCTACGGGAACCATCGGCGTGACGGGCCAGGTGCACATCGGTATTCAGACGAACGGGCCGTTTCAACTTGTCGGCGCGCCGTGGCTGCGTTCCAGCGCGGCGGCGCGAGACCTGAATAAGCTCAAACTGCCCGGCGTGCTTTTCGGGGCGGCAAGCTTCCGCTCCGTGCGTGGGCTTTTCAAGGGCAAGATCGTCCACGCAGTGCTGTTGCGGATAACCCATGCCGCAAAGTTACGCCCGGCGACGACCGAGCTGGCAATCCTGCTCTACCTGACCCGCCGTTACCCGCGGAAATTTCGCTGGGAAGAAGGCCGGCGGCAGGCCTTTGACCGGGCGATGGGGACCAGCAGCGTGCGGCAGGCGATTGAGCGAGGCGACAGCCTGGAGACGATTCTGAAACGCTGGGCCAAACAGCAGGCGATCTTCAAGAAAGACCGCAAACGCTACCTGATCTACAAGTAAGCGGTCTCAAAGAAAGTTGCCGGATGCCGGTTCTCAGGAGATGGCCTCGCGCCGGTCCTGATATTTTTTGCGCTCGTCGGAGAGTTCGTAACATTCGCGGCGCTTTTCGCTCTTTTCCGCGGCGTCCTTGATCGTGCTGAGCTCCTGCTTGAGCGCGCTGATCTTTTTGTCCAAGTGATGACACATGATCCGGCCGACGCACTCGAGATAGCACAGCTCGAGCTTGCGCGGCTCGGTTTCCGGGCCGAACGCGGGTTCCATCAGCGCCTTGTTAAGCTCGGGGCAGTTGCGCTCGGCCATTTGCTCGAGCAGCATTTCCCGGACATTTTCCCACTCACCTTGCGCGGTATGGGCCAGCACCTCATTCAGCGCCTGGCCAACCGGAGATTGGCTGAGGTATTCGCTCGGCAGTTCCTCGAGCAATTGTTGAGGATAGGATTGATGATATAAGCACAGGTCGAGGAGGTGGGCCTCGGCGTCAACGAGCATCTTGTCCAGCGCCGGCATCAGGTCTTGGGTTTCGCCCGTTTCCGGCTGTTCCTGACGCTTCTGGCGGGAGAAGTTGCTGCGCCGCCGCCGGTTTCTGATGAGATTGACTTGCCGGTGCACCGCATCCAGCAGCGGCTTGTATTCCTCGAGGTTTTTGCCCGCGGACAACTTGCCGATCAGCAGTTGACAGTATTCGTGGAATTCGAGGTGATTTTCGATCTTGGCCACTTCTTCCAGGTAAGCCTGTACGGCTTTCATCTTGCCGGCAGGATTCTCCTCCTGGCGCTCGAGGTGGACCTCAAACAGGAACTCGAAGAAATCCTTCGCCTCGGCAATCTTTTTCGGCAGCGCTTCCGGGCCATGCTTACGGACGAGGCTGTCGGGGTCCTCGCCTTCGGTCATTGGCACGACTTTGACGGCCAGACCGGCGGCCGCGAAAGCGTCAATACTTTTCAACGTGGCGTTGATGCCGGCCTCGTCGGCGTCAAAAGCCAGGATCAGGCGGTCGGTATAACGCTTGATCAGCCGCGCCTGCGTCTCGGTAAAAGCCGTGCCCTGCGGGGCCACGGCGTAAGCAACCCCGGCGGCGTGACAGGCGATCACGTCCATCTGTCCTTCACACAGCAGGCACGCCCCATGTTCGCGGATGCCCGCCCGCGCCAGCGGTAACCCATAGAGCACCCCGCCCTTGTGGAAGATCGGCGTCTCCGGGCTGTTGACGTATTTGCCGCCTTTCTGCTCCGCCTCCAGCACCCGCCCGCTGAAGGCGATTACCCGGCCCTGCGGGTTCCAGATCGGGAACATCAGGCGGTGGCGGAAGCGGTCATAGGCTTTTGTGATGGGGTCGGCTTCGTTCTGGCGGGTGAGCACGCCGGCGGCGAGCATCAGTTCCAGGCTGAATTCCTGCTGGCGCCCCCAGGTCTTGACGGCGTCAAACCCGTCTGGCGCATAGCCGAGTTGGAATTTCTCGAGCAATTCATCGGTCAGGCCGCGCTCGCGGCAGTATTCCAGGGCGACTTTAGCTTCGGGGCTGCGCAGTTGGCTCTGATACCAGCGGGTGAGCTTTTCATGCAGCAAATACAGATCGTCCTTGCGAATGCCGGGTGGTCCAGCCGCCGCCGAAGCGCTCGAGCTGCCCGGCGCGGGACGTTCCGGGACCTCGATACCAACGTGTTGGCCGAGAAGCCGGATGGCGCCGGGGAAATCAATGCTCTCGTGTTCCATAATGAAGGTGAACGCGTCGCCGCCGCGGTGACAGCCAAAGCAGTAGTAGTGCTGCGAATCCGGGTAGACGGTGAATGAGGGGGTTTTTTCCTGGTGAAACGGACACAGCCCTTTGAAGTTATTGCCGGCCCGCTTCAGTGGAAGATACTGATTGATGAACTCGACAATATCGCAGCGGTCTTTAATTTGTTCCTTTAGTTCATCCCGCGTCGTCATGATTGGACTATTGGAGTGTTGGAGTATTGGCGGACTCGGAACTGAAGGACAAGAAAACTCAGAACCCCTGAACAAGGAAGTCCGAAATAAGAAGTCCGTAATTCTGAGTTCGTCTGTTCCTTGTTCCTCGGGTCATCCTTCCTTCAGCGCAGTTCCCGCAGCCGTTCTTCCACCCTGGCCAGGGTGTCGGGCCGGCTGCCGGGATATTTCTGCATTTCGCTCAGATATTTCTTGTAGTAGTAGCGAGCCAATTCCTTTGATTTGCCTTTCGGCAGTTCGAGGTGGTGGTCGTAGAGCACGGCGAAACTCATGTATACCACCGGGTCCACGTTTTTCTGCCGCCGGGCCTCGGCAAACTTGGCCAGTGCCTGCATGGTCTTGCCCCGGCTGAGCAGCCATTGGCCCCACTCGTTATAAAATCTGGCGTCATACTTGAACTCGGCCAACGCCGCCGCCTGAGCAAAGTACTCGTCGGCGTTCGGCTGCCCGGTCTTACCGGCGGCTACCACCAGCAATGTCAGGGTATTGACGTCCTTGGCCTTCAACGCCAGGGCCGTTTCCAGGCACGGCGCCGCCTTGGCCAAGCTGCCCTGGTCGTAGTATAGCTTACCCAATAGATAATTGCTCAGGAAACTTGCCGGGAACAGTCGGGCCGACCGTTTCGCGGCGGTCAGAGCGTGGGTGGTCCGGCCGGTGCGCATGAGGCTCTGCACATAGAAATTATGCAGGCGGTCAGCGCCTTCGGCCTCACGCGGGAGCCGCCGGGCCCCTAACACCTTTTGCAGGTTTTTTCGCACCTGCTCCCAGCTTGCCTGGTCGCCTTGCTGCGCCAGGTATTTGCTCTCCTCCAACAACTCCGTGACATTTACTTTCCCACAGCCCGCCAGCAATAATGCCGCCGGTACAAGCAAGAACAAGATTACCCGTTTCATGATCGCCTCCTCGCGCCGAAATTGCCTCCTGAGAGATTACGCCTGACTGGTTTAATATAGCACACGCAAGCGAAAATAATAGTAATTTTGCAAAATTTTTGGGCTTATTTTGTCCGCGGCTGGCCACGGCTATCGCCCGGTCAGCCTCGAGGGTTCAGGACCGTTCGGGACGTCGAGCATTTGGCCAGGGGCCCGGCGGCGGGTCGGGCAGGCTCCTTGGGGCGTTCATGGTGCGGTAGATGCGCATACCGCGGGCCTGATAATTGGGCCGGGCGGCGGGATGGTCAAGGCTGCACGTATGCACCCAAACACGGTTGGCCCCGAGCTCGAAACCGCGTTCGATGGCGAAAGTTAAAAGCCGACCGCCCAGGCCGCGGCCGATGAAGCGCGGCAGCAACCCGAAGAAAAGAATCTTCACGCTGCGGTCGGACTGGCGTTCCAACTCGACGTAGCCGGCGGGCGTGCCGGTGAGCCAGGCAACCCAGGTTTCCAATTCCGGGCGGTCAAGGAAGTCCAGCCACTGCCGCCAGGTCCATCCGAGACGCTCGATCCAGTAGATGTCGCCGCCGACCGCCGTGTAGAGGAAGCGGCTGAACTCCGGCGAGGGCGCCTTGGCCTGGACAATCCGCAGTTCGGGAGCGTCCACGCACTTGGGCCGAAGCTGGGCCAACCCGGTAATTTCCAAGTACCAAACGCTGACCTCGACCGTTGGCATGCGCGCTGTCCTTTCGGATTTGCGGCCGGCGCGGCGGGTAAAAACGAGGTGGTGCTCGGGGCGGGACTCGAACCCGCACGGGGTATTATCCCCACCAGGCCCTCAACCTGACGCGTCTGCCAGTTTCGCCACCCGAGCAGGATGGGGGAATGAAATAAGGAGCGGTACTCTAAGACTTGTGCCGGGACCTTGCAATCCGTGGCGCGGAAAATTTCCGGCGCCGGGCGGGAGACGGTGGGTTAACGCTTAACCCAAGTGTCGGAAGCATCCTTGACGCGTGAGCCGCCGATGATCTTGCCGTGCTGGTTCAACAGCACCACGTGCGCTCGCTTGAGCGACCGGACCTTGCGGGCCTCGCGGCAGCGCCGGGCCCACATGCGCCAGAACTGCTCGCAATAGAGCTCGCGGGCCACGAGTTTCTGGCGGCTGTAGTTGGGGTGCATCACCATGTAAAGCGCCACCTGCCGGCCGTGCTGCTTGGCGTAAATCTTCGTGGCCAGCGGCCCAACCCGGCGGCTCTGGTATTTCAGCCATTGGCCAAACATCGTTACGGGTTCGCTCAACTTCTTCGGCGTCTTGCTCTCGGTCGGATCATACTTGGTTAACGGGGACACCTTGGGCTCTTGCGCAAGCTGCGGCTCGGCACTAAGATGATTGTCCGAGGAGTGATCGCCGGCTGCCGCCAAGCTTTTGATGGCTTTCCCGGCAGCATCTTCTTTCCCCGCCCCGTCCTGCGCCATGACTTGGTCAAGGCGGCGCCGTGCCTGCTGGCGGGCGTATTGCCGGGGAAAAAGGACTTTCATGCTCTGCACGGTCAGCATGTTCAGGGTGACGGTTTGATCCCCTTCGCGGGTCTTCACTACCGCCTGGTGTCTGCCCAGAACCATCAACGCGCCTTCCACCCGGCGGTTGTCCGTCAAGCTAAGCGTGTACTTCCGGCCGATTTGCGGCGCCGACAGCTGGCTCATTTCCTCCTGGAAGAATTGCCGGTAAAGCTGCTGCCGGCGATCCCTTTGAGCCGTTCCCCCGGGAATATCTATTCTGAGAGCTTCACGGCCCGGCGCCGCCTCAGGGATTTTCGCAGCTTTCTCCGCCAGCGAGCCGAGCCTGGGATTTCCGGCGGCCGTGGACTCGGCCTTTTCTTCGGCCATCTCGGCAAGCTCTTCGGCGGCGGCGGCGAAAACCACCCAGTCTTTGGTGCGGACAACGGCCGTCTCCAGCCAGCCTTTCCAAGGCCCGGCAAACTCGGCAATCCCGGCCCCCAGCAGGCCGAACATGACCAGCCACAGTACGATCGTGCCCGTACGAGTCTTCTTGCGGGAACCTTTCGTCCGATTCTCGTCCTTGGTGAGAGCAGAAATATTCTTCGGGCTCATCGCCATTCACCGTCTTCTGGAGGACCACACGAATTCAGAATATCGAACAAGGATTTCAGAATGATGAAGTTCTTACTTCGTCGATCCTTGTTCATCGGTTCTGAGTTCTCCAGGGCCGCGGCCGCGCAGAGCGCGACCCTCCAATGCTTTTCCGAAGCGCCGCTTGAGACCTCGGGACGTCCGACCAGATACTTGGAGCCGCGGCTACATTGATTCACGCAATATATTCACGAATATAGCTTGGTCACGCCAAGTATGCAAGCAAAAAAGCAAGAAAACCCGAAGCGACCGCGGCCGGCCCCGAGGTTAACGCCCGGTTTCCTTTTGCTCGGGAGGGTTCTATTTGTTCTTGTGGCGCATCGTTTTCATCCGCTTACGCCGTTTGTGCTTGGCAATCTTTTTCCTGCGGGTCTTCTTCAAATTTCCCATATCATCAGGGCCTTTATTTGCCTCAGTAGCATAGGCAGAACGCATCCGCGCATGATAAACACACCCTACCATAGCCGGGTCACGCCTGGAAGCAAGCGGCCCGGCACGGCTTTTTCCGGCTGGTCACTTGGCCCAATTTTCCGCCGCAGCCTGCCCTTGACTTCCGGCCCGCACGGCGCTAGTGTCCGCCCTGTTCTTCGCGTACTGGAAAGGGCACAAACAGCTTATGGAACTGCGGAAAATCGGCCTGGTCGCGGGGCGCGAGCGTTACCCCCTGTTGTTCGCCGAGGAAGCGCGCAAACACGGCGTGGAAAAACTCGTCGTGATCGCCTTCCATGGCGAGACCGAAGCGGCCATGGAAAAACTCGCCGACCATCTCGAGTGGGTTTATGTCGGTCAACTCAACAAAACCATCAAGGCTTTCTGCAAACATGACGTTCGTCACGTGGTGTTTGCCGGCCAGATCACCCCCGGCCGGCTGTTCCGGGACTTTCGCCCCGACCTGCGCACCGTCAAAGCCCTCGCCTCGCTCAGGGAGAAAAATGCCACCACTCTCTTCAGCGCCCTGGCCGCCGAGTTCGAGAAAGACGGCATCGAAGTCCTGCCGGCCACTACCTTTCTGGAACAGCACCTGGCTGCCGAGGGCATCCTCGGCAAGGTTACGCCCGGCAAGACTCAACGCCAGGACATCGAGCTCGGCAGCCGTATCGCCTGCGAGACCAGCCGCCTGAACATCGGCCAGACCGTCGTGATCAAGAACGGTACGATCCTGGCCGTTGAAGCCTTCGAGGGCACCGACGAAGCCATTTTGCGCGGCGGCGAACTCGGCCACGGCGGCGTGACGGTCGTCAAGGTTGCCAAGCCCGGCAAAGACATTCGCTTCGACATCCCGTGCATTGGCCGGCAAACCGTCGGGACCCTCAAGCAGGCCGGCGCCAAGGCGCTTGCGGTCCAAAGCGGCATAACCCTTATCATTGATAAGGATGAGGTCATTAACGCTTTTAACCGCGCCAAAATCGCCCTTGTCGGCATCAAGCTCGGTGATGAAGCATCCACCGCCTGACATCACGGGACCGGCAGTATGGGGCAAGCGACCAAATCCACAAAACGGCTGCCGCCATGGATCCGCGGCCGTATCCACCCACCCGAGAGCCGCGGGGCAGTGGCGCGCATCCTCGACGAACTGGCGCTCAATACGGTTTGCCAAAGCGCCGGTTGTCCGAACCTCGGCGAATGCTGGCGCCGCGGCGCCGCCACCTTCATGATCCTCGGCGACCGCTGCACCCGCAACTGCGCCTTCTGCGCCATCGGTTCCGGCCGCCCACTGCCGCCCGACCCCGGCGAACCCCACCGCGTGGCCGAAGCCGCCGCCCGGATGAAGCTCGGCTATGTCGTTGTTACCTCGGTTGACCGCGACGACCTGCCCGACAAGGGCGCCGAACCCTGGGCCGCCACCGTCCGGGCTGTCCGCCAGCGTCTGCCCGGCGCCGGCATCGAGGCGCTGACGCCCGATTTCATGGGCCGCCGCGAGTTGATTCACCAAGTCATAGATGCCGGGCCTGCGGTGTATAATCATAATCTCGAGACCTGCGAACGGCTCACCCCGCTTATCCGCAGCGCCAACCGCTATACCCGTTCCCTCGAGGTCCTCGAAACCGCCGCCGAGCTTGGCCGGGGCAGGCTCGCGGTCAAGTCCGGGATTATGGCCGGCCTTGGCGAGACTGACTCCGAACTCGAGCAAAGCATCCGCCACATCCGCGAGGCCGGCGCCCAGATTCTCACCATTGGCCAGTACCTGTGCCCGTCCAAGGCTCACCGGCCCGTTGACCGCTACGTCGAACCCGAACAATTCGAGCTTTGGGCCGAGTTTGCCCGCGGCCTCGGGTTCAAGGCCGTAGCCAGCGCCCCCCTGGTTCGCAGCTCCTACCGCGCCGAAGAACTCGCCCGTGAAATCTTAGGCTCAACCCTCAGCCGGGAGAAAACACCCAGCGCCAACGAAATGATCTGAAAGGTGAGTTTATGCTCGGCTTGGAGAAAAAGCGGTTGTGGCAACTACGGCTGATTGCTGCGTTGCTGGTGCTGTTTGCCCTGGGTGTCCGCTGGCAGGCAAACCGGCATTGAGCCTTTTGGGCGGCTGCATTCTTTTGCTTTTTCTGGTATTTCGGGTTGCACAGGTCACGTGCGACGTTATTGTGGTTCTTCTTTTGCCGGTCCGGACGTGCTTGCGGGCGGCGAGAACGGCCGGGCCCAAGCCCGGCGGACCTAAGCAAAGCATGGTTTTACGATGAAGACATATCTGCCGAAGGAAAGCGAGATCGAGCGGAAATGGTACGTGGTGGATGCCGAGGGCCAGGTGCTCGGCAGACTGGCGGTGAAGATTGCCAACGTTCTGCGCGGACGTCTCAAGCCCATGTATACGCCGCACCTGGACACGGGCGACTTCGTGGTCGTGGTCAACGCCGAGAAGGTGAAGCTCACCGGCAACAAGGAGAGCGCCAAGACGTACCAGCGCTACTCGGGCTGGATGGGCGGACACAAGGTGCAGAGCGCCGAGGAGGTGCGGACCAAGACGCCGCGGCGGATAGTCAGGCAGGCCGTGTGGGGCATGATTCCGCACAATCGGCTTGGCCGGCAACAATTTCGTAAGCTGAAGGTGTTTGAGGGGCCGGACCACAGGCACCAGGCGCAGAAGCCCGAACCTTTGGAAATTTAAGCCAGGGAGAGTTATAAATGGCTGATTATGTTTGGGCGACCGGTCGGCGCAAGGCAGCCACTGCCCAGGTCCGCATACGACCCGGCAGCGGCAAGATCATGGTCAACAAGCGGGAGTTCGAGAACTATTTCACGACCGAGGCCATCCGGGGCTTCATCCTGCAGCCGCTGCAGGTGACCGGCAACCTTGAGAAGTTCGACATCACCGTGACCGTCAAGGGCGGCGGCGCGATTGGGCAGGCCGGGGCCATGCGCCACGGCATCGCCAGAGCTCTGGTCAAGACCGAACAAAGCGACCGCGACGTACTCAAGGAGAGCGGCATGCTTACCCGCGACGCCCGCGAGAAAGAACGCAAGAAGCCCGGCCAACCCGGCGCCCGCAAGCGCTTCCAGTTCTCGAAGCGTTGAACCGTCTGCGAACGATTTGCCTGTCCAGCCCCGAACGCCGGCGATTCGGGGCTTTTTTTTAACCGCGTCAACGAGGTGTACTGATGAACAAGGTCAGGGTCGCCGTGTTTGGGGCCTCGGGTTACAGCGGCGAGGAACTGATTCGGCTGTTGCGGGGCCATCCGCAGGCCGAAATCTGCGCCGTTACCTCGCGCCAGTACGCCGGGCAAAAACTCGAAGAAGTCTTTCCCCGCTTTCTCGGCAGCGGTCTGGCATTCGTGGGCCCGGACGTGGCCGCCATTGCCAAGACCGTGGACGCCGCCTTTCTGGCCCTGCCCCACGGTCTGGCCGCCGAATATGCCGCGCCGCTCCTCGAACATGGCCTGACCGTGCTCGATATCAGCGCCGATTTCCGCCTGAAAAGCCCCGCCAAGTACCGCGAGTACTACAACCGGGAACACCCCGCGCCGGAACTGCTGGCCCAGGCGGTCTATGGCTTGCCGGAACGCTACCGGGATGCGCTCAAAACCGCTAAACTCATCGCCTGCCCCGGCTGCTACCCGACGGACATCCTGCTGCCGCTCTGCCCGGTCCTGGCGGCCGGTCTGGTCCGTACCGAAGGCATTAGCATCGCCAGTCTGAGCGGGGTCTCCGGCGCCGGCCGCAAGCTCGAGCTGCCCTACCTCTTTGCCGAGTGCAACGAGAGTATCCGGCCCTACGCCATTACCGGCCACCGGCACATCCCTGAAATCGAGCAGGAACTGGCCGTTGCCGCGGGTGTGGCCGAACTCAGCATTGTCTTTACCCCGCACCTCATTCCGGTTTCACGGGGCATTCTCTCGACCATCTATCTCGAGCCTGCCGACCCGGGACTCACCGCCGAGGGAATTGCCAAGGTTCTGCACGACGCCTATGATGACGAACCGTTCGTCCGCGTCCTGCCGCCGGGCAAACTGCCCGATACCGGGAACGTGCTCATGACCAACACCTGCGAGATCAGTTGCGCCTGCGACGGCCGCACCGGTCGGGTTATCCTTAACTCAGCCATTGACAACCTCACCAAAGGGGCCGCCGGCCAGGCCGTCCAATGTCTGAACCTGGCCTTCGGACTTGAGGAATCCACCGGGTTACTGCCGTGAGCCACGAACTTATCAACCTGGTCGAGAATGGGAGCGTGACCACGCCGAAAGGATTCCTGGCCGCTGGCGTGACCGCCGGCATCAAGGAAAGCGGCCGGCCCGACCTGGCCGTGCTCTACTGCGAGACGCCTGCCCGCTTCGCCGCCGCCTTTACCCGGAACGATTTCGCCGCCGCGCCCGTGCTCTATTGCCGGCAGCTTGCCGCATCCGTCGAGTTCGTCCGAGCCTGTGTGTTCAACAGCGGCAACGCCAACGCCTGCACCGGCCGCCAAGGCCTCACCGACACCAAAGACACTGCCCGCGAGCTTGCCGAGCGCCTCGATATTGCCACCGACGAGGTCCTTGTCTTCTCGACCGGGCGCATCGGCGTGCCGCTGCCTATGGATAAGGTGCGGGAGGGTATCCGCGCCGCCTGCAAGACCCTGTCCTCCGAGGGCGGCGCCCCCGTGGCCGAGGCCATCATGACCACCGACACCAAACCCAAGTCACTGGCCGTCAAGCTCGACATTGACGGGGTGCCGGTGCACGTCGGCGGCATGGCCAAGGGTGCCGGGATGATTGCCCCGAACCTGGCCGTGGCAAAACCGCAGGCGACCTTGCTGGCTTGCATCACTACCGATGCCCGGCTCGAGCCCGGTGTGCTCGACACTGCTTTCGCGCACTCGCTCGACTCCTCGTTCAACCGCATCACCGTTGATGGCGATACCAGCACGAACGACAGTTTTCTGGCCTTGGCCAACGGTCTGGCCGGGAATCCGCCGGTCCGGCCCGGCACGGTCGAGGCCGAGCAATTCCAGGGGGCCTTCTGCCAGGTTGCTGCCGAGCTGGCCCGGCAACTGGTCCGCGACGGCGAGGGCGCCACGCGCTTCGTCGAATTGCGGGTCACCGGCGCCAGGTCCGGTCTCGAGGCCGAGACCTGCGCCAAGGCCATCGCCAACTCGCTCCTGTGCACGACCGCCTGGTTCGGCGGCGATCCCAACTGGGGCCGCATCCTCGACGCTGCCGGCTACGCCGGGGTCAAGCTGGTGCCGAGCGAGGTCAGCCTGTATTTCGAGGGTAAAGCGGTGGTCCGCGGCGGCGTCAGCGCCGGCGTGCCGGAGGCGGAATTGGCCAAGCTGGTTGACCAAAACGAACTCCACATTGACCTCGATCTCGGCCACGGTGCCGGCGAGTATACCGTCTGGACCTGCGACCTGAGCTATGAATACGTCAAGATCAACGCCGAATACCACACCTGAGGCCGCCTGGCCACTCGGCGACCGCGCTGCCGCCTTCCGCGCGCGCCACTTTCCGGACTGCTCCGATGCAGACTGGCATGACTGGCGCTGGCAACTGCGCTGCCGCTTCCGCACCCTGACCGACCTCGAGCGCATCCTCGAACTGGCCGATGACGAACGTCAAGCTTTGGCGGAGCTTGGCCGGGCACTGCCTGTCGCGCTCACGCCGTACTACGCCGCCTTGCTCGAGCCGAAGAATCCCGACGATCCGCTGCGACGGACGATGATCCCCGTGCCGGCCGAGTTCAGCAAGAACCCCGGCGAGGAGCTTGACCCGCTGGCCGAGGAAGATAACTCACCCGTGCCGGGGCTGGTCCACCGCTATCCCGACCGGGTGCTGTTCCTGGTCGCCGGGCAATGCCCGGTCTACTGCCGGTACTGCACCCGGGCCCGGCTCGTTGGGAGCGGGCACAACTCGAGCAAGCGCCAGTGGCAGCAGGCCATTGACTACGTCGCCGCGCACCCGGAGGTCCACGACGTGCTTATCTCCGGCGGCGACCCGCTCATCCTGGCCGATGCCAAGCTCGAGTGGCTCCTCGCACGGCTGCGGGCGATTCCGCATCTGGACCTGATCCGAATCGGGACCAAAGCGCCGATGGCCCTGCCGCAGCGAATCACCCGGGCGCTATGCCGGTTGCTGCAGCGGTTTCACCCGCTCTTCATGAGCATCCACGTCACGCATCCCAACGAACTGACGCCCGAGGCCGCTCGAGCCTGCCAACGCCTGGCCGATGCCGGTATCCCGCTCGGCAGCCAGACCGTGCTGCTCGAGGGCGTCAACGACGACCTCGAAACCATCACGGACCTGATGCGGGGGCTGTTGCGGTTGCGTGTGCGGCCCTACTACCTGCTGCAATGCGACCCGGTCTGGGGTTCGGCCCACTTCCGCACCCCGGTAGCGAAGGGCCTCGAACTTCTCCGCGGGTTGCGCGGCCGGGTCTCCGGCTACGCCATTCCGCAGTTTATCCTCGACCTGCCCGGGGGCGGCGGCAAGGTCCCGCTCGTGCCCGACTACGTCACCGGCCGCGACGGCGATGACCTGCTGATCACCAACTACCAGGGCAAACCCGGCTTCCGCTATCACGACCCGCTTGATTGAGCGTGGTCAATTTCTCCGCCGGCCCGTCAAGTGAAGCCGCACCGGCCCGCCTTCAAGAATATCCGTTTCATGTCTTTTGCTCCTTTCTTCGGCGACACTGCCGCCAAAAAACAAACTCTACCCATACTATACATACTTTTATATGCTACTACAAGTCCCTTTTCTTTAAAAACCAAAGTTTCTTGCGCCCGAACCGGAATAATCCACCCTGTCCGCCGGAGCCTTGGCGGCGGCGGAAGATTACGCCGATTCTACCGAGAACCTTGACCATTTCAGTCGTCCCTACAGGACTGATTTGATTCTTGTCCGAGAACCCAGCACTGCTGGAGGGCCACACTCCCGTGTGGCCGCGGTCGCACAGAGTGCGACCCTCCAAGGGGCTACGTTGACAACGTCCTTTCAGGACGTCAGAACGTCTCCTGCCGCCCCCGGCGGGGGCTGGCGTCCTGAGCCTCGGAGAGGCGAAAGTAGAATTAGCGCGGGGTGAAACCCCGGGATCAAGAACCCAAAACAATCTCCGAAGCCCCGGAGGGGCGCAGCAGATAAG
>SDBT01004896.1_pt1 | contig 22631 bp, 19 predicted proteins | sample 2277101 | NCBI WGS metagenome assembly SDBT01 (sample SAMN10404973, study PRJNA504765) | marine sediment metagenome | isolation source: marine sediment core GS10_PC15, 103 cmbsf | place: Arctic Ocean: Southern Knipovich Ridge | collected 2010 | reverse complement strand
GGATGCAGTGTAACACGCGCAGGCGCGTCCATGCTTACCGAGATTGTAAAAGGAAAAACAGTCAAGGAATTAGAAAAATACACTGATGATGAATTCCTGCGGGATATAGAGGTGCCTATTACACCTGCGAGAAAACGGTGCGCATTGCTAGGACTTGAAACGTTACGACGAGCTCTCGCTATTGATAACAAAAATAAGAAATGAACGTTTTGCGCTAATTTTGGTGTTACGGTATAATTATCCCGTAACAATTAATTAAATAGTATGTCATCAAAATTTATTACACCTGATCTTCCATTCGCCTATGACGCGCTGGAACCCTATATCGATAGCGAAACAATGACCGTGCATCATGACAAGCACCATGCTGCGTATACGACCAAGTTCAATGCTGCGCTTGAGGGTCACGATGAACTTTTTGAGAAAACAGCTGAGGAAATCCTTTCTGACCTTACGCAAGTTCCTGAAAAAATCCGAACAGCCGTTATAAACAATGGAGGCGGTCATGTGAATCATAGTCTTTTTTGGGAAGTATTGAGTCCAGAGAGCGGAGAGCCGGGAGGGGAATTATTGAAAGCACTTGAACGCGACTTTGGCGGTATTGAAAAATTCAAACTGCAGTTTGAGGAAGCAGCAACCACACAATTCGGTTCGGGTTGGGCGTGGCTAACCGTTGACAGCGGAAAACTTGCTGTTGAGAAAACATCAAATCAGAATACGCCTCTCTCTGACGGACGTACTCCAATATTAGCGCTTGATGTGTGGGAACATGCCTATTATCTTCAGTATAAGAATCTCCGACCGGAATATATTACAGCATTTTGGAACATCGTGAATTGGGAGGCAGTTGGTAAAAAATACGATTCCGCTGCGGATTAATATAGCATAATAAAATAATTATCACTGGTATGAACCAAAAAATCGAAGACGCAATTAATGAGCAGGTTAGAGCGGAATTTTATTCGGCATTTTTGTACCTTTCAATGTCAGCATATTGTGAATCCCTGAGCTATAAAGGTTTGGCTAATTGGCTAAAGATTCAGTATCAGGAAGAACTGACACATGCATTAAAATTTTATCAGTTCCTTCTTGACCGAGGGGCAAAAGTAGAGTTACGGGCACTCGATCAACCACCTTCTGATTTCAAATCACCGCTACACGCATTTGAAGAGGCGTATGCACATGAGCAGAAGGTTACGGGCATGATTAATAATTTGTTTGATCTCGCCCAAAAAGAGAAGGATTACGCCTCACAAGAGCTCCTGCACTGGTTTATCAAGGAGCAGGTCGAAGAAGAGGCAAATACCTCAGAAATTGCTGATAATCTGCGAAAAGTTGGTGATGACGGAAATGGGCTTCTCCTTATCGATGATAAATTGGCCACACGGGTATTTGTAGATGAGACGGCTTCCGCAGCAGCAGAATCCGGCGCGCAGAAATAGGCAAGAGTCATTTTATTTGCTACAATATGGTTATTATTAAATTAATACTATAACCATTATCTATGAAGATAAAAATTTTACGGGATAAATGTATTTCTGCGGGAACGTGCGTTGCAATAGCATCTGACACTTTTGAACTGGACGATGAAGGTATCGCTATTATTAAAGACGCAAGCGGAAATGATGAGCAGACAATAATTGATGCTGCGAAATCTTGCCCAACACAGGCAATTGAGCTGTATGATGATAATGATAAGCAGATTGCTCCGTAGTATTTAACCTGGAGTAGTATGGATAATTATTCCGCTGGAAGCAACTATCGTCGGTTATTATTTCGACCTCGAAATATCGTGATCGCCATTATTTTAATTCTGATTATAATCGGCGGAATATATTTTTATATCCTGGTTAAAGATAACGTTGATGATATTGAAAATACGAATGACGGCGCAGTTCCAATTGGATTACTCGATACAATAGATGATCCATATATCGGCGGAAAAGACGCGAAGGTAATAATCGTTGAGTTTTCAGATTTTCAGTGTCCGTACTGTTTAAGCGCATATTATACTTTAAAGGATATAAGGGAAAAATACGGCGATAAAATAAAGTTTGTATATCGGGATATGCCGAATGATGCTATCCACCCACATGCCCGTAAGGCGGCAGAAGCGGGAGAATGTGCGCAAGAGCAGGGTAAGTTTTGGGAGCTACATGACATGATATTTGAAAATCAACTCGTAGATATCAGTGTTCCTGCAATAAAACGATTCGCATCAGAGATCGGATTGGACACTAAAAGCTTTAACACCTGCCTTGATAGCGGTAAGTATGCAGAAGAGGTAGAGCAGGATCTGACCACCGGAATTATCGCCGGAGTGACCGGGACACCGACATTTTTTATCAATGGATATATATTAACCGGCACAAATACGTATGATAGATTTGTGAATACGATAGATGAGTTGCTTGCTATTTATGAGGCGGAGTGAGGCTTGACAGCATTATGAATTTTGATACTATTATTAGACAAAGTAGGATTTAATTAGCTTAGCATTTATTAACTTATACCAGTATTTATATAATGTTAACTGGTAATATAACGAAAGGGAAAAGCAATGCCGAATGATAAACATGACGACCACCACGAGAAAGTCGTCTTCAAGACTCCGCCCAAGTCTGCATTTATAATGGGTACGCTTGTTGGTATCACGCTTGCTTCACTCGCTGCGTTTGTGATGACGTATTCGTTGTTACGAGCCGATCTTACAGGAGCCGATACCAGTAATACAAGTGGTACGGTGGCCGGCATCGCAGATAATGGTGACACGCCAACTCCGACAGCTGCACCAACTCCGACAGCTGCACCAGTTGTCGCTGATATCGAGGTTACGGCTGACGATCATGTCAGAGGTGATGCAAATGCGCCTGTAACGCTCGTTGAGTACTCTGATTTCGAGTGCCCATTTTGTGAGCGGGTACAGCCGACGTTGGAAGCGCTTTTAGAGGAATACGACGGACAGATCAATCTCGTATTTCGTCACTTCCCGCTTTCATTTCATCCGGATGCTCAGAAAGCCGGTGAGGCTTCAGAGTGTGCTGCTGATCAGAATAAATTTTGGGAGCTGCATGACGTAATGTTTGCGGATCAGACAAAGTTGGGAGTTGACGACTTAAAACAGCATGCAAGTGATCTCGGACTCAATACCTCGACATTTAATGATTGTCTGGATAGCGGTAAGTATGAGTCCAAGGTAACTAATAGTATTGCAGAGGGATCGGCGTTTGGCGTACAGGGAACGCCTGCAACATTTGTAAATGGAACATTGGTTTCTGGGGCTCAGCCAATTGAAGCTTTCAGAGCAGCGATTGATGCTGAATTAGGTTCATAGTACGTAATAACTCATTGAAGGCATGAATTTTCTTCACGCCTATAATCCCAGTGCAATTGCAGTTTCTATTGGATCACTCGATATCCGCTGGTATGGAATTATTATAGCGACAGCAGTACTGACAGGATTTCTCATAACATTTCAAATAGTTAAGAAAAAGCAGGTCAGCACAGAACATGTGTACAATCTGCTTTTTCTTATCGCGATATTCGGCATTATTGGCGGCAGGATTGGCCACGTAATAGGAGAATGGGATCATTATAGTTCTGATGCGCTGTCCGTTTTAAGAATTTGGGACGGCGGGTTAGCGTTTCATGGTGTACTTTTTGGTAGTCTTATCGTTACATATTTTTATGCACGAAACAAAAAAATATCATTTTGGCTACTCACCGATGCGGTCGTTGTTGGCTTGCCATTAATGCAATCGATTGGCAGATGGGGTAATTATTTCAATCAGGAGCTTTATGGGAAACCGACCGATCTCGTGTGGGGGATACCGATAAATCCCGCGTTGAGGATTGAAGGGTACGAATTATTTACGTACTTCCACCCATTATTTTTATATGAATCCTTATTAATGCTCGTGGTTTTTGGCTTCATGTTTGCATTATACCGAAGCGGACGGTTACAGCAGGGTCAGCAAACGCTCATCTATTTAATAGTATTTTCAGGGGTAAGATTTTCGTTGGATTTTTTCCGCATAGGAATGCTTGAGATCGGACCATTGCTCCTCACCCAGTGGCTAAGCGTTATTATTGCTTTTGTTGCTCTTGGAATACTTATTCGAAAAAAGACGCATTTCAAAACACAGTAAATAGAACCATGTTTCCTTGGGCCGGTATATGGTTTTTTGGTTTACAGACAGTTACCAGAAATATGCCGCAAGTACTATAAAAATTCCCGCAAGTACTAATTGAATAATTGCACCAACAAATGCGGGGAATTTATGAGTATTAATCATACTGTCGATATAGCTGTGGATTCGGGAGTGGTGATCCAGGATCGGTTCTACGTATACAACTAAGAAACGCGTATACCAGTTTTTAAAAAAAATATTAAAAATCCTGTGACGCTTCAAATGGCGTTTATACAGATCATATATGATCCACATTATGTCGGGCAGCATACCGCCGACGATTGCTGCTATCAAAATCGACACGGTGGGGAGTTGCGTTTGTCTATAGAGAGTGGCAAAAACTACTGTTAGCAGCGTCAGGTCAGTGATCATTACAGTAAGTGAGCGTGCTAAATGCGGACCTCTTTTTATCCACCGCTCAACAGGCCGATCCCCATGGGGGATAAAATCGAGAATATAGTGAGACACAAGTGCAACAAAAAATGCCCACCATGGATCAGGGGTATGCTGACTAATAACGACACTCGCGAGTACGTGCGTGGTTGCGTACATTATCAATTCGTAAATGCTTATGTAGCAGGGATGGGGGTCCTTCTCCTCCTCCGCCCAAGGGCGGATTCCCCGAAGCCTGCGGTCCTCACTTACATCCCCTGCGGGGCGTTTGGGTCCGCTTCGACCCCAATGGATTTTATCTAAGTAATTGCTTATAGCAGGGATGGGGGTCGAACCCATGACCTCGGGCTTATGAGTCCCGCGCTCTAACCAGCTGAGCTACCCTGCCTCGTCCAAATGGCATTATTGGCTCCGTTTTGATCTCACGCCCAAAACTGCGCCCTGCATGCCATTTCTCCTCATCCTCACTCAAGCACAGCTTGAGTTCGGTGTATTGAATATTGTAATATGTTGCACTTGGTTGCCGGGGGGGGATTCGAACCCCCGACCTCGGGATTATGAGCCCCGCGAGCTGCCACTGCTCTACCCGGCGATGGTTTTTCGAAAATCCCTTTTAAAAAAGTGGTTTTCGACGCTTTTCGCAAAATAATTTGAATCGCTCAGCCGGGATCTTATAACCCGCGCTTCGCGATGCTTGTTAAGAGTGAAAAACTTTTTTGTAAAGCTATCTAAAGTGTTTTTATGGATTCCTTCGTATTATAAAGAATTTTATAAAAAAAAGCAAGTAATATAATAAAAAAGCAGGGTTCAGAAATTTCTAAACCCTGCTGAATCAATTTCGATCTCACAGTGTGAATTTCTCAATATCAGCGATCGTTCGAAGGCTAATACTTGACACAGGCCTCATCTCGCGCCGTGCGAAGCCGGTAAGTACCGTACCGGGACCGATTTCAATCACCGTTGAAATCCCTTGCGCTACCAGATAGGCCATAGTTTCGGACCACTGTACCTGCTGAACTACCTGCTCGATAAGGCGGGTCCGGATTTCATCAGGAGTAGTGACCGGAAGTGCAGTAACATTTGAAATGACCGGCATGCATGGTGTCTGAATTGGAATTGTATCCAGGTCAGCTTTGAGTCTGGCAGCTGCGTCCGCCATCAGTGGGGAATGAAATGCACCGCCGACTTCAATCGGCACAATGAGTTTTGCTCCCGCTTCCTGAGCAAGTTGCATCGCTCGTTCTATTGCCGCGACCGTTCCGGAAATTACTACTTGCTTGCTCGTGTTACAGTTTGCCGGAACAACGACACCGAGTTCTGGAGTGGTCGCCTGTCCACAAAGCGTTTCAACTGTTGCGTATGGAAGCCCAATGATAGCCGCCATGGTTCCCGGATTTTGGACACAGGCAGTCTCCATATACCGAGCACGCAATACGACCGCACGAATCGCATCCTTGAACGTCATCGCACCGGTAACGGCATATGCGCCATACTCACCAAGCGAATGGCCAGCAGCAAATGCGAATTCCGGTATGTTTTTACCAAGCAGAGTCAGTACCGCCAATGAGTGCAAGAGGACGGCCGGTTGCGTATACTTCGTTCTTTGAAGCATTGCTTTCGGACCATTCTGAGAAATATCAGCGATATCATCTCCGATTAATTCTGACGCATACGTGTAGAGCTCCTGAACTTCTATTGAGGCGTTGTAGAGATCGAGGGCCATGCCAACGTACTGGGAGGCCTGGCCGGGAAAGAAAAGGACTGTTTTGCCCATACCTCCTCCTTATGTTTTTGGTTGGATTTTTTGTACGTTACATAAGTATACCAAAAACGTCCATTAGGTCTACGGATGTATAGTTACTGTGATGGTGCCGGGAGAGAGATTTGAACTCTCATGAGGTTGCCCTTGCAGGATTTTGAGGTTACATTTCCCCTCTCGCGGGAGGTTAATTTTTTCACCGCCAACTTGAATTAGGATAATGAGTTTTGCATTTTCGGTGAGAGATACCGTGCTATTGACAAATCTTGATGCCCGTGGTAGGATTCCAAGCTATTTATATGCTATTTGAAAATTCAATAGAAACCGTACTGTAACATAAACACATACAATCCATTAGGAGGTGGAAAATGACGAACATGTCTAATCGCTGTTCGGCGGACACAGAGCTGTTTATGCAGCTACATGTCCATTCCAAGAGTTCGCATGATTCTTCGGAAAAAATAGAAGATTACGTTTCCTACCTCCATGATCTTACGATTACGCTCGGTTATGACTGTGCCGTATTAGGGATTACAGATCATAACGTCGTACCGATAACAATGGAGCAAGCCCTGCAATACAGCACTGAGCGGGTTCTGGTTATCCCGGGTATACAGTGGAGACTTCATCAGAGTTGGTCAGAACGACTCAGATGTAGATCGACGCGCAGGGAGATGTTGACATTAGGCGACCATGATGATTTGATTGGCTTTATCAAGGATAGCACTGGGTATCCAATAGCAAGTAGTGGAGAGATACTTGGTCATTTGAAAGAGAGTGAGTTGCTGGACTACTTGGAAGGCAATTCTAGTATTGCAGTTGTCGTACCTCATCCATCACACGGGTTTGTCGACTACTATGGGACAGCTCAGATAGCTGTCTTTAAGAATGAGATGGACTCCCGCGGTATTGATCTGCCCTTCTTTGTCGAAGTAAAGACGGGAAGCGATCCCTTTTTCAGGATTTTAACCTCGTACGAGAGGGACTACTGTGTTCTGGGAGGATCCGATGCCCATGAAATCAGTGGCCCGTTCGGAACCCAGTCCATGCTATCAGTAGTAACGACCTTTCCGGCAGCAAGTTCATTTTTGGATCGTTGGAAAAAGATTGTAGAGGATCGTACGCTTGGGGAATTCAGGCAATTTGTAATGGATTTTCTCGTATCATTAAAAAGGGACAACGATCGTATCTGGATAAAGAAGCACTACGGTCGGGCAATAGCGCAGCTTCTTAGAACTGTGCTTCCTTGGATGCGGCGAAGACTTCATGATTTCCCTCGCAATCTATTGAAATGAATTCAGCATTTGCTGTGTTCAAAGCCTCGGAGCTGATGTTCCGGGGTTTTTTAATCATATAAATTCCTTCAGACAAAAATGACCTAGATACCTTTAGTATCAGGACTGCACTCGTGTATTGTTGTTATACTTGGTGCCGGGAGAGAGACTTGAACTCTCATGAGGTTGCCCTCGCAGGATTTTGAGTCCTGTGCGTCTACCAGTTCCGCCATCCCGGCCTATATAGCGTGATTGTATTTAAATGCGCTTCGTTTGTCAATGAATATTTGCTATACTATAGGAAATATTACAGAAGATTTTTTGTATGTCGAGAGTCATTTCTATAGTAAATCAGAAGGGTGGTGTCGGTAAAACAACGACAGCCGTTAATCTCGCCGCAAATTTGGCGGTGATGGGGAAGTTCGTGCTGCTTATTGATCTTGATCCGCAAGGTAATGCCTCTTCCGGAATCGGCGTTAACTATCAAAGTATTGATCAGGGAGTTTACCACCCTCTCGTTACTGAAGTGTCTCTCAGGGATGTTCTCGTGTCGACGGATGTAGATGGGCTGAAAGTTGCTCCTGCAACAGTTGACCTGGCAGGTGCGCGCGTAGAGCTTGTCAACGCTGAGCGAAGGGAATATCGGCTGCATGACGAGGTTCTGGAAGTACGAAATGATTATGATTATATCATTATTGATTGCCCTCCTTCACTTTGCCTGCTCACCATTAATGGACTTGTTGCATCAGATGAGGTGCTCATCCCGGTGCAGACTGAATATTATGCGCTTGAGGGTCTTGGACAGCTCATGAATACGATTGAACTCGTACGATCAAACCTCCGTCCTGAGTTACGCGTCACTGGTGCCCTCATGACAATGTATGATGACCGTAATAGTCTTTCGCGGGAGATATTTAATGAGCTGTATCGATATTTCCCGAATAAAATATTCAGGACTGTCATTCCACGCAATGTAAAGCTTGCCGAAGCACCAAGTTTTGGCAAGAGTATTCTTCATTACGCACGGCGATCTCCCGGCGGCAAGGCGTATAAGCGTCTTGCACGCGAGGTTGTCGATCAGGAGCAGGGTAATCTAACCAGTAGACCAACAATATGACAAAGAGTACACTAGGGCGAGGCTTGAGTTCACTTATTCCGCCGTCCCGTGAAGCTGGTGAATCAGCTGGATCCAGTACCGTTCACGCGACCGGCGAACGCGTCAAAAAAGTATCCACCAACGACATAAAGCCAAATCCACGGCAACCGCGGACGGATTTTGACCGTGGATCACTTGAAGAATTAATCGAGTCGATAAAAGTCCATGGCATCATTCAACCGTTAATCGTTCAGCAGAATAAAGAAGGATATCAGTTAATTGCTGGTGAACGCCGTTTGCGTGCTGCAAAAGTAGCAGGCATGTCTTCGGTGCCTGTTGTTATCAGAAGTTCCTCGGATCAGGAAAACCTCGAGATTGCACTTGTGGAAAATGTTCAGCGCCAAAATTTAAATCCGATTGAGCGGGCATTCGGATACCAGATGCTTGTTGACGAGTTCAATCTTACCCAGGAAGCGGTAGCCAAAAAGGTGGGCCAAAGCCGCGCCGCTGTTGCAAATACGCTGAGACTGCTTTCCCTTCCAAAAAAAATGCAGGACGCGTTATCTGCCGGAAAAATCACGGAAGGCCATGCAAAGGCGCTCATGAGTGTGGAGTCGGAGAGCGAGCGCGAACGGCTCTTCAAAGATATTGTGCAGAATAAGCTGAATGTACGTATTGCCGAGGCGCGTGCAAAAAAAGTGTCTGTACGGAAACATACCAGAAAAACATCTCAAAAAGATCCAAATATGCAGGTTAAGGTTGATGCACTGCAGGAAGCGCTGGGAACACGCGTTGATATTGACCGGAAGGGTGAGCAAGGAGCAATCACGATTCATTTTTATTCGAATGAAGAACTACAGGATATTATTCGAAAAATCACCAGCTAGGTATGAGCATTGAATCGATATTAGCAAAAATCAGTTTCAGAAAGCGGTCCACTACTCCTATGCTGGATGCAGTTTTGTATTGGTTGTTGTGGGGAATGATAGTAGTAGTACCGGTTTTTTTCCTGTCACCGCTGCGTTATCCTCTTGAATTTCCAAAAACAGTGTTATTTACAATAGCGACGCTTCTCGGAGCATCACTATTTTTTCTTCGGGCACTTATCCGCCGTGAAGCGGTTTTTATCAGGACACACGTCGATTTGTTTATTTGGATATTCGTCGGAATTTATATTGTTTCATTTATTTTTTCAAAAAATCATTATGTAAGTGCGGTAGGTATCAGCGGATATTTCAGCGCGAGTATAGTTTCTACTATAAGTTTTGTGCTTTTTTTCTATCTCCTCATTAACGTCATTCGCGAGAAACGTGACATAATCAGGTTTGGCACTGCGCTTGTTATCGCTACAGGGATCATTATTATTTTCAACATGTTTAAACTGGCTGGTATAACATTATTACCATTCGATGTCGCCGATAATTTGAATTTTTTTCTCGTTTCGGGGTCGTCTGCAGCATCAGCTATATTTATAGCGGTCTGTATGTTGGTCGTGTTTGGGTTCATGTTAACACTAAAACAAGTGGGACAGCGTGTTGTCGCCGGTATTATTATTTCGGCGTCAGTAGTACTTCTCTTTTTCTTGAACAGGCCAACTGCTCTCTACATAGCGATGGCAGGATTATTTATATTTTTATTGGTCATCTCGGTCCGTTCCAGGAAGTTGCCGATATGGTGGGTTTTGGCGCCGACGATTGCACTCGTTGCACTCGCAGTACTGACAATTGCAACACCACCTGTATCAGTAACCGAGAGAATAAGTGAGAGCGTCATGCTTGATACAACAACGTCGCTCAGTACAACGTGGGAGAGTGTTAAGGCTTCACCGTTATGGGGATCAGGGCCCCAGACATTTTTATATGATTTTCAGGGTCATCGACCTGAGTCTTTTAATAACACGGTTGCCTGGAATCTTCGCTTTATGAAGGCCTCGAATGAATTTCTAGGAATGGCGGCTGCCGTCGGAATTCTTGGAATATCGTCCATGATACTTGTGATCGGCTTTTATTTGACTCGTAGCATAAAAAAAATATTTACTGCGACAAAATTAAACTCGCAATGGATTATTTCTGTTGCGTTAACCGTCAGCATTGTTGCACTTTTGATCGCAATGGTTTTCATTCCATTTAGTTTTATTTTATATTTTATTTTCTGGCTACTATTGGCACTCGGCGTTCGGGCGATTTCACTCGATACCACTCATACGAAACGCATTCTCCTGAAAAAGCCCAACGTTACCATCCAGTTTACTTTATATTTTTTATGTAGCTGTATCGGCTGCATACTAGTGGCATATTTTGGCGTAACGTTAATTATTGCCGATGCCAAATATGTTGATGCACAACGCGGCGTGGATGAACGACGTGACATCACAAGCATTGAAGACTCGCTTGTAAGCGCCATTTCATTAAATCCCCATGAGTACATATACCATATAAGTTTAGCTCAGGGATACGCAACGCATGCACAGCTTGCTGCAGTCTCAGAAGAGGACTCTTCAGTAATCCAGCAGCATACACAGCGGGTTATTGATACACTGATAGCTGCGACAACCGCCGATCCCGATAATTCTGCCGTATATGAACAAAAAGCGCGGATTTATGACAGTATTCGAAACCTTGTCAGTAATGTTGATGAATTAGCGATTGAGGCTTATACAGAAGCGGTAATACTGGAACCAACAAGCCCTCTCGCTCATTTGAATCTAGGAAGAGCACAGCTGTTTTGGGCACAGTCGCTTATACAGACAGTCGGTGATGAGGCAACGACGCAGGTTCAGCAATTACTCGATGATGCCGTACAGAATTTTGATCGAGCGGGAGGGCTGAAGCAGGATTTTTCAGCAGCCGTTTTTAATACCGCTTTAGTATATGAACTACGCAGTGATTATGAGACTGCAGCCACACTCTTTCTTGACGTTGTAAAACAATCGCCAAATTCAATTGATGCGTATTGGCATCTTGCGCTGATCCGCGAACATCAGGGTGAAGACGAAGAAGCAATAATGTATCTAAATGCACTGCTCGCAATTGACAGCAGCAACTCCCAAGCGCAAGAAAAATTATATCAGCTTTTGAATCCTGCAGAGGTTGAAGAGACGGAAGAAGAATAAACAAAACTAAAAAAGAGCTCCATAACGTTTAGGAACTCTTTTTGTAATTGTTATTTTGACCTGAGCATTTTCTTGAGGTTTTTCAGCATGTCTTCCGTCATTTCCTCGAGTCCGTATTTTGGCTTCCAATTCCAGTCCCGCTGAGCTACCGTATCATCGATTGTCCGCGGCCATGAGTCCGCAATACTTTGGCGGTGGTCTGGCGCATATGTACATTCGAAATCAGGTATGTGTTTTCTGATAGCTTTCTCGAGATCACCTGCAGTAAAGTCGAGTGCGGTGAAGTTGTAGGATAGCCGTGTTTTAATTTTCGGTTGTGGCGCTTCCATCAGTTGTATCGTTCCATCGATTGCATCGGGCATATACATCATCGGCAAAACCGTATCTTCACGCACAAAGCAGGTGTACCTTTTATTCTGAACCGCCTCATAGTATATCGCGATTGCGTAGTCAGTTGTACCGCCGCCCGGTGGCGTCAGATAGCTGATGAGTCCGGGATACCGCAAACTCCGCACGTCAAGCCGGTATTTGTTGAAATAATAATTACAGAGCAGTTCACCTGTTACTTTGGTAATTCCGTAAATCGTTGTCGGATCCATGACGCATGTCTGCGGTGTATTTTGTTTCGGGGAACTCGGACCGAATGCCGCGATAGAGCTGGGCCAGAACATTTTTTCAATTTCATGCTCTTTTGCCAGATCAAGGACATTTTTCAAACTGTTGATATTGATACCCCACGCACTGTCAGGATTTTTTTCACCTGCAGCTGATAAAATACCCACGAGGTGGTATATGGTATCAACTTTGTGCTTGAGGATCAGATCGCGCAGGAATTCCTTATTGGTGGCATCACCGGATTCGTATGGTCCGCTTGATTTCAGCTCGTCTGACGGTTTGCGCTTATGGCCGAGTGCCACGACGTTTTCATTACCATAGCGTTTACGGAGAGCCATGGTGAGTTCTGAGCCGATCTGTCCCGTAGCTCCCGTAATGAGTATTTTTGGCATTGTTTTTTACTATTTATAGTAATAAAATAATGAGTATAGTATAGGCAGATTTTGGATATTTTGCAATCTTATCCCTTGGTTTTATTGTTAATATCGGTAAATTTTATTGACAGAGGTGAATCATTAATTCATAATAAAGGTAAATATAATAATTGAATGCTCATTCAAACAAAAAGGAAAACTATAGTCCGTACGACGATATTTCCCTATAATCAGGGGGCTTTACTGTAACTCAAAAACACAAGGAGGTGTCCGGGTGTAACATTATCTGTAAATCCCGGAATTGAACCAACTAAGACAGTTGAAACCGTTAACTCCTATACTAGTTGTTAGGAGGATACAATGATGGACAAAAGGAAGAACCGCCTTTTAGTCATTGTTTTGATGGTTGCGGTGCTCATATCATTAGCTTGCAGAAGCAGCGTTTCGGCGACCACGAATTCGCCGCCATGTACCGTGACCGGTACAGTATGCTGTAATATAGGCAGCTCTCTCACCGCAATCGAGAAGTTCCCGGCCGTGGTGGCCAACGAGAACATCGCCGCACAAGCTACAAAGCCATTGGTAGTAGTGAAGGCGAACGTTAGTTATGGTGTAACTACGACAATTATCAACCCGGCGCAAAAGACCGTGCCACAGACAGCAGACGCGCAGAATACGGAGACAGCCTATGCGAACGATATTGTCGCCGACTTTGCCGATTCTTTTTCTTTTCAGGAAGCCAGCGCCAACACCAACTTGAACATGGCCAACGCTTCCTGTGTGACCGACCTGAACGGCGCCGTCGCCATGGTGCTGTTGAAGAACTCTACGACAATCGTTACCACCGGACCGGCTACCTGGGCCACCAATATTGAGCAAGTTGACGCTCAGCTTACCCGGGATGCCAATATCTTTACCGCGCCAAAAGCCAGACCCCCATCCATCGTCAATAGGATGAACGGCCAGGTGACCCAGCAGGCAAGACCGCCGGCAACATGGAACTACGACGCCGGTATTGTACAGTACGCCGTCAATAGTGATAATTCGCCTACAATGCAAGCAGCAATGAGGATGGATGACGCTATCGTCGGCCAGTCCGGGAACTATCCGAATCCGTATCTTACAGTGTACAACGTCACCGGTCAGCACATTCCGCAGGCCCTGACGAATTGTCCGAAAGAATGTGACAATTATCCGAATCCGTTCAACGTTATATCGAACGGGACGATGGATGACGCTACTATGTACGGATATAGGACTATAGCTAACGGCGCTGGCGCACAGACTGAACAGTCTCTAAGAATCGATGAGGCTACCGACTGTCTGGCGACGACCCGTACGTGTTACCCGAACTTGATCGCTGCATGATCCGGTGACGGTGTTTTGATTTTCGAGGCGTGCCCACCGTGGACACGCCTCATTTTTTTATTGACTAAGGTTTAGCTATACTGTACGATGATATAATTCAACAAAATAAAAAGATCGGAGGATGCTCGTGAAATTGCTTCGTACATTGTTAGGAGTCTTTGTTATCTGTTTGATGGCGGCAACGTTCGTGTATATTGGTACACCGACGTCGGTAGATCCGGCACTTCAGTTCGCGGTTTACACATTCGATAACGACTCAGACGGCCTACAGCTATTTGTAATTTATGCGGATACCAAAGACCGGCTATCCCACAAACGGGTGCCGTGTCCTGCAGATGCGACGTATGTTTGCTACCCCCTGTTGTTCATACAACAGGGTGGTTTTTTTTAAATCTCTTTTTGGAATTTACACTCTTTATTCGAACATTTGACGCTCTTAGCGGAGCTCTGAGTTATCAGTGAACTGCAGTCAGGACATTTTTCACCGGTCGGTTTTTGCCAGAGTGCAAATTTACAATCTGGATATTTGTTACATGAATAAAATGTTTTGCCTTTACGTGAGCGTTTTGCGACGATATCACCTTTACTACACTGAGGACAGGTGACTCCGGTTTTTTGTTCAATATTCTTAATGTTCCTGCAATCCGGGTATCCAGAGCATGCGGTAAACGGTCCGAATCGTCCGTTTTTTTCCACCATCGGCTTGCCACACTTATCACAGGTCTCATTGGTAGGCTTTTGCACTGAAGGCTCTTTAAATCCACCCGCTTGGTTTCTCTGGAGCGTATTGTTACATTCGGGATAACCTGTGCATGCCATGAATTGACCGAAGCGGCCTTCTCGTACGGCCATCGGCTTGCCGCATTTATCACATGTTGTGTCTGTTTCGTTCATTTATTTTTTATCGAGTTTATGCGGATTATGGTTAGGACATGTTTTATCACAGCAGCGTTCTGGAATGGTTTTTGTCCCTTCCATCATGAGTGCGCCGCACGTACCGGTCTCTCTTGTGTATTCACATTTTTTCCCGGTCGGTTTTGCTTTGATCGCGAATTTGCATTTGGGATAATTTGAACAGCTGAAGAACGGACCGAAGCGACCGCGACGTTCTACTAGTTCACCGTCTTTGCATTCAGTACATTTAACGCCGGTTGAGTTGACATTGTTCTCTGAGTTTTTAATATATTTACATTTAGGATAGTTATTGCAGGAAATAAATAATCCAAATTTACCCTCACGTTCGACAAGCTTGCCGTCCTTGCAGTCCGGACACGCTTCACCTGTTTCTTTTGGCCCCTGCATCTCTTTGCCGTCGATTGTACGCGCGCCGGTACATTTTGGAAAAGTATCGCAGCTCAAGAATTTACCCGAGCGCCCAAGTTTAATAATCATGTGAGCCCCACAATCAGGACATTTAATTTTATCGTCTGCTTTGCCGAGATTCGTTATTTTTTCCATTTTTTCTTTGGATTTAACAACTTTGCTAAATGGTCCGTAGAAGTCGGTCAGCGTTTTTTTGTAATCTCTCTTGCCATTAGCTATATCATCAAGTTCATCTTCCATTTCCGCAGTGAATGAATCGCTGATATACGTACTAAAATGATCTTCCAAAAATTTACTCACAACTTCTCCGGTATCAGTCGGTTTCAGCGCTCGGCCTTCTTTTTCAACGTACCCTCTGTCATTAATGGTTTTAATAATAGAAGCATAGGTGCTCGGCCGTCCGATTCCTCTTTTTTCCAGTTCTTTAACCAATCCTGCTTCCGTATAACGCGGAGGCGGCTGTGTTTGTTTTTTTTCTGAATTGATGCCCAGAAGTTTCAGCGAATCATCAGCTTGTACTTTTGGCAAATCGATTTCTTCACCGCGCGCGGTCGGATCAGCCAGAAGCCATCCGGGAGAAATAATCCTCGATCCATTGATTGAAAAATCAGGAATCTCACCGTCTGAAATGTTTGCGGTAATTTTAGTTCTCAGCATTTGTGCATCGCTCATCTGAGATGCGATTGTCCGCTTCCATATTAGTTCGTATATTTTTTTCTGATCATCTGAGGCGCCTGCGCTCTTTTTACTGAAATTAGTCGGACGAATTGCCTCATGGGCTTCTTGCGCATTCTTACTCCTTGTTTTATACACATGCGGTTCATACTGATCTTTCCCATATTCTTTCGTTACCGTTGCCGCGATTTGTTTTATCGCCTCAGCGCCCAAGTTCATACTGTCAGTCCTCATGTACGTGATATGTCCTGCTTCGTACAATTTTTGCGCGGTACGCATAGAACGCGAGGGCGCAAAACCGAGCCGTGAACTCGCAGTCTGCTGCAAAATCGATGTCGTCAGCGGCGATCGTGGAGCGCGTTTGTAATTTGATTCCTTAACATTCTTAACAAACCATGATCCTTTTTTTCCAGCATCAATGATTTCCTTGACTGTTTTTTCTTCTTTCGGCTCTTCTGCGCAGGTGAGTGTAATTTTTTCATTAGACTTTGTTTCCGTATTCGCGGTCAATACCCAGAAGGAGATTGGTTCGAAAGCCTGGATTTCGCGTTCACGTTCTACGATAATCCTCAGCGCGGGTGACTGCACGCGGCCCGCGGATAAGCCGTAGCGTAATTTTTTCCATATGAGACCACTCAGGTCATATCCGACCAGCCGATCAAGCACCCGTCTGGCTTCCTGAGCTTTCCTCAGCTTCTGATCTACCGATCGGGGAGAATTCATCGCTTCTTCAATTGCCTGCTGGGTAATTTCATGAAAGACAATCCTCTTTATATTAAGATTTTTTTGATCCCCATTCAAAATTTCGGCGATATGCCATGCGATTGCCTCTCCCTCCCGATCAGGATCAGTTGCAAGCAGTATTTCCTCAGCATTTTTTGCGAGCGACCGTAACTCCGATACGATTTTTTTCTTATCTTCGGGAATAACATAATTTGGAACGAATCCTCCCTCGATATCAATCGCGGCCTTGTTGCTTTTTGGTATATCACGAATATGTCCAACACTTGCTATCACGTTGAATTTGGAGGCTCCTAAAAACTTTGAGATTGTTTTTGCTTTTGTCGGGGATTCGACAATAATGAGAGGTTTATTCTTTTTTACCATATTACCGAATGCATGTTTGTTAGCACAATAGCGTATAATACTTTCCACCGAGATTCTTAACCATACCCTTCATTTCCATGATAGCGAGGGTGGAGCTGATAATACTGGTTTCTAGTGTACACGCCTGTAAAATTTCGTCAATATGTAATGGTTTTTTTACCAGAATAGAAACGATTAATTTTTCTTCATCCGTTTCCGGTTTTATTATTGCTTTCTCGCCAGAAAGGGCATTTTTTATATTATAAATTTCAAGTATATCAGCCGCGCAGGTAATCACCGATGCGCCCATTTTTATAAGAGAATTTGGCCCTTTGGCAGTGTTTTGTAAGATATTTCCTGGTACAGCCATAATTTCCCTGTTTTGATCTAATGCACATCGTGCTGTTATGAGAGAGCCTGAGTCTTCTCCGCCTTCTATCACGAGAACACCTCTAGAAAGTCCTGAGATAATTCGGTTACGGGCAGGGAAGTGCTGTTTGTGCGGTTCAGTACCTGGCGGGTACTCAGAGATTAATGCGCCACCACTATTAAGTATATCCTGCGCGAGACCGGTATTTGTGCGGGGATATAGAATATCGATCCCACTGCCCAAAACGGCAATTGTATGCCCGCCAGAGTCAACTGACGACCGATGGGCGATCGTATCGATTCCGAGCGCCATACCAGACACGATAGCTATACCGGCTTTCGTTACATGCTCAACAATAGTTGGCGTAACCTGTCTGCCATATGATGTGGTATTTCTGGTACCAACGACTGCAAGGATGAGATTCCAAGAATCCTGTAGATACCCTTTTAGATACAGGACTGCAGGGGGACTGAATATTTCTTTGAGTGGTGCGGGGTATGATGCATCCGCAATTGTGATAACATTGATTTGCAATTCCTGTATTTTTAACCATACGTTTTCAGGATCGATTATATCGCGAGCTTGAGCGATTAGAGAGGCGTCCTTATGTGTAAGTCCCGCTTGTTTGAGCTGCTGAAAACTGGCACTCCATGCGGCCTGCATGGTAGGGAATTGTTTACTAAGATGGATAATTTTTTTTGAGCCAATACCGTTAATTTTAGAAAATGCTGCCCAGTATTTTTTATCTTCGTTTGAATTTTTTTGCATAAAAAATAGACCTTTCATTCTGGGAAGGTCTTTATCCAGTGTAGCACACTGACGGTTTATTTCAAATCATCTCTATTTTATGTGGAACGATCTTTGCTGATGAATATCTTGATAACTTTTTTCAGTTCATCAAGCCATGAGTCGCCCAGTTTTTCCAGATCGATTTTTATGGTGTCATCGTTAAATTGCCATTCAGAATTTTTTTGCAATAGTTTTGCGAGCCCCTCTGGTTTCAGGGGGAACAGGAATTTTATTATCAAACGCCGTTTTTTATGTCCGAATTCATCAGTAATTTGTGTCGTATCAATTTGCGAGATATCGGTTTGCTGTGCCCGAATTTTTATCTCGAGGATTTCAAAGAGATTCAAAAGCTGCGGCGGGAAATGACGTTGTTCCTCACGTGTTAGCGATCGGATCATCTTGTCTTTTAACTCAACCAATTCATCCAATTTTATGATTGCTGCCATTTTTTGATAGAGTACCAGCCGTTCTTCTTCGGGCAGGAATTCGCGGGGAATGTATGATTCGAGCGGCAGGTCAATAGTTATGTCACGGATCAGTTCCTGCACTTTTCCGAATTTAAGCTCTTCTATAGCTTGGGTGAGTAATCGCGTATATAATGAGAGGCCGATTGCCGAAACTTTTCCGTGTTGTTCTTTTCCGAGGATATTTCCCGCACCGCGGATTTCGAGATCACGCAGTGCTAACTGAAAACCGCTGCCGAGTTTTTTTGCTTCCATAAGTGCCTGGAGTCTCTTTTTCGCATTGCCCTTAAGGTTTTTTCGACGGTATAAAAAATGTGCAAAAGCCTGCCGCTTACCCCGTCCAATACGGCCGCGAAGCTGATACAACTGAGCCAGCCCAAAATTGGTTGCATTGTCAACAAGGAGCGTATTAACATTCGGAAGATCAAGGCCATTTTCGATAATCGTAGAGCAAACAAGAATGTTTGTTTTTCTTGTATCAAAATCAGCCATCGCCTTCGCAAGATCTTTTTCTGGCAGCCGGCCATGAGCAATGCCGATTTTTGCCTTTGGTATTAACTCCTGCAGCAGCTTTGCCGCGAAGGCGATCGTCTCGACTTTATTATGAAGATAGTAAACCTGTCCTTTGCGCTTAAGCTCATTATTAATAACTTCCTGTACAAGCTTATCCGAATAGGGTTCTATATGCGTTTCAATTGGCAGCCGGCCCTCCGGAGCCGTTTCAATAATACTGACATCACGTACGCCCGACAACGCGATATTTAGCGTTCTCGGAATAGGCGTTGCCGTTAAGGTGAGAATGTGAATGTGCGTACGCAGGCTTTTCAGTTTTTCTTTTGCTTTGACCCCAAATCGCTGTTCTTCATCAATTATAATAAGTCCAAGATTTTTAAAATTTACATCTGAAGAGAGAAGTCGGTGAGTGCCGATTACTATATCGATCAATCCGGCTTTTAATTTCTCAATTGTATCTTTTTGTTCACGATCTGATTCAAAGCGGGAAAGCACTCCGATACGCACGGAGAATTTTTTCAGCCGTTCTTTAAATGTATCATAGTGTTGCTGAGTCAGTATGGTTGTTGGCGAGAGAAGTGCAACCTGTTTGCGATTCATAACCGCTCTGAATGCGGCCCGTACGGCTACTTCAGTTTTACCGAAACCGACGTCCCCGCATATGAGCCGATCCATCGGAGTTTCCTGCTCGAGATCACGTTTGACATCTGCAATCGCTTTTTCCTGATCGGGAGTTTCATGATACGGAAATGCGCCTGAAAGCTCAGTTTCTTCCGCCGTATCGCTTTTAAATGGCTTGACTTTTGTCATTTCCCGACGCGCGTATATTTTTAGCAGTTCCTGCGCAAGTACTTTTGCTTCCTGCTTTACTTTTCTAGTCAGTTGGTACCATTGGCCTCCAGAGAGCCTGTGAAGTTTTGGATGGGCCATGCCGATGTACTTTGACAATTTGTCAGCCGTTTCAACAGGAACTGATAATTTATCGCCTTCGGCGTATTGTATGGAAAAATACTCTTTTGTGATATCTTCGATAGTATCCTCCCGCATACCGGTAAATCTGCCGATGCCGTGATCAAGATGAACAACATAATCATCTAGTTTAAGACCAAGAATGAATGCCTGATCAACGCGTTTACGGGGTGAAGCAACATCAAACTGTATCTCACCAAATATTTCAGAATCGGTAAGCAGGAGTATTTTTAATTTTTCATTCTTAAAGCCGCTAAGGTCATGTATGTATGGCCAGAGGTTTACTTTTTGGATAGGAATCTTTTTTTCTTTAAATAGCTGTTGTACCTCATTTTGCTTATTGGTAGCAATGGCTATCTGCCAACCATTACGCTGAAACGATTTTAACTCCTTGGTAAGACGATCGTAGTTTTGGTGATAGCGCGGCGCATGTTCAAATGAAAGCTGTAATGATTCTTTTGAAAAATCCTGGACAACAACACGGTCGTGTTTACTGAAATTCTGTGCAATACCAGACCAATCAGGAGAAGCAGCGCGAAGTTCCTCAGAATCATGATACATGATCAGGGGATTCTGAATCATATTAAGATACGTAGGCACGGTTGTTCTACTGGCTGTTTTGATAAACTGCACTGCAACAACAGTAGTCTGGTCGACTGGGACAATATTGCGTTTAGTGGCCGGACTAAAAAAATTGATACTTGTAATAATGTCACCGTCAAATTCTATACGCATCGGACGTTCACTTCCGATAGGAAATATATCCAGGATTCCTCCGCGGCGTGCGAAATAACCCGCCTCGCTAGCATGTCCGGAAAATTCGTAACCAAAGTTTACAAGTTCCTGCGAAAGTTCTGCAGGGGAGTAACGTTTTTTTACTGACAAGTGAAGTTCGTATTGATCAATATCCACGAGTGATGGAAATTTGTCGTTAAGTCGACTGGCGTCAATGAGTATTATTTGGGGTTCCTGAGCGATGAGTTGTACTGCGTCAAACGGCGTTACCGTGTTAAGAGACCAGCATCTTTTTTTTATTTTTAATATTTCACACCAGTAGTTGAGATTTGCTTGGGTACTGACAAGCTCACCGCTTCGTACGAACCAAAAAATCACCCGTTGCTCAAAAGCTGGGTTAGAGAGGATAAAGTGTGTTTGTGCTGTAATGTGGGGAAGACCGGATACCGTGAGTACTTTGTTTTGTTTAATCGTTTTTGCCAATGATCTGTAGAGCTCCGGTAATCCAGTCGGGTCTGAACGTTCTTCCTTCACGGATTTTTCAGGTTAGAAATAGTTTTAAATATTAAAAAATGCCTCACTTTTCCGAATATATTGTATATATAATGCCAAAAAGCCTTGACAAGGCTTCCAACGTCTGCTAATATACTATATTACAGTATTTCCTTGAAAAAATCAAGTGGATAAGTAAATAATCAGAAAGCGCCTAGTTTTCTGCCTACCAAGCGGCAAAAGTGGGGTACCCCTCCTAAACCTCACAAGTAGCCACAAGACAAGGTTCCGTGGTTTATACCGTGAAACCTTACGCTTGGAAGGCAGTAAAATGGGTGTTTTTTTATACAAAGTATTTTAGTGCGAGTCCGACCGCAACAGTCATTTGAGAACGAATTTTCTCAAGGTCATCTGACAGCTCGGCAGGGTGTGTTACCTTTTTCCATGGATCCCCGATAATTGTTTCTATTTGAAGATTTTGATTGAAGTATTCAGCAATTCCTTTGATATTGACACAACCTCCACTTAAGATGATGCGAGAGATAGGTTTGGTATCAGTATCAGTCAGTGCGGTTATGAGACGCTGCACTTCAGATAAAACCATATTATCGATTACGAATTTTATTGCCCTTGCGGCAGGGTGAGCGGAACGTTCCTCCGGCCCAAGGCCTACTGAGCGTTTAAATTCCTCAGCACGGTCAACTGAGATATTCATTGCATTTGCAATATTGTAATCAATCGTCGTGCCACCGGTGTCCGTATGACGTATAAGGGTTGGCACCCCTCCAGCAAAAATTAGCATGTTTGTCGTCGTGCCACCGATATCTATAATCATGACAGTAGTATCATCAATAGGCAGCAATGATCTCCCTAGTGCTACTGTTTCAGTTTCCAGGTTCGTAACTTTTAAGCCCGCTTCATTGAATATTTCAAGATAGTTGGTAATATCAACTTTTGGTGCTGCTGTCAGGATAATTTTTTGGGTATTTTCATCACTTCCTGCGTTACTATTCACCGGTAGTATGTGCCAGTCA
>SDBT01004895.1_pt1 | contig 22632 bp, 45 predicted proteins | sample 2277101 | NCBI WGS metagenome assembly SDBT01 (sample SAMN10404973, study PRJNA504765) | marine sediment metagenome | isolation source: marine sediment core GS10_PC15, 103 cmbsf | place: Arctic Ocean: Southern Knipovich Ridge | collected 2010 | reverse complement strand
TTCAAAACAAGTAAAAACACAATCACAATCCTTTCTCTTATGTTTTCTTAACTCATTCCTAATAAATCTTTGTTTTCCACTATTTGTTAATTGACAATATTCTTTTCTCATTCTCCATCTCCTTTTTTCTCTGGAACATAAGTCTGATGAAAGAACTCAAATAATAATCCACAATTTCCACATCTCCTTCGCTTTGCAGTATATCTTTTTCCACATTTGCATTCATAGTATCCCTTCATTCCTTCTGTTTTTATCAAGGTCTCAGTCATTCTTCTGCTCCTTTTTTTAGTTTGTGAACTACTCTAAATGATTCTTTACAATCTGCAGATGCAAGTGTTGCTTCTTCTCCTGAACATTTTGGACTTTTAATTTTACAAATAGGAAATATAACGCAATTTGCATCTGAACATTGATTTCTATTATCAGATGTGGCACATATTCCAGACCAATCTTTTTTCCCACACCCTTTTTGAGTGTCCTCAGCTTTTTCCCATACACCACCATCCATATCACAGATATCTTTTGAAGTGTCCTCAGAGGAAATACCTTGAGCACTACCAGATAACGGCAAACTTGTAGAAGTATCCCTACTCAACTCCGTTTTGTTCTGAGGATTATAATTAGCAAGTTCTTTACCTGCTTCTTCTTTTAAAACTACAACAGGAATTACAGCAATTCCTTCGCTAACATGAGAGCGTCTTAAACACTTTTGAATAAATTCTCTGAAATATTTTTCAATTTCCTTTAATAAAAAAACTCTCTGTTCAAGTTCTACTTCATAATTTCCTTTTATGGCCGACTTTAAATGTTTTACTCTATAGTTCTTTTGTTCTGTCAATTCTTTTTCTGACATTATTCTCCACTTAACTATTTTAGAACTCAATGTTTCAGTTTTCATTTTCTTCTCCTTTCATATTTTAGTAAAAGAATTAAGAAAGTCCAACCAAAGATAGCCCCAAAGATAGTTATTCCTAATGCTATATAATCATTCATTCTCTAAATACACTCCTTAAAACATCCTCTTGGGCTTCCCAATAAGGGTCTTTCTTGGGTGGCTTTGGATTAAAACATTGAGAAATAAGATCATCTATATTGTCTGGGCGCTCTGGATTCTTGTTCATGAAATAAATAGTCACTTCGGGTTTTTAAACCTTTCGTCTAACAGTAATTAGGTGAAATACAGCTAAAAGGACGGCAATAGTTCGGATATTTGAGACTCAATCTTATTATGGAAAACCTTACTATCTTTACGTTGTAGGAAATCCTTGACGGTCTTAGATTCTCCCTTATCTTTAAGCATTCTATTGAGTGAGGCGTTAGTAGAACTGTGTTTCTTACCTTCCATTAAACATATTTGTCTTAATCCATCATTAGTTAATTTGTTTTCTATTAACTGATTATACAACTTATCCAAAAAAGATACTTCCTTTAAACTAGCCCTTTCTAAATCTGTTAAGAATCTATCTCCTCTTTTCTTTTGTTTAATCTCTTTGTATAATTTCTTCTGCTTTTCTGTAGCATCCTTAAAGAATAGATAACCTCTAAAGGTAGTTAGTTTATGATACGGTGGCCTAAAGTTAGGATCTACTTGTATTCTTTTAGACCAATTAGTTTCTACCTTAGCATTATATTTAGCATCCCATCTATCCTGGCTATATAATTTACCTTGTAAAGGCATATGAACTACGGCTATACCTCTTTCTATTACGTGGATGTGAAGAAAATATAAATCTCTTAAATCTTTATCCAAACTAAAAAAATTAGGAATAGCAGAAGCAAATACATTATAGCTATCTCTATAATTAGTTAAAATCTTTATTAATTCTTGCTGTCCTTTATTGTGGAAATCTCTTTTATATCCAGAATTAATAGCTTCGTCATCCCAACATAAAGAAAATTGTTGGGTTTTAAGCAATTTAACTATATCTTCACGTTCGTAAACTTGATGTTTCCAGGGACTAAATGCTGCAAAACGGTGAAACAATTTATTTATTACAGTAGATTTACCATTTCCACGATCACCAGAGACAGCTATATTACCGTCAAATTCATTCTCCTGTCTAGCAACTAGAATTTCTTTTATCTCTTTTATAGTCCAAACAATAGCTTTCATTTCTTAATCACCTCTGGAATATAATAATATCCTTGTTTATCTTTTTTGTAGAATCTTTTTTTTCTTGGAATTGTTTTACCACTAAATATTTCATAAATTTCTTTTGTATCTCCAAGATCTTCTTTTACAACAATCGTCATAGGATATTTTCCATGTCCACAACAACAAGCAAGAACTCCTACATCCCAACCCCATAAAAAATTAATAACATTTTTCATACAAAGGTCTATTCTTCTTGAATCATTTTTTGGATTAAATTTACACATTTGTCTAACCTCTTGTAATAGCCCCTTCCATAATCTCTTTTTTATATTTCTTAGGGTCGAACTCTGGTTTATCTGTAAATATTAAATGATTTTTATTTAATGGCTCGTTTATTTCAGACTTAATTACTAAAAGGAGATCTAAAGCCTTATAATATTTATCATAATTTAAAATTATCTCTTTCTCTTTTTTTCTAATAATTGTTTTATATAATGCAGGTATTATCTGCCTAATAATTATTAATCTTTTCTCTAGTTTTTCTAATGCTTCTTTAGTTCCTGCAACTTTCATAGAAAAACGAGCATTTCCAATCAATTTTAATAATTCATTAACTAACCTTTCAAACCCAATAATCTTTAAAGTATCTAAAGGAACTCCAAAATTATCTAATTGTTCTAATAAAGTATCATATCCAAATCTAGCAATATTCTCGTAGTGATCGCAATAGTCTAAAGGTTTCATAATTTTAAGTCTAGCATAATCACTAGCAACATTCCAGTTACCCAGTTCAGAAACATTATAGCCTTCCTCTCTTTTCTCTACCATATAATAAATTAGATTCAGAAGTTTATAAATTTTGTTAACAAAAAGTAATATTTATAAATACAAAAAACATGATTATATCATGAAAAAGAAGCTAACTTTAGAAGAAGTTAAAGCAGAAGGTTTCGAAGAAGTAGATAATTCTTTTGGCTATTATGTTGTTTATGCTAAAGATAATGAAAGAATATTTTATAATCCAATTAAAAAAGAAGTAGTATCTAGATTTAATTTAGATAACTTAATGAAAGGAACTGTTTAAAATGAAGATTGAAGAAATAAAAAAGAAAATAGAGGAAGTAGACGAATTATTAAAGATGGAAATAACATTGATAAATTATGATTACTATGATAAATTATTAAATATACAAGAGAATCTCTGGAAACTATTATATTTTGAATTAAATGAAAAGAAAAACTATTTAATAAGATGAAAATAAGTATCGGTAAAAAACTATTAAATCATTTGAAAATGATTTCAAAAAGTCTAGAAGACAAAGAAGATCTAACTAAATGGGGACAAGGTTATAATAAAGGTTATCAATCTTGTGTAGAAGATGTAGAGGAGTTCTTAGAGAAAGAAAAAACATGATTATTGAAATACCATCCATAAGTCAAATAAGAAAAGAAGTAGCAAAAGCGGTAGATAAGCGAGAGTTTAAAATGCAAAGATTAATCAACTATCTTCAAAAGAGAATATTAAAATTAGAAGATGAGGTTAAGATTTTACAATTAAAAAAATGAGTAAAATAAAACTTGGAGATAAAGTAAGATGTAAGATTACTGGTTTTATTGGAATTGCTGTAGTAAGAAGTGAATTTCTTAATGGTTGTATTCAATGGTCGGTTTTATCTAAGATGGGTAAAGATAATAAAATGCCAGAAGAAATAGGAATAGATGAGAAAAGTTTAGAACTTTTACCAAGTCCTAAAAAGAAAGAACAGAAACCAATTAGAAAAGAAAGAACAGGCGGGGCAATGACTAGGGGATTTGTAAGGAGAAACTTTTAAAATGGCAAAAGAAAGAATTAAAGGCATAAGAAAAAGAGAAAAGAAAATAAAAATATCTTTAAAAAAAGAGAATGAAATATTAGAAGATATGTGCAAGTATCTTTTTCAATTAGTTAATTCTTCCTCAGATATGTTTTTCTATTATTCTAAAAAAATATCTCAATTAGAAAATAAAATTAAAAAGAAAAAATGAAAAAAAAGAAAATGGATGATAAAACTAGATATATATTAATAGGAGTAGGAGTAGGAATATTAGGGGGAATACTTATAGGAATGATTATGCAACAAGCGGTTTTAACTTATCAAATGGTAGAATTTGGAGAAAGTTTAGAAGGAACAACATTTAACATAGAAGTAGATATTAACGAAACTGTTTTAGTAGATAGATTTACAGAGGTTTTTATACCTATTTTTAATCAAACATTACAGGAGAATAATTTAGAAAATGGATAGCATAAAATTTTTAGAGGGGAAAATGAATCAATATGAGAAAGATTTAAAGTTACTTCTTAGTGCAGCTAAAAATATAGATCAAATAAAAACAGCAAGAATAAAAAAAGAATTTGAAGATTTAATAGCAATGCAAATTATAGATTTAAGTAAAACTATTTCAGGATTCAAAGAATTTATTAAAGAAGAAAAGAAAAAATGAAAGAAAAGAAAATGGAATATAAAAAGATATTCAAGTCATGGTGGTTTTATACATTAATTTGTATCTATGCCATATACAAAATATTTCTAGATCTTGGGGAATATGGAAATTTATATTTTGTAGAAGTAATAGGAATTATAATAGGCTCTTTCTTAGGAGTTTTATTCATTGTAACTATCTTTTGGGTATTGATTAAATTTTTTAAGTGGCTAATAGAAAAAGTTACAAAAAGATAATTATTTAAAGTTTTATTTCTTATGATAGATATAAAAAAAGATGGGACTTATAAGTAGACTAAGACTTTTTGGAAGAAGGAGAGTTATAAGAAGACCAACTGGCGTTATTGCGAGGGTTTCTAAAAAACTTGCAGGAACTACAACGGTTAAGATTGTTAAACCAACAACAACCAGTATACGTCATATTGATTTCACAACTGGGGAATCAAAAACAATTTCAACTACCACATCCCCTTCGGGTGTTGTTTCTAAAACTATAAGTAGAACTGGCGCAAAACCAGTAGTAGATGTTCTATTAACTTCTTCTGAAAGACAAGCAATTTCTAGAAGTTCAGCAGGTCAACAATTAAGTTCTTTTGAAAAAAGTAAATTACAAACTGGAAGAAGAAAAGTAGATGAAATAGCAACCCTTACAGGATTAACAAGCAGCGAAGTATTAGGTGGTAGAGTTTGGGGGAATCAATTATTAATTCAAAGAACAATAAGAGAAAAAGAAATTATGAGAACTATGCCCCCAGGTAGAAAGGAATTTACTATTGCTAAAGATGTCGGCGGGGGATTTATTCAAGATGTCCATGTAGTTGTTGTAAATGGAAGAATAGTAAGTGAAGAAGCCAGAGGGGACGCAATACCTATGACTCAAAGATTTAGAGAAAGTGGAAGAATTGGAAAGCCTATAGGCCAACTTGTAGAAGAAAAAATTGGAAAACCTGTTCTAACTGTAGAACGTGCAGAAACTAGAAAGTTTAAAGAAGCACCTTTAGATATTTCTTCTCAGAAAATTAATGAATTAAGAAGGAAGTTAAGAACAGCGTCAACAAGAGAACAGGCTTTTAAAATTCAAAGACAACTAGCGCTTTTAGGTTTAACAGTAGGAGTAGTCTTCTTAGATACATTAAGAGGTTTTAGAGATGCGCCAAAAAGTATTAAAGAATTAGTTAAAAATCCAGAGAAGATAAAACAGATTCCAGGAATAATAAAAACCGACGCAATAAACTTTGGACAATTATTAAGAGTTAGTCCAACAGAAGCAATAGCAAAAATAGGCGCAGAATATTTCGTATTAAGAGGTATAGGAAAAGGTGTTAAGATTATAGGGAAAGTTAGCAGGAGAGCCATAGCACGAGCAAGTCCAAAATTCTTAACAAGAGTTACACAAATAGCCACAACAATACCAATTAAAATAGGTGGTAAAACTGTTGTTCTAAAAACAGTAGGAAAAGTCCCAATAGAAACAATAAAGAGACAGATAGAAATAGCAGGTAAAAAAGTTCCAGTAATAACAACTGCACAATCTAGTAAGTTAATTTCATTAATGAAACAAAAAAAGATTATAAGAAAACCAATACCGCAAGAAGCCACTTTAAGCGGTAGAACTAGAAAATTATTAGCAGACTTCGATAGGGGAAGATTAAGTATAAGACAAATGAACGAATTAGATTTAAGAGTTCAATCAGAAACAGGACAAGCATTATTAGAAAGGTCATTATTTGCAGATCCAAGAGGGAGAATTAGACCATCAAGATTAGGTGTTTTATTTGAAGAAGAAGCAAAGCTAATAGATATTTTAGCGGGTGATGTATCTTTTACTTCACCCAAACCACAAATTTTAATTTTCTTGGATGAGAAAATAGAGAAGTTCCCAACAGCATTAAGAAAAATTAAAATTAAAATAGCAAAGGGACAGACTTTAACTAAAAAAGAATCAAAAGTATTATTACAATTTCAATTAAAAAAGACAGGGAAATTTAAACCTCTTGGTTTTGTAAGCAAGGAATCAGAAGTTACTCTTGCCCCTGGCGAATTAATTAAAAGAGTTAAGAAAGTTGGAATTATAGAAATTAAAGGGCGACCTATTCCAATAGTTCAAACTAAAATAGTTAGACCAAGTAAAGAGACAGCAAGATTATTAAAAAAAGCAAAGGCAGGAAAATTAACTAAGAGAGAATTATCAAAATTAAAAAGTAGATTAAAAAAAGAAACTAGATTTAAAAATATATTAACAAGTAGCAAATCAATAACTAGAAAAGTAGTTCCATTAAAAAGAATTGGATTATCTAAACTTATAGTATCTGCACCTAGAAGATTAAAGAAGATTACTAAGAAAAGAATTAGTAAAGTATCAAAAGCAAAAAAGAGAGTAAGACGTATATCTAAGGTAAGTCGTCCTATTTCTAAAGCTAAACGTAGGCCTCGACCACGTCCTCGACCAAGAGCTAGACCAAGAGCTAGACCAAGAGCTAGACCAAGAGCTAGACCAAGAGCTAGACCACGTCCACGTCCACGTCCACGTCCACGTCCTCGACCAACTACTCCTCTCGCGCCAATAAAAGCAAGAAGAATTAAAAAAGTAAAGAAAGTAAAGAAAAAACCTGTAACTGGTTATATTGTTCTTGAAAAGAGAGGTAAGAAATTTGTAAAGTTAAAAGGTAGGCCTTTAAATTTAAAAGATGCTAAAGATAGATTAGCATTTAGATTAGATAATAAAATCTCTAGAACTGCTAAACTTGTTCCAATTAAAAAAGTAAAGAAATTAGGAAAGATTCCAAAAAATCAAAAAGGATACTTTAACAAATATAAAAAGAATTTAAGAAATTATAGGATAGTTAAAGGTAAAAGAATTAGAACTCCAAATACATTTATAGAAAGGAAAGGAAAACCACTTATTAGCACACCAGGAGAGAAAAGACAATTAGCATTAAATAGAAGATTAAAAGCTAAGTCTGTTAAAAGACGTGTTCCGAAAAGGAGACCAAAACCAAGTAAGAAGCGTTCTAGTTCTAAGACCAAAAGAAAAAGAAAAAGATAAATTTAAATACTTTTGTTAACGTATTTTTGTATGAGTGGTGAAGATTTTTTACAAGCATTAGAAGATGACGCAAGAGATCTAAGAGAAAAGAATATAGAATTAAAAACCGCTTTATCTTCTAATACTGCTTATCAAAGTCAAACAGATACAAATTTAATAGAATTTCAATTAGATACTAAAGAAATGCTAGAAAAAATAGAACATTTCTTAAAAGGAGATATTGCTATAATAGATCAGGAAGGAAACGAATATTGGACTAAACAACCCAATGAAGATTTAATTTTATTTAATGAGTATGGAGTTAATTCGATAATGCTTATAATTGGAAATTATATAGATAAAAATACAATGCTTTCTTATTATACTGAGGATCGTATTAATGAAATAATGGGAGATTTAGGAGACGAATTAGCAAACTTTCTATTTTGTAATTATGAAATAATGGGTATGAATACAGAATTTAAGAAAACAAGGTTTCCTTTAACAGTTTTAACTATCTTACATTCTGTCGAATCAGCTTATAGGAGAGCAATAAGAGGATCGACTATGGAAAATCTAAATACTTCAAAAATATTTACTCAATCAGATATAATAGGGGGCGGAAGGATGCAGCAACAGATTAAAAAGAAATTCCATCTATTGAGACCTAGCACTTGGGGGGGATAAATTGTTAGAAACAATATTGAAAGAGAGTGAGATTATTCTATTAATTGATAAATATATTAAATTAGGCTATTCAGAAAAGGAAGCAAATAAGAAAATTATGTATTTGGAAATAGAAATATCCTCTAATCTCCATAGGAAATAGACACACTCACACCTTCATTTCCAATGGAAACATTTAAATATTTCTTTACCCTCTACATTTTAAAGAAAAAGGGGAGATCTAGCGAAACGTCCAGAATTATAACTGGCATATCTCCCCTTTTCTTGAAAAAGAAGTAAAACTTTAAACCTAAAGACTTAAAAAGAAGTCTAAATTTGACCTACCATGAGAAGTAGTAAAAAAGTTGGACTTGTTCAGATTTTAGGATTATTAAAATCTGGATTATCTCCTTCTCAAATAAGTAAAAAATATAATATTCCTATCAAAAATATATCTTATTACCTCGGTAAACTTAAAAAATTAGGGTGTATAGAAAAGAAAGGATATGGAACATGGCGTTACATAAGACCCCTAAAAGAAGTCCAAGATTTAACCCAAGGGCAGTCGGGTAGGTCAATTTTGACTTCTTCTAAAAAAGAGATTAGAGGACATGCTTTTATATGGAAAATAGAATTTCTAGGAGACTATAATTGGTTTAAGATAGTTAGGCACTACAAGAAGAAATTAACCTTTAGATTAATATGTAACAATAAAATACCTAGAACAATATTTAATAATAGAAAGATTTGGTTAACTAAGAAAGGATTAATAATTTATGAGCCTATAGATTTCTTTGGTAAATCTTCTTTTGATGTGAAAGGAAAAGCAGTTTTCGAAATGGACAAATTAGTTAAAGCGTTCTTAAAAGAGTTAAATCTTAAATTTAAACCTTATAGATTTACGACATCAAGAGAACACTATGGAATCCTTAAAAATGAACTTGCAAGGCAATATAATGATAAAGGAAAGAAAATGCATATTAGATCCGAAGATGGAACTATTTGGATGTGGATTGATGATTCAAAAGGTCTAGGGGGAGAATTAGAAAACGACGAAGTAAATACAAGCAGACAAGTTCAGAACTTCTGGAACAATCACAAAGCACATAATTTTAAAGTAGACGCAGGTTTTATATTAAAACGTTTTAAAGAATCAGCAGAACAGATTAAAGCTAATGCAGAACATTTAGGGTATCATGCAGAAAATATGAGAAATCATATAAAAGCTGTTCAAATATTAGGTAATTCTGTCCAGGAACTTACTAAGGTAGTTAAGAAATTGAAAGAATAATAAAAAAGGTGAAAAGATGGTGAGTGAAAAACAATTCATAAAAAAGAAATGTATTATTTGTGAAAAAATATACTATACTTCTAGAAGGAAAGGTAAGGGAAAAAAAGCAGTATTTCTAAGGCCTAGAAATTCTAGAACTTGCTCTAGAAAATGTTCAAGAATATATAGTGATCCAACAATAAGAAAAAAAGTATTTCCTAAATTACCTTAAATGTAAACAAATTAGTTAATTATTTAAAATACAAAAACTTATAACATTTATGAAAAAGAGTGGTATTTTTCTGCTTTTAGTAGTAATGTTTATGTTTTTTAGTCTACCTCTTATTCCTGCACAACCCCCACAAGCTACACAAATTGTTATTAACTTAGAAACAGGATATAGTATTGTCCCCCCCCAAATTTTTATTCACGAAGTAAGCCAACCTATCCATCTTCATTTTCATGTTTTTAATATATCAAATGGTGTAAGAGTAAATAATGATTCTGTTAATTGTTCCTTTGAATTATTTAACAAATCAGGAGATCATCTTTTTCAAATAGAAGAATTAGCTTTTACAGATAATGAATGGGAAATAATCATTAGAGAAGGAAATTTTTCAACGTTAGGAACTTATAGTTATATAACAGAGTGTAATGATATTTCTATAGGTGGTTTTATTTCTGTTGATTTTGAAGTAACTAAAACAGGTTTAGAACTTAAAACTAGCGAATCAATAGTTTACCTTCTTATGATTTTTGGAGTATTAATTTTATTTCTGTTAAGTTTCTATTTTATGATCTCTACCCCATACTCTAATAAAATAGATAGAAAAGGGGCAGTTATTAAAATCACTAAATTAAAGTATGTTAAACTAGGACTTATACTTTTAACCTGGGTTTTATTTACTTGGATATTAAATGTTTTAATAGGACTCTCGGATAATTTTATATCTTTACCAATGTATTACGGTTTCTTTGGTTTTATGTTTGATGTAATGAATAGACTAGCATTACCATTAGGAATTTTAATTATAGTAATAGCATTATTTGAAATTTGGAAAGATGTTAACATACAGAAAGCTATAAGTAAATTCGGGTCTTCAAATTAATATGGCAAAAAAAGAGAAAGATAACAAAAATGTAACTTCAAGAATAGGGGAAAAGTTTAGTAAAGAGATAGAAGAAATAAAAGAAGCTAGACTAAAATCAGGAATAGATAAAAAGAAAAAGTCGACAAGGAAAATAACAAACGTAATAATAAAACATGAAGACTGGGAGAAAATAAAAAAAGATACAATCGAATTAAATAAAGAGGATTTCGAAGATGAATAAAAAAGGACAGGTATACCAAATATTTTTATTTATATTTGGTGCTTTATTAATAGCAATATTCTTAGGCCTAGCTGTATTTGGTTTTAATGAAGTAACCCAAGTTTTAAGAATAGATGTAGATATTGGACAAGTTAATTTAAAAAACGTTACAGATACTACATTAGGACAACTTAATACAGGAATTTTAAATAATGCAGATACAATAGGAATTATTTTATTATTAGGGTTATCTGTATTCATGATAGTAAATGCTTATTTTGTTGGTAGAGACTTTCCAAAGTTATTTATTGTAGTAGATATTTTCCTATTAATACTTTTCTTTATTCCAAGTGTTTATATTTCCCAAGTCTACGAACTTTTCATAAATGCAACTCCATTATTTGAAGATACCTTTATTGATACTATACCGAAGGTCTCGAAATTCATACTTAACTTACCCTGGATAGTTGGAACAGTAGGCGCTTTAATTATGATAGTTAGCTATTCAGGAATAAGGAGAGATAAAAGGGAGAGCGATCCAAATGTCTACGGATATTAAAAAAATAATAACACTAATGTTAGTAAGCATTTTCTTAGTAACACTTATAGGAGTAAACGTTAGTGCTTTAGATTTCACTCATACTAAAAGTTATGACGAAGAAACTAAAACAATTACAATAAAAAGTTTTCCACTTATAGGTAGAGATATTTCTACAATTCAACTTAAGAGTAAATTAAATGAAAGACTTGGAGCAGGTTATCAAAATGTTTCTATATTTGAAATAGATTTATTTGACGATACTTACACAGATGCTTTTAATAAAATGGAGTTTTATAATCTTAGGAATAATAAATTAATCAATAGACAATTCGATTACAAATATCTAACAACTGAATTAATGGATGTTAATGATTATAAAGAATCTTGTAATACTTTGGCCAACGGAACTAAATATTGTGAGCAAGTTATAAGTGGAACGCACCAAGAAGAAAAGGAAGTATGGAAAGATTATACTACTAATCTTTTAATCAAGGGGAAAGTAACTATTGGAATATTTACAGATGTTCAAGTTGGAGATTATATAGAATGGATACCTACATTCTTCGGAAAAGAAATAGATGAGTGGGCGGTTTGGACGCAAGATTTAGATGTAGATTTGGTTTACTCTTACGAATTTGATGGAAATAGCGGAGTTCTTGCTCTTAATAATATAACTGAAAATACGAATGGAACAATTACAGATTTAACAAGAAACGCAAACGGAATAATTAATGGAGGAATAAATTTTAATGAAGATGGAGGGGATGATATAAATATTACTGGTATAACTTCTACAACAGAACAATATACTTTTGAGTTTTGGCTTAATTATACTGGTGATAATGAAGCACAAAGATTTTTAGCTGATTATGAAAGTGGGAGAATATCATTTGATATAACTAATTTAAAAGTTGTTTTGGTAGGAGATGGGGCTTTAAATTCTGGAACAGGAATACAACAGCAAGTATGGACTCAAATAATAGTAACTTTAGATGCAGGAAATAATAATAAAAGTATATGGCTAAATGGGACGAGAGTTGCTTCAGCAACTTATGGGGGTTTAAATGTGGGGGGAAATATGAGGCTTGATAACAGATTTTCTGGAGGAAATCCAGGAGTTACAGGAATAGTAGATAATGTTAGAATGTGGGAAAGAGTTTTAACAGATGCAGAGATAATTCAACTTTATAGTAATGGGGCAAGTTTACAAATTAATGCAACAGTGGATGATCCCCCAGTAGTTAATTTAAACACTCCAATAAATACCTCTAATTTCACAACAAATATTATTAACTTTGGGGGTGTTGTAAGTGATGATATTATTTTAACTAATGTAAGTTTAATAATTGATGATGTAATTATTGAAACAAATATAAGTGGAATAAACAATTCTAATTATACATTTACACAAATACTAGCAGATGGAAATTTTACTTGGACTTATGAAGCCTGTGATAATTCAAGTCAATGCACAAATGGAACAGCAAGGACTTTTTCAGTAGATGCTTTACCAAGTGTTAGTTTAATAAGTCCTGCTAATGCAACAACAACCACAACAGCATTAGTCCCTTTTAATGGAACTGTAACCACACCTGGAAATAACTTAATTAATGTTAGTTTAATAATAAATGATATTGTGAACGAAACAAATTCTTCTGGAATAGAGGGAAATTATAATTTTAGTGTTCTACTTTCTCAACAAATTTTAACATGGAATTACGAAGCTTGTAATACCTTTGGTTGTGTAAATGGAACAGAAAGAACTTTAGAAATTCATCTTACACCTGTAACAATAGACATAATTGAGCCAACAGGAACAGAAGATTATATTTTATTAGGAAGTAATCAAACTATTACCTGGAACATTACAGAGCCAGGGGTTAATTTATCGGAACACGTTGTAGAATGTCTTTATACTTATAACGGAGTAACTTATAATGTAACGGACATTTGCATTACAACAAATACAACTTCTTTTCCATACTCTAATGGTATTAACTTTCTTAATTTTTCAGTTGTAGAAGAATTTGGAATAGAAACAAATGTAAATTTAACATGGGAATATAAATTAATAGAAATCAATAATACATTTAATAATGAAACTACAGAAGGAAACTTAGAAACCTTTTTAGCATACACCCAAATATTAAGTGGCCTAACTGTTTCTAGTGTAAGTTTAATTTATAATAATACAGAATATACAGGAGAAAGTTTTATAGTTGGAAGTAATACAGTTTTTAGAAAAACAGATTTATTAGTAGATGATCTAAGCACAAATGCAAATTTATCTTTTTATTGGACAGTTACTTTATCAGATTCAACAGAAATTAATTTAAGCACCCAAAATCAAACGGTTTATGTTTTAGGTATAGATGATTGTTCAGTATTTACAAATGAAATATTAAATTTTACTTCTGTAGATGAGGAGACCCAAGTTCAATTATCTAACGTAACAATAGAAACAGCAACTAATATATATACAAGCGATAGAAGTCAACTAATTTTAAATTATTCAAATCTTTCTAATACAAATCCAACTAGGGTATGTTTAAATATAAATCTAACAGCAGTTTCTAATTATTCCCTGGATGTAATAGTTAGATATGAAAATCCAATAAGTGCAAATGAATATTATAACATAGTCAATTTAGAATTAACAGAAGATACAGGAAGACAGGACATTATTCTTTATGATTTAAATATATCAGACTCTACAGAATTTCAGTTAACTTTTATAGGATCAGACTTCTTACCTGTAGAAAATGCCCTTGTATATGTAGATAGACAATATATTAGTGAGAATACTTTTAAAACGGTAGAGTTACCTAAAACAGATTATAACGGACAAAGCGTATTACATCTGGTTAGAAATGATGTAATTTATAATATAAGAATAATAAAGGACGGAGTAGTATTAGGAAGTTTTGAGAACTTAGTAGCTTTCTGTGATGACTTCACAATAGGAGACTGTAATATAGAACTTAATGCTTTTGATTCTGTGCAGAATATCTTTAACCAAGATACCAATTTAGGAATTATATTCACCTCTCCAACTTATAATGAAACTTCTAACATAATTTCTTTTAATTTTTTAACAGATGACGGAACAGCTAAAACAGTTACAATGAATGTAACAAGAAATGATATTTTCGGAAATAGAAGTATATGTGAAACCTCTCTAACTTCTTCTGGGGGAACTTTAACTTGTGCTATAAATCCAGATCTAGACGAAACAATTTTAATAACTTCTATATATGTAGAAGGGGAACAAGTAGCGCTAGACCAGGTTAAACTAGATTCAAGTAATTATGGCGTAGCAGGATATTTAATATTATTTGTATTTGCTTTAAGTTTAATATTTATGTTTGCACCAACAGGAAAGACAGGAGTTTTAATCTCTATGGTGCTTTCAATAATAGGCGCAACAGGATTAGGATTAGTAAGTGGAGAATTAATAGGCGTCGGTGCAAGTGGAATCTGGCTTTTAGTAATTGTTATAGTTGGAATCTACAAATTAAATAAGGAGAAACAACAATAAAATGGCGAAATTTTATGAGTTATTTATGAACTTCATGCTAATTGGATTAGTTGTGCTTTCGATATTCTCTTTTAGTGTATTTTTTCAGGAAGAAAATAGCGTAGAAGACCAGTTTATAGATAATTCTTTAATGAATGATACATACTATACTCTAAGAGAAGATCTAAGCGGTCTAAGGGACGAAAGCCAGGCACAAAAAACATTATTTGAAAGTGAGAATCCAACGGGTGGATTCGGAACGATTTTACTTTTTTCTATTGTATCATCTGGAAAAGTCTTTAATGGAATGGTTATAGGTGTCTTTAATTCAATAATTAAATTGCCAGTCGTATTTTTAGGTTTAGATCCTGCGATAATATCTGTGATAAGCACAATGTTAATCGTAACCATAATTATAGGACTATGGATAATCTTTAAACTAGGTGGATAAAATGACCTGCGCAGGAATAGAAACTTTAATAGATAACTCAATAACAGGAATATTAGCTTACCCTACTAGCTGTGATTATTATTTTTATGCAAAGATTATGGCAGCAATTTTTATTATCTTAGCAATAATCTTATACAGAATAGACGAAGATAAATTCATTAAATCAGATATGATAAGTGCCTTAGGAGTAAGCGCAATAGCAACAATATTTTTAAGTCTTCTAGGAACTTTGATAAAAATAATCCAACCAGATATATTTATACTTATTTTCGTAATAGGAATGATATTCGTAGTAATTTGGTTTCTGAAACGGTAACTATTAGTAACTATTAGTAACTATTAGTAACTATTATTTTGTTAACATACCTTTAAATAAATGTTAACATTCTTTCAATTATGTTAATTACATCTTTAAGAGAGCTGAAAGGGGGTGGTGAAAATGGGATCAGTCGCTAAAAGAGTTCAAGAAGCAGGTCTTATTCTTGGTGGATTAGGAGTAATAGGTTTCATTGGTATAGTCTGGTTAATGATTTACGGTAATCTAAGTGGAAACTTAGGTTTCGCAAGTGGAACAACAGGTTTTAACAATACTGAAAATGTTATAAGTAATCTTACACAGGGATTCGGAACTTTCTTCGGTTTCTCTAACACGTTCTTTACTATTGCAGCAATCGTTCTTTTAATCTTCATGTTGGTAGGATTATTGGCTATTGTTATGATGATAGCACAAGGACAGAAGAAGAAATCTGGTTATTCTGGATACTAAAAGGTTAGTTTATTAATCTAAATTAGCCTTTCCATTTTTTTTAAAAATGAAAGTATCAAAAAGAGTAATAGAAGCAGGTCTTATTCTTAGTGGATTAGCTGTTATAGGCTTTATTGGTATAGTATGGCTTATGATCTACGGTAATCTAAGTGGAAACTTAGGTTTTACCCAAGATTCAGCAACTACATCTTTACAAGAATTAACCCTTGCAAATAATTCTATAGTAACACTTACAGGAACAGTAGGAAAAGTAAACCCTACGGTAAGTTCTGTTGTTGTTATAAACGCAACAGGTGGAGAAACGATAACCTCTGGAAATTACACCTTAACGGCAACGACTATTACAGGGACAGCAGGAATAACTACTGCCTATAATGGGACTGCCGTAAATGTAAGTTACATAACTACTTATGATTCTCCAGGACAAGTTAATACTGAAAATGTTATAAGTAATGTTACTGGTGGATTCGGAACTTTCTTCGGTTTCTCTAACACGTTCTTTACTATTGCAGCAATCGTTTTATTAATCTTCATGTTAGTAGGATTATTGGCTATTGTTATGCTAATAGCAAAAGGACAGAAGAAGAAATCTGGTTATTCTGGATACTAAGAATTTAACTTCTTACATATTTTTTTTATTATTTTTCTTACTTTTTGTTAACAAAAAGTAAATATTTATAAAGGTTAGGGACTATTTCTTTACATGGTTTTGGGGATACCTGGGACAGAAAATATAAAGGGGTTAGGCGACTTCAATATATCAAGTCTTATAAGTGGTGCAGGAAAGGTTATATTACTTATAGGAATGTTTCTTATAGTTGGTGGAATCTTATACACATTATATTATTTAAAGAAAAGGAAGAAAAGTTATAATAAAAAGATATTCTGGTTTGAAGAAGTCCACGGACAGATAATACCAGTAGGAGAGGATAAAGCCTGTGAGTTAATAATTCCAGGAACTAATATTAATGTATTCTATATTAAAGAAAAAGAAATGTATTTACCTAGGCCTACGATAAGGATGGGTAAAGATGCTTATTGGTATGTAATAAAAAATAATAGAGAGATCGTTAATTTCAAATTAAAGAATATTAACAAAGAAATGAAGGAAGCTAACTTAGACTACGACCATACAGATATGCGTTATGCTTTAACAAATCTTAAAGAATTAATTAAAAGAAATTATAAAGATAAAGCAACTAAATGGTGGCAGGAATATAAAGAGGTGATAAGTTTAGTAGTTCTTGTATTTGTTATGACTCTTTCCTTTATATTTATTATTTCTAAAGTAGGATCATTAATAGATAAAGCAGGGGCATTAATAAATCATGCAGACAAGTTAATACAAGTAGCAGAATTAACTAAAACAAGTGGAGTAATACCACAATGATAGGAGAAATAGTTTTTTCAGCAATAGCTTTCTTAATAATTTGGTTTATAATTTTTAGAGTAATAATAATTTATGAAAGAAAGAAGATGTTAAAAGATATTGTTAAAAAAATGGAAGCACAATTAAAAAGAGATCTAACTAAACAATTTGATTTAACTCCTTTAGAAGATTCTAGTAGTCCTTTAGAACAGGACAAAAAAGAAACTTTTGTCTCCCTAGAACAGGACAAAAACATAGATGCTAAAAAGGAAATGAAAAAGAAATTAAATAAGAAGTTAAAAGAGAAATTGAAAAAATGAAAGGAGTCTTTTTATTTATTCTAGGCGCTTTTACAGGTATGATTATAATGTTCTTTCTTATAATATTCACAGCTAAACTTATGGATAAAAAAGATAAGGAAAAAGCTATAGAGAAGGGGAGACATGGCAAAGAAAAGAAAAGCTAAAGAAGAAGTGAAGATTATTAAAAGACCAAAATCAAACCCAAAGATAGAGGAGATTATAAGCAATTATCCAGAGAAATTAACAGCATATCCCCGTGGGGCTTTCGAAGAACAATTAAGAAACCATTTATTAAAACATAAAATAAAATGAAAACACATAAAGAATTAATGGAAGATTTAGCAGATTTAGAACATGAACAATGGATGTCTTGGAGTAAATATGTTGCTAAAAATAATAAAATTCCAAAAGAACTTTTAGAGAAATGGAAAAAGAATTGGAAACCTTATTCCAAACTTGATGAAAAAACTAAAGATTCAGATAGGGAATGGGCTAAAAAAGTTATAAATATAATAGATAAATATTTGAGTGGAAAATGATTAAAGAATTTTGTCCGAGATGTGGAAAAAAAGAATTTGAATATTTGGGGTCTTGTGAAACAAAATGGAGATGTAACTCTTGTAGATATTTTCTAATGGATGAGGATTTTAAGAAATTAAAAATAGAAAGAGGAGTAGCATTTAAGATATTCAATGATATAGAAAAAGCAATAGAAAAAACTAAATCAGAAACCCCAGTAAAGATAGAAGATAGTCAATTCCTTAAAGAATTAAAAAAGATTAAAAAGAAATATTTAAAATGAGTCCAAGATTTATAACATGGGCAATAGTTATAATAGTTGTAATTATCTTTGTCGTAAAATTTATCATGGACAGTAAAAAAAAATGAACAAACGAACTAAAATAATAATAGCGCTTGTATTTGTAGCAATTTGTTTCTTAGGTTTTATATTTGTAATAACAAAAATGATAGATAAAAATAGTGAATGTATAGGAAATCCATTCGTATATAGTGCTAAGGCGCTTAAAAAAGCAGGGGGCGATTTCTCATGTTCTTGCGACTCTATGGATATAGATTATATCAATTTCTATTTTAATGAAACAGGAGTCTATCCAGGAAATAGAATAAGTATAGAATTAAAGGGGGGTAATTAAAATGGAACTTAAAAAATCAGTAGAACTTTTGGAAGAAAAAGTAAAAGTTTTAATTGAAAAAGTAAATGAATTAGTAGCTTGTTTAGAAGACAATAATCTTCACCGTAAAACTGCTATAGATTATATCTATCCAGAAAAAGAAGAAGCAGAAGAAGAAGAAGAAGAAGCAGAAGAAGAAGAAGAAGAAGAAGAAGAAGAAGAAGACGAAGACGAAGAAGAAGAAAAAGCGGAAAAGAAAAAAAAGAAGTCAAAGAAGAAATAAAGTCAATCTAGCAGGTTAGTCTAATGGTAGGACGCAAGGGTCATATCCTCGTAATGGCAGTTCGATTCTGTCACCTGCTATTTTTTTAATTTTAAAATCAAACCAACAATTTTACCCTCTTGAAATCTTCCTATTGTTTCATATCCAATATATTTACATTGACAAATTAAACACCAACCTTTTTCTACTTTGTTATTACAATCTTTCCCTTTACATCTCATCCTCAATTAATCTTAATGCGTCTTCTTTTAATTCTTTCATGTTAGGATTTGAATGTTTCTCGCAAAATGAGAAGTCAATCCCTTTAACTGTTACTTCCTTTTTAACACACCTAAAACAAACAGGATTTCCACAAGTCCAACATTCATCAAGGTATCCTTCTTTAAGTGTTCCAACTTTCGCACAGTTAGGATTTAAACAAACAAACACACGATTTAGAATAACACAGTTTGGGCATATTGACTTTGGTTTTAATTTGAATCCCTTCTGTGCTTTAACTAATTTCTTACATTCTGAACAATTTATTACTACCATTTTTTAATCCTTTTGCGACTTCTTTTTAAAATACCTTAATTCATAACACCTTTTTTTAATCTTTTCTTTATCCCACTCTCCAAAATCTTTAAGTATATTTTGATATACCCAAAACAATTCCTTCCTTAATTTTCTTTCTTCTTTGTTCATTTTTTTAACTTCTCATACTTCTTATAGCAAGGATAATGAAAGTTATAAAAGAAATTCCAAATAAAAGCCAAAGGAATAATAAAATTAATGTCATTTTTCTAACTTCTCTTTCAGATGTTCTTTACTAATATGAGTATAAATCTGTGTGCTTTGTATTGAAGAATGTCTTAATAATTCCTGGACTTCTCTTAAATTAAGTCCTTTTTCATTAAGCAAATAAGCAGCGTAAGAATGTCTTAATCTATGAGGATGGATAACAGTATCTTTAATTGTTTTATTTTCTTTATCTAATTTTGTTATTCCTGCTCTAATTCCTGCATCTCTTAACTTCTGTTGCCATGTTCTAGATCTATTCTTTATGTTTATTTCTCCTGTGGCCTTAATAAATAGCCTAGAATCTAGGGAATCGAAACTTTTACTCTTAATAAAAATAGCTATTCTTTTCATAAGCACAGAAGGAACTAAGGCTATTCCTTCTCTATCTCCTTTACCATAAACCCTACATTCTCCCATCCTGGAAGGGTCTTTTTTCCATTCTTCCCAATTAAATGATAAAATAGTGATTTTTAGGAGTTCTCCTAGCCTTAAACCACAATAATAACTTAAAAGAAGTTGTAATTTAAGCTGTTCTGTATCTAAATTATTCTCTAATATACTAATATGCTCATGTGGAATAGGTTTTATGATTCTTTGCTTAGTTCTACCAGTTAATTTAGGTAATTCTACTTCTGTTATTTTTATCCTGGATTCCTGGGAGATTCCTAGTTCTTTATGGTTAATTTTTAAGAATCTTTGAAGATTAACTAAAAAACTCCTTCCTATACTATTTCTATTCGATTTTTCAGATAAAAACTTACTTATTGTTTCTTGATTAAAAGAATCAAAGGTAAATTTATTAAAATAATATAAATAATTTTGTATAGTTCTCTCTTTAAGATTCTTGCTTTCTAGCCATTCTTCGAATTTATCTATTGGAACTATCATTTTATTCTAAAGTTGTTTGTCCTTTAATTCTAATATCTCTACCACAAAAAACGCACCTAAACCTATTATATAAAAGCCTAATTACATTTACATTAGTCTTGCATCTCGGACAACTAGGACGCCAGTATCTATTATATGTGTCTGTCATTTTCTTTCTCTATAAATTTAATTATTTCTAGACAAAGTTTTTCTGGAATAATAGCCCTTAAAACTTTACCTTTACTTCCTAAATCTGAAAAACTATTATTTATCCCCTGGATTCCTGCTCTTGCACCCCTAGAAGCCTTTTCATGGCAACTTGCCCCGGGCTTACACATTGGTTTAAAATTATGATTAAGATTATTCCATAAATCTGTAGGTTTTTGAGTTTTAAATCCATATTGACAGTAAGTTACTGTGTCTCTTTTTAATTCGATCATGAAATCTTGTTTTCTTAACATACCTCTTGGATTTTCAATAATCCAAAATTTAGGGTTTAATTCTTTAATTATAGAGATAGTTTTTTTTATAATATTTATTGCATTAATTGTTTTTTCATTTTTTGGTTTTCCATCTACCCAATAATGCCTTATAGAAGCAACACTAAAACAAGTGCATGGTGGAGAAGCCCATATAACATCTGGTTTAAATGGAATATCTTTTAATTTCAAATCAATTATATCTATACATAAATCTGGATTAAACCTAGAATCATTATCTATTGTAAATACTTTATGTCCTCTTGCTCTTGCTATATTTGAAAAACTTTCTGTTCCAGAGAATAATTCTAATATGTTCATTTTTCTTTTTTTCTCCTTCTCCTTTTTCTAACTAAAAATATGATTATTAATAATAAAAGAATACCAAGATACCAATATTTAGCAAAGAATTTAAATAAGGTAGTAACAATAAGAACAATCACCTTACCTATAATTCTTATAAAGAAAGAGCATATAATAGCCCCTAAGATGGCGTAAAGGATGTATATGGAGTAACCCTTTCCCTTCTCATTCTCCTTAGTTAAGCTATTAAATCTCATTATTCCTTAACAGTTCTCTTTTTTATTTCTTTTGTAAGTTCTTTAATTCTTTTTTCATGAAATTCTATATCTGCTTCACAATCAGCAATTTTATATTCATGATACTTAATTTTCTTAATTGTTATTTTATTCATTTTTAATTACCCCCCTTTAATTCTATAATATATACACACCCATAGAGAGTTGGAAAAAAATAAATTAACTTCGTCTTGACAATCAAAGTTTCTTTAAATTTTGCTCTATGGGTGATTATCATTTTATTTTTTTCCTTTCATTAATTGTCTTTAAATCTCTCTCAAATAATTTAACTATAATTAATACAATAAGGACTATCCCAAATGTAATTAATCCCATTAAAGCTGCATCATTCATTTTCTTTTTCTCCTACCTCTTTTATACTCTTGGAGAGTGAAACCAATTCCAATTAAACACATTAAAACTGCAAAAAAACCTATAACAACACTTAGATTAATCAATATTTCATTCATTTTTTTTACCTTTTAATTTATTAGCTATGAATATCATAAACTTATAGACTATGAAGACATATATTGGAATAATTACTAATGCTAATACAAATCTCCACCAATCATTTTCCCATGTCATTTTCTTCTCCTTTTTTTAGTTCTTCTAAAGTTCTCCCTAATTGTTGTTTATGTTCAAAACAAGTAAAAACACAATCACAATCCTTTCTCTTATGTTTTCTTAACTCATTCCTAATAAATCTTTGTTTT
>SDBT01004894.1_pt1 | contig 22636 bp, 16 predicted proteins | sample 2277101 | NCBI WGS metagenome assembly SDBT01 (sample SAMN10404973, study PRJNA504765) | marine sediment metagenome | isolation source: marine sediment core GS10_PC15, 103 cmbsf | place: Arctic Ocean: Southern Knipovich Ridge | collected 2010 | reverse complement strand
TGCTGCTGCTGCTGCTGCTGCTGCTGCTGCTGCTGAATCTTACCTACTGGAATGATTACATTTTCGATATCTATTTTTTCAGCAGTTTGATTGGAACGCGATATAAGCTGAAATACACAAGCTTTTACAAGCCTTGGTGTTAGATTCAATGGTATTACCAATCCAGGACTATTATAAAATTTTATGATTGGTGCTTTTCTATCGATCATTTCGAAGCAAATTTCACTCATCCAAATCTCTTTAAAAAACATGTCAGTAGTTATCGTTGGCATCCAAGCCGTTACTATTTCCTCTAGTACTTTTTCTTGTTCAAATAAAGAGTATATCAATAGGCGTAGCAATAGTTTGTTTGAAAAATCTTTTATTTTTTCAATTAATATCTCTGGTTTACATTTTTGTAGATCTTCTATCATTTTTATGTCTACTTTTTGATAACCATTCATGCTTCTCTCTCTTTCTTTCTCTCTCTCTCTCCGTCTGTCTTGTGTGTGTTGAAGTACAATATTTTTTTTTTCTTAGTTGGAAAGAAAAAGGGGAAAAGATCTCGGAGGGGGGTGGTAGTGGTGGTGATTTTTTTTTTATATTATTATTTCTATATTTAGTATTGTTTTGCGCAAAAAAAAAATATTTCTCCTCACCGCCCCCGCCCCGCCGCCCATCTCTAAAAGAAATTTGTTCTCGAGTAATTGTATTTTATTTTTTTTAAACAAAAAAAAACAAATAAACTTTTTTTTTATTCATTTTTGTTTCTCTCGTTATTCATGCTCATGCTGCTACTATTATTCTCAATATATTTAATTGAATATGTTGAAGCTATGGTTCTATTACAATATGCGATAAACAACACGAAACTAATAACTATTGCGATTATCCAATAACAACTGGTCATCATAAATGTATCTATTAATTGTTGCCCTTCGTTGTTTGTTATTGATGCTGATTCACTATCTATTATTTCACTAAATTTTGGCATATTTTTTTTTTGTTTACACCACCATCACTACCACCGTAAAATACTAAGAAGAGGAATTTCGTTTTTTATAGCTAGAGTGTTTTTGTTGAAATATTTCTTTCTCATAATTTATGTACGATGTTTGATAACGACGGATACGATTGTTGTAGAGGATAAAAGCGACAAATAGAATCATCATGAATACTAATATAATAACAACAATCTCCTGAACGTTTAAATTCTGTTCAATAAATTCTTGTTGTAATAGAAACACAGTGAAATAGAATAGTGTAAAAAACAAAGTATATGTTATGAAATTGACAAGTTTTTTTATAGCTAATCCCCAATACTTCTCCCAAACTGGTTGTTTCTTCTCGACATAGAATAGTATGTAGCGCTTCACTAGGATCCATAACATAAAAACCAAAGTGATAGAAGCAAGTGTTTGGAATCGAAACGGTGTTCTTTGTATAAGTGCTAACAAAAACCCAGCAATAAATCCAATCGATTTCTCGATCCAACCACTTAAATATCCACCGGGTGGATGTAATGGAAACATCAATTTTTTTTTTGGTTAAAAGAAAGGGGGGGGGTGGTGGAATTTTTATTATTATTATTAACAAAAAAAAAATTTTTTTTTTGTCTTTACAAAAATTATGTATTCTATTTTTTCTTTTTTTTAAATGGTGACTGTTTATTTTTGTTGTTGATGTTGTCGTCGTCTTCTTTTACCCGATTGTACAGTATGTTGGTATCTAGAATTTGAGCAGTGACTGTATCTCTTACTCGATCGATTGTGTTACTTAGTCTTAATATTTCTTGTGTATTTATTTTTATTTGATTCTCAAGTGTTGATGTCGACGACGACGACGACGACGACGACGACGACGACAATTTTCTCTTCTTCTTCTTCTTCTTCTTCTCCTCGTCTTTATTCCCATAACACTCATCCTCATTGCGTAAGAGTGTAATTATTGATTTTTGTAGATTTATAAAAACGGTACTTTTATAGTGAATTGTAGTTTCCAAGATTGTAAGTAATGTTTCCATATTTGTTTTTGTAAATTTAAGTGTACGCAATAGATTAGGAACAGCGTTAATTGGAATACTGTTCGATTTAAAATTATCTCTTAGAAATGTTACTAACGTTATTCTATCATTTTTATCTAATGTTGCTTGAGATGCATTGATCAGTTGATCCTTACTCAGCGTAAATCGATGATTATCTAGTTCGAACGTAAGTGTTATTTCATGATCAGAAAAAGAAATCGAAAAACTATCATCGTCATCTTCGCCGCCGCCGCCGCCGCCGCTGTAGTGTTCTCCAATCCACTTTTTATGAAACGAATTCATTTGTTGTTTTGAAAGAAAAAAAAATTTTTTTATTTAAAGTGTAAATTTATCAAGTGAATTGGAAGAGGTATGTTTTTTTTTATATTTCTTTGGATTAAATTTTCTTTTTTTAGTATTAGTTGTAGTTCTTCTTCTTCTTCTGCTACTGCTGCTGCTGCTGCTAATAGTGCTGGTTACAATAGTACTCGGTGATGGTGGTAAATACAATTTATCGATATCCGGATATATTGTTGCCATATAAGTTTTCAAGCAGTAATAATCATGTCTAAATTCTAAAAAATCATTTTCCAATTTTCCATAATCAGATTGTAGTTTGACACAGGAAGAGCAGCAGGATGGAGGAGAAGAAGAAGAAGAAGTGGAAGTAGTTGAGGAATAGTTTTTGGATGGTAATGGTGGTTGTAGTGATGGAGAAGGAGGAGGAGGAGGAGGAAGAGGAGAAGGAGGAGAAAAAGGAGAAGAAGGAGAAAAAGAAGTGTATGAGAAATTATCATCAAGGTTTTTTCTTAGTTGTTCTTTGAGCCAAACTTTTGTTTCTTGTTTAGCGTTGTTTGCATCATCGTAGGATAAATTTCGTAGGAGACTTAGAACCTGACGAAAGATTGTTTCCGGTTCTGTAATGACGCGAATGACCGGTTTAAATTTATCAAGAATATCAAGAAACTCTTTCCAAATAACAACGTATTCAAAATGATGATGTCCTGCGCTATCCCAACGATTTTTATGTCTTTTGGTTTTGTCTTTCTCTAGTTCCGTTTTAAGTTTAGTTATTTTTTTTTCCAATCTCTTTATTTCCCAGTTGTTTCTGTTCTGTATATTATTTCCATCTTCATTGTTGATGCTCCTTCTTATCTTTTTGATTTTAGCACGTTTCTCTTCATCTTTTTGTCTTCTTTCAACCACAATCTCTTGAACCTCTGGATCGTAGACTTGACACTTTAGAAGATCTCGGAGTTCAACTCCACCTTTCTTTTTTAAAGAAGTTTTTATCTGCTCAACTGATAATGAGGTCAATCGATTTTTGGTACCACCACCGGTATTGTTGTTGTTGTTGTTGTCAACTTTAAATGCTTCCAACATATATTTGAGTAGAACACCACATTGCCAACTTGCTATCATGTTTCGTCTCATTTTATTAGTAATCCAGAAAAAACCGATCGGAATTTCAACGGTCCGAAGACTACGTATACCATCTTTCACGTTATAGACTTGTAACTTAATAGCATCACCAGTTAAAATAATATTGTTTCTAGGTTGCGTTGTATTAATAGAAAATTTCTTTTTCCGTTTTTTTTGTTTCGTCATTGTCTCGATGGTACTAGTAGTAGTGAAAGATTCCAATATTTCCGCTGCATTATCTTCTTCTTTTTTTTCTAACCATTTCTTCCTATGTTCCGCTTTAATTTCTTGTACAGATTTTTTCCCTATTCTTTTTCTTTTTGTCCTTTCCATTTTTTTTCTTTTTTTTTCCTTAACATAAAAAATTTTTTTTATAGCGACGGAAATTTTCCGCGTTATATTTATAATATTTTCTAAATTCGGAAAAAAAGGGGTATTACTAATTTAAGTAATACATTTTTTTTTCGTCGTCGTCGCGTTGAAGAGAGAGAAAAAACCAATCTATATTTTTTTTTACCTCCACCTACGACACACACACACACACACACACACACACACACACACACACACACAAGAAAAAAAATATGGAACAGAAAATCGAAAAAGAAGAAGAGGTGAAGGAAAAAGAAACCCACTTAGATAATAAAAAACAAATAAACCCAGAACTCAAGAAAGAGCTAATTGAACGAAATGTTAAACTATTAATTATCATTGTAGATAAAAATCTTAATGACGACGAATATGTTAAGAAAATTTCAAAAAAAATTAATACCCGTACACTTTCCTGGTCAGTAATGTTTTGTGAAAGTCATTATCCTACATGTGAACTTTGTGGTGCTCAATGGAGTGAAAATCAGCAGCATCAGCAGAAAGAAACCCTAACATTATTAAAGTGTTCTGGATGTCGTGTGGTTAGTTACTGCAGTAAAGATCATCAAAAAAGAGATTGGATATCAATAACAAAGTTTCGATGCGAATTATGCGGAACAGAATACCCAAAAATTCTTCCATTTTGCCTATCTTGTTACGAAATCAGTGGTAAAAAAATCTCAGTTAAAGAATACAAAAACCCTCACCCACACAAATTATTTTGTGCTTATTACAAGGAATTAAATGATGATAAAACTAGTTTTTTAAAAAAACAAACCGGTATAATATTAAAATCTTTAAATGATTTTACAGTGACTGGAGTTCCAGTTCGATTTCCAAGAAGATTTATAGTTTTCACGTCTATAGATGTTATAAATGATCATGAACTTCTCGAAATATTAGACACCGGATGTTGTGGTGGTGATAAAAGGGAGAAGAAAAAGAAGACACCTGATGATAATGAAAGAACTCGACTAGTTAATGAACTTTATGAAATAGCTAGAATTATGTGTGGAATTCCAACCATAGTAGTACTACATTCTTGTAAAACAAACCATACTGTATACTTTGTTCCACAAATTCCTCTTCTAGATTGTGAACATAATCTACGCAAATTTTCACCGTTCGGTCAAATGAGTGAATTGGAGAAACTAAATGTGAGATTACATCAGTTAGAACTTCTACAAAAAGAGATTGAAGAAGAGAAAAAAGAAGTAAAACGACAGTTTAATCGTCTAGTAGTTGTTGAAGGGAAAAAGGAATAATAAAAACGGGTAATAAACATGTTTTTTTTTATTCTTACACAATATTTAGATTTTTTTTTTGGTATCGATTTTTTTCTTCTTCTTTCTTTTGTAATTTAAAAAAAAAAGAGGGAGGTGAGAAAAAATGAGTAGTAGTAGTAGTAGTAGTAGTAGAGGCATTGGTAGTCGTCGTAAAAAGGTGTCGTCGTCGTCGTCATCGTCGAATAACAGGAATAAGAAGACATATGAAAATATACCACCACCATCAACTAGCACTTCCTTTACTACTAGTACAACAAATAATAATCCGGATTGGTTTAAAACGGCATATCAACAAAATCATAATCAACACATAAATGAATTTTTCTCAGATATGGAACCTATAGATGATCATGTATCATCAGAAGAATCTAAAGTAGTAGTGGTGCATAACGAAATAAACTACAATGAACTTGCGTTTGAATTCGCCATTACCACAAACAATGAAACGATCGGAGAACGAATTGCGGAAGTACCGACGGCGGTATCAGGAAATTTCTTTATACAATTTTCTAGTAAACTTCCTAAACGAAAAATAGAAATATCAAAATTTATAAAAAGGTGTGTATTAGAGTCACAAAGGAATAGATCAATAGAACAGTTACGCTTATTCTCTGCTGGACTTAATGAGTTACTCAATACACCAAGACCAATAAGTAAAAATATACACAATTTCGATGAATATATGGAACAAATAGAATTGGATTCTACGTCGTCGTCGTCGTCGTTTGAACACAACAGCGTTTTTCTAAAAGGAGTAGAAAAACATTTATTAAAAGGTGTTGGTGGTAAAAGGAATTATATTGTATTACTACCACCGTCCCAGGCAATAGAAGAAAACAACAATTCGATAGTAGATATAAAAGAATATTTAGTACCGAAAAGTGGTTACAATTCTAAAGATAGAACAATGACAACTATGTCTAATAAAATATATCAATTTGACCAAGATGGGATGTTTTTAAGAGCATTAGAAGACGATAGGATGATAGCATTCGACGGTTTTAATCCCAAAAAAATCGAATTTCCTTCTTCTTCGCTGAAAATAATGACTTTTGAAATTGGAGAACGACTATAAAAAAAAATTGTAAAAAAAAAATAATTTCCCCTCCTCCTCACTAATGTAATAATAAACAATATCTCTTTTTTTTTAAAAAAAACCCCCCCTCCTCATCCTCCTCCTCCCCCCATAACACCAAAAAAAAAATGATGAATAAAACATCGTATTCTAATCGTTTGGAAGATGCGATTGCAAACTATCATAAAAACGAAAAATCTTTACATAAATCACTAAAAAAAAATAAACATAAGATAAACAACAACGCCACAACAGATCTAGATAGGTTCAAATATAAACCAAAACATCGTAGTTCACCTTATTTACCCCATCAGCGGCGGCGGCAGCAGCAGCATCAGAAAAAGGTTATAACAGTTATAGACGATGAAGGTGAACGGAACATGATTGGACTGAAACCTGGGCAATATCAAGTGGATATTCCAGAACTCAATCGTAAAGAACCAACACCAGTACAACAACCAGATGGTAGAAGATATCGAGGTGATAAAGAACAATATAGTGAGGAATGGTTTGAAAATGAAGCTCGTAGACGAGATCTCTTAATAAAAAATAAAGACTATAATTTTATGAGACTTGTTTCCGGATTCATTGGTGATACCACGGTGGAAGAGCTATACGTGTATCGTGACACAGAAGTTGCGGAAACTCTACGGATTGAACGAATCCGTAGACGAGATATTAGAGATAGAGCACGACTTGTGGAACTGGAAAAAATACTAAGGGAGTTACAACCAACGACAAAAATCCAACAATCATTAGACGATACTGCAATCAGGATTGCATTTCTAACAAAACAATCTACACAACTATTCAAAAACGAAGATCTTGCTCGACTTCCAAAAATAGTAGACCAGATAGAAGCAATAAATCGCTTTTTTAAATTTATAGTTTCAGATTCAGAATACATAGTAGCATTAGACAGTTTAAAAAATAATAATAATAAAGCGTATGATGTCAACAGGCTCGTGGAGGCACGACGTAAAGCAGGACTTACGTTGCACAAAAATTATCCACAAACGCAAGAATTTTTAGAACAAATACATACAATAGATCTATTTGATGCACTGAACGAACCTTTAATAGCGGATATTGTCAGTCCGATATTTTTTGAATCTCCGGGAGCTGGATATAGAAATACAGAGATTAAAAAAGCGGGAATTGAACAGTTCGGTAAAGCTTTTAGCTTTGGAGTGAGTGCAGTACCCCGAGCAAAATTACTAGCAAAACTTGACAAACTTAAGAAGGATGAAGTAAATCTAAAGCGTTTGGATAGAGAACGTAAACGAATTCAAAATGAGCTCGCATGGACAATTGATCATGAACATATGTTAGGTGAACAATTGAAGCTCGCGTTTAAAAGACAACAACAACTACAAGAAGAAATCACTAGAATACTGAACCGATCAGCTGAATTCTCAGAGGATCCATCGATCGAGTGGCTTGATCGACCTGAGAACTCTGGAAAATTTGAATTAAATGATAAAGTTGCAGCTGCACTAAACCTGGCATACACCACAGTGAAATCTATATTCAATTTAAAAGGTTCTGATCCATCGATGAATAAATTTATGAATTCGGAACTAGTCAGAGTTCAATTTGCTAATTTAGTTTATTTATATTATTATCTTAACGGGATACCAAGACGCTATCTACCGGCTTTTGAAAGGCCTTCAAAAGAAGCGGGTGTAAAACACATTTTAGAATTCTTTCGTGTTTACATAGATTTTTCTGGTTATAAATTTTATCGTATTCAACCAGACTACACAAGAATTCATCCTCATACTACTGTCATTCATAAAACGAAATACGATAGTCCTTTATGGTGAAAAAAAAAACTAGTTCTTTGTAACGATGTAAATTTTAACAATGTAATCCCATAAAATTGAAACTCTCACACCTATCTTTTTTTTATCACCAAAAAAAAACTCATTCGGAAAAAAAAAATGAGTCAATATCAACAACAACCACCTCAGTGGGCACCTCAACAACAACAACAACAACAACAACAACAACAACAACAACAACAACAACAATATTATCAACAACAACAACAACCACAACAACCACAACAACAACAACAACCACAACAACAGTGGACACAACCTCAACAACATGTTGAATATCACCAACACCAACAACACCAACAACAACAACAACAACAACAACAACAACAACAACAACAACAACAACAACAACAGGAATTAGCTTATCAACAGCATCAGGAGCAACAGGAATTAGATTATCAAGGACCAGATGGTTCGGAACAACAACAGCAATATGGACAATACAACCAAGTTCCATATGCAAATCTTGTTGCTGAAGGTGCCACACCGGAGAATAATCGTTTTGAAGAATCTATCATTAAAAGACAGATCGTTGTTGAGATTAGCGGTTCAATGGCCGATTTCATAAGAAACGATCAAAACTCATCCTGGAAAGCAAGAAAACATTCATGCTGGCAAACAAAAGAACATTGGTCACCAACCTCAGTTGGTATATCTTCTGATGAACGTGGTAATCCAAAACAAGTAATTTTACATAATGTAACATTGCTTGAATCACAAAATTCATTCCCAGTAGCAATAGGCATCACTTTTCCTGGGCAAAGAACTCTTCCTGGAACAATTAGAAATGGTGCAAACAAATCTTTTTGTGTTCATTTAATGCCAGACTCCTACAATCCAAACTCACGCGTCATTAGTAATTCACCTTATGCTAGATCTGATTATTTGGAAGTTTTCCCTGAGTTTACACCGGATAACGTTGTAAGAAAAGGAGTTCTTGCAATGGAAGATAGTGATCAACATCTTGTAAAACATGATCATCCAGTATTTAGAATTCTTAGAGACGATGAGGAGTTCTGTAAATCTCTTAGTACAACACCAGCTTACGAAATTTCGGACACATATTATATTCCTATTGATAATTCAATCTTTAATACAGCCATTAAAAAACTTCAAACTCAACTTCGTACACATCTTCCAATAGCTGATCTTACAAGATTAGAGGTCAAAGCTCAACGTCCTGGTGAGGATTGGGATTGTAAAGTTCGTGGATATGAAGGCGATAACACTGTTCATAAAACCGTCTTCAGTATTCATATGCGTTTTGAATTCCAATATAGATTTATGGCTTAAAGTACATAGAGGAAAGAGATAGAAACTCCCAAACCAAACCAAAAAAAAAAAATCTATACCATCATTATTACTACTACTACTACTACCACCATTATTTTTTTGTGGTGGGGGGAAGATTTTTTTTTTTCAAAAAAAAACAACCCAACCAACCATCAATCCATTGGACAAAAAAAAAATGGAGAAGCAAGAAGAGAAGATATATCTCTCCCCTGAACGAAAAAAAATAGAATTTGAGAAGTTCATACTACCTCCCCCTGATCGATTTCCTAAAAACCAGTGTAATCTCAGGAAGATGACCTCTTCTTTATCTCGAGAGTGAAGGTGAAAAAAACTTTTTTTTTTCATACATCTCCTCTCTTCGTCTCCTCTAAATAAACTTGAAGAAGAAAATATAGGAAAAAAAAAAGACATAATTATATCGCCTATTTAGACAATATGAAAAAAAAAATAACTTGTTAATTTAAATAAAAAAAAAATTAATAATAATAATAATATATTATTTCTTTCTTAAGGAGTGAAGGGAGGAGGAGAGTTTTTTTCCCCTTTGTTCTGTTTCTTGTATAGGTGAATAATGGCGGTGGAACTAAAAGGAAAAGAAAAGGAAGAACTTAATAGTGATGATAATAACAACAACACATTTGAAATTGTAATAAATGGTAAATTCAGAAAAAAGTACGAAATAGAGACCATCAACAATTTGATTGAAAAGAAAATAGAGTGGCTAGATGAACCGACGATAACTAGTGTAGTAATTAACCTAGATATACCCAGTCGTTTAAACAGCGACAACGGCAAAGTACCAAACTATGAATGTTATTTTACGAATAAAGAGAAAAACTGGTACCTAGGAGAAACAAATTTTATTTGTGTATTCAAATCTTCTACTACACTAAAATGTACACTAGATGTTAACACTGATAAAATGAAAATCGAGGCGGAGTGGATTAAACTTGCAATTAAAGAAAGAAAATTATTTTTTCGAATGCAATTTATTGGTGACCATGATCAAGAAAAGCAAGAAATAAAATCAAAACTGGTAGACGTTTCTAAGATACCTAATTTTTTCCCGTCGTCGTCATCATCATCATCATCATCATCATCATCATCATCATCATCATCATCATCACCACAACCACCACAGAAACAACGTGCTGCTGATATTAATAGTTCTTCTTCTTCTTCTTCTTCTTCTTCTTCTGATAATAATTTCGGAGAATTAAATAGACAACAATTATCGAGCAAAACAATCACAGAAATATCTAGAAATGTTTCTAAACTTCTTATAAGTGAGTTTACTTCCGTAAACAATACACTTTTTGTCAGACTAGTAAAGCACATTGTTTCTGATGAAATTAGAAATAGTGGTGGTAACACAACAACAAGACACACAACCAATGGGGGAGGAGGAGGAGGAGGAGGAGGAGGAGGAGGCGGAGGAGAATTACACAATCATTATACAACACATAATCACCGTTACTACTACTCATATGGTCGAGCAGGAGCCGGAGGAGGAGGAGGAGAATTTCATCAACAACCAACTCAGAATAGTTATTATCCTAACAACAATTATTATCCTTACAATAATAATAATTATTACCCTTACAATAATAATCCTTATAATAATTTCCATGATAACAACAATTACTATTACAATCCGAACACTAGTTATTATCCTACGAATACACAAACGACAGCACCATCAACAACAAGAACGACGGCTTCTACTGCTGCTACTGCTACTACTTATCGAGTACCAAGAACATCTACAACCAACTACACAAATCGCTCTAGAACTTTATTCGTACCAAGAACAACAACAACAAAAAGAACTTTTGTTTTACCCAGAAAACAAACATCAGTATCACCACCACCAGCAGCACCATCACCACAAATTTTTACGTTAAAAACAGTACCGAAGAAAAATTCTTCGGGATCAGCAGTTCCCAGCACAAGTACTACTACCACTACTACTAGTATATTGGTTCCAGAATATCCTTCTACAAAAAGATCAGCACCTAGATATGGTTCAAATTCGTCTAGACCAACTGGATTAAGTAGACGGCAACGTAAAGCGTTAAATGCGCAATTGAAATGGAACAAAACTATTCAACAACACCACCAACTATTCCACGACAACAACGACGACGACGACGACAACAACAACAACAACAACAACCAACAAACAACCAACAAACAATCAACAACCAACAACAACAACACACCTTCAGATACAACCACCACCACGAACAAAAAATAACATTCATTGTTTTTTTTTTAGAAGAAAAAAAAAAGAAATTTCTGAATAAATTTTTTTTTATTATTTGTCTGTTTATGTTACTTTTGGTTTTCTTGTATGTCCAAGTATATTAAAAACCGGTAGGAGTTCCAAACTAGATAAATCATTATCATGTCCAAGTGAAGTTGTAGCGTTAGTAAATTCTTTCCCAAATTTTTTATAATATCCGGGAACAAGTTGCGCGTTCCAATTTTCATCACCATTACTAAATTTAAATATTTCAGTTTCACAAGCTTTAACACTTGTGTTTCTTGCTAAATAACGAATATCTTGATCACGTCCAGTGTCTACTGGATATGCATGAAACGTCTCAGAATTTGTCCATCCACCGTATTGGAAGTTAGTGATGCGATGACCCCAGTGTATAATAGGTCCAATTTTAGCACTTTGAGAAATGATTACACCAGGAATATTTGAGTTGGTGAATGTACTATTATTGTAATAAGCAACTATTTTCTTTTCTGGAAAATGAAGAACTATATGCGTCGTATTTTCTATGAATGGAATTGCGTTTTGAGGAGGAGGAGGAGGAGGGGAAGAAGAAGAAGAAGAAGAAGAAGAAGAAGAAGAAAAACTATTTTCGTCGTCGATGAATGCATCATAATCATCTCGTGATTCAATTTTAACTTTAAGTGCGTTAGCCGCCATCGCTAGTAAACGACGACGATGGCGTTTTCCAGCGTTTAAAGCGTAGTTCACGTGTTCTGATTTTAAAAATAGTTCTGCTGTGATTTGTGTTGAAAATCTACTAGTAATCGGTACTGCTGACGATGTAGTAATATAATCATCATCATCATCATCATGTTCTAGAGTGTTAGGCATTTTATTTTGAAGATCAGATAACCAGTCGCACAAATCACGAGACACTTTCTTCGCTGAACTTCTGACAATGAGGAAATACTTTTCCACACGATCGGAATTCGTTTTCTCAACACCTTTAAAAACACCAATATAAGCACCCTCTCCACCTAATGATGGTAGCCAATGTTTTTTATCACTATTTGTCTTTGGATTACGAACGTCAAGACCAAGCTGTTGCTCATTATTCCTGTTGTTTTCCTCGAGATTTCTTAACAATGTAGTTAAATTGATACTTGTTTTTTGAAGATAGGCATCATTTATTACGTCGTCGTCTTTATCAACACATCCTTTTATCTCGACGCATGTAATTCCACCAGTCATTAATTCATTTTGATTAAAAGCATCTGGAAAGAATGGTGCATTTTCTGAAAATATAACAACCGCACCGGAAGGTGGTAGATTCTGATTAGCATACGATTGATTTGGTAATGTTATCCATTTTATTAATCCGTTATTTCCATATAGTTTTGCTATTTGTTTTATGTGTTCCTCTGCTGCAGGACTAGATTTAGAAAAAATATGTTGAATTGTTACGGGCATTTTTTCTTTGTTGGGGGTTCTTGTCAAATTTTTTTTTTGAAAGATAGTAGAGTTGTATATCTCATGTGTAATAACATTTTATACATAAAACCAGAATTTAAAAAAAAAAAAGATAATTTCTATTTCTTTTTAGATTTTTTTTTTGGGGAAAAAGAGAGAGGGAGGAGAAGCTAAAAAAAAATTACCCTATAGACAGCAATTTGCAGTAGGTACTTTATTTTATGTTAGGAAACCATGATCAGGGCATGGCGGAGGGGCTAGCAGATCAGCCCATTCCATATCATACTTGAGTAAACGTGCTATACGTTTTTCTAAATCTGTAGTTGTAGTAGTAGTTGTTATCATCGTCGTTGTTGTTGTCGATTGTACGACAATTTTTTTAACTTTCTCTCTTCCTCTTGCAGTGACCGGTGGTGGTGGTGGTGGTGGTGGTGGTGGTGGTGGTGGTGGTGATGATGATGACGATGATGGTGGTGGTGGTTGCTGTAATTTTCTATTCTTCTCATCTGTCATTTTTCTCTGTTGTGGTTGAGGATGAGGAGGGGGAGGAGTAGTAGTGGTTGTGTTTCTGCTTCTATTTCTTCTACTGCTACTGTTTCTTATGCTGTTGCTGCTGCTGCTGCTTGTGGAAATAGAAGTATTTCTCTTAATTTCTTTATCTTTTTGTTCAGTTCTTCTTAACCCGGGTAATATGAATGGAATCATTTCAGGAAGTGTTGGTTCCACAATATCGTCTTCATAGGTTGACAATTTGTTTGTAAACTCTTTCGTATGTACAGCGGCGATTAAATTGTGTAGTGTTTTACATTGAACATCTTCATCAAAAATTTTCTTACACTTTTTGGTTTTTAAAAATTCAAAACGGAACAAAGGAAAAGTATGAAGTGCAATAGATGTACTATAGTCTTGATTCACTAAGAATTTATCGTCCTCAGGAACGTCGTACGATGACGACTGATGTTGTTCTGTAACATCGAGAAATCTTTTCTCTATTGGAAGTGATTTACTGTGTTCTAGTGTATGAACTAGAAGTTGAAATATGTTCATGCCTTCTTCACCTCCTATATGCATTGATTTACCTAGTGGTCGTGATTCAAGTTTACAACACGGAATACAAATCAGATCATTTGTTGTTGTTGTCGTCGTCGTCGTCGTCTTCTTCATCTTTTTCCTATCTACTGTTCTAATTGAATCTGGAAACTTGATATCAACGTCAGTGTATAAACCTTCAAATACAGCAAGTCTCAAATCTACAGGAACATCTGGATCACGACAGAACATATAGAATAGCATATGAGAGAGAAGTCTTTCATCGCTGTTGTAGATCGGTATTTCTCCTATTCGTGGTTTGAAGATTTTACATCGTGCATACGCGCCTGGATTTCCATTTTCGTCTGGTTGAACCAGTACAATTTCGAGTAACCGAATCAAATTTTGATGTACCTTTACAATAAAACTTGTTTTGTCCAACGATCGGAAATATTCTCGTAGACGATTAACGGTTGTTACATCGATCCAGTGCTGTTTTCTCATCTCAATAAACGATTTTATCGATTTAATAAGATAGGGTGGATAGTATTCGTATTCGCCGGTACTCTGGTTATAGCTTTTAACAAAATTTCGTTGCTTTACACCTATCAACTCTCCACTAACAGAGGAGTAAACGTATTGACGTGATTTATCAAGTTTCCATATTGATTCTATTGCAAATGTCATATCTTTTTCGGTATATAGTCTTGCGAGAATACTGTGTAACGAACGATAGTGTAACGCAAAACCAGGTGTTTCCGGTGGAAGCATAGCTTTAAACACATCAAAACGTTTGATATTTGTAATACGCATCAATACAGTGGCCATAGCATAGTACAATTGCCAATCATCTCCTCGAATATAGTCACACAGAACTGGAATACTATTGCTTGGAATTCTCATATTGTTCAATGTACGATCTTTATTCGTTCTGAATTCATGTGCTAGCGCAGCTTTTAGTGAGCTCGTTTTTGTTCCACGGATCAATAGATAGGTATGTGTAGCACCAGAGCAGACAGTATAATCACTACTCGAGATAGGCCTTACCGCTTCGTAATTAGAGAACCATTTGAAATATCTTTTCTTATTGAATTTTCTATCGAAATATGCTCTCTTGCGCTTCAGTGAACTATCTTCATTCTCATTAGCAGCAGGCTTATTGTACGGATCCGGAAATAGTGAATGTGATTTATAGGCTTCGTTTTGTGTTTTCATAACGAAAATCATTGTTTGACAAATATCTTCGAATGCATCTTTAAACCGAAATACGTCTATTGTTGCTGTTTTTGCTGCTGCTTCCTGCGTCGATTTGGAGTAGGAGGAGGAGGAGGATGATGATGATGATGATGATGATGTTGATTCCGTTGCTGCTAATGCTGCAGCAGTTTTATGCGTAGATGAATAACTACTACTTCTCTTTTTCCAATCACACAATATCTCACAAGTTCCGATTAAGCCATCTTCCACTAATTCTTTAAACAGTTGTTCAAAACTTATTTGAACAACATCTTTCGCTAGATAGATTCTACGACAGTATCGTAGATTCTTCTTATTCGGTTGAAAAACGGATGCTATTCCTTGATACTTTGAACATAGCTTCTGAATTGTTGTTTTCCATTCTATGTGTTGCTGATGCTTATTAAATGAGAAAGTTTTACTGTATCTCTCTACCACTACTTCCGAGAAACTACGATTAAAAAAGTGAAGAAATTCTTGTGCTGCGGTTTTAATCTCTATCATTTCATTCGTATAGTTATTAAAAATCTCTAGGAACCGTTGATTAACAACAATATCACCGCACGGAGCATAAGATGCATTACCAGCAATAGAACAATAACGACTATACATCGCAAAAAAATCGAACAATATCATTGGATCCATTTTTTTCTCTTGTTTCTCGTGTAACAGTTTACACAGTTCCATAGCTACGAAACATACAGTATACATACTATATTGACCTCCACCATTTGTTGATTTAGCAGCAGTAGCAGCATCTATATTGTTGTTATTAAAGTAGAGATACTTATAGTTATTTCCAATTTTTAAGGTTGTTGTTGTTGAATTTTCCAACGCATATAAAACTGTCTTTGGTAGTTTCTTTCTATTCTTCTTTAGATCGACAGTCCACCAACTTGAGCCTTGATCATCATACGGAAACAAAATAAGAAAGAGTAATAAATCAACAAGGTCATTCGCCACAAGATAGATTCGATTTATTTCAAAATAACTTGACCTATCACATGGAAATCCAAAAACTACATCCGAAATATTTTTCTTATCATTAATTGAATATTTAATTTCTTTTAGTTGTGTAGTCATCATTAAATAGTGTATTGTTTTCCTCCAGAAAGCTCTATCTATTTCATTTTCTATTGAAAGATAAACATTCATCCCTTTTAGAAATCTTTTAAACCTTTCGCTATCACCACCATAAACGAATTTCTCTATCAGTTCCTCAAGATGCTGTCTCATATTTTTTTTTTTCTTCTCCGTTCGTTCTTAGGGATTTTTTTTTTATGGTGAGTGTGAAATTTTTTTTTAAAAAAGAATTTTATTGGGGGAAAAAAAAAATTTGCTTAAATTAAGTGCGCGATACAATCGAATTACTTTTTTTAGAAGAAAAAAAAATTAACTTTGATTTTTTGTAATTTTTTTTGAACTGTTGAATAATAAAAAGAAAAAAAATTATTGAACTAGATTAATTTTTTCAAGAGAAAGAAGTGTCCCCCAGAACAAAGAAAAATGACGACGACGACGACGAAAATCCATTGCCCACATGTAGTCGTAACATTTAATAATGATAAAACAACGGCAAATATTGGAGTGACTAGTAGAATTATAGGAACAAACCAAATGGAAGTGGAACCATTTTCACTTGGAGATTTTCCATTGGAAATGGCATCAGAGTTCAAAGAATATACTAGGTATAAAGGAGAAAGCGCAGCTCTTTTCTCTGATAGAATTGAAATTTTTCAATGGGCTCGAATTGCCAAGGAACTAAAGAATCAATCATATCGAAATATGGAAACTGCTATGATAAGAATTCGAAATCAAACACCGCAAGCTGCAAAAAATCTTTCACAATACATAGATTATGTAGCGGTAAATCTTGCACGTTTTAGTTTTCCACCACCATTGGACCCACCGGATGTTCCACCGGGTGTCGAATTGCGCTTAAGTCCGAAAGACATGACCGATGCCGTATTAGGAATCTCGAAAAAAATCAAAGAAGTAGTTGTTGGTATAAAAATTAGAGAACCGACCTACGAAGAGATGGTTGATATGTTCGGAACTATGTACGCTGAACATACAATAAGAATACTTCAACACGGAGAAGCAGTCCAGAGGAATGCACCACAACCAGATACTGATTTAGGATGGAGTGGAAAAAGGAGGACTAGGAAAGTAAATCCCGGAAGAAAGCAAAAACCAAAATTAAATAAAAAGTTTATTGTTGGAAATGAAAATGACGATGACGACGACGAAGACGAAGAACCGTTGGCAGAATTAAAAAAATTATCAATAAAAACGAAAGAAAGTTTGGCAATTATTGAAACACTAGAAAAATCAGAATCAGAAGCCAAATCACCACCAGACAGTTTCCAGAAAGCTGATCTTGGAGATGCTATCACAGATGCTGACTTTATTGACGGGATTAAAAATATGGGAAGACAAGCTGATCAAATAAGCGATAGAACTCTTCCAGAAGGTGCAAATGTTGATATTACAATAAGTGCTTACAAAAAACTAATTGCTAATATAATTAGAGTTCCATTTAGAAGTACACCAATAAAACGTGCACTTGTTCAACGCGCTGTAGCGGCGCTTCTTATCCTGGGTACTGGAGGATATGCACTTTCATATTTTCATTTGTTGACTATTGATGGACAAGAACTGATAAAGAAACAAATAGACGAATCAAAAGCCATTATAGACAATGGATTGGAAACTCTTTTTGGAGGTCTAGAGGACCTTACAGAGGCAGAACAAATCTTGCCTATTATTCAAAAAGAGCTATCTAAGCTTCAAGACAAATTAATTATACTAGCCGGTATGAAGCCAGAGGATGCAGAGATAGAATTGGAAAATATTTTAACATCTTTAAGTAAAGGATATAAATTCCTTGCGGAAGTTCCGCAAGGACCAGCTAAAAAAAAATCGTTGGAATGGCTTACTAGTACAATTTCACAAACCGAAAAATCAGTGGAAAGCGTCATTAAGTTTGTGAATAAACAACACGATATTGGACAAGAGTCCCTTGTTTTAACCAGCAGTTTATCTGTCAATGTCGAGATTGTTAGGGCAACGATATTTTCAAGTAGAGTTACCATAAGTAGCGGTATTAGAAAAATCAGTGAGGCACAAGAGAAGTTGACAGCAGCGCGTCTAACCGCAGAAACTAGTGTGCGAAGTATAACATGGGCTGAAAAGATGGTTGAATTTATTTTGAGGTTCATTCCAGAGATAGAATTTATGGATGTACGCCCGTGGGCGGCGGGGTTTCTGACCGTTTTAACTTCACCTCTCCAAGCGTTTGAGATAGCAAGTAAACTAAGAAATTACGGTGATATTCAAGTGGTTCGACAAACTTATGATTTGGTGTGGACATCACTTCAAATGGCTGCAGATATGTGGGTAGCCATTACCACGACACGTTTGTATCAATTGTTTTCCGGATTTAGCCCCACTAGTTTGTCACAAGCTATAAAGAAAAAATTTTCCGATCGTAGAGATGACGAACACATAATGGTAACAACAGACGAATTATTGAGGCGCATAGATAGTCACGATAGTGCTGAACTTCAGGGCAATGCATCATGGTTTCTGAGGATCTCAGCGTATGCTAAAACAATGTGGCGTTTCTCTATTCCTGCTATTCAAACTTCTGGTTTTATGCTATCTGGGATGGCACATATGATGTCTTTTATCTCTTTATTTCACACTGCTGTGTTAGCATCTACCAATGTTTCCATACCAGGTCCTGTTACTGTTCTAATGGTATCAACACCGTTCATATTCACGTTTTTCGGAAAACGTACTATAAGTGAATACATTGCATCTATTGCAAAACACGGTAGTGCTATTCCTTCATCTTTCGCTAAGCTTGCGAAATCTGCAATGTTGCCTGACCCTCATCTAAGATCTTTTTCATATTTTGTGGAAGGTTTTACGCCTACTTCATTGGCTGGGTTTATTTCATTACCCATTGAGTTTGCAGCGTTATACGGACTAATAAAATTCTCAACTTTGATAGGGGCTGCGTATCCAATTAATCTTCTATTTCATTTGATCATGTCAGAACAGCTGGGTGAATACACTTTAGCATTTTTTCGATTTTTGGCGATAGAGCTCGAATGTTTACGACAAGCAGACGCTGCGTATGATGCAGCAATAGAGATTGCATCAAAAAAAAATAAACCTCCCCTAACAATAGACGAATTATTGGAACACCAAGAAACAATCCGTAATAAGTGTCTAGAGATTTTTCAAAAAGCACGTGATAGATACGGTAAAGAGACCTCTGCAGAGTTTGTTGCAGGACTTGAAAAATATGGAAATTTAGCCAGAGAGAAAAAATAAAAAAAACATAAATAAATCTGAAAAAACAAAAAAACCCCCCAGAGTATTCTTCTTGTGTTGTTGTTTATTTTATATTTCTAAGCTTCTCTTCCAGATTCTTTTTTTCATCTTTCAAGAAAGTATACCATGTAACGTATGCATAAGTGTCTCCTAGGTCGAGTTCGTGTCTAGCAAAGACACGACTGTCTGACCAATCGAAATATTTAGCTTCGATAGAGAGCCATGTTATATTCGTTGCTAAATGTCGTCTATAGTTGTATGAGAAAACGCCAGGATTTTGCGTTCCTTTTTCTATTATACTTAGATATTCTTTTGCAAAGTTATGAAGTATTTCTTGTTCCGTTGGCAGTGTACGCGATGGAATGGATGTGTAAAGAAACATCGTACGTATCATATATCGTAATGCTTCTACTGCCTTTAAACGCTTTTCTCCGGAGGTTGTTAGCTCTACTACTTCTGCAAGGGTTAGTTCTTTGGTTGGTTTAGAAGCAAGGTGTTCTGGAAATGCTTTCCATGTTATTTTAAATCCGAACACCGATGTTTTACTGTAAATCAACTTGTATTCTATAAATTCAGAGAAACTAGGATTGCTATTAAATACTAAACTAAGTTGTTCATATGCATCTTTCTCTGAATTTGCAGTGCCTACTAGTCCAGTTGTGTATTTTTGTGTTATTGGCTGTTTTGGAGCTCTCCTCTGTCCTGTCTTAGGATCTTTTTCTCCATGAAATGAAAATCGAAAACGTGTTTGAATTTCTTTTAGTGCTGCTGCAAAAACACTGTTCCATACTAGCGGTCTTATTGTTGTGAATAACGGTTTTGGTTGTGGCCTTGTTTTTCGTCTGCGTTGTGGATCCGTTAATATTAACGGTTTATTTTCTAGCTCTTTTACTAATGGGTTATAGCGACTTATTGCCTGTTCTAATCTTTCATCTTTCGTATTAGCTCGTAAAAGAATTGTTAATTCAGCAATCCAATTTGGTTGAATTTCAAATATTTTACCAGCCAGCTCTTCATCAAAAGAAAGTCTCGATATAACATCTGTTTCCATGATGTCGCGAGGTTGGGGGTGAGTGGGTGTTTGGGGGTTTTTTTTTGTGTTGTCAGGAGAGAAAAAAAAATGTAAGTTTATTTTTTTTTTATATAAAATACTACAATCATATACGTCTTAATTTTGTACCACGGCTTCTTATTTGTGGATCAAAAAATTGTGTTCTTAGAAGATCGTAGACACGTGTAACATTTAATGACATAGTAGTTTTCATTTTTTTCGGTGTTTGTTGAATAAATGTATCAACGTTAGAAAGAAATCGTATCTCTGTTAGATACTTTCCATAGTTACTATCGATAACAAATTTAACTTTGTCATTAACAGAATTATTGAGATGTTCAACTGTTCTAATACAACTGAGCATACCATTACAATTCTGGCAAGGGGTGGTTTTTCTGTTACTTTTTATCGTGTAATATTGTATACATTTATTTCCAGTAAGACAACATATTAGATTCGCTGCAGCTCCGTAATCATATAATTTTATCTCGAATTGATCTGGTGGTGTATTAATCAATGTTTCACGAAATAATTTACTTCCTTTCGAGAATGGATAACTATCCCATATATTTTTTAACAATGTCTTAATTGAATTATTAGTGACTACACAATCAACGCATTCACAATTTTTGTGATTAACGAAAAAATTAATATTTACACTTCCACTGAAATTTGTTGTTGTTGGTGTAAATTTATTTTTATCCTCCTCCTCCTCCTCCTCCTCCTCATCATCATCATCGTCGTCGTCGTCTTCCTCGTACTCTTCGTCTTCGTCGTCCTCATCCTCTTCCTCCTCTTCCTCCTCCTCAACGAATTCTTCTTCACCATCGCTACTACTAATCATTTTTTTTTAATTTAAAAAAAAAGCTCGTGCGTATATTTTTTTTTCTAGTCTAAAAAAAACATTTACTTAATTAAGACAAACGAAAAAAAAATGGCGCAAAACCAACACCACGATAGTTCTATACCTATTGACATCGGCAATGACGAGGATAACAACAATGGAAAACCTCGAGTTATGAATGCATATTCAGCTCTTACACTTGAACGTCACACAAAAAATGTATGTTGGATGGTAACATTAATTGCGGCATGTGCTCTTCTATTACTTCTAGTATTATGTGCACAACCGGATGTTATGTATAAAAAAGATCGTGTTCATTTACTTGCTGTAGTTTTACCGATTTATATGGTTTCTATGGTTGCAATGCTTTGCGTTCGTAATGAAACAAAAACACTACTATTAGTAATTGTTCTAGTAGCTATGGTGATAGGTTATATGCTTGCGTATGCGAGTCAAAGTGTTATGAAAAGTTCCGAATGTAATGTTTAATAAAGAGTATAATTTGTGTAGGAAAAAAAAAAATTTTTCTTCTTTTTTTCCCCCCTTAGACCAAAAAAAAAAATGAAAAAACTCCTTCTTTTCATACTATTCTTTACCACCACCATTATCGTCGCTAAAAACTGTCAATCTGATTTTATAGATTCTGTTGTTCATTCGAATAACAGAAATACCACCACTACTAGAAATGTTACACTATGCACCAAAATTATAGGATGCAGTTGGTGCTATAAAGACCATAGTTGTAATAAATGGGATTCATGTACAGAAAAAGCTACTTTCTGTATTAATAATTCATACACCTCTCAAGAAACACGTGATAAGCTGACTGGAACGTGTGTTTTTTCTAAAAAACCATTAAATCTAAAACTACATATTGCACTGATTTTTGTTATCACAGTTACTTCTATTTTAATTGTTCTAATCGCTGCCTATTTATTCAATAAGAAATTCCGCGTTGCAGTTAAAAAATTCACTGAGAAAAAGAACAAAATATATGACAGCGTAGAACTCGGTTATTTTGGTGATAGTGACGACGATGACAATGAAGTTCCAAATGGTTTCGATGAAACTGTCAAAATATAAAAAAAAATATCAACTCTTTTTTTTTCTGATATTTTTTTTTCCTTTTCTTCTTTTTCAGTCA
>SDBT01004893.1_pt1 | contig 22638 bp, 38 predicted proteins | sample 2277101 | NCBI WGS metagenome assembly SDBT01 (sample SAMN10404973, study PRJNA504765) | marine sediment metagenome | isolation source: marine sediment core GS10_PC15, 103 cmbsf | place: Arctic Ocean: Southern Knipovich Ridge | collected 2010 | reverse complement strand
AGCATCGATGAGGCTATCGAGGACCTCCGTGCTAAATATGCCCCCTCAACATAAGGACACATGATGCTCAAATTTATCTTCCCCCTTGAACCCCCCCCTAAAGACCTCCCAGACCTACACGTACGGGTGGTCAGTAGCCTTAATGGCGAACCCTTGTTGCAGGTGGCTAAGGGTATTCTGGGCGAGCCCTGGTACACGGTAGCTCGCATCACTGCGTCAGGTATTCTGTATCTGGAGGAGGGTCTCCCCGCTCACTTACAGTTCAAGTTGGATCGCTACGGACGGATTGAATTGGCTCGCTCATAAAGGAACAATGAATGTCTGAATTTGCATCAAAACTCAACGGTGTACTAGACGTCGTCGATCAGGAAGCCGCACGCCAGGCCTATGGTAACTCGGATGCCAATGGAGGCTTCGATTTGCCGACCGGCCAATACGCTGGTCGTTTCCAAGAGGCCGACATTGCGACCTACAATAGCACTTGGGACGGTAAGACCCACGCTAGGTTCGCGATGAAATTTGTGATGGAAAGCGTTTCCGACCCCGACAACTCGCAGTGGGTCGGCAAGGAGTTCTGGAAGTCGTTCTTCCTGGGACCCAATAAGCCGAAGGAAGGACAAACCGCAGACCCCTCGGGTAAGTCGCGTGACTGGGGTGTGCTCAAGGGCCTCTACAAGAAGCTCTTCGACAAGGAGCCCGTGGTCGACGAAAACGATCCTTCCGGTTTCGGGATGCTTCAAGAGCTCGCAGACGCAGGTAAGGGCTCACTGTGGTCTATTGTATCGAAGCCGTCCAAGGACCCTCGCTACAACAACAATGTGAACATCAATGGTATCGTTAACGAATAGGAGCAGGCGTACAATGCGTAACCAGAAAACCCCTAAACTCACCACTGCCGGTCGTCGGGTCCTAATAAGGCTCCGAGCGGGTAGGCCTCACCAAGAGTACCTACGAGTTACGTTGAGCAACTTTAATACTGGGGAGGGTCGGGAGGTCCTTGAGGTCCAATGGACGCCTGAGAGCCTTAGTCGAGTATACGTAAGAACTGTAGAGCGTCTCCCTTGGGATGGACTCTTGGGACAAGTTGGTCGTCTTGGAGCACACAGAGGTTATGCGTACGCCAATTTGACCAGCAGTGCAGCCGCTGATTGGTTGCTTGCGTAACGTATAACAAGCCCCGTGCGGTCGTTTTACAAGCGATCGGCAGTGTACACCACGGGGCAGTTACGTGGTGGTAGCACAATTGGTTAGTGCTGGGGCCTATTAATCCCCGCAGATGCAGGTCCAAATCCTGCCCGCCGTACAGGAGTGGCAGTACGCTTAACTGGCAAAGCGAGGCCCCCGAGTTCCACTGGTTCCGGGTGCGAGGTGGTGGGTTCGATTCCCGCCTGCCATTTTACAAGGAGTACATCATGTTGCTAACATCCTCACCATGCAGGATATGTGGAGCACCCGTGCCAGATGGAACAGGTAGAGTCCACTGTTACGAGTGCCGCCTCGATGAAGAAGTTACGTATGCGAGATCACGTCGCTTCATCAGAGCAAACACTGAACGGCGGATGTCGATCCCTCACGACCACCCCGACTCGGTAGCTAATGAAATTTTAGGGCCCGTCGATGAACCTGACCCTAACTAGGACACCCCAGATGAGTGAAGAGACAACTCCACGTGAGGCCAAATCCAAACTGATGAAGTTCAAAGATTGGGCTGACCGATTTTTAGCTGACCGAGGCCACGGAAAGGACCCCACGAGACCCACGCTACGCTGGTGGAAAGATTACCTCTGGTTATGGGAACACAGCCGTTGGGTCAAGCTATCACGCGAAGACGCAGTTCTTTTGGTGTTACGCTGGTTGATGGATCACGAGATCCATTCCAATAGTGATGTTGCTCGCATCGTGTTTAATGCGTTAAAAGGTTCTCTCCTCAGCGACGAGGTAGCTAGAGTCCCATGTTGGAGCCCAGCAGTGGCCCCCTCAGTAGGTTTTAACTGGCTCAACATGAAAAACTGGATGGTGGACCCCTCACGGTTAGCTGTCGGGGATGTGAAAGGGGGACGCCGCCAAAAGACCTCACGTTGGTTTGCCACTGCAAGTCTGCCCTACGACTGGGATCCTGATGCTCGTTGGACGATCGGCATTAAATTTCTTGAAGAGATGTTGCCCAATGACCCAGAAAGCATACTGTTGATCCAAGAGTTCTTTGGGTACTGGATCTCGGGGCGGACTGATTTTCACGCAGCCCTCATGTTGATTGGTGAAGCGGCCACCGGCAAATCTACCATTATAGAGGTCGCCAAACGGATGTTGGGCCCTGAGAACTGTTCGTTTCTGTCGTTAGATGCATTCGGCAAACAATTTGGGTTGGATGCGACTATCGGTAAACTGCTCAACATATCAGATGAAGTTGGACGTATAGGGGGGTCGACAGCCGCTGGCCTCAAGTGGTATGTGTCGGGTCAAACCATGACAGTGGACCGCAAGTTTCTACCGCATACAACTTTTGAGCCAAGTGCTCGTCTTGTGATCGCCGCCAACCAGATGCCCAAGTTCACAGATGTGTCGTCAGGGGTATGGCGGCGTCTCCACATCATACCAATGGACGTAGAGGTGCCCTACGAAAATCGCAATGTAAATTTGATTAACGAGTTGACGACCGGACAGTTGCCCGCCATCTTTAATTGGGCGTTGGAAGGGTTGGCTCGGCTGCTTCAGCAAGGCTGTTTTACTGTAAACCCGAGAGGTCGTGCAATCACAAATATGGCTCGTGTGATGATGCAGCCTCACCGCGACTACGTGAAAGAGTGTATTGAGGTGGCCGATGAAGGGTTTTTGAGCAACACACAACTTATCGCTACGTATGAAAGTTGGTGCTTGCATAATGGTATCGATCAGCCGATTACTACTTTGGAACTCAAACGAGAGGTGCGTCGACAATATCCCACAGCCCAAGACGGTCGTCGTCAAGACAAAACTAACCGCCAACAAGGTATCCAAGGAGTACAATTAGTGGTGTAAGTTTCTCATAAGGAGGTAATATGCTGCGGAGGTTTCAACTCCCCGACGTCCCCACCAGTGCTGTGTTAATGGTCGCCGGGGGCTTCATGTTAGTGTTACTCACGTCGTGTTGATTCACGGCGTGATTTTTTCATGGTGTGTGGAGGCATCATATGACCTATGTGTGGTTGGTATGGAAAGGTGAGTACTCGGATCGCAACTGCCATGGGGTGTTTAGTTCTGAAGAGAAGGCCCAAACCTTCACAGAAGGGTTCGCAAAGTCCGAGTACAGTTGGGAACCATTCGAGATCCATAAGGAGGTATTAGATGCAGTAAACGGTTTCCAAGTCGGTTACAAACCGTATCTTGTAAGGATGACTCGCGAAGGAGACACTCGAGAAATAGAACACTTAGACTCGCCATACGGTTTAGGCGATTGGACCAGACAACTCTCTCTCGACGTTGACGATAATTTCTACACCTGTATGTGGGCCAAAGATGAAACCCACGCTGTAAAAATCACCAACGAGAGGCGAACCAAACTTATTGCGACAGGAGAGTGGCCGGTCGACAAATAACCCACATAGGATGTAGCGTGCTGATGGACAGCACTGATTTTCAACCCCCTTACTTTGGAGTACACGCAATGCAGATCACGTTTATTAACAATGATGGTGGTGGCCTGGCTTCGGAACTGTCAACGGACGCCGAGGACCCCAAGAACCAGATTACCCCCGACATGACGGTTCGGGAGCTCTTCGAGAAGCAAATTGGAGGTAACCCGAAGAACTACACGATCCGGCTCAATGGGCTGCCGGTACCCCCGAGAGCCTTCGTCGAGGACGGCGACACCGTACAGATGACGGAACGTGAGGTTTCTCCGGACACCAAGCTGGAATCCGGTGACCGGGTCTCGGTCAGCCCCTCCAAGGTGTCTGGAGGCTAAGAATCTGCTGTCCTCTAGTGGAATGGGGTTCTGGGACCGTATGTCCTGGGGCCCCCCGTCGGAGGATTACACCCCCAGAGGACCATTATGAGACAAGAACACTACAACAAGCAGGCCTGGGCGTTAGCTGGCCGTCTAGCAGAATCCCAACGTGAGACGGACCCGTCAGGCAAGTTAGAAATATCTCACACCTATCTGTTGTCTTTTGAACCGATGGTCGCCAAATACCGAAAAGCAGTCAACCTGGGCCTTACGCTGGCGACTAAGGTACTAGAAAAAAGACTCCGAGACACAGGGTACTACTTGGAGGAAGCCTATCGATTCTGGCTCCAATGGCGAGACACCCCACCAAAGCCTCGTCGAATAACTTTCCTCCAGATATACAGAGAGTTACAGCAAGCCACCATGTACGGTGGGTGGGCGTTTAAGTCTCCGAATATATTGCACTGGACTACGCCCCCTATCGTGTTGAGCGACGAGGCTAATGAGGGCCCATATGACGTGGAGTTCGGAGAGTTCGATATTCAAGTTGACTTCACTAATCACCTTCTTCACCGGGGTCCTCCTCTGGTACAAGCTATAGCTCTCCATCCCCATGCCCGAGGTGTTATACTTGGGTACTCTCATCCCAACATAAAAATGCACGGGGAAATATGTTTGGGGGCGGGTTTTACCGCAGTATCTCGGGCTCTTGAAGACTATCGGCTTTTGGATGTCTATGATTTGGTGTGGGGTGTTTTATCCTACTACGATGGGGCTGATCCTTTCGCCGCCCTACGATTATATGTAGGCGGCACCTGTAAGGGGTGTTCAAATCCCTTGGCGTTCAATACTTTTACGTGTGAGATTTGTCGCAAGCCTTTATGCGAGCACTGTAGAGTTTCGTGCAATTGGTGCGGAAGATATATCTGCTCCAGTCACACCACGAATTGTTCTCAGTGCTCGGTTGAAGGTTGTGTGAAGTGCCTATGGGGGTGTAAGCACTCGGACTGCGAGGAAGCAACATGCGGTACTTGCCTTAGAAGGTGTAGAAGATGTGACACTTTGAGGTGCGGAAAACATCTCAAGAGGGGCCAACATTGCAAGGAGTGCTTGTGTGAGCAAAACACTGATCTCAATACCCAAGAGGGTGAAACACCACCGAGTAACCAAGATACCTACCCTTTTGAACAACTTTGCGAATCCAGTGGTGAGGTTAACCCCCACCGTGTTCGCCAAACTGAAGTTTCTCCGGGACTTAGGCGGGACAGAAGTGGGCGCTTTTGCAGTATGTGATGACCCCGACGACCTACTACTGATTACCGAACTCCACTTTGTTAAACAGCAGTGTGATTCGTGCTCAGTGAACTTTGATGACGACGCCGTTGCCACCTTTTGGGAGCAATGCCTGGCAGAGGGCTTAGAGTACCCTCAGTTCCGTCGAATCTGGGTGCATACCCATCCGGCGTGCGGCACAACACCAAGTGCCACTGATGATGACACCTTCCAACGGATTTACGGACGTACTTCAAAGAAAAGTACGCCATGCCCTTGGGCCATCATGGTTATCATGGGCACAAACGATAAGTTCTCAGCTCGCATTCAGGTTTGGGTGGAAGGCGTACGAATCCACCGAGAGCTCCCTGTAGCCATCGAGTGGGACCAGAACTTCGGGGCGTCCGACTTCGAGAAGTGGACTGAAGAGTGGGTGAACAACGTAGATATTTCAGCGTCACATGCCTTTGGCGACTTTAACTGTACTCCTACGAAAGTGCCCTCCAACATTGGGTTTAAAGGTAACAAACCAAGGATTACTTTGCCCGAAGACCACGACATGCTAACAGAAGACGAGTGGCAACAAGCTGCTCAACAAGCTGCCCCCGCCACTCGTAATCGCAAACCGGTGGATGATTGGACCGACAAAGAGTGGGCTGCGGAGTTTGCTAACATAGGAGTACTCAACGATGTCTGAGGAACGCACTCGAGATTTACGACAACGCGACATTGTACCGGTTGACAAGTTGGCGGACGTCCATGCCACCGTGATAGGTGTGGGGGCCATAGGGCGTCAAGTGGCGTTACAGTTGGCGTGTATTGGGGTGCCCTACCTCACATTATACGACGACGACGTGGTGTCTATCGAAAACGTAGCTCCTCAAGGATACAAAGAATCGGATATAAATACCGGTAAAACCCTTGTGACGATGTTTGATTGCGAGGATCTCTGTCGGGGCATGGATGTACAAGAGCAAAACAAGAGATTCGGGCACGGAGACCCCACCACCAACGTCATGTTTGTGTGCGTCGACAGCATGATGTCTCGGGGGATCATATGGGAGACGGCACGCAACAAGGCTGCGTTATACATTGATGGCCGTATGGGAGCAGAGCTCTGTCAAGTATACGCTGCTGTGACACCCCCACAGCGTGACACGTACTCCCTCTCATTGTTTAGTGATAACCAAGCTTATGTGGGCCCCTGCACTGCCAAATCTACGATTTACTGTGCTAATATCGCGGCAGGCCTAATGGTAGCAAACCTCACGAAGTGGTTGCGGGATATGGTGGTGCCCTCATTCTGCGAGTTTAACATCTTGAGCTGTGAGTTTGAGGCACGATACGAAACTCCCCTAAAGGAAAACTAAGACTTATAAGAAGACCCGAGTCGTGTACTCCTCCGCGACTTTCCTTTTTGGGTCTTTTGCGTTGGTGGTGAGCATGGGTTACATGCTGTAGGGTTGCTTGACTCGGCGGAAGGGCAACCCTAGCCACTAACGCTCTGCGGTGTGGGGACAACGTGGGTGGAGCGATCTCCAGGCTCACGTTTGGTGTCCCCTTCTGGTTCGAGTCCAGACCACCGCGTTACTTTTACACCGAAAGGAAAAGATATGCCGATTATCGACAACGAGAACTGGGAAAAGAGCGTAGCAAACAATACTGATGCTTATGGAGGAGCCTGCATCTCGGTAGCACGTCGTGTGATGGAGCTCCTCGACGAAACAGAAGGTGACTTTGATTGCCATAAGCTAATCTGCCAAGCCAACCGTGAAACAGACACTGAGGGTATTACAGGGTTCATGGCCGGAGCAGTAGCCTCGATGGTGAGTGGAGTCCACAGTCGCGGTGAGGAGTTCCGACGTAAGTGGAACCAAGACACCCAGATCGGCGACGAGGGGGACAAGGCGAATAAGGCCGGTGGCGTCCTCAACCCTGCCGTTTTACACATAAAAACGTAACGCGGCGGCAGAGATATGATTGCAACGGCTCGCGAGGTGAGCCATTGCTTGTAACTCACAGGTCTGAGGGTGGGTTCGACTCCTGCCCGCCACCGTAAGGAGATATCATGGCGAAGAAACCGAAGCCGGAACTGTGGGTGATGCGGAGTGTCGTGGATGGGGCGTACGAAACGCACTCGGCCAAGCCGCCTTTAGGCGCCGCCTCGAACACGGGGGCATACCTGGACTTTGTGCCATCTGAGGACTTTTTGCGACTAACTAACATCCGTCTCCGCAAGGGCCAAATGTGCCGCCTGTCTGTCAAGCGAGTCGGCAAAGTCTACTCCGCGAAGACGGGGCGAGCTGTAAAGTAAAATAATGCGGTTTATTCTTTGAGCCACAATAATTGTAACGCGGTGCCTCGGTGGATCACGTGTGTGTCCCCTCATACTTCAGACCAGTATGGGATTGTAAGCTCGCTATTCAACACACGTGATTGTGGGCTCGGTACCTACACACCGCTTAACGTCACCACTACCAGGAGAAAAACAAACATGTATGATAAGAGCCTACGGTACTGTTTGGAGGTCGAAGCAGAGGCACAACAAATCGTTACAGATGGTGAAGGGTCACCGTGGGGGGCTTACGCACTTGCCCACAAGCGGGTACAGCAACGACGCCGGGAAAAAGCCGCTCAAGCCTTATTGTTAAGCGACGTGATTGACGATATAGGACTATGAGAACAATCTACAAGCCTTACAAATTAGATGGCACACCTGTGTCAGCATGGGGGATCATACGGGCCGCACAGGCTGTTGGTTACGAGGGTACTTCCGGTATGATGTTGACGTATAAAGCTGTTGAACTGCTACGTAAGTGCGGTCATATCATCACACGAGAACCCCACAACTTACAGCGAGAAGATCACAATGAGCGATATAGACAACATGAGGCAAAACCATCCTGAGTTGGTGGTGAGGGATCTAGCACCATATGTGGCGTGTGATATAACACGACGGGTGTTGAAGAACCGTGGCGTCAATAAATGGTTACGAGTACGCCGGTTACTCATCAAAATGAAGATCAGTTGGGCAGAGACTCTTGGTGTGCTAGATCAGCAGGCTCGAGACGCCAAGGCGGCTGGAAATCACCGCAGATACCACCGGTTACGGGGCCAAATCAAAGGGGTGACCAACTGTCGTCAGCAAGTTCGATCGCTTTGCCATTCACCTCGCGACGTAGACTTTCCCAAGAACCCCCGAGACTTTGGGGAGCCATGTGAGCTGCCCAAGTTGCCCGAGAGACCCCACAAGCGGTGGTTCTGGCGGCACGATGGCTATAAAGGACGGGGGGCACAGAGGACACAACCATGATAACGAGCCAGCAATTCCAAGAGAGGGGCGGGGGTGTATGCCCCTACTGTGAGAAGTCTGATATAGTGTATATAGGTTGCCCTACTAGTCAAGGGCGGCGGATACAATGGGAATCTTTGTGTCTTGATTGCAGGGCGATGTGGGACGAATACTATGCTGTCGTGGGGTATACAGCAGTGAGGCCCCCACAGTAGGGAGATCCACCATGATGACAATCGAAGAGTTTCGGGAGCGTGGGGGTTCGCAGTGCCCGTATTGCACGAGTCACCATATAACATCCACACGACCCCCTCTTGTTGAGGGCTCGTGGCTGATGTGGGATGCCAAATGTGAGGACTGTAGGGGTGCATGGTCTAGTTTGTACGTGATCAAAACTTACACACCTCTCAAATCCGAGCCCGAGGAGACAAGTGATGGCTGAGGGACGACGTGGGGGCAAGAAGGGTCGTAAAATCGGACGACAGGTCAACAAGCCTGCCCACAAACGATACAATGCTCGTGGTCAGCGTGAGGCCAACAAGCAGCACGCTGTACATCGTAGTAGTCACGGCTTGTGGACGTATGTCGAACTGCGAGAGCACACCAAGCAGTGTGGTGGGGCTCACAACTGCAAGCATTACTCGAAGGGACCACGTGCTGAGCTGGAAGGACGTAAGGCAGCCAAGCGGTTACAAGACGCCCAGAAGAGGTAAACACGTAATGACAGACCGCCAATACACAAGCATACGTAGGGACAGGGTGTTGATGTGGGTCGCGATACTAGCCACCAACGCTAACCTTGTGATCCATTTGTGGGCTAGTGGGTGTCTAGGAGGCACACCATGAAACTGTTGCTACAAGTGATCTCCACCGACGAAGAATGGTATTACGCATTGGTGGGGGTTACACCCAAGCTACGGCAGTTCGCTATGGACCGGTGCTTGTTGCTGAAGAGGCTCCAAGTGGTTCATCCCGAGTTGGTTTGCATGGAGTACATCGAGGGGTGCCCCTCTTTCTTGGAGCCCGATGACACCCTAAAATATGAAGGCATAGGGGATCTGCTTGAGGACAAAGGGTGGTGTATGGTCCCCGACGACTTTGAGGTGGCTCCGGGTGAACAAATAGATGTAAACTCGTGCCGAATGTGTGTAGGGTCATCTGGTGAAGTGTGGTGGCACGCTCGGCTTAAACACAGCGATACAGGGAGTTTAGAGACCTGGGCATGGAAACCAGGCGACCCCCAATGGAGCACACCATGAAAGCATGTGGCGAGTGTAAGTATCTGGCCCGAGAGCTGGCGACCTTACGCAAAGACGTTGAGGCCCTCAAGAAACTATTCGAGTGTGCTACTTAGGGGGAGTTCCCGGTAGAGGACTCGGATGCGATAAAGTATCACTGTGGGGCATGTGTGTTGCTGTTGGGTCTGGAGGGTTACGACTATGAGTAAATGTAAAACGTGCAATAGTATTAAGTCTCGCGTCGTGTTAGGCACCGACGTATGTAAGTGCTGTTACCCTGAGCCCGTAGTGTCAGGGCCTGAGGGTATAGTGATCCATGTAACCGACGCTCGTGAACTCAAATACCTAGAGGGGGGCGGCGTTGAGTGTCCGTACTGCGGTCATACTGCACTTAGTGGCGGTTACGTTGAAGTTGAGGGTGGTGAGGCCTCCCAGAAGGTGTCGTGTAACGAGTGCAACCGCGAGTGGTATGATGTTTACACGTTAACAGGGATAGAGAGTATCGGGGAGTAGGGATAACACCCCATGGTTGGACGTGCAGCCCGGTTCGATTCCGGGCCATGGGGTTACATGTGAGAAGGAGATCGCCATGAGGATGCCGAGTAGGAGCTACTGGCAGAAGCAAATCAACACGAGAGGCCACAGCGAACAAGCGGATAACTGGCGGTTAGTATTCTGGACCACGATGCTGAACAGACCGATCCAAATCAGCCACTTGTTGTGGCGGATAGAGAGGACCGGCGGATATCACGCCACCAGCTTCGGATAAACCGGAGAGAGGAGACAAATATGACGCCCCGAGACCAGCAGCGGCATCGAAGGGAGCATGGGTTAATTTGGGTGTTCTTATTTGTAGTGTATTTCGTGTTGGGGGTTCGCTGGTGGGCATACTCAAGTAGCACATGAAGTTGGAGCTGGAATTAGTTGGCAGATCAACGCAGCTTTGGATAGAACATAGCACACCCCCAAAGAGGACGTGGGCATTATGAGACCACTATGCAATCCGACCATCGCGACGTATTTGAGAGCGTTCAAGCGGCAACTGCGAAACGTGACACGCAGAAAGGGTGCCATGAAGCTACCCACGATGAGAGCTTGCCTCACGTATCTGCCGGGATACCGTCCCACAATCGTGAGACGCTAATTTGCTAGCAGACCAACGTAATTTTGTGGGGACGCAGACGTATGGGGTAGACGCACTGCCATAATGGCATGCTGCACTGGCAGGAAGGTACGGGGACCGAAACTGGGGGTTGGAGATTAGTAGTATGGCAAGAGAGAAAACATACTCGAAAGCAGGAACATTCGTACACGATCGTAGGAAGCAGAGGCTAGATACGGGGGATACAGGCGTGGAAGCATGGCTTTACTTGCCGCATCATATGGCGGAAGTAAGTAATACTGAGAACGGATTGGAAACCGTAGTACGAGACCCCACTGATACGGAGATGGCAGCGAAATGTGGGTTCTATGTTGCCAAGACCTGGATACCGGGCCACGTTATGCGTTCTATCACGTCGTTGGCTAAGGCCCCCTGCGGTAACATCATTGATGCGGCTGCAAAGAAGTGCGAGCGGGCCTTGATGATTGGGGAGCCCGCCAGCGACGCCGAGAACAGTATTGACATCGATGCGTTTTTGAAAGCATAGCACACCCCGCAACCCCAAACCGTTTGTATCTCGCTCACCCTGTCGCCGGGAGCAATCCCGGTGGCAGGGTTTTTTTTGTGTCGGGGTTCGGCCCATTCGCGTCGCGTTTGCTCTACGGAAAGACCAGCTGCACACAACGGATTTCGAGGTACAGGGGGGTCCGATAACGAATCATCATAACGTGTGTGTTTGCAATGACTTATGACGGGTGGCAGACAAGTGGTAGCAAAATGGCAAGTTTTTTTGGAAAAAGTGGCACGGTAACCTGTTGCCACATAACGACTTAACATACAAGTGGCGTGTTTTTAGGCATAACACCAACCCTAGAGTAAGTTACAAAATATATAAGAGAGTGTATATAGTTGGACACAATATCGAATTTCTCGCCACTTGGGGGTTAAGTGTTGCGTGTGTAAGGAGTTACCGTGCCAGTTTCCTCTTTTTTTCTTGCCATTTAGCAGCCACTCCTCTGCCACTTGGCCTTTGGGAGCGGTTCCGGTGACCTGAACGTCTGATAACGTGGGAGCCCCCGTGAGCGGTTCCGTAAACCTGGAGTGCCCGGAACCGCTCCCGCAAACCCCCTCAATTTTTCACCCAAACCACAGATTTACCATATTGCACTTGTATTGCGAACCGATTCTTGGTATACTGTTACATGTGGGAGAAGGGCTGCGTAAAGGGCCCCACCCCCACAATCGGAGAACCCAGTGGTCTCGGAACCATCATTCGACATCTACATCAATGATGACGGCGATCTCGTGGTCGGTGGCAAAGTTTTCACCCTCGATGACGCTGAAAAATCAGTGTTGTTTCAGGTGCTCGCTGATGAACTGGGCTACGATATATCTGATGCAGGGGCCCCCGACATTGATTGGGAGTACGGGGAAGCTCTCGAGACTCACCCATCCTTACTACCAGACGTCGACGCATTAGAAGCCAACCTCTCTGAGCTCCCTGAAGACTCCCCGTACTATGAGCGAGTTGTGCGAGGGGGCCGCTTCATTGCCGAAGAAGAAGACGACGAAGAACTCTCGTGTACACCAAAAAAGGATGATCTCCATGAATGTTACTCGCAATCTGTTGGGTTTGGCGTTGGCCGGGGCCTTAAGTCTGGGGTGTGTGGGCTGCGTATCCTCTCAACAGCAAGCCGAGATCCAGGCTCAACAATTCTCCAACGTCGTAGAGGCTCTCCAGGAGTCCGGTAGCAAGTTTCAAGCGTATGCTGTACTGGAGACCCAAGACTTCGAGGCCGGTCTGAAGGAAGCTGTCTACATGAAGCCTCCGGTCCATGGTCAACTCGTCATCATCTGGGATACTGAGCCGCCTGCCCCCACTGACGACGCTCCCGAGTAATGTTTAACGGCTTGCAAACCAAACCTTCAAGGGGTTGAAGCGAGGGACACATGAAAGGTGTCACCGTATAGGGGGCTCTGCGGTGGCACCTGTGTCTCTCGTGTGTGAAATATGACGCGTACACCCGACATCGTAACAATTGGTGGCTCAGTACGCCTTGTGAGCGTTCCCTTGATAGCCCGTGAGTTCGGTGCATCGGTGTCCGTCATACAGCGTACCTTGGAAGCGATGGGTGTGCCAGTTCTGACGATAGCGGATCGGGAATGGGTCCAGCTCGCAGAACTCGAACATGCCATTTTGGCACGCACCGTAGGCCCTCGCATCACGAATATCGACGCACACATGGAGTGGCTCTCGAAATATGTCGGAAACGCCAGACGACAAGCTGTCCTCGAGTCTCTCCGAGCCGACCAGCCCGCTTGGAGCGTCCTCCGAAAGCGAGTCCAAAAGCGAGGTTACCGTGTGTTGTGAGTCTGCTGACCCGATCGACAAAATCCTCAGTGTAGATGAGGTGGCTCTTTCTCGCATTATCATAGATGTGGAATCCACTGATGATCCAGTCGAATCGCTGTTGGGCTTCTTTACGACTCATGAAATTGGAACAGCCTGCAATATATCGGATTGGACTATCTCTCAAGAGGTAGGACTGTACGCCGACATCGCTAAAGGCACTATCCCAGCTCAACCGAACGTGCGAATGGCGGCTGCTGGACGTCTTCGCAAGCTGATCTTTATGGCGTTACGGTTGGGTGGCCACGTATCGGATACCTCACGCAAAGCAGTGTTGACTGGAGGCCAAGGTGACTCCCAGCACACCCTCACACAAACCCAACACACGACACGACTAATTGCCGACACCATGCAGGAAACCGAACGCATGTTGATGGCAGGAGTCGCAGGAGAAGACTTACATGGTAGCGAACCCTCCGGTAGCTCCGCTGACAGTGAACGAGCATGTAGTACCGCTGACGGTGACTCAAACCGGGGACCCTCACCCGGACGTAGTGGAGAAGAGCCAGACGGCCCCGTTTGCCCCCACACAGATCGGGGACCAACCGATGTTGAACAAGATCGCGGCAGAGAACTTCCCAGCCCCGTCGAACCCGTCCTTGACCACGCCGACGCAAGTGGTACCGGAATCCCTCACAACCAAATTGAAGGTGCTGCGAGCAGTCCAAAAGCGTGACCCGCAGCCCTTCCGATGGCTCCGCGACTACCAGACTCAAGGCCATAGCTCTACAACCGATCAGTGGTCGCAAGAATTCAAGTTTGAAGTGAAGGCTAGACAACTTGAAGTTATGGCGTCCGACGACTGGATGGTGTCTACATTGAACTGGCTGTTGCACCACACACGTAGGGCTTGGTCTACTCGCTCACTGTACAGAGCTGTCGCTGCCAAGGCAGGAGAAGCCGCAATCCAGGACTGCGTGCGGAAACTCACGCTCCTCGAACACAGACCTCGCACACAGTTGCTTGGCTAGGTGACGACGGGCGTGGATGGGAGGACGAGTAATGGCTACCGAGAATCTGTCCATCGCTGCCAGCACGGACGACGCGTGTATCATCGAAAGCGATACGGGTTTTGACGACACAGGCATCATCGTTCGCATCGACTCAGGTACCGCCGACGGTACAAGGAAACGCGGCGGGTTTCGGTTCGTCACGAGCGGCACCGGCTTGAAACAAGGCGATATTGTCACGCAGGCTTTGCTCGTGATGAAATTCCTGGCGAACAAAAACGCCAACTGTGATGTAGATTGTGAAGCCCACGACGACGGCCCCACGTTTTCGGCGGGTAATACGCCGCTGGATCGCACGCTGATCGGCCTGAACGCGGTCGCATGGGTAGAGGATGCAACGGCTGATCCATCGGCCCTGAACATCACGGCCCCGGTCCAGGACGTGGTCGATCGGCCGGGTTGGGGAACGTCGATCGTCGTAATCTGTGTACCGCGACAAGACGTGACCAAGAATTTGTGGCCGTACGCTTTCGACAACGGATCGAACGAGGCCGAGCTGCATATCACATACACACCGGTGAGCAGATTGTCCGGCAACATGGCTGGTGGCTTACAAGACATGAGTGGAGGTCTCCAATGAGACCAGTAACCGGCGGACAAACGGACGTCACCGAATACTTTCAAATGCGATTGCTGACCGGCGGGGATGCGAACAGCCTGACAGTCACAGACTTCGACTTGACGTACACTCGTAGTGGGAAAACATCGGCTGCGAAGGTTGACGCTACTGCACTAGCTCAGGCCGATTCTCCCCATGCTGACAACAAAATGATCGAAGTCAGCCCGACCAATGCCCCTGCACTCTACCGCGTCGATTGGCCGGATGCGGCATTCGCGGCTGGCGAGAAGATAGTCGTGTTGACCGTCAGGCACACACTCTGTTTCACAGAATCGCTCCGTGTGGTAATCGACGCCGAGGTGAACGTTACGTCGGCCGATGGGTTAGGTGCCGCAACTGGTGGTGCGTTCAGCATCGAGCCCGTCGGGGACAACACCACTCAGGATACGATCGACAACGCGGTTGCTGTAGACAAGGGCGGCGGGCTGGTCGGAATCCCGGTTACGGGCCATGCGTTCACAGTTGGCCGTGAGGTGACGATCACCGGTACAGCTAACTATGATGGGTCGTACGAGCTTATCAGCCAGACGACAGACGAAGTGGTTATCACTGCGTCTTATGTGGGCGAGACGTTTTCGATCTCCGATACGATCAATTCGTCCGTTAAGGGTATAGAGTTCGTGGGGACCATCACGTCGGGTACGTACCTCGATACGGCCAATAAGAGTGGTACGACACACGACATGGACGATGATAGCAACGTCATCGACATCGTATACATCTACAATGTCGGCGGTGGACGAGTCGGGACAGCACTGTCGTTGATCGCCAACCTTAACGGGAACACCGACGAGTTGGCCGTGCAGACATACAACAATGTCACGGACGCTTGGGAGACGATAGAGAGTCTTCCGGGATCGGGCGGCAGCTCCTTCCAAGTCCTAGTTCCCGATTTGCTGAGACGCCACACCGGGACGAATGCAGAGTTGGGCGACGTATTTATCCGTTTCGCGACCGCGACCACCTCACCGAGCAGCCTGGAGGTGGATAAGCTGACCGTTTCGGTGGTGAATATTGGTCAATCCTCTGGATACCTTGGGTTTATCTGGTTGGACACAGTTGAAGGGGTTGCGGGGACGGAGCCCTTCGTCAATGGCGTATCCGATGGTGCCGTTGATACTATCGGGGATGCTAATACATTGTCCGCTTCAGTGGGCTTGCAGGACTACCATATTCTCAATGGGTCAGACTTCGAGTTCGTGGCTTCGCAGGACAACACTTCATTCTTCGGCGATAACTGGACGCTGGCCTTGGGTGGGCAGAGCATATCGGGAATCTACATACAAGGGGCCATCATTACGGGGGTGGGCACAGCCACTTCAGAAATACACATGCAGGGCTGTGATATCGGTACGGCCTCGCTCCAACTGGCTCATTGTGACAAGTGCGGCTTCTCAGGGACCGTCACCCAAACGCTTGCCGGTGAGTACAAATACCACAACTGCTATTCGGAAGGCAGCACGCCTCCAGTCTTTACTAAGACGGCGGGGCAAACGGTGGCGATAGAGTTCCAAAACTGGGCAGGCGACATTACAATCAATGGGCTAGAAGCCGGTGATACGGTCGAGTTAGGGGGGCTCGTTGGGAACGTTGTACTTAACGGTGCCAACGCCACGGTCCACATTCATGGACACTACGAGACCTTGGAGGACAACTTGACGGGTGCCCCCACAGTTGAGGTTACGGGGGCGATCCAAACTCAAGACGTGGCAGACATCCTTGAGGATACCAACGAACTGCAAACCGACGATATCCCGGGAGCGATCGCAGGACTCGAGGATCTTTCAGCCGCCGAGGTCAATGCTGAAGTTGTGGACGTATTAAAAACCGACGTGATCACGTTGCCGGGACAAGAAGCACCGCCGCTTACTCCCACATTTGAAGAAGCGGTGTCTTGGCTTTACAAAGTGTTCCGAAACCGCAAAACCCAGACGGCCACCGAGTGGAATCTGCTGGCCGACGACGAGTCAACGGTAGACGCCAAAGCTACGGTGTCCAGCGATGGAACGACAGCCGTCAAGCAAGAAATTGAGTCGGGACCGTAATGGCAATTGATACCGCCGCCAAACAGATGTCGATGTTAAATTTCGGGGATGGGAACACACTTACAGTGCTCCCAATTCCCGACGGCGGCTACGTTGCAGCAGACTGGCAGCACCTGTTGGATCTCTACAGCGGAGTTCTCCCTGGTGTACCTGGGATCATCCTGGGGGACCTGGAGTTCATGTTGACAAAGGCTGTAGATGTGGCGTTCGGGCAACTGAAAACTGACGACCTTGAGTTTATGCTGGTTAAAGAAGCAGACGTAACACTGTAGGGAACTGTTATGGCGAATTCATTTGTAGCTGGCGACACCGACTCGATCTTTCGGCCAACGCTCAAAGATCAGGATGGCTCTGTGATCGACTGCTCGGGAGCCACGGTCGTCACAATGGTGTGGAGTGTTGGGACCTATATGGACTCAGCCATCATGGCTGACAGCGATGCAGCCAACGGCGTAATGCAACACAAGTTCACGGCGAGTCAATTGCGGGCTGGCATTATGAGCATAGAAGTCATCATAGACGATGGGGATGGAGTTGTCACGAACTTGGATTTGGGTGAGTACACTGTAAGAACTCGCTTACGCGACTATTAGGAGCATTGTTATGATTCGCGAACTAAAAGCCCTGGCGTCGCTCCAAACGACTCATTATTCGTTCCCTATAGCACACAACTTGCTCGACCCCATCTCACTAGAGGTGCGGGAGTATGTGCGGATCACACGGGGGCTGAGTCTGCATCCCGCTTACCACAACGAGCAGTGCGTACGGAACGCCGTCGAGCTCTGTCAGGAGTTCGACGCGACGCTCGCGATCAACTATTCGCCGTACCATATGTACCAGACTACCGCCGCCGACTTCGGGGAGAGCTACTTCGACGAACTCCAGCGGATGGCATACGGTCTGTTCGACCTGCGGGAGTGGATTGGCAACGCCGTCCCAGTCAAGATGATCCTGCTGGAATGTGAGCGGTACTGGGTATGGCCGCAGGACACCGACGAACACAAGGCCAACGTAATCCTCAAATACAACATCGTCTACGATCTGTGCAAAGCGGTGTTTCTCGACGCCACGGTTGAGTGGTACAAACGTGGACACCGGCGATTGCGGGAAGGCAGTACGGGCCAATACTGGGAGCGATACTGCCGGTTTACGGAGGAAGAGCGGGGTGACCACCGATCATGCGAGCTGTATGCGTGGACCCATCCCGATCTCATGTGGGAGACGTGGCGGCGAATGGTGGCGGGGCTGAAAGGCGACGAGACTGCCAATGCGTGGGTTTCGCTGGGGGCTGGCTGGACTACCCCCGTTGTCGGTGACGACACCAAATGGATTATGAACTATGACTATCGTCTCGCTCAGTCTCGGTTCGCGGGGTATCTGCTCAATCAGGTGTGGAAGCCGAACGCCGTGGTATTTTATCCGGCTCCCTTCGATCATCGCACGCCGCACTGGACGAAACACTTTATCGAGTACGTCAAGGGAGCGACAGCGTGAGTCGTATAGAGACCCCAGATGTAATGGACCACGCAGACTTTCTCGCCTCGCGAGACTTCAAGGTGCCCGAAGACGTTTGGTTGGTCGGCAAAGGGCTCTCCTTGGACACCTTCGATTGGAGTGCCGCAGGACCCTGTCGAGTAGCCGTCAACGAAACAGCATTCGTGGTGCCCGAGGTCTTCGCGGCTGCTGCATGGGACATACCCGTATTAGACAAGTATCGTAATGGCCACGACCACCATGAAGCGTTGCCGTCCACCGTATGGGTTATCAGGTTTGTGTCAGCGGATAGACCTGTTTGGTTTCCTCGTGAGCGACAGTTTCCGTGTCTATTCGCTCTTAAACCTGATGGGCAGCGTGTGTACGGGACGGGCACCCAAACGCTGGTAGCTCTTGCAGGATGTGGGGCTCGCCACTTCCATATGGTGGGTTTCGATTCGGTGGACGGTAACGTAGAAACAGCGGACTCCGTTACGAAGATCGGCGGCAAAGGCCACAACTACGACAAATACAAACGGATCAATCATAGCTTGCGTGAATGGATAAAGAAGCTAGGCCTAACAATTGAATGGTGCCATGCGAATTGACCACACCAACAAAGCTGTATTTGTGAGTACCCCGTATTGTGGGACTCACACCATATACGACTGGTTGAATCGCCATTTTGTAGTGGAGAGGCCATCCTACAAACAGTTCCATTTGGCGGTCCTGCCTAAAGGCCACGACGATTACTTTATATGGACTGTAACACGCAACCCTTATAGCCGAGCCATCTCAGGGTGGGGCCACAAACTGGTCACCGATAAAACCGGGGACGGCAATTCAGCCCCACGGGACCAGGCTGGGAGCATAGGGACTTTCCGAACATATGCCACTCATATGGAGTGGGTGTCTAAGAAACCTCCACACCAGATGCACGGACCACAAACCTTGTTTTTGTCCACGATGCCTCACATTGATATGGCGTTGCGGTTGGAGTCGCTATCTGAAGAAATCAAACGGTTACCCTTCTGGAGTGACAACCTGAAGCCTCCTTCGCATATCTATAAAATGCCCACTCTGAAGCCCTGGCAACAGTACTATGACGAGGCCACAGCCGACTGCATCCATGACCAGTTTCGCCCGGACTTCGAGGCGTACGGTTACGACCGAGATTCCTGGAGACTGCCATGACCCACGGAGTGCTCATCGGAGCCGACATGAAGAGGATCTCGTTGTTGGGGTTCTGGGTGGACCGCTTTCGGCAACACAATCCCGACACGCCGATCGCGTTCGCTGACTTTGGTGTAAACGTGTTTTGGAAAGCACGCCTTGAGGCCCTCGAAATCGAGGTGTTAGAGGTGCCGTGGCTCCGCGACCGCAAAATCACCTACTCAAAACCTATCGCAATGCAGTGTTCGCCGTTTGATGCGACGCTCTGGATGGATTTGGATATTGAAACACGTAAGCCTATCAACCACTTGTTCGAGGATGCGGCCAACGGATTTTATGCGACCCTGACTCCGTTCCACGGTAGGGCAGCCAAAATCACGGCACCTCGCGTCCCAATCGCAGCAGGCTTCGTGGGGCACCCAAAGGGCTGCACAGTTATCTCACGATGGGTCGACTACACTCACGCTCTCAACACAGAAGGTAGGCTCAATACAGACAACTATAGTGGCGATTTGATGGTCCTCAATGAGTTATTCGCGAAACACATCGGGTGGGATGATCTCCACGAGTGGCCCCGTGAATACCATTGGGTACGGCAGTGGGGCCCACCGCCGGACTCTCTCCAAAATGAAGTACTGATGTATCATTGGTCGGGGGACAGAGGCCACGAAACTATTAACAACTCCCGGCGACTCACCGGAGACCCGTGGAAAGAGGCCTAAGTGGTACCAACTCAAGCCATCAAGTTTCCTCGTGACGGGAACCCGTTGTACCCGTTGCCGCCCGACTACGCGTCGCTGTCTGCTGATGGGCAGCGGTTGGCTCGCGTCAATGCGTGTCGTTTGCGGGACACTCCCCAGGAGGCCGCTGAGTCTTGGGCATGGTTCTGTAGGTATTATTTGAGGCCTGACGCCGACGTCGGCTTCGATCCCAACTTTTACAAGCCGCCCATCTATCCGTCGCCACCCCTCCACTACCAGTTTGTGAGGTCGTGGCAGCAACACAACTGTTCGGCGATAGGGGCACCACGGTCTTCTGCGAAATCTACTGTCAAGCGATCCATGATTTTATGGATGATATTGGCGTTCCCGCCGTACGAGATCAACACGTTTCTCGCTAAAGACGATTTCGTGGTAGAAGAGTTCTATCGTATCAAATTGCAGTTGGAGCGAAACCCTCGTATTGTCGCGGACTTCGGGGACCAAAGATGCGACAAAGGCGTCGGCATATGGTCGAACCACGAAATCACGTTGCAGAACGGATCATTGTTACGCGGGCTCTCTATTGATGGCAAAAAGCGGGGTCCTCGTGCGAACTGGGTGGTGTGCGACGACGTAGAGTACGACACCAAGACAGGCTTGCAATCCGACAAACAGATCGGTGAGATTAAAGAGACGTTACTCAAAGTCGTGATCCCGATGTTGGATGACGGATGCAATTTGTTAGTGTTGGGCACCCTGATTTCCCGCAAAAACTTCCTATACCATATACTACGCACTGAAGAAGACGAACGCTTCAAATCGGTCACCAATGGAGGTGACTGGTACAAATTGTTGGTGCCCGCCATTGATGACCAAGGGCGTAATGCGTGGGCCGCTAAATACACCCCAGAGTTCCTCGCTAAGAAACGTCGCCAGATGGGTGACAGCTTTTTCGCCACAGAATACCTCAATGATCCTCGCTCAGAACAAGACTCTCCATTTGAAATCGTGCCTGATCGCCATGAATACACGGTTTCGCAACCCGACGCAGCTTTCGAGACGCCATGGCAGCCTGGCCCCACGATCTCGTATCACGCAGCGGCAACTGATGCTCGCGTTATCACGTATCAACCGCAAACGAAGCCTTTCATTGAGGTTGTGAACTCAATGCAGAGAGCTCTCACGGTTGATGTGGCCACGTCGCTATCAAGCGAAGCGGACTATTCGGCTGTAATGTGTGGGGGACTAGACTCCCGTAACGATCTATGGGTACTGGATGGATGGTATGGGCGTGTCACATCAGCTCAACTCGCCCAGCGGATCTGGGATCTGGCTGTAAAATGGCGTGTACACCTGATCGCTGTGGAAGCGTACAGCACACAAATCGAGTTGTATCGCGTTGTTAAACAGTGGGCCGCTGAGCACGCTGATGGCAACTGGCTGCCTACGGTGATACCACTTCGGCCCCCCACCAATCTCTCTAAGCCTGACAAAATTATGGGGTTGGAGTGGCGGTTCAATCAAGGTCGCATCAAGCTGCCTGCTGACCGCTGTCGTACTGCGTTCATTGGAGAGCTGTACCGTCAGATCCGCGACTTCACGCCGGACCTACGCGGCCTAGAGCACGACGATGTATTAGACACCCTCTCGATGTTGCAATATGTGTTCCGACAGGGGGCTGCCGCACGGATTGCAGCCCCGCCACCGCTGACAACCGAAGACCGGTTCGTAGCTGGAGAGCTCTTCTACGAGGGCACAGACTTACCGCTGGCCTCCACAGTCGACTGGAAACAGTTGTCACCCGAAGACTTGGAAGCCGCTATGGTGGCGATACAAGACCGTCACTCAGAACGACCATTGTTGTCTGGTATCGATGTAGAACCAGGCATCCCGCTGTATGGGTCCCTACATGGAGCAATCGAAATATGATTGATAGAAACTCCTTGATCACCTTCGTTGGGTTAAAGGGCTGCTTGAAGATTCATAAATCAGTAGTGCCCGACCAATTTATTGTCTCAGCAGAGATGGCTGGTTCTCCCCAGTGCGTGGACGTGGCCTTTGAGCGAGAGACTCTCGTGGACTTAGGTCGACTACTCCAAGACCTCCCCAAAAAAGGTGGCCTTAATGAGCACGTAGAGGAGCCCCACGTCCATGAAGCCCTCAAGTCAGCTTCCTTGTGTGATCTCAACTCACAGCAGGTGGAAGACAAGGCCCAGAACGAAGGCCTAACCCCCCAATGCATGGGGCTGCTAAGAACGGAAGGGGCTTCACCATGAGCAGACCTAAGTCCGAAGAAACCGTATGGCGAGACTTTCGAGGTGACCTCTTGAACTACTCGAGAGCCATCATGGAGTCGTTACAACGCCAGAACGCTATGT
>SDBT01004892.1_pt1 | contig 22640 bp, 16 predicted proteins | sample 2277101 | NCBI WGS metagenome assembly SDBT01 (sample SAMN10404973, study PRJNA504765) | marine sediment metagenome | isolation source: marine sediment core GS10_PC15, 103 cmbsf | place: Arctic Ocean: Southern Knipovich Ridge | collected 2010 | reverse complement strand
TTCGTGCCCGCCGCCTGGGGCGCCTGGAGAGCAGGCGGCATCGAGGCGGTCTTCGTGGGCCTGCTGCTGGGCCTGCTGGCCGTGGCCTTCCACCGGCGCTGGTTCTCGGCCGTGCCCGAGGAGCTCCGCGAATGGGGCACCACCCTGGCCGAGCGCTTCAAAAAGCGCGACCGCGATCCCGAGCAATGGAAGGGCCGGCGCCTGCTGTCGAGGATGCTGGTCACCATCGGCCTGTGCTTCTTCTGCCTGCTGCTGATCGAGGCCTGCCTGCTGACCCTGGACCTGCTCTTCTATCCGCTGCCGTGACACTGACAGCTACTGCGCCTGTCACGCCAAGACCACATCCGCATCCATGTTCGGTTATCGAGTCCCAGCAGAAATTAGAAGGTCAACCCGACGGCCAGCTGCAGTCGGAGCAGGTACAGGTCCAGCTTCATGTAGTTACCTCCGCTTCCGGTAAGTTCCGCGTGCAGCCCGAAGCGCCTGCCGAGCCGGAATCGCACCCCGAGCGACAGGCTTGCCACCAGACCGGAGATCGTCTCCCTCGATGACCTGGATGACGTGTCCATATCCTCCTGGCGGTACATCCACGAGGAAGCGCCCAGGGCGACTGCGAACTGCAGCGCCAGCGATTCGTCGAGCGGAACGATGCCGCCGATCCGGAAGGCCATGTCCGTCAGGATGTCTTCCGCGTTGGCCAGCGTGCTGAACTGCGCACCCAGCAGCATGTAGCCGGCCACCCGCCATTCGATGGCCATCTGCGGGCCGAACTGATCGAGCTGCTTGGCGTCGGCCCAGTCCCCGGCCTGCTTGCGATAAATCAGCGGCGCCGGGGCGTATACCAGGTCCAGAGACATCAAGAATCCGGGCCAGGCGTCGACGAGTCGCCCGGCGGTCCGCGTCTCGTGCTCCGGCTCCTGCATCGCCTCCGCGTCCCGGCTTTCCGGTCTCGACGTGATCGCGCCCGGCTGGATCGTCGACCAGGGCTGATCGGAGACGCCCGGGGGCGGCACCACGGGAATGGCCTGGGGGGCGTCTGGCCTCTCGACCTCGGGCGGTCGGGCCGGGGCCTGGGCCCGGAGATCCCCCCCGCCGGCAAGCTTCTCAACCAGGGTGTCGATGGCGGTCACCAGGGCGTCGGAGGTGCAGGCGCCCCGTACTATGGCGGTGCGCAGGGTGTTCTTCGCTCCCCGCGGATACAGCGAGGCGTTGAGCAGGCAGACGTCGCCCAGCAGATCGAGCCGGGCTACCAGCCCGAAGTCGGCACCCAGGCTGCGCTCGACTTCGATCTGGCAAGCGCGCTCGAAGCACGTCTGAAGGCCCCGGGCGCCGAGCTGGCGTTGGATCTCCCGGGCGGGAACGACCTTCATTCCCTCCTGCTCTGCGAATTGCTGGGCGAGGTAGTTGCCGAGGATCTCTATCTGGACCGCGGGCAGGCCCAGGCCGCGATCCTCGATCGGGAACACGGCCACGGCGGGCGCCTGCGCAGGCGCCGGGGGCGAGGTCTGGCCCCACGCGATCGGGCCGGCCGCGAAAAAGGCCAGGACCGCCGCTGGCAGCAGCTCGTTCCTGCTCATGTTCACATCCCTTTCAACTTCAGAACTCGAAGGACATACTGCCGCCTACCGTGAAGCCGCCGATGTCGTAGTCCCGGGCCTGGTAGCCCGCCCGGACTGCCACGATCCACCAGTCGAACATGCGACGCTCCACGTCGAACAGGAACTGGACGGCCTCGTCGCCGTTGCCCGGGTAGTTGGTCACGCCGACGCTGGCCGCCATGGGAAAGCCGGGGACCGTGTCCCAGGCCAGGCGAATGTAGCCGGACACGCCCAGGCCGATGGCGCCCTCGAACCCGACCTCGACGTGGGTGCCGGGATCGTAGCCCACGATCAACGCCGTTCCACCCCCGAAGGAGAACCCCTCGCGAGTCACGCCGAGCATGACTTTGAACTTGGCGCCCGCCAGGTCGTGGAAGCGCAGGCGGAGCTCGGAAAATCCGTAGTAGAGCCCCGGGTCCTTGTTGGCGGTATCGGGATCCGGATCGCGCACACCGCTGAGCGTGTCGGATCTCACCAGCCCGCCGCCCAGCCGAATGGAGTACAGCCAGGTCAGCAGCCGGTAGGTGTAGTCCAGCTTCATGTGCCAGTAGTAGTCCTTGAAACTCCGGCCGTCCGTCGCCACGCGGTCGCCGAAGTCGACCCAACCCCCGGATACCATCATCCGCGAACGGTTGCCGAGATGGCGCGCCAGCAGGGCCCTTTCACGGGTCGAGGCCGCGGAGTCGTGGACCGTCACCTGGTGGGGATTGGACGGATCGGCGAAATGCCGGTGCTCTTGCCCGTCGCGGGTCTTCGAGACGATGTAGTACTCGATCCCCGGCGAGACGACCCTTTCGGCCGGAATGGTGGCGGCATAATCGCCGGTGCTCGATCGCTGAAGATCGACGGAGCTGAATTTTTTCTCTCCCATGCGGCGATAGAAGACCCTTGCCCGCGAAAGGTGCCAGCCGGCCGTGACCTCGGCCTTGATTATCAGGGGCTCGCTCACCGCGGCCTCGGAGGGCGGCAGGTGCAGGACCTTGACATCCGGCTTGCCCTGTTCCTCGGGGCCGGGCGCGCCCTTCTTCGCCCCGGGCCGGGCCGAAGCGGAGGACCCTCCGATTGCGAACGCGAAGGCGAGAACGATAGCTGTCCTTTTCATCATCTCGACCCTTCCTTCACCACCGGAAGACCGTGCCCAGCCCGGCGCTCATCCCCAGATGGTCGATGCGGCGAAGCGCCAGGCCCAGCCGCAGGGTCGGCTGGAACCAGTCCACGGCCTTCAGGCCGATCTGGTAGACGATGCGCACCCCGATGTCCTCGCCGACCGGTTGGTTGGTCACCTCCACGCGGCCGCCCATGGGAAAGTACTCGATCACGTCCCAGGACAGCTCCAGCAGGCCCATGGCGCCCACATCCTGCAAGAAGGCCCCGCCCATGACCAGGTTGGTCCCGAGCTCGCGGCCTATGCGTATCTTGCCCTCGATCCCGGCCGCCAGTTCTCCCGTGGGTTCGTCCGGCGGCCTGTTCAGGCCCAGGATCCCCCTGGTGATCACCGAGAAGTACTCGTGGAAGCGGAACTCCAGCTCGGTGTACCCGTAGTTGAACCCCACCGGGTCCGAGGGCTGACCGCTCTGCACAACCTCGACCTTGGCGCCCTCGCCGCGCAAGACGCCGAACCCGACCCGCACGCTGTACAATATGGTCATCACCCGGTAGAGAAAGTCGGTCTCGACCATCCAGAAATAGTCTTCGCCCTTGTCCAGCTTGAAGTCGACGTAGTCGCACAGCATGGAGATCTGAGACCTGTCGCTGCGGTCGATCCGGATGCTGCCCGGCGGATCCGCCACGTTCACGCGGTAAGGTGTCTTCTGATCTCCCACCGGATGGTGGACCCCGCCTTGCTCGTCGACGACCTCGATGAAGTAGACCACGCCGGGCGAGACGACCTGGCCGGCAGATATCTCGGCGCGCAGGTAGACGTCGCCGTCTCGATTCATCGGCAGCTTCTCGTACGTGGCCTCGCCCACCCGGTGGTAGTAGACATCAGCGCTGCGTATCGGGTCGAGCTCGTTCACCTTGACCGCTACCTGGAGCGGCTCGCCGGTGTAGAGCGAGCTCTTGCCTCTGTGGCCGAACTCCAGCCGCTGCTCGGCCCGTGGCGGCTTGGTCACCTGCGGCCGGGGAGCCCGGAGCTTCTCGGCCAGGGACTTCATGGCCCGGATCTCGACGGCCAGGTGCATGGCGTAGGACGAACGGGGGTGCTCGCGTTTGAACTCCTCCCAGATCTCTATCCGCTGCGCGGGGGACTTTCCCAGGCTCCGCTTCCAGGCCTCGAGCACCGCGGCGGTATCCGGCTCCAGGGCAGGGCCGGCCGCCGGTCCCCGGGGCGGCGGCGCCGGTCGCCGTTGGCCTGTGGGGCCGGCCTCCGCGCCCGACAGCTCGACCTGATCGCCCGCCTTGATGCGATTCATCAGCTCCTTGGCCCCGGAGGCCACGGACAGGTGCTCCCCGACTTGCTTGAGCACGAGTTCGCCGATGGGCACCCGGTCCTGGATGCGTTTCTTGGTGACCGGATGGCGGATCTGCACGACCCGGAACACCTGCACCTCGTCGCCCGTCTTTGCGCCCGCGGCGCTGCCCAGATCCAGGACCGCCCCGCCCAGCCCTTTCCTGTCGACCTTGATCACGTGGAAGGTCCCCGGCTTCTGCTGCGCCAGGGCCGCCGCCGAAAGAAGGCAGGCCAGAGAAAAGATCATCAGGCATTCAGAACCGATCCTCCGAAGACGATCATGTATCTGTATCATGTCTCCCTCTTTGATCTCGATCCCTGGTATACGATCCCCTCTTGGAGAACGAAGTATTCAAGAATTATCGCCAAAGTCAACGATAATGTTTTCCGGCTGCATGATCCTTGGATCGACCATGGATACCTGCTATGGTTTCGCCGGATGCGCTCCGGGGGTCCGTGGTATGAACAATTGGTTGAAAGTGCCTTGCCTGGCCGCGTTGCTGTGTGGACAACTCTCCTACGGCCGGACGGACGAGAGACCCATCGTCGCGGTGTTCAACATCCAGGGCAAGGGATCCGGCCTCGGCGCCGTCCAACTCCGCTCACTGACCGAGTACCTGGCCACGTCGATCGCGGAGGGGGGGGTGTTCCGGGTGGTGCCGCCGGGGGACATCCAGCGCCTGCTCACCGAGAGGACCCGTGAGTCCTACAAGCACTGCTACGACCACAGCTGCCAGATCGAGCTCGGCAGGAAGCTGGCGGCCAACAAGTCCCTCTCCGCCAGCATCCTGCGGATCGGCGACCGGTGCACGTTCGTCGCCACCCTCTACGACCTGAAGACCCAGACCACCGACTTCTCGGCCAAGGACAAGTGTCCCTGCAGCCAAATCGGCGTGTCCGAGGCCATCGACCGGGTGGCCGCGAGGATACGCGCCTGGGCGGCCGGGACGTCCGGCAGGAGCGACTTTTCCGAGGGCGCCATCGGGGACAGGCCGGCTGACTGGAAGGTGGCCTCCGCGCAGGAGGTGATCGTCCGGTTCAGTTCGGAGCCGACCGGCGCGGTGGTCCTGGTGGACGGAAAGCTCCTGTGCACAGGGACACCCTGCTCCCGGGCCGTAGCAGAGGGCGCCCACCTGGTCTCCATGCAGGCGGAGCGGTACCGGGACAGGCGGGAGCGGGTGGTTCTCACCCGGGGCTCGAAGCTGCACTTCAACCTCGATCCCGAATTCGGCTGGCTCACGGTGCGCTCCCGGCCTACCGGCATGGACGTCGAGGTGAACGGAGAGAAGGTCGGCCGGACGCCCCTGGTCAGGCGGGAGACGGCGCCGGGCGGATACGAGGTGCTGGTCGTCAGCCCCTGCCACTACCAGGCCGGAGAGCGCGTGCGCTGCGAGGCGGGTCAAGAACGGACCGTCTCGGTCGACCTGAAGGACAGGCAGGGCGCCGTTGACGTCCGCGCCAGGGACGAGGCCGGCAACGACCTGGAGGCCGAGGTCATGGTGGACGAGGTGCGCCTGGGGAAGACGCCCGGGGTGTTCAAGGTCTCGGTCTGCGCCAGGGAGTTGGTCATCAAGCACCCATCGGGCGTCGGGCGGACCGGACTTGCCGTAAAAGAGAACCAGAAGAGCGAGATCAGGCTCGTACTGGCCGCCGAACGCCGGCCGATGGTGCGGATCCCGGCGGGGGAGTTTCCCATGGGCAGCCCGAGCGGCTCCGGAGACTACGACGAGCACCCCCAACACACCGTCTGGCTGGACGCCTTCCGGATCGACAAGTACGAGGTGGCCGTCGGCCAGTACGCACGTTGCATACAGGCCGGCGAATGCCGGCCGCCGCGCAGGGGAGCCGGCTGCAACCACGGCCAGGACAGCGACGATCACCCTGTAAACTGCATCGACTGGCAGCAGGCCAGCCAGTACTGCCGCTGGGCCGGAAAGCGCCTGTGCAGCGAAGCGGAGTGGGAAAGGGCGGCCCGCGGCGAGAACGGCCGCAGGCATCCCTGGGGCGAGCATCCCCCCACCTGCGGCCGGGAGGCGGTCTGCGGAGTCAGGGGCACCATGCCGGTTGGTTCGACGCCCGCAGGCGCCTCCGCCGCCGGGGCCGTTGACATGTCGGGCAACGTCTGGGAGTGGGTCGCGGACTGGTACGACCAGGCCTACTACCAGACCAGTCCCCGGAGAAATCCCGCCGGACCGGAGACCGGCTCCCGCCGGGCTAACCGCGGCGGCGGCTTTTCGGACAACGCCGACAGGCTGTATGCCGCAGACCGCTGGTGGGCCGATCCCTCCTTCCAGGGCGCCAACCAAGGCGTGCGCTGCTGCGCCTCACAGTGAGGACGGCAGCCGGTTTACCCTTGCCGGTTCGAGGTGGCGGAAAATGGGGACGGTTTACTGCGCCTGCCCCGACATGCGGTGCAGCATGTCGACCACCAGCGCGCGTATCTGGACGGGATCGGACGGGTCCAGGGGGTGGATCTCGCCGACCGCCTCGGCGCCCGGGGGGGCTATCTGCACGACCGGCAAGGAACCGAGGCTCTTGAGCTCGTTGACCAACAGGTTCAGCTGGTAGCGGGACTGTTCGTCAAGGCCGGCGCGCAACACAAGCACGCCGGCCTGCGCCACTCCCAGCGGTCCCCAGAGTGGTCGCTGGCTCGGTTCGGTGGGCAACAGCATCAAATCGATTATCAGGTTTTCACTCAGGGCCAGCTGTCCCAGCAGACCGAAGCCGCGCTGCGCGGCTTCGAGCTGGCCGTACAGATCGAACCCCGACAACCGGCGCAAGCCGCCCATGAACTCCCTGAGATATCCGACCTCGGAGCACAACAGGCAGATCTTGCCCCGGGTCACGCGGCTGGAGCTGAACATTTTGACGGCCAGCTTGACCTTCAACTCATATAGGATCTCGTGGCCGAGCAGCGGCTCCTCGTCCTGGCGCTCCTCGGTTTCTTCCACCGCCTGCAGGACACCCTTTTCGAGCAGGGTGCGGATGGCCCGGCAGGCCTCGAAGTCGGTCACCCGGGCGTGGTCCACCAGCTCGCCCACCGTCTTGTAGAACTCCAGCAGGTTGAGGATCTCCTGGGTGACCGGGTGCAGGCCCTCGAAGCGCTCCTTGAACTCGGTGGCCGCCACCAGGCGCGCGTTGTCGTGAGGCAGCTGCCCGCGAAGTTGGGCCAGCTCGTCCGCCTGGCGAGCGCCTTCGAGCAACAACATGTCGGTGCCGCGGCGGATGTTCAGATCGCCGGTGACCTGCTCGGGGATGAACGCGAAGGAGCCGTCGCGCCACTGCAGCATGCGGAACAGGGCCTTCTCGCCCCGGTGCCGCCCGGTTCCGGCGTGCACCACCCCGCCGTCGTGGACGTAGATCCGGCCCTCGTACTCCCCCGCCTTGAGCTCCAGCAGACCGGTCTTGCGGTTGAGATTGAATATCTGCAACAGGTCCACCAGCGAGATCTGCTCCAGGCTGCCCTCGATCTCCCGTCCCTCCTCGCGCACCTGGCGCGCGGTGGCCATCCGGCGGAAGATGCTGGCCACGAGGGCCAGGACCTCGTCCGGGTTGAACGGCTTGCGGATGACCGCCTCCCGGTAGCCCCACAAGCCGCGGTCGTCCTTCTCCTGGCCCCACATGACGATCACCGGGATGTGCTCGGTGCGCGGGTTTGAGCGCAGGATCTGGATGAACTTCTTGGGCTGGAGCAAGGGGCACTCGTCGTCGAACAGGACCAGGTCGGGATGCACCAGGATGGCCTTCTCGAGCGCGCGGCTGCCGTCCCGAGCGGCGCGCACGTCGTAGCCGCCGTCGTGGAAGGAGTTGCCCAGCTCCTTGAGCACGTTTCGGTCCGGATCCGCTATCAGTATCAGCTTACGTTCCATACCGTGTCGAGACCCGTCGTGTCCCAGCGCCTCAATACTGCCGCTGGAAGTTGTAGTGCTCCTGCAGCTTGGCGATCAGGTTCTCCACCAGGAACTGATCGTGGCTGTGGAATGCGAAAAGGCGCCCGTCATCCCCTCGCCGGCAGAGAAGCGCGTACGCCACCCGCTCGCCCAGCACCAGCAGCAGGCGGTGGTCTTGTACCGCCTCGTCGTCCACGAACACCCTGGTCACGGCCGCGTACTCGCTCGGCCGGTTCGCACCACTCTTGAGATCCACCAGGCAAAACCTGGCCCGCTCGGCGTTCTCGAACACCAGTTCCACGGGCCGGGCTCTGTCCTGGATCAGCCCTGCCCCCTGAATCCGCCCTCCCAGGGCATAGACCAACGCCCGGCGTTCGGGCACGTCTACCGCCTGGCGGCAGACCTCCTCCTCGACGGCGTCGATCGCGTCGTCGTCGAACATCACGTGTGCGCTGCCGGTCTCGCTGTCCTCGGCCATGCGGAAGGTCTCGCCGGCCTGATCAAGCGGCCCCAGGTGCTCGGCCGGCCGGCCGACGAGCGTCCGGATCGCCTCCCAGAAATCCTGTCGCTCCAGATGCAGGCGCCTGAAAAGGCTCTTGCCCGCCCGGTCGATCTCCTCGCGGCAGGCCATCAGCAGCTGATCGAAATCAGCGCCGTGGATCGGGAAGGTGGCCGCCCCCATGCTGATGTTGACCGGATAGTCGCGGCTCATCTCGCTGATGAACGGATCCGCCTCGAAGGCCGTCCGGCTGCGTCGGATGAACATGCGGGCGCCCAGCGAGTCTGTCTCCGGCAGCAACACGTAGTACTCGTGATCGGACACCCGGGCCAGGATGTCCGAATCGCGCACCACCCGCGAGATGCTCTCGGTCAGCTTGCTCGCCATGCGAGTGCAGATCTCCACCTTGAAGTGCTCGCGCAGAAACTCGAACCGCTCGATCAACACGGTGACCAGGGAAAACGAGCGGCCGTAGCGACGCGCCTTGTAGATCTCCTTGCCGGCGTAATCGATGAAGTAGGTCATGTTGTAGGCAGCGCCGCTCTGGTCCCGCACTCCCAGCCTCTCGAGGGCCTGGAAGCGGCGTGAGTTCTTCATGGCGATCCCCGAGAACTGGGCCATGGTGCGCGCGATGTTCCGGTCGCGCTCGGTGAAGTCCCCGTGCAGCTTGTCCAGCAGCAACGCAAGCCCGAGCGGCAGGCCGTCGGCCCGCAAAGGGATGAACAGCGAGTCCGAGCCGGGGCCCGTTCCCAGCACCTCAGCCGGGCTGGCGAAGAACGGAGTGCCGCCGTACAATCCGTCCAGAGACGGTCCCGGGGCGATGGAGATCGAGGTGGAGAACTCCTCCTGGTTGACCAGGCCGCGATACCCGGTCAGGTTCATCTTCTCCGATCCGTCCGTCTCCGGCCGCTCCTCGGGAGAGGTCAGCCAAAGCAGGCCGCCCTGGGCGCCGGTGGCCTGGAGCATGTGTCGGAGGATCATCTCGCACAGGTTCTCGAACTCGAGCGTCGACAGGATGTCCAGGCAACGGCGGTAGATGGTCTGGGCTTGCAGGTACTCTATGCTCTCGTCCAGCAGCTTGTTCTGTTGATCGACCAGGCGCCGCCGCTCGAGCAGGCGGTCCAGGGTCAACAGCAACTCGTCGCGGTCGATCGGCTTGATCAGGTATTCGAACACGCCCATGCGCATGGAATGTACGGCCAGGCGCACGTCGTCGCGCTGGGTGATGATGATGATGTCCACCCAGGGAAAGTTGTTGCGCACCCGCTCGGTCAGCTCGAGGCCGTCCATCTCCTTCATCAACATGTCGGTGACCAGGATGTCGAAACGGTCCTGCTGCAGCAGTCCCAGTGCCTCCTGGCCGCTGCGGGCGGTGCGTACGTAGTAGCGCCGGGACGCCAGGATGTCGGAGTACAGCCCGAGGTAGAACGCCTCGTCGTCGACCAGCAGGATGCGGACGTCGGTCGTCATTTCGGGGAAGTCGCCCCGGGCAACTCACCTCGAAACACCTCGACGGCAGGCCCGCGCATCCACACGCAGGTGAAATCCTTCTGAACCAGGACGAAGAGACTTCCGCCTGGCAGGTTGACCTGGATCTCGCGTTCGAAGTCCACCTTGTCCACCATGGCCGCTGCGGCCGTGGCGGCGCACGCGCCCGTACCGCAGGCCTTGGTGATTCCGCAGCCACGCTCGTAGACCACCAGATCGATCTCCGTGCGGCTCTTGACCTTGGTCAGATTGACGTTGGCCTTTTCGGGGAACAGCGGATGGCTCTCCAGCAGTTGACCGCGCTTTCGGGCCATGGACATGTCCGCTTCCTCGAAAAGCACCATGTGCGGGTTGCCCATTGACAGGGCCGTGACGGTGAAATGCAGATCCCCGGCGTCGATCTCCTCCTGGATGCAACGCCCTTCTCCAATCATCGGAATCCGCTCCCGCTCGAAGACCGCCGCTCCCATGTTGACCGTGACCGTGCCGACCTTGCCGTCGTCGCCGGGGTGCGCCGTGCAGGCCAGCACATCCCGGCCGGTCTCGACCCTGACCTCTGGCCCCTCTGCCAGGCCGTAGTCCACCAGGTACTTGATGAAACAACGTATTCCGTTTCCGCACATCCCGGGCTCGGAACCGTCCGAGTTGTAGATGTGCATGCGGAATTCACCGTCCTCCGACGGCAGCACGGTCAGCACCCCGTCGGCCCCTACTCCCTCGTGCCGATTGCACAAATAGCGGGCATGATCGGCCTCGACCAGAACGCCGCCGCGGGTCGCGTCCATGACGATGAAATCGTTGCCCAGTCCGTGGTACTTCCAGAAAGGTACCATCAATCTCACCCAAGCCCGGACGAATCCGGGGTCAAGCTACTCCACCCAGCAGGACGTGTCAATCAAATTCCGCTTCTTTCTCCGATGGATGCGGTCAAACAGGAAGAAGCCCGCCGCTATCCAACCCACCCAACCCGAACCGCTCCAACGTACGACCCGTGGCCCAGAAATCCACCCCGTACAGCGCGCAGCATGCGTCCACCACCGCACGCACGACCGGCGTGTCCACCCCCGCCGCCCGTCCGATGGAATTGTATGGCACCAGCCCGGTGGGGACGTCCTCGAGCAGCAGGCGGGTGTTCATCGAGGCGGGCGCCGCGATTGTCCGGTACGGCCCCGTGTCCCTGACCGCCTCGTACACGCTCTCGCGCCGCACGCCGTAGACCCGCTCGAACCACTCGAGGATGGAAAGCCCCGGCAAGCCCAGGCCCTCGACTACGGCCATCCGCTCGCGGTCCAGGGCCTCGACCAGCTTCATCACGTGCCCGGTAGCGCCCTCCATGTAGTACAGGAACGGCCTCCCTCCGTCGATCAGCCCCGTGTTGAGCAGCGTGATGGGCGGATGCAGCACGGCGTTGAAGTTGTGCAAATCCACCTCGAGGATGCACGAGGCGCGCACGAGCCGGTCGAAAAGCGGCTCGAGCACCTCGCCAGCCCGGGCCGTTCGCCCCGAAGGGTACGCCGAGTACGGCACGAATCGCTTGACCGCGTAGACCTCCACCTCGCCCGGCCGCTTCAAGCGGGCGGTGAACAGGGTGTTGAGCGTCTCGACCGGCGTAACGTCGGCCCGCAGCCCCGCCTGCCGGGCGGCGTGCATGAAGGCCACGGCCGACAGGGTCTGGCCCGGCTGGATCATCAGGACCACGCCGTCCTCCAGGCCGGCCGCCACCGCCCGCGCCACGCTCTCGTGCGCCGAGGCCGGCACCGCGCAGACCACGAGCTGCGCCCCCCGGACCGCCTCGACCGGATCGGTGGTGGCAAGGGCCACGGGACCCTCGCCCTCGATCACCCCTGACAGCCGCACCCCACCCGAGCTCCTGATCGGTTCGATCGCTTCCGCGTCCAGGTCGCACAGGACAACAGAAAGACCGCGCCGGCCCAGGTGGCCAGCGGTGGCACAACCGATCGGCCCCGCCCCGATCACGGCCGCGCGTTCGATCTCTGGTCGCATTCTCCCGCCGTCCCTCGGCTTACTCCCTCTTGCCGGTGCGGACGAACCGCCGGATCCCCTCCGCGCCCAGCCCGGCCAGCCCCAGGTTCTCGAGGGTGCGGCCGCCTTCGCGGAAGTCGGTGGCGAAGATGGCGTTGGCGATCTCGATCAAGGCGTCGCAAGCCGGGGTGGGTACACCCAGTTCCGCGCCCAGCGACGAGAACGGCACCAGCCCGGTGGGCAGATCCTCCAGGATCAGGCGCGTATGCACGCTCCTGGGCGCCTTGATCTTCCTGTAGGCCTCGTTGCTCTGCACCTTCTCCCACAGCTGGTCGCCCTTTGTCTCGTACGCGGTCGCGAAGAAATCCTGGACCGTGATGGGCGTGGTCCCGAGCCTCTCGGCCAGCGCGCACCGCTCGCGGTCCAACGCCTCGACCATCCTGGAGACCGCCGGGGTGAACCCCTCCCAGTAATATAGAAAATCCTCGCCGCGGTCGATCCGCCCCAGGTTGAGCAGGGTGGTCGGCGGGTGGACCACCGCGTTGAGGTTGTCCATGCTGGTCTTGAGCACGTCCGGCGCGCGGATCGACGAGGGGTACACCTCGAACAGCACCTCGATCCGGGAAAACCCGTGGTCGGCCGGGAACACGCTGATGGGCAGCGCGTTCTTGACGGCCGAGACGTCGACCTGCGCCGGCCCGGTCAGGCGCGAGGTCAGCAGCGAGGTCTGGATCTCGGAAAACGTCAGGTCCGCGTCCACCCCGGCCCGCTGCAGAGCTGAAAAAACGTCGATGGCGCCGAAGGTGTGGCCTGGATGAAGCACGATTGCCTGCCCGTCGGCAAGGTGCGGAGCCATCACCTCCGCCACCGCCCGGTGACTGGACGCCGGCACCGTCACGATCACCACCTCGGCCCCCCGCACCACCTCCGAGATGTCCGGCGAGGCAAGCTCCATCCGCGCCAGCCCACGCACCACCCCATCCAATTGGATCCCCCCCCGCTCCCGGATCTCCTCGATCCGCGCCGCGGTCCGGTTGTAGATCCGCACCCGGTGCCCCTGAAGCGCCAGGTGCGCCGCCATGGCCTGCCCCAGGTTGCCCGCCCCAACGATCGCGATCCTCGAACCCATCGATTCCTCCCCGTTGTCGTGCGTCGAATGTACCCGTTTTCCGGTCGCCGTTCAACTGTCATGGATTACCGGCACTTGACACTTCCAGGAAATGTCATATGACAGGGTCTGACCCGGGTGGTCTGGGAGAAGCCTTGCCATGAAGGTTACCGGAATCGAGGCGTATCACGTTTGCGTACCCCTGGCGCAGCCGTATGTGCTGTCCAAGAAATACGGGACGGTGCACGAGGCGCAGGCGGTGGTGGTGGAGGTGCGGACGGACGAAGGGCTCGTCGGGTGGGGGGAGTCGGATCCGATGCCGCCGTTCACCGAGGAGACCTGGGGTTCGGTGTTCGCGGCGATCGAGCATCACCTGGGGCCGTGTTTGGTCGGTCAGGATCCCAGGGAGATCAACCGGATCAACGCGGAGTTCGACCGGGTGCTGCACGGGAACTTGCTGGCCAAGGGGGCGCTGGACGTGGCCCTTTGGGACATCCTGGGGCGGTCGCTCGGGGCGCCGGTGTACCGGCTTCTCGGGGGGGCGGTGAGGAGAGAGATCCCGCTGCTGTGGCCGTTCGGGTCGGGGACCCCCGAAGAAGACGTCGAGCGGATCTCGGCCAAGATGGAGGAGGGGTACAGGACGTTCATGGTAAAGATGGGAGCGCTCGGGATCGAGACCGAGATCGAGAGGGCGCGGGCGATTGAAAAGGCGTTCGGGGATCGGATCCACGTGAACGTGGACGCCAATCAGGGGTGGGACCTGGCGCAGACCATCGCCTTCATGGAGGGCACCCGCGACTGCCGGATCGACTTCGTCGAGCAGCCCCTGCCCGTGGAGCAGGGCTGGGCCGCCGGGGTGCTCCGCTCCCGTGCCACCCATCCGCTGTCCGTTGACGAGGGACTGCAGTCCCTCGCCGACGCCGCCGAGCTGGCCTCGCGGCACGCGGTGGACGTGTTCTCGCTCAAGATCTCCAAGAACGGCGGCATCACCCGGGCCCGCGAGATCGCCGGGCTGGCCCGGGCGTTCGGGATCGAGTGCCTGATGAACAGCATGATCGAGCTGGGCGTCTCCCAGGCCGCGGCCCTGCACCTGGGAGCCTCCCTGCCCAACCTGCTCGACTGCGGCCAGTGCTACATGTCCACCCTGCGCCTTTCAGACGACGTGACCGACTTCGCCTCGAACATCGAAAAGGCGGTCGCCCGCGTACCCGACGGGCCCGGCCTGGGCGTGACGATCGACCGGGCCAGGCTGCAGCGCCACACCCGGCACACGGTGAGCGTCGGGTGACCGGAGCAAGTTGATCGGGGGCGGGAGACGGGGTATATTCCTGTACGGGAGGCCGAAGGGCATGGAGAAAGGCGTGGAGCATCGCGGGATCATATTGGCAATCGTGCTGGCGGCGGGGTGGTGGTCGGGGTGTCCCTCGTACACCTTGCTCCCCGACAAGGACCAGCGGGCGGTGCAGGAGGGGTGCCGGGGCAAGGTCTTCTTTCTGAAGCACTCGCACTTCGCCGGACCGTTCTTCGAGTACCCGGACCGGCGGTACATGTCGGAGCGGGCGTTCGACGAGCGGGTGTTGATCGAGACTCTTTCGGGCGAGTCGATCCTGGCTTCGGGTCCGACCGAGGTGCTGCCCATGGGGACCAGGCTGCGGATCCGCGAGATCGAGTTCCCCACCTCGGGCGCCATCTCGGCCCGCAAGCTGCGGTCACCGCGGCATTTCACCTGGGTGATGATGGATCGGGCCGGCCAGCCCGGCTCGAAGCCCTACGTGCTGGTGTTGACCCACGAGTTCAAGAACAAGAAAAAATTCGAAGAGGTACTGGGCTGGTACCTGGTCGAGAAAGACCCGCGAGCCGGGTTCGCCGACCGGCCGCCCGAGGTGATCTCTGCCATCGACACCAAAACCCTGGTCAAGGGGATGCGCTACGACGCGCTGATCCGCTCCCGCGGCAATCCGGACAAGGTGGATAAAAAGAAGGTCGGCGGGGCCCGGGTCGAGCGCTGGCGGTACGCTCCCGGCCGGGTCGTTTTCCTGAAGGACGACGTGGTGGAGAGATGGGAGGGGTTCGATTTTTAACATATTGTTGTTTCCGACACCCGATCTGTCATAGAATACACTCATTACCGGGAGGACTGGCATGACACGAATTCTCGGCCGGCTCTTGATAGTCCTGATATCGGGCGTGTTGCTGACCACCTGCGGGCCCGGCGACGACTCGCCGGGCGGAAAGCTCGACCTGCGCTTCGCCCGACAGCCCATCGACGAACCGTGTCCGGAGAACGTCGCGGAAGATCCGGCGCCGCCCGCCCTCGACAAGCTGGAGGTGGTGCTGTACCGGCCCGACGGCGAGCGGCACTATGAGAAGACCATCAAGCTCTCGGGCACCGCCCCGGCCAGGGTCGGCGGCATTCCCGCTGGCGAAAATCTGAGCTTGACCGTAACCGGCTACGTGGGCGACAGCGCCCGGTGGCGCGGCGCGGCCGAGGGCATCACGATCGTGAAGGGTCTGAGCGCCTACGCCGACGTGTTCATGACCCTCATCGCCGACATGTCCTGCACCGCCCGGCCGCTGCACCGGCCCCGGGCCCTGCTGGCCGCGGCCGCGGCGGGCGACGGCCGGGTGGTCCTGGCCGGAGGCGTGGATAGAGGATTCCCCTGTCTCGATGAGAATGGGGATGATGTTCCCGGCTGCACCGAGATGATCGCCAGCCCGGCCGTGGACCTGTTCGATCCCGGCACGGGCACGATCTACACGGCCCGCCGGCTCAACACCCCCCGCGCCCTGGCGACCGCCACCCCGCTCGCCTCCGGGGGAGTGCTGGTGGTCGGCGGCGTTTCCCGCCTGCGGGCGGTCGAGGGGAGCGGGATGCCGTTCGCGGTGGACGAGCAGGACCTGGTGCCCACCTTCGAGGTCTACCTGCCGCACGAGGACATCTGGATCGAGAAGCCGCTCCCCGGGCGCGAAGGCCGGGTCTTCCACACAGCGACCGCGCTCGCCGACGGACGGGTGCTGGTCGTCGGCGGCGGCACGGACCTCTCCAACGTCCGCGACGACGCCCTGCTGTTCGATCCGGCCGGCGAATCGGTCGGCGACTTCCGCGTCGTTTCTGCCTACCTCGCCAGCCCGCGCCTGGGCCACGCGGCCGTGCTGGTGGGCGAGAAGGTGATCGTCATCGGCGGGGCGGTGAATACCAACCAGTCGACGGTCGAGGAGTTCGCCCTCTCGGGCGACGACGGGGTGTTCACAGAGGCCAACCCCACCCCGCCCTCGATAAACCTTTTCTTCCACGACGCAATCCTGCTGCCGCTGCGGCCGGACGAGATCCTGGTGGCCGGCGGTTCCTTCTACGACGGAGTAGACCGGCTGGGCATGCCCACGGTGGACAACGTGTTCATCTACTCGGTCTCGAACAGAGAATCGAGCAGCGATGCGGGTTCGATGGCCGTTCCGCGTCTGCTGCACCGGATGGTGGCCCTGGACAGCGACCAGATCCTGCTGGCGGGCGGATACTCCGACCTGGACCTGGCACCTGACGACACGGTCGAGACCTTCGACCCGAACGGTTCTTTCGGCGCGCCCGGCACCGGCCTGAGCGTGGCCCGGGGCGGCCACGCCGTCCTGGCCACCGAGGGCGGCCGGGCCCTGGTTGTGGGCGGGATGGGGCCAGATGGTTTTCTCGGATCGGGCGAGATCTTCACCCCGGAGCCGAAGGAATGAAAGGAATGGGGAGGACGACCATGCGCACCGCGATTACGATATCTCTGGCGATCCTGACGGTGGTCGCATTCGGCGCCCCGGCGTTGGCCCAGGCCGGGGGTGACGCGAACACGGGCGCCTTCGCCATCGGCCGGGGAGGAGCGGCGGCCGAGACCGCGGTTGACATCCAGCACAGGCTGCGCAAGCTGGCGGCCACCACCGGAACGAACCGACTGGTGGACCTGCAGGCCTTGCTGGATCCGAAAAGCGAACCGGCCCGCAAGAAGGCGGTGACCGAAGGACAGGAGTTGTTGGCGGCGGGCAAGCAGGCCTACGAGGAGCTCGAGTTGGAGGACGCCCAGGCAAAGTTCAAGAAGGCCTTGAAGAAGTTCGAGTACGGGTTCGGCTACATGGACAAGACGGCCCACCTGGTCGAGACCTTGATGTTCATGGGCGCCAGCTGGGTCCTGGTAGGAGAGCCGGACAAGGCCAAGAACCTGTTCCTGCGGGCTTCCGATCTCCCGGGCCGCAAGACCTTGAACACGGAGATGTTCCCGCCCAACATCCAGGAGATCTACGATCGGTTCAAGGCCGAGGCGGACGCCGGTCCTCGCGCCAAGGCGTCGCTGATCACCATGCCCCAGGGCGCCAGCATCTACATCGACGACGTCTACCGCGGCGGCTCGCCGCTGCAGGTCGATGACCTGCGACCCGGCGTTCACCTGGTCCGTGCGCTCAAGGACGGCTTCCGCCCCTGGGGAGGCAAGATCACGGTCAACGCCAGGCGCATGAAACGGTCCAAGCTGACGCTCAAGCCGACCGCCAGGCGCAAGAAGTTCTCGGTCCGGTTCAGGAAGATGACCTCCGAGATCGTCAAGGGCGAACCCGGCCCGGGTGCGACCGAGATGGCCAGCTTCCTGGGCGCCAGGCGCCTGGTGGCCGTGGTGTTGGAAGGAGAGCCGGCCGCCATGACCATGCGGGGGACCATATGCGTCATCGACGAGGAGCTGCGCCACGTCGAGGTCAAAGAAGTCCTGGACACCACCAGCCCGGGTTATGAGGATCGGCTCAAGGAATTCCTGATCAAGCTCTTGCAGACCACTCCCAGAGACGAGTTCGCGGAGGAGGAAGGCGCGGCCGGAACCACTGTGGCCAAGGCGGACGAGGAAGGCAAGGAAAAGGAAGACGTGCAAATGGGTCTCGACCTGGCCGACGGAGAGGGAAAGGAAGCCGACCCGGGCGAGACCGAGGTGGCCCAGGCCGACACCGGCGATGTTCAGGACGAACAGAAACGCGATGACGAGGCCGACGCCGAAAAGATCATCAAGGACACCGCCGACCTGGAGCCCGACGACGACTCCGGCGCGGTGTTCAGCTGGGGCTACCTGCAAGGCAAGTGGTGGTTCTGGACCGCCGTCGGCGTGGTTGTGGTCGGCGCCGGCGTCGGCACCTACTTCGGAGCGACCGCCGGCGGCGATGGTAGCCGCGGCGGCGAGCTGGTGCTCGGGTTGCATTGAGACTACTGCGAATACTCCACGGAATGAAACGCGCACCGGGCGTTCTGGCAGGCGACCGCCGGAAACCCCTTGAACCAAAGCGGCAGGCCTGCCAGCTCATCCACCAGCACCCTGCCGTCCAGCCGGGCCTTCACCCGACCGTCGGACAGTTCCAGAGCCATCTCGTGCCGGCCGTTTTCCAGGGCCAGATCCTCCTGAAGGGTAAATGTCGAGTTGGCGACCTCCATCCCCTCACCCATGCGCAAAACGCTGCCCGTCATTCCTCGCCGGACAGTCCGGACAGGGAGCATGACCAGGATCCCGGCTCCGCCCTTGTCGAGGAATCCCAGGCCCACCCGGTCCGCGCTGTCGACCATCGCGAGCTTGTGCACGTTGGACAGGTGTTCCGCCAGATAGCGCTGCATAGCCACCCGCCCGCTTCCGGGGTCCCAGAAGGACGCTGAGACCGAGACCTCCGAACGGAATCTCAGGCCCTCGGGCGATCGCTGCTCGCCGAAGGCTGCCGTGGCCGGCCGCTGGTTGATGGTCAAGGCGGTCCGGCAGGTGTCCTGGACCAGGTTCCCGCGCCGGTCCTCCCAGGTCCAGTCCCCGCCGACGAGTCGAACCGGCACTGGTCGGAGCCTTGAAGGCTTGAAGTCGAAATGGACGACCCGGCGACCGCCTTTACGCTCATCCGACCAGGGCGGAACCTGCTTGACCTGTCTGGGATGGGCGAGGTTCACTCGCGGGGCCCCCCCCCGCATACCGAGGACCAGGTCTGCGGTCGCGTCCGACAGGTCGCTGCGCAGCAGCAAGACGAACACCGTCACCGCTCCGACGACGAGCGCCAGGACGCTTCCGAGCAAGAACAGCATGGCCGAGGGCAGCCGGCGGCGCCGGACCGCGGGCGACTGCGACGGTCGAGGGTCCGCCGCGGCGGCCGGCGGTTCGGCCCCTGGTCCGGAAGGCGGGCCGTCAGCGGACCGCGGTTCCTCGGCCGGCCGGGCGGGGACACCTTCGGCTTCTCCGGGACCGACGGCCACGGCACCCTGGATGGCCTCGAGGGTGGCGACCACCAACTCGACCCGCTGGGGGCGCCGATCCGGATCGAAATCCAACATCTTGAGCACCAGCTTGTCGAGTCGCGGAACCACCTCGGACCGCCGGCGCGACGGGGGATCGAAGCGGCCCAACGGCAACTCGCCGGCCAGCAGCTCGTAGAGCATCACGCCCAGGGAGTATATGTCGGCCCTGTAGTCCACGTTCTTGGCGTCCCTCCGCTGCTCGGGCGCCATGTAGTTCACCGTCCCCATGCTGACCTTGGTCCGGGTCATGGACCAGCGTCTCTCGTCGTGAAGGATATTGGCCAGACCGAAGTCGACCACTTTGAGAACGCCGTCGGAGGTGAACAGCACGTTCTCCGGCTTGAGGTCCCGGTGGATCACCCCGCGCCGGTGGGCGTGGCCGACCGCCCTGCAGAGGGTGGTGATCAGCTCGAGCGCCCGGGAGACCTCCAGACCTCCGCGGTTCATGGTCTGCCGCAGGCTCGGACCCTCGATGTACTCCATGACGAAGTACCAGGTCCGGCCAGCGTTGCCCCGATCGATGATGGACGAGATGTTGGGGTGGCTCAGCGCAGCCAGGGAGGCGGTCTCCTTCTCGAAGCGCTTGACGAAGCTCCGGTGCCTGGCCAGGTCCTCGTTGAGCACCTTGATGGCCACCAGCCGGTCCAGGGATATCTGCCGGGCGCGATACACCTTTCCCATACCGCCCTTGCCGATCACCTCGAACAGCTCGAATCCCGGGATCTCCAGATCGTCATCGACCGGACTGGTGTCCTTCGCGGGCTCGGGCTGCTGCTCAGGGGCCGGCTCGGGCTTGCGCGCCCTGGGCCTGGCCCGTTCCCGGGCCTCCTGCTGCTCGACGGCCGGATGGGGCCGGATGACCGGGCGGGCTCCGCCTTCCGCCTTCCCTGCAGCGGGTACGCCCGCCGGAGGCCACCGCCGGCGCCGGGCGGCCGGGACGCCCCCGGGAGCCACCGCGATCGACACCGAACGCTGCACGGAGAACGGCAGCTTGCAGGCGACGCAGAGTTTCCGCTGACCGCTGACGAAGATGCTTACGTCGTTCAGGGCGCCGCAGCCTGGGCACTTCTGGTTTGGCATCCGCTCAAAGCCTCGTAGACGAACCGGCTCAGATTCCGATCACCTCGTACACCTGGACTCCCTTCTTGCGCCCCCGCACCTGGACCGCGGGCAACCTCCTGACGCGAGGCGGCCTGGCGCCGCCCTTCGCGGTGCCGTTCAGGGCCGCGGCGGTAATCAGCATCTGGCTGCCGCGGGCCAGATCGCAGACGCGGGCGGCCAGATTCACCGCGTCACCCATTACGGTATACTCCATTCTCCTGGGAGATCCCACTGTTCCGAGCACCGCCTCACCGGTGTTCACCCCTATGCCCACCTCCAGCTCGGGCCATCGGCTCGCGGAGGTGGCCTGGTTGAACTGCTCGACTGCCCGGAGCATGTCCAGACCGGCCTCGACCGCCCTGCGGGCGTCGTCCGCCCGGCACAGGGGCGCTCCCCAGACGGCCATCAACGCGTCGCCGATGAACTTGTCCAGCACGCCTCCATGCCCGAATACCACGTCGACCATGCGTTCGAAAAAGGCGTTCAGCATGCGCACCAGCTGGGTCGGCTCCAGGGACTCGGCCAGGGCGGTGAACCCCCGGATGTCGCAGAACAGGACCGATACCAGGCCGGTGCGCCCTTCGGTGTCCAGGTCGAGCCCCCGGTCGACCACCTCGCGCAACACCTCGGGCGACAGGAACCTTCCGAGCCGTTCGCGGACCTGCGCCTCGCGGTCCAGGCGCTGGTTCAGCCTGGCCCGTTCCAGCACCGTGGCGGCCTGGCCGGCCAGCACGCTCAACAACTGCAAGTCCTTGACCGAGAACGCCCCGGTCTGTTCCCGGGTGTCCAGATGGATGGCGCCCAGGACCTCGGTCTGGCCGACGAGGGGCACGCACATGGCGGACCGGACGTTCTCGCGGACCACGCTGACCGACTCCTGGAAACGCAGATCCACCAGGGCGTCGGCTGACAGCACCGCGCTGCGCTCCTTGACCGCCCGGCGCAGGATACTGTCGGGAATGACGATCTCCTCCTCGTCCCCTGCGCGGTGGCGGATGACGGCCGTGGTGAGCGGCGCGCCCTCTTCCTCGCGGAGCAGGATGGCCCCCCGGTCGGCCGGCAGCATTTCGAAGGCCAGCTCGAGTATATTGCGCACCAGCGCTCGCTGGTCCCGCTCGCTGGCCATGTAGCGGTGGAAGCGGTAGGCCATCCGCAGCCGTTCGTAGTCGGCGCGCAACTCCTCGTCGGTGGCGATCTCGTCGCCCGGCCTGAAGTCGCCCGGCTCGTACTCCAGGCAGGCCTGGATGATGTCCTCGTCGTCGGGCCGGGGCACAATGGTGATACCGCCCTCCACCGCGACCAGGTCGCCCCCGCAACACGGGCAAGCGCCGGCGGATCTCCGGCTTGAATCTTCCACGACGGTCCTGCAGGTCAGGCAGGTCAAAGGCATGATGGCGCACTCGAAATCCGCGAAGAAGCCTACCACGCCGCCGTTCCCGACACAACTCTCCCACTCCGACTGGGTGTGTAACAGATCCGGGGGTCGCCAGTCTTGACCGGGTGGAGCGACAACGAAGAGGAGGGTAGGGTGTCCGCCAACTACTTCCCAGCCAACTGATCGGCGATCTGATCCATTGCTTCCATCAAGGCGTCGACGGAACAGTCTGTCTTGGCTCGCGCAGCTTTCTCTGCTGTCTCGGTCTTCAGATCGAACATGTTGGCTATCACCGCGCACTTGCTGCCCACCCGGAGCAACTGGGTCGCCAGCGACTTCTCGGCGGCAACCACCTTGCCAAGAGCGATCTGGCACGACTCGTCCACGCATGCCTTGTAGGAGCCCGTCTTCTGTTCCAAGATCCGGGCCCTGAGCTGTTCGCGTGGAATCGTCTTGTACTTACCCGTGCTCGTCAGCACCGTCCCGAGGTAGTTGGTAAGCTGGACCAGGACGTCCTTTTCGAACCGCTTGGTAGCGTCATGGACGTCGAAGACAGCGACGATCTGTCGACGGGGTCCCGGTTTGGGTTCTTCCGCTTGCTTGGCCGGAACCGGTGCAGGAACCGGTGCCGGAACCTCAGCAACAGCAGGCTTCTGAATCGGCTGCAACAGCATATTGATTTCGTCGTGCTCGTATGGAAATGAGACATCCATCTGGATCGATTTATAGCCGTCTAGCCGCAATACCGTTCACTTAGGCACTTGACACCTGAACTGCCTCCCAGGGCCATTTGGTGGGTTGAGGCCAATTCGCGTGCTTCCTGCGTTTCGGAGGGTATCGCAGAACTGCGCGCTTGAGGACTC
>SDBT01004891.1_pt1 | contig 22643 bp, 22 predicted proteins | sample 2277101 | NCBI WGS metagenome assembly SDBT01 (sample SAMN10404973, study PRJNA504765) | marine sediment metagenome | isolation source: marine sediment core GS10_PC15, 103 cmbsf | place: Arctic Ocean: Southern Knipovich Ridge | collected 2010 | reverse complement strand
CATAGAAGGAACACACCATCTAACTTCTTGATAAATGTTTATGATTTCGATTGGCATAAAATCTGGCATAAATCCACTTACTGGATTAAAAACAAAAGCATCAAAATCTCTTCCATGAAATTCAATAATAGGCTTCAATTCTACATCACCAAACTCTTGTTCACTGATTAGGATAGACCAAGGAAGTGGAACTTGAATTAAATGCTTACCTATCCTTAATTCCACACAAGCCTTAGCAAAATCTTCAATAAACACCATTGGTAAAAACTGATAATCTACTTCATCAAGATTTCCATAATCGAAAACACAATAATAAATCTCTGATCCTTCTTCTGGGATCTTAGCAGTATCAAAACTCCGATTTTCCGGCAACAATATGTTCATTTTATTTTCCTTAATAGTTTACTTTTACCATCGTAAACGGATATTGAACTCTTTTGTAAAAGTTCTTTCGTTTAGTTAGATGTCGTTTAGAATATTTCAGAGATCCTGTAAAATCCCATATTTCCACATGATCCTTATCTTTTGCTTTTCTAATACCTCGGCCGATTGATTGGATTACTTTTACATAGCTTTTGCCAGCCTCGATCATTACCAAGTTAAAAATTCGTGGAATATTGATTCCTGTTGATGCGATTCCATAAGTAGCAACAATGATTTCATTATCACTATCAGCAATCTTATCATAATGTTCTTTTCTAACTGTTGATTTATCACTACCACTTAAAAAGATGGCATCATCTAAAAATTCTTCAAGTAATTCACCAGCTTTAATTCTATCAACTAAAACAAGAGTGTTTCCTGTTTGAGCAATATTTTTTATTGAAGTAGCAATATAACGCATTCTTGCTGGATTTGTTACTAAATATTTTTGCTCTTCTGGATAGTTCCTAAATTCACCAGTATCTTGTAGTTGAATGATATTAACGTGACATTCAGCTAAGACACCGCGGTCTTGTAATTCTTTTGGTGTTAAAGAGTTGATTATTTCGCCAATCGATATAAGTAAAGCAATTTCTTGGAACTCATATTCTGGTATAGTTCCGGTCATTCCCCATCTTATTGGAATATTACCCATCGGTCCGGTTAATAAGCCTTGCAGCACATCAGCCTTTGCTAAATGTACTTCGTCACATATAATACAGTTTACATTTTCTAAAAATGCCTCAATAACATTTAGACCATCAACAACACCTAATTTTTCCAAGTTATTTAAGCTTTGCCAGGTACAAATCGTATGCTGTTTGCCAATATCTTTTCGATCTCCATAATATACGCCAGTATCTAATCCAACATTCACATAATCTTCTTCCGTTTGACGGACAAGATCTTTATTAGGAACAATTACTATTGTTCGTCCACCGGTATGCTTTTCTATCACGTGGCTTAGTGCCGCAGTCAATATAGTCTTGCCGGCTCCAGTGCTTATTTCTTGAATTGCTTGGTGATTAGTAAAATATTCGTTAATGCATTCAACCTGATAGTCTCTAAGTACAATAGGCTCGCCCTCATTCTCATGTCCTTTGGGCCAAACTCTTCCCTCAAATAGATTTTCATCAATGGTTGGTAATTCAATGTTAACTGGTTTACGTTGATCATCTAAGGTTATTTCATAACCTTTATCAGTGACCATAGGCAAAAGAATATCAAGAAGATTGATATAACTTTGTCCACCGACAGTACAAAAGCTTTTTTTACCGTCCCATCTGCCTAACTTAACAGATGGCATAAAACGAGCACCTGGCACCTCAAACTTTAAGGTATTAACCATTTCTCGTCTAATGACTGGATCTAAACCATCAAACTTAATATTACATTCATCAAGTATTCGTAAAGTACAAGTTTTACTCATTATTTTCTTATTTTTAGATTAACTACTTGTAGTCTATTAGTTTTTTAAGTAAATGTCAAGAACTAATCTTTGCGTGGCGGATTTGGGGGCGGCATATTATAAAAATTCAAATCCTCATATGTTGAATCGGGCTTAAACTTCGCGGTTCCCTTCTTGTTGGGACTAATTTTTCCCCGTATTCGAGCACCGCCAGCTTTTCTCTTCTTAGCCTCAAGTAATTTTTTATGAAGTTCTTTATCATATGGCATAAGAAACGAACGTGGCTTCTTTCCAATTTCATTTGTATCATATAACATCCATACTACAAGAAATCCTTCTTTTCCAATAACAGGATTTGGAACGTCTGCATAATAATGTAGGAATTCAAATTGTGCAGGCATAAATTCAGTAGTTGGCCATCCTTGCATACCAATTATCGAGAAATAAGTAAGAGCAAAGATCGCTCCAGAAAGTAATGTAGCACAAGATTTAATTATCCAATGCCATTTTGAACCAATCAAAAGTCCAAGCAATAAAACAGTTAGAAAAATACAAACTGATACAATAGCTATTTCACCAAATCCTGGAGTAGAGAATAAAAACCATAAATTAGTTAACGTAGTATCCATAATATAATCCTTTATTAGTTTGGTGGCCAATCACCGCCGAGATAACCGCCGCCTTGGTTTCTGGGAGTGGATGTGCTTGACTGTTCACTTCTTATTTTTGATAAAGCAATCTCAGGTTCAGTAATAACGTCTGAAACACTGCCATCCGGATCTACTGTAAATCGTACAATAGTTTTTTCTTGACCTCTATATGTAAACTTTACTGGCTCAACAGTATAAAAAATCTTCTTAACCGTTGGATTAAGCTTTTCTACTTTTAATGTAACCGGGATGGTTACAGCACCGGATGTATTACTATACCAAAATACATTGACAACATATTCTCCTGGTAAAATAGCCCTAATAGAAATATTTTCTTGGTTTTGCTTTATAACAACTGGCGATCCATCCACTATTATTGTGTCATTTGAGTGGCCAAGATCATCTCGTTCAAGAGCTACTGGAGAATCATTTGGAGTTTTTGCACTATACCATATTAAAATACCATTTGGATCCATTACCCAAGTGTCCATATCAGAATTGATATCCGCTGGCCAAGTCATTGTAATAACAAACTCAGCTTTATTATCAATTTTTCCAAGTTTAGCTATTGGATTAACATACCACAATGCTACCATAAACAGAATAAAAAATCCTGCCGCCATCAAAAATACAATATCGTGTAAGGCTGATGACTTATTATTTTTTCCTTGATTTTGATACATAGTCTCTTTCCAATACTGGTATTACATAAACCTCGGTAACTTTAGTTGCTAATGAAACTAAATGATTATTACCACGTTCAATAAAATAAGTTTTTATTTCTAATGGTATTGAGGTAGCCAAAGCAGTAATTGTTGTATATAGAGCAATTGACATACCTACTGCAACATTAGAAAGGATTGTTTTCATTGCAGAAAAATCAAAACTTGTAATTCCAAACAATGCTGATAATGCAACAGCAAAACCAATTGCTGTTCCCAACAAACCGAGATTAATCATTTTTTGAGAAACCATCCAACCTATTGAATTTTTATCGTGTAAATTAGCACTAAATTCTTCTAAGAGGATTCGTTGGTTTATTTCACCTGTACGGGCAATACGAGCTTTTCTTATTAAATTTCTAATATGGCTGGTTAATATACAGTCTGGTAAAACTTCATCACATACATAAACTTTTCCGTCTTTAGCTATAAATTCTAATTTTTGATATTCATGCTTTTCAATAATTTGTTCAACTTGCTGAGCAAGATTTATCTGTTTTGAAACACGAGATGTTAGTATACCTAAATAAACAAACATAACAACAAAAACCGCCATAATACCGGCGGAAATCATACTTATATCGTTAGCAATAATTATTTGAATTAAATCAAAATAGGCAGCGGCACTGGCGCCGAACACTACTAAAACAGCTAATATTAGCCATTTTAGAAATAATTGATGGTGTGGGTTCATTCTAAAATCCTATAACTATTATTTTTATTTATTTCATAGCCCATCATAAAATAGTAAACTATTCGATGGATTATGTCAATTTCATTTTCGTTTTTTTATTCGGACACCTTTGGGTATTATAATTGGCTTAGACAATCTTCGTATATCTTCAAGACTTTTCTGTAATTGCTCAGCTTGCCTTGTTTGATATTCAATCGTAGTATTTACACTCTTTTTTATCTTCTCAGAACCAGCCAAACCAATGGATGCTATAACAACTAACATTAATACAAGAAAAGCTATCCAGCCCATTTTTATCATGGCGCATCTCCAACGGATTCAAGCTTTGTATCCAATAGCTTCTGCTGTTTGCGTTTTAATTCTGCAAGAGATTGTGTTAATGTTTGTAAGAATTGAACTTCAGTCGGATTTGGATTTTCAATAGCTTCTACAGCTTTAATTAAAGATTCTACTTCACTGATTCTTTGATCATAAAAAGCATTTCCAAGTAAAATAATATTATCATTAATGGTAGTTAAGTTTTTATTGATTGATATAGAAAGAATATCTAGATTTTTAGATACTTCATCTTGATCAGCATATCGTTCATCAATCCAAAAAACAGAAGTAGTAATCGCACTGACAAGAGTGACTACAGCCACTATAATACCCAATACACTAGTAAGCTTTATCCCTTGAAAATATTGGCGTGTGTTCTGCATCGATATCAATCTATTCCTACGTAGCATTATCTGCTAAGTTATTTATTAGATTGTAGCGTCTTCGATTCCAGCGGTCCTTAGGCGAACAATATGTCCAATTAACCAGTTTTTCTGATCAAGGGATTTTGTAATGCTAATATATTGATTTCTTATTAGTGCAATTGAATTTAAAATTTTACTCCAAGCCACAATATCATCTTCACCATCAACATATTTGTCAATGATACGATCCGCCAATTCTGTATTATATGTTTCTTTATAGATACGAAAATGCTTCGAGCGAATTCGTCGTAATTCAATATTCAAATATTCTAAAATTGATTCAACTTCTTGAAGCTGAGAATACCGGTGTTCAAAAATGCCAGGAAGCCTGGCCGCAGCTTGCTCCAGACTTCCTTTTATTTTGCATTCTGTTCGGGCTTCTTTAAGTTCATCCTCAAAATAATCCATACAATCATTTATTTTGCTAATGTCCTCATTTAGCACTATAGTTCGGTACCATTTATTCATTCGTATTCGTCATCTTCATAAACAAAACTATCATCTAATTCATCAAAAGCCGCATCAATAATTTCATCATGACCATGCAATACTTGAATGTCACAACCTTTATCTTTAAGCTCTCGTAAAATCTCAGCACACATTTCAACTTGATCTGCCTCTGACACATATCTTAACGATATTGTCATAAAATCAAAAAATACTTCATCCAACTCTATTAATGACATCCTTACTTCCTATTCGTCGTCAATATCTAGGTTGCCAATCTCCTGTTCCCTAACTTGAATTGCTCTCTGATCATCTCTATCAACAGAATAAGGATGTTCAGACATAATTTGATCCAATAGTTCATTAGGGATTGATTTGCGGAAGTATTTATGCTCTTTGCTGTCATTATCAGTATAAGATAATTTATTACCAATCTTAACTAACAATCCATCAGTCTCAAACATAGCAACTAGTCCTGAATAGCGGTCAACTCCCTCACTCCAAGGAACATCAATAGTCATTTTTTCAAAAGGTTTATTAAATCGAGATTTATAAACCATTGCATTTACTTTAACACCATGCACGCCTGTTGAAGTTGCTATTTCTTTATCAGCATGAACCTCTTTCAATTTTCCCTTACGAGTAGCAATAACAATTGAACTGGCATAAACAATACCAGCACCACCAGTTATTTTTTGATCAGGATTAAACATATCTTGTGAATCATATGTATGATTAGTCATTACAAAACCAACATTGGTTTGTTCAATCAAATATACACAGTTCTTGATGAATTTTTTAAGCTGTTTGGCAAGCTGTCCTTGGTCGCCTTTAGTTTGGCCTTTAAGGAAGCCTTCCTGACCAGCTTCTGTCTCAAGCATTCCAAGTGAATCCATAACAATAAGGTATGGACGGTCGGGATCTTGAGGTACAATTTCCCTTATAAAGCCAGCAACCACAGCAGTACAATCTGATACTGTGAAAACTGGAGCTCGTAGGAAGTTTTTATCAGGATCAACCCCTGCGTTGATGTACCATTTCTTATCACCTGCTCCTTCAGAGTCAAGTAGCAAGATAAATGGATCATCATCACGAGCTTGTGCGTTTCGCATTACATTAGCTGCTAACAAAGATTTTCCTGATCCTGATTCGCCAGCAAACATAGTGACTTTGCCAAGTGGTACACCAAGATTGTAGTCTCCACTAATAAGTCGATTAAAAGCATAATTTCCAGTATCAATCCAAATCTTTGGATCGGAAAATCCAACTGGTATGCCTAATTTATCTGTTAAATGTTTTCGAAATTTAGAAACATCTACTGTTCCTCTAACCATTTTTCTTCTCCTCTAAAGATGAATTGGTGGGGGCATTGCCCCCACCAATAATTGAATTAACCCTTGTTAGCAGCACGAGCTTTAATGCTTGCTAAAATATCCTTAGGGTCTTTTCTTCCTTCAGAAGAAGTTTCTTCAACAACTGTTGGTTCAATCACTTCAACCGTTTCAACTACTTCAACCGTTTCAGTTTGAGGAGTAGAAGTTGATTCAGTAGCGGTTGAAACCCGAGAAGTGACTTCTTTATTGTCAGTTTCAGTTGAGTTTCCATTATTCCAGTCAAAACCAGATGGCTTATAATAAGATGCCCATTTTTCGGGATCATATAGCTGTCCATCAACAGATGCTTCAAACATCTCTTTAATGATTTCTAGTTCCTTAGCGCCTGGCCGCTTTGGCAAATAGTCACTCAAGTTCTTCAAGCCATACTGCTCAATAGCAGCTAGCTCGTCATCGTTCAAAGCAGTTGAGCGACGAGAATAGTTTGATGTTTTATAGTTAGCATATTCGCCCTGCTTAGTTTTAGTAAGTCTGAAATCCGTTCCAGCAAGATAATCAGTTGGCATTTCTTCCATTTCATTATCCATAAGAGCATTTTTAATAATATCAAAAATGCTTGGATTGATAACCAAACGACGGATTGGATTCTCTGGAGCATCATCTTCTCTTAGAGGATTTTCTCTGATGAATCCTTGAAAAATATAGGAACGCTTCTTCCAATATTGTCGGGCAATAGTATCCATGTCTTTTTCTTTAAACCAAGGACGTACCTCAGCTAAAATTGGACAGCTTCCTATTCCTTCAAACATTTCATTACATGGAACTTGAACAAGAACGTCCTTTCCACTGGTATTGTTTTGTCCCACAATACCTGGAAAGGTCAAACGGATCATCTCACGGTCTACCCAAAAGAAGTCGTTATCTACACCATCAGGTAGAAACCTAATGACGGCCATTTCATTTTCATTAATATTCCAAAAAGGGAAAATTGCGTTATCGGATACAGCTGAACGCTGTTTGTTTTCTTTTTCGAGCAGTTTTGCTCTTAGTTGTGCTAGTTTAGACATTGTGTTAGTTCTCCTATTAGTCTTTTTATTAGCCAAGTATTAGTTTTATATTAGTACAAGAGGGTCGTTAGTCCCACTCAAAGCTATCATTTGCTTTGCACCTAAAGAAACAATCTTTATTGTTCCTCTATTATAAGTATTTATTATTTTTAAGTCAATATTTAATTTTTATACTGCTTTTTGGCACTTGGCAAAGCATAGATTACAGCTATCCAAGCGAAATGTCAAATATATTCTTAGCGAATACCTAAATGACTATATAATGAATCAAGATTCGTGCCTTCACCTTTTCTCATGCCATCAACTTCCTGATACCATCCAATTGGTCCTCTAGTCATATGCAATCGAATCACAATCATATCATTATGATTTTGTCCATTCACAAATCTAATCTCTCCACCCTGGGCACGACCTCCCATGGTCATAAACCCTTTACGAATTAAAAATTTTTCCCAATCACCAAAAGCTGGATGAGTATATTCTTTTAGTATTTCTGCTAGTCTCATAGCCCATTCCGATATTTCGACAGTTGAATAATTCTTGCCAAATTTTGATCAGTAAATTGTTCATCTAAATCTGGTTCAATTTCTTCCATTGTAACGTTGCTTAGGCGACATTCATTAAGACCTTTGCCAGTTCGTTCACCGCATTCGCAAGGGCAATTTTCATCACCACATTTACCACCACAATGACCACCACATATGCATGCGTCAGCACAGCCGCAACCTAGATTTTCGTGAAGAACATGTTTATGCTCTTCATGCAAATGTTCTTCATGTGAAATTCCAGCAAGCTCTTGAATACGAGCATTATCTACGCCTTCACCAAATCGAGGACGACCATAAAACTCTTCGGCTTGATTTTCTTCCTTACCTCGTTCTACTTCCTGATTAGGGCTTAATAAATCATCAGCCATAGTAGAACCAAAATCATTCTTTGCCAATCCTGCTTCCATAGCCATCTGATGTAGTTGATTAGCAGCATTTTCCGGCTCCATAAAATCTTGTGCTAATTCTTGAATAGCTTGCTCAAGACTTTTGGATCGTTCATTAACGACAGTCGATAGTTCAAGAAATGCTTTTTGTAGCCGTTGTTCTTCTGGTTCAACAACTGGAGACATTGTTGTTGGCACAGCGTTTGGTGCCGTTGGAACCATTGGACGTCTTTCTTGAATTACTTGCCAAAGATTAGAATCTTCTTGTACTAATTCAAGTATTTGCTCAAGAATTCCATTTTCAACATATTCTTTCAAGAATCCATCAAATTCTTCAGCAGTTTTGCTAAAGTTTAGCCTATCAAAAGCTTCGTTAATGGAATCTGCATCATCTTCTTGTGTTTTCTTTTTACCTTTATGCCATTTTTCGTCAATATTTTCATCATCTTGTGCTTCTTCATTGAAGAAATCAACTCGAACCATATCATCAAACCATGATTCAAGCATAGTATATTCTGGAAGCGTCTTTTCAACTATATTATCTGAATGCATGTTTTCTGCGTTGTCTCGTGAAAGATCTGTTATAATATAGTTAGTATCGTGGGCTTTTTTGCCACCAGTTGGACGATCAAATTCTGAAACATTGGAAGTATAGGTATATTTCTGTGTTTCGGAAGATATTTTCCCTTCTGCTTCGGCTTCTTGAAATGATTCTTTTTTCGCTTTAGCTTTAGCTTTTCTATCGGCATCAGCAGCCATTGTATCATAGCGGTCTGGCTCTCGCTTCTTCTGTGATCCTGGAGGTGCCTGAGTATCATCTTTACCACGTGGATTCTCTATATCATCAAGATATCTATCATGCATAGCATCGGATTTGCCAGGACCCCATCGTTCTCTACCTTCTGTCTTAGCATCAAACGGTCCAAATCCTGCCGCACTAAGATGTTTATCCGCATCGGCATGCGCTGCCTTCTCTGCACCTTGTAGTTCCTGGCCACGTTGCATAGATTCAATTGCTCTACTCCAAATAACCCATTGATCATCCGTTAATGCAAGAGTATCTTTTACACGTTTAATTCTCGGATCTTTGTTGGTTGCTGATAAAACCTCTCCCATCAAATAAGCAATTTGGTCGTTTGCTTCGTTCGGTAGTACTGATGGATCAAATTCATGTGGTGCATCTTGATCATCAGCCTGATATTCATGAATCATTGCATCATCAAATTCATCTACATCATCATACATAAATGGCATTTCGTCCTGTGTCGCTTTCTCTTTTTCTTTATGTTGTATAGCAGCCTTCCATGCTTGGAAATCAGGTGATTTAAGAATACTGTTAATCAACTGAGCTGATTCAGGATCATCTCGTAAAATAGTACCAGTTTTTTCAAAATAATACTTGATAGCTTCTTCTCGTTCATTTCCAGCTATATCAGCTCTAGTAGCACTACTACCAGATGTTGGCATTGGTGCACCAACAGTTCCTGGCCGCTTTATTGCTGTATCACGACCATATTGCTTGGCTGTCTTTATATCAGCTGGATCAGTTAAATCATATTCCAACTCATCAACACGCTCATCTTCTTGTAAACCAGCAGTATGAGTAAAGTATCCCATTTTTCCAGTCATTTTACGAAGAGTTTCACGCATTTCAATATAACGATTACGGACCTGCTCAACAAGATTTCCGGCGTCTTCGGAGAGGGATTTATCTTTGCCTAATGATCTTGCTTCCTTTACCATGTCACGCAATTGCGCCATTTCTGTCACCATTTCAGTGATCTTAGATCCTACGGTATCAAATGGTATTCCTCCATTTGAAATATGCCGAGCCATTGCTCGTGCTCCATGGAGACTATTTTCTGCCATACGAAATCTTTCACCAGCTTTCGTTTCTACATAAATGGCTTGAATATTACGGCTGCGAGCACCGAATTTATTTTCATTTACTCGGTCTGTATGGCGTATAATCAATCTGCATTCGCCAATTCTTTGATAACTGGAACGACTTGTTCCTGTCATTTTCTTTAGACCCTCATTAACTCTAACATCCGTCATTTGGATTTCCTCTCCTATAGCCTCGTGAGCAAAATCTTTTGGTGTAAGTTCTTTACCAAAAGTTCTAATATCATAAGACATATTATCACCGGTTTGTGTTGCAATAGCCCTTAACTTATTACCAACCTTGGCTTCAAACTCTTTAATATTTACAGGAGAGCTTAGTGCTACCTTTAAATGCGAAGAATTATCACCATCATCATGAATTGAAATCATATGCCTGCCAGGATTTGTAAAAAACTTACGGGCAGTTCTTTTATCAAAAACAAGATTTCCTTGATCATCGTATAATTCGACTTCATAATTACCTGCCATCAAAGTATCAACAACTTTTTCAGCAATTAATTCAAATGGTATAGTCATGCTTGTCCTGCCTTATTATAACACTATGTATTTATTATCAAAGAGTGTCTTTAAGTTGGTTAGGCAAAGATGAAAGGCATTGGCTCAGCCTCATCACCATCAGTGTCAATGATTTCAGCAAGACGATCATAGATATCTTTTTCATAGCTTTGTACTTCACTTAGAACACGAATACAAAGCAAGGTAGACATTACAATATCATCATTACTGCCAGCTTGAGCTGAATATGAACGATTAGATTTGATGAATGATTTAAGTTCTGAGATTAATGGTTTGGAGCGAAGCTCCATTCGACCTGATTCTATAAGTGATTTAAGGCGGGCACAGGCTTCAATTTTAGTTTTGTTGGTTGTAGTAAATCCTTTTCTTTTCTTCTTAGGCTCATGTGTAAATTCACCCGGAAAATATTCTTCACCAGTATCATCTATAACTACAAGAGCAGCTTCACCAAGAGTATTATTTTCAACAGACCAATATATCTCGGGTCTACCTTCTTGTTCTGAATTACTTTTTATATCTCGATGCATTTTAGTAAGCATGTCTATCATAACAGCAACTTGCCCTTTGACATCTGTTTTATTATGAATCCATTCACCAACTTGAACAAATTCAGGAAGCATCCATGCTGTTATAGCCGCATTATCACCACCTGTTCCCATAGCTGGATCCAATCCAAGTAAATAGATTCTATTGGGGAGAATCGGAGAATACCAACGTATACGACCTGTTGTATTATAAGGGGTCTGGCCTTGTAAGTCCTTGAGAACTAAGGGATTTATCAACGTTTCCTCAAAGGAAATAAATTCACACTCAAATTCGCGAAGCCAACGATCATCACCGATTTGTGCCCTCATTTTAGCTTCAAATTCATCATCTCTTCCAGGCACCTGATGCCAATCAATAGTAAAAGCCCTAAATCCATTACTACCAAGGCCATCATCTCGTTCTTCACCATATTCATCAGTTGTTTTATTCGATTCTCTCCAAATTTGAGCAAACTGATCAGATTCTGAATTAGGAGTTGATGTAATAATACAAGCACCACCAGTTGATAGTGTAGGTGATAGGGAGGTCCAGAACTCTTCCGCCATTCTAGGCTCAACAAACGCAAACTCGTCCAAATAAATGAGGGTCAAGGACAATCCACGTCCAGTTTTCTCTGTTGTTGCTTGAGAAATAATTCTAGAGCCGTTATCAAACGTTATGGAGCCCTTATTGTATTCTATAACGCCCGCTCTGAGGAAATCTGGGATTTCTTCATAAGCATAACGAATTCTTTGCATGATTTCTGCTGCTCCACTGTATTGGTGAGCTGCGACAAGTATAGTTGAGTCCGCATTAAACATGGCATACCATAAAAGGTACCCTCCAGCGCACGTCGTTTTACCGCTCTGCCGTGGCATAAGCGCGATCGAGAATCTATTTTCATGATATGTATTAATCAATTCTTCTTGAAAATCATACATATCAAAATCAATGCCACCCTTAGTTGGATGTTGAATTTTCATATAATTTTTTAGAAAATACACAGGATCTATCATACATTTTTTAAGTTCTTGTAATTTGAACTTATCATAAGTAGTTTTAGTATGACCTTTCTTAACCAGAGAAGTCTCTGTTTGTAATCTAGTTGGGGCTACCATAAAGCCTCCTTAATAGTTGATTTCGTAATATTTTGATATTGATTCAAAGTTATTGGGGGAAATCACGCTCACATTAGCAATTTTAACACTATGTATTGGTGCTTCTATATTTTCTACCCAATAATTTATGAATCGTTGCATTCTCAAAAATTCTGGTGGCCGATCTAACGTTTGCCACAAAAATTCTTGTAGTATAGAGTGATAATCTGGAAGTCGATAAGTGACTTGGATTGTTGTAAGTCGAAAAGTATCGTTCAATTGCTCGTAAAAGCTTTTATCCGGCTCTTTTAGCATAAGATTACGATTTAAAACCGGTTTTTGCTCTTCGTAGTGCGTTGCGATGCAATCTTTGTGTTCCAGTTAATCCCTGAAACGGCAAAACCTGTTGTTTGAATGAATAATTACGTTTTCCATCCATTAGATCATTACCTTGAGCCTTTAAGTCTGCAAGCTTATCTTCGATTTCTTGTTGCTCAGGACCAGTTAATTCTTGATCCATTTTATCAGCTATAATAGCTGTTACACCTTGAGTTCCTAAAGCTTTTGATTTTACATCACTTTGTGGATCACGATCAGCGAATTCATCAGCAGCATCACCAAATCCCCTAGCTTTATCAGCCGGAAGTACTGCACCTATTGCTTGTTTAAGTGCACCACCTTTATTTTTTAAATCAAACTCATTTAAACTTTTTTTTTCAAGCTCTTCAACTAATTCAGCCATGTATTCCTTTAGGCCTTTCTTAGCTGGATCAACCATTGGATTATCACCACTTCTGGCTGGAATTGAACGAACTGGCTTGCTTGCGCCGCCAGCAAAGTTATAAGCATCCATATGAAATTCTTCTTGTCCAAGATTTTCATTTGGATTACCATGATCAAAACGAGCACCAACACCAGCCGTTATATCTTCGCCAATACCTTCAATCTCAGGCTCTACAGCAAAATCTACTTCAGGACCACCATCTGGCATAACGTCCATATCACCTGCAGGAACATCAGGGCCACCATCAGGCATATCCATGCCCATTGGATCAATTTCTGGTTCCATGCCTACGTCCGCCATTGGATCAGCCATTGGATCAACTTCTGGTTCCATACCTACGTCCGCCATTGGATCAGCCATTGGATCAGCCATTGGATCTACATCCATACCAGGTTCAGCAGCTACACCAGGGAGTTCTGGCCCAAAACCAACCTCACCGGCAGGTATTTCGATAGCTCCAGTAGGATCCACCACATCAATACCCATAGCACCGACTTTTTCTTGATGAAAAATACCGGCCAAATCAACAAGTCGTTGAACTTCCTCCATACCGGTGGCATATACTTCAACTTCAGCGTCTTCAGGACCAGTAAATTCAATTTCAACTTTAGTATTTGGTCCAGGTGCATCCATATCGTCCATATCGTCATTAAAATCTTCAGTCAGCATGTTAGCAGGCCGTTTCGAAGCTTTGCCATCCTTGCCAGCCTTCGTTTCGCTGTCTTTTAGACGGTTCATGATTTCACGAATATCTTCTGTATTGCTCATTTTTTGTTCCTAATGCCTTTTCTTTCATTTTTAATGGTCACGGTAGCAACTTTCTCAGTCTTTCCGTATTTATCATATTTTTTGGTGCGTTTTACCTCATCATCGTCATAATTACCTTTGGTACTAAGACGAGGATCTCCGGCTTTAGCAGCTTTACGAAGATTTTTTAATGTATCAGCGTACCTACTACTAACTGGTTGTGGTTCATCATAACCATCATTAAAACTATTATCTTGAACACCATCATCGCTAACGGTTCCACCAGTATTTAATTCTTCACTTTTTGGACTAGCATCATGTGCAATGCGTTCTTCTGCTACTTGAGCTAAAACCTCAAGAAATCTTTTATTGTACTCATCACCATATGCTGGATGCTCTAATTCACCAAGCTCATCATCATCATATGAATCGTTAATACTTAAACGAGAAGCAGGACTTAATCCTTGCTCCATTGCCTGCATATCAATCTCATCATTAGCATTCATTCGCTGTGTTTCTACTTCAAGAGGATCATTAGCCGCTCTAACGACGATATATTTTTCTGGCAATGCTAAAGCCAGCTTTAGTTCTTGCTGTAATACATAAGCACTGGCTGGCAGTTCAGTAACAACATCAACAATCCACACTTCAGCATTTCGAATATCTTGGAAATCTAGGGGATGTTTCTGCATAATAGTTTTTACAGGTGATGTAATGTCGATTGGCACATATTTCTGTAAAACTCGTTCTATATAACCCATAGCATCATCATCAAGAGGTGAAACCGTCTTAATACGAATATGATATTCGCGATGATTTGCATTAATATAGTCTTTAAAAGATTTTCCTACATCAGCCATGCTAGATTCCTAATAATAACATTCTACTAAGTATTTATTAAAATGTATGCTTTATTCGGTTTCTTCTGGCTCAACTTCAATAGTATTTTCATCAGATTCACTAACAAGTTGCTTTAATAAAGCATTTCTATCAGCCACAATCTCAACACCATGAGTTAATCTGTCCAAAGTCTCATCATCAACCCTAAGCCGTCTTGCTTCTAGCTTCAACCTTGTAGCTTTAAGCTTCTTGTCAGCTTTAGAATTTGTTGCATCAAGTCCTGTTTTCAAAAATTGTCCAGCAACTTCAAATATTCTGGCACTTCTTGAAGGTTCCACATTTCTTCCAAGTTCCATTATGTCATCAAATGCCGACAAAGCTTTTTCTCTAACTTCATCAGCTTCAATATCATGTTTATCTTGAATAGTAGGAACTGATGCAGGTTTTTGTGAAGTTATTTCTTTCTCTTCTGACTCTTCTGAAGAAATATTTAGAAACTCTTCAATTCCCTTTGTCATTTTTTCATTCCTCCTGATTGAGCAAACATATTTTCTTCTGTCATAATTCGGAAAACCATGCCATGCTTTTTACACCATCGTTGTGCAGATGTCCATTTAGCCGTATTTATCGCCACAACCATCTTGGCCTTTGTGCCACGAGCCTTTTCAGCTAAAGTTTGTCTGATTGGCTTTATTTCAATCACTTCAACTTTAGATTTTCCATTTTTATCTTGATAATGGATAAGAAAATCGGGAATGTAAACGGTTGCGCGGCCAGTAAATGGATGACGATAAGGTATTTTTATGCTTTCACTAGCCCATTGTTTAATATTGGAATTATTATCACAAACATTCATAAAAACCAACTCCCATGATGAGCGATATTTTATAGGATAAGTTCCAATATATTTTTCGGGATTTTTTGGGTCGAACTTTCCTTGACTAAAATTTTTTGTTCTTCTTATCATACAATTACCGATGTAGAAATATCTAATGAAGGATCATTTGTTTCAGCCGCTATTGCTCGAATATTATTATTTACAGCATTAGGATTAATCCAAGGATTTTTCGGACGATTAACTCCTATTGCACTCTGCGGTTCACGTAATGTCTGAAAAGCTAATGCTCCTATTTCTGTAACTTGAAAAGAACTATCTGGCAGTTTATTAATTATAGTAGGAGCATCTGCAGAAGCATGATCTATAGCACTTGGAAAAGATGCTCCTGATTCCACTAGTCCTTCAGATATCGCTAATGCGGTTGTTGCGCCATAAACTTGTTTAAATTTGCTTAATGATGCTGCACTAGCAATCGCAGTTTTACCGGGACCAGCCGGTATTTCACCAGATCTTACAATTTCTCCGAATAAAGATCCAGCCCGAGCTACTAGAGCAGAGTCAAAACCTGCATTTCTTGCTGACGGAAGATTTGCTAAAACAGCCGATAAAGTTTGTGGTAGAAGAGTACCAAAATTAGCATTGAAATTTCGAACCCCAGTTGCTTTTTGTAGCAAATCAGAAGATGGAACCTGCCCAGTTGACGAAACTGCCGTAGCAAGATCAATAACTTTTGAAGTCAAACTACCAGCACCACCAAATGTAAAACCAGATGGAGACAATACAGACTGTCCAGCTTTGACTCTTTTTAATGCATCTTTAAAAACTGCATCCGCTAGCCTTTTTACTTTTGGTTCAATCGCTCTGCTTTCAGTAATATCTTCAGAATTTTGTTGAAGTCCAGTTTGACCACCAGACGGCGGTATGAGTGGACGACCAAACGGGCTACTAACATCAAAATACGTACTACCAAATCCAAAACTTTCAGCTCTACCGGATATTTGTCCTGGCAGAAATCCACCAAGCGAATCAATTATTCCAGGTGTAGCTTCGTTAACACTTTGTGGCACTAAATCATATATAACGCCTTCAAAATCAAACGACATACGTATGCCACTTCCTTCTCTACCATCCGCATAATCATTCTCATCATGATCAAATATTGTAATCTTTGGATGGACAAAAGTCATCTTAGTAAAAAATCCACCATAAAATTGCAAAATCTCAATAGATTCAAGAAAATGGGTATTCTCAGAATTATCTCCAAAATCTCCAAGATATCCCCATCCTGGATCACTACCTTCATTAAACCCTCCAGTAACAATGTCATTCATCCAATCAACAGTATCAGTCTTTCGGCCGTCTCCATAATAAAAAGCATAATATTCTGCCCAAAATGACATAACCTTATCACTAACATCATCATGAAATGCAATAGTCATATTTTGATATTCGATATTTGTTTGAATAACACGCTTCTTATTATATTGATTTAACGTCTCGGTTTTAATATTGAATTTAGGACGATCAATCGTTTTTACCTGAATAACAATACCATCACTTGGTCGAGTAAGATTGCCCAATGATTGGACTGGAGCACCCGCTCCTCTATTAAACCTCACAAAGAATAGAAACTTTGGCTTTGGAAGAATGGAGTTAACAAAGCTAGTAGTATTAGTAAGGCCAAAATTCCTTGATGCGTTTTGGCTATCTCTATATAATAACGGTCTCGAAGATCTGGGATCTGTTTTAATACCACCCATAGCTAAACTCCAACACTATTATGCAGTAGCAAACTCACCAGGGCCAGAAATACCAACGGAAAGGCTATTGTTACTAAGACTATCTCCTTCACCTGGAAATAGACCATCTGATTGAGTAGCATTATCAAAACGAACTGACATCGTAATCTGTTGTACTTCAGATGCAGTATAATCCAAAGTATCATAGTTTACATCTTGTAGCCAACATCCTTCAAGAACCCATTCTTCTTGAATTGCGACATTGCCACCATCTAATGTCTGAAGAAAGAGTGTAAATTTATAATTTTGTCCAGAAGTAGCAGCCGTTTGTTCAAAATGGTTGACCTGTTTCTGCATCTGATGACCAACTAATGAACTAACTGAATTTGTAATATCATCACGTACAACTAGCGTAATTGGATTCCAAACATGCTTGCCAGCAACCCATGCTCTAGAATTATAACTATCGATCTGAACTTCATCATATGTAAGCTGAGGCTTAGTTACATTCATAACCTGTTGAGTTAAGTTTAGCTGAGAATCGATTGGACCAAAAGCAACAGATATAACACGGAACCGATACTTTAATTTCGGTTGTAAAATACCACCACGACCAGTTCCTATATCAGTACCAGGTACTCCGAATTTATCTAATGTAACCATTTTTAATCCCTTATTTTCTAATTAAAATAGCTTGTACAGTTATTTATTATTTTTATGTCTTGATAATTAAAACTGTACTTTTCATAAAAAATAGGCCCACAAAGGGCCCATTCTTTATTATATTTTTTATCTTATGATGGTAATGGATCACCAGTATTAAGAACTCTAATCGGTACGTAAATAAACTCAATACTTTTTGTTGGCTTAATAGCTATATCAACCCAAAGTTCATTTCTATCAATTCTTTCTGGAGTATTGTTTGTTTCGTCACAACGTACACCAAAATCAAACAATGCTCTTTTACCTAACAAGTCTGCAAGGAATCGTTCAACCGTAATAGTTACTGACAATCGTGTTTCTGCATCATTTGGCTCAAACAAGAATGGCTTCATAAGCTCTTCTAGTTGAAACCTTAAGAAGTTAAGCAAACGAGCAACATTAATACGGTCAAGTGCGCTTGTTGTTGGGCTTAGAGTTTTTTGTCCAAACACAACAAGGCCCCTATTTGGCTGTGCGCTAATTGGATTAATGTTATTGAGGTAAAGTGTATCCCGCTGTCCTGGGTTCAAAATAACTGATTGAAATTCTCCCTCTTCAGTTAGAAATCCAACACTCTGTGCATTTGTAACAAGGCCTCTTTGGAAACCAGCTGGAGCAAACCATGGAAAGGCTACTTGGTCATTAAACGCAATTGTTCGTAGAGCAATTGTGCTAGGTGGAATCATAATTTCCGTTCCGTCTAAATTAGTACTTAGACCCCATGGATACCATTGACCAACATTAGCGTTTCTAACCCCAGAAGTTCTTCCTTCTTCACCATTTAATGGTTCATTATTGAGGTTTTGAGCATATTCAATAATCGACTGTCCATCTGGTGCCAAACGAATTGGTGTGTCACCAACAATAAATGCTACTTCTTTAATATCTGTATTAAGAAGAATCATTTCATCAATTGTGTCAGGATATCCTGGAGTAGCAATTAGATTAAAGAATCTAAATTCTGACCTAATTTCTTGATCACTAACAAGCACTGATTGAATTGCTTGAACAACCATTCGACGTTGAGCTTTACGTCCCATGTATGGAGATCCATCTGGAGTTAACCCACTTGCTAATACAAAACGATCACCAATTAGATTGCCTTCAAATTCATGATCAGGAGTCCATTCTTTAACATTTAACTTACTAAATCTCATATTGAAAAGAAGCATACCTGCTGGAAATAATAGTGGATCTGGAGTATCAGCATCGATAGTATTACTTGTTAATCCAGGTACACCACCAATTTCACGAGCATCAGCAAATACAATTCCTGCTGGAGTAGTTTGATCAGTGTTATCAACTAATATCCAAGCAAGAAGTGAGCTATCCCAACGAGAAAGTTTTGGATAGTTTTCTAGATCTGTGGTATCAATCCAAAGATCATTATTAACAAGAATTGTTCCATCACTTTGTGTTATTGGTGCCGTTCCACTAAGAAGAACACCTCCTGGATCTGTGCTTGGAAAACGATTTAGATAACCAAACCAATTGGTTCCATCACTTGCCATGATATCAACATCAAATGCAGTGCTATACCACAGAGTTCCAGCAGCAGGATCGCTAGTTGGTGGCAATAAATCAGCAATAAATTCAAGATCCGACCAGGTATTTCCATCATATCTTCGTGGAACATGAGTACCATTTGTAGCATCATAGTTTACATACAAAGTACCAACAACAAGATTAACACCAAACGAAGCTTCTGCCTCAGCATCATTGTCAAACAACGGAGAAAATATTTGAGTGAAGATTTGAGTAGTACCGTTGAACAATTTTATAACATAATCAGCCCCCAAATTTGGACTCGTTGTTTTAACCCATAAATGTCGATCATGAGCTAATGGAATTACATTTGTTGGTGGAATGCCAGTATGTGGAGCGTAAGTGACTGTGGCTGGTCCTGTTCCGCCTCCCACTAAGTTAGTTGTTCCTACGGCGGTTACCCAATCCGGAGTCCCAACTCTGTACCAAGTACCAGATATTTTTTCAAACAATCCTAATAGATTGTTTCCAATATCAATAGCAAAATCGCCATCACTTCCTTGAGCATCAACAAGAGTATTAGTACCTCCATCAACGTCAAAATCAAAAAAGCTTGGTATTATATTGGTAAATTGTGTAGCATCTCCTTGAAAAATGCCAAATTCTGTATTGGTTAAATCCAACCAATAAGTTCCATTTGGTGGCGGTCCAACCGGAGAAGTATCCGATGGCTCTAGTTCTTCAAGTGGCACGTCGGCCCTAATAACAAATGCTCGATCTGCAATGCCAAGGTATTGCATAACTGCATGCAAACCATATTCGTTAAGTTCATCACCATGTAATGGAGTTCCGGCCACTTCAACAAATATTGGCTCTCCATACGTTTGGATTAACTCTCTTTGACTTGTAATTAAACGTAGCTTTCCCGCTTCCCCAGGAACTGTTCCCGCGGCTATACTCGTAGTTAGAAACGGATCACTGTCATCTGTATTATCTTTATTTGTTCGAGTAGCGAATACTACTAAAGGTATAGTACCTTCGCCTGCTCCGGCAAAAAAACTCTCATCAGAAACTGTAACGCTTACGCCTGGTGATACTAATTGTCCCATTTTTTATTTCCTCTCAAATATTCTTTTTTCACTCAGAAACAAAAGAAATCTTCTATGGTATTTATTATCAGACATTATTTTCCACTGATTTAACCTCATGACTCAAAGTATAACTTTCCAAGTGCCGGGACGGTAAAGACCATCCACTGCTGGAACCCAATTCTGATCTAATGGATCCCATCTAAATTGTTTATTATCAAACAGATTTAATACAACAGCAGGATCAGATTCCTCACTGCTATTAAAAGTAACAATCCAATCTGTTCCGTTAAATTCTATTATATCGTTGGCGGCGGCATTCAAACTTCCCCATGCTTCAGTTGGGCTTCCAATAAGCTCATCATTCATATCACTAACTAAAAGATATCGTTGTCCAGTAAGAGCAGCGGCCAATGTTCCATCACCAGGAAATCGTTCAAGTGGATCAATAATCGCCGTGATGTCTGGCACAATATTTGCTGGCAACGTAGTTGGATCTACTGTCCAAATTATTTGATTTACATTTGTTGGATGCAAAGTTAGAGTACCAGTCACTCCTGTTGGGTCACCGAATTTTCTTTTCACAATTAACCTTGTCTCGCCAGGACGAAAGTCTCCAAATAAACGAATATAATTTTCCCAATCAAAAATATTACCATCCTCATCGACCTCACCACCCCGTTCATTCAAGAGTGTCAAAGTATCTCCCTCAACCTCTAATATATGATTATTTGGTGTGATAATAATCTGTGCCAATAAATCACCTTGCTCCCATGAAAAATCTGAATCATCTTCAGGAAGTTCTGCAACGGCCCGTATATTAACAATAATAGTTTCAATAGCTCGTCTTTTAGTAAGCTCAGCTGGTGGATTAATCCAATATGGAATCCTAAATTGCATACTTGCTACATCTATGGTCTCATCAGTTCCAAATGGAATCGATCGAGATGACCAAGTTATAGCATCTACCATTTCAATATCAGTTATAGCAGTCCAATCCAAAGCATTGTCACTTGATTGAAGTTTTTGTGCTGGATTGAAAAGCATCATAATTTGTTCAGTTAACTGAAATTTTTGTTCAACATTACTACACCACATATCAAGTTGGAAAATGTAATCATATGGAACTGGCATATGACGTTTTACCTTAAATCGATCACCGATCTCACCCTCATATTCTTGTGTCTCATCATTAAATTTTCTTTCATCAACCAAGTCTGTTCTAACCAAAAATGGATTCTGTCTTCTTTCAGGAGACATGTTTATTGATATTATATGAACAGCCATAAATGGTGTATAAAGAATTTTATTTTCTGAGTGTTGTCTAATAATTTGATTAACCATACGACTTGTTTCACCATATCTTACTGGAACCTGACGAAATAGTTCTTCACCATCCGCATTTTTTCCATTTTTAACGACAAATCCGCCAAACGTTCTAATAACTTGAAGAACGAGGCGACGTTGTTGTTGATCGTAAAAGAAGTCCATATTGCTATCCAAAATAGATTAAGCTATCAGTTATATTTATAGATTAGTTTTTGGCTTTCGAACTTTTGGAGCAACAATTTTACTAACACCAATCTTTGAATCTATTAATCCTTGTGAGGTTGGAACTTTATCTCTATTATTGATGAATTTTTCGAGAATTAAATTAGCAGTTGTTAGCTTCTGCTTAAAATCTACTTCCTTACGGATCCAAGCTAATCCTTCTCTTTTAAAAAGAACACTTGGTACATAGTCTGTTCGTAAAAACCAATCACCATCTTCAAAAACTAATGGAAAAGCAGGACCACAACCAAGCAAAGCTGCTCCATTAGGTGGCTCGCCATCTGTCATAAACAAATGAGGAAGCCCTTGTTCAAATTCAGGCTCAAAAACATAAAGATGTGCGTGCTCAAGATTTCGATTTGGAACTTGTCTTTCTGCTTCAGCAATAATTGTATCACTAATTC
>SDBT01004890.1_pt1 | contig 22645 bp, 22 predicted proteins | sample 2277101 | NCBI WGS metagenome assembly SDBT01 (sample SAMN10404973, study PRJNA504765) | marine sediment metagenome | isolation source: marine sediment core GS10_PC15, 103 cmbsf | place: Arctic Ocean: Southern Knipovich Ridge | collected 2010 | reverse complement strand
TTATACAGTAGTAGAGGAAATAATAATTCGATGGGGAGATATGGATGCGAGAGGACATGTAAATAATACAATATATTATCGATATTTTGAAAGTTCCCGCATAGCATTGTTTCAAAGCTTGGATATCTATGAACAGCCAAAAAAAGTTCGTGTAGGTCCAATATTATCTTTTCAAAGTTGCTACTATAAAGCTCCTTTGACCTATCCTGATACTATTTATGTTGGGGCAAAAATAACAAATATAGAAGGGTCAAAAATATTTATAAAACATGCCTTAGTAAGTAAGAATTTAAAAAGAATGGCAGCTGAGGGGGAAGCTCACATAGTTTGGTATGATTACGAAGATCTAAAAAAGGCAATTATTTCTGATAATTTGAAAAAAAGATTACTGAAATCTTAAAAGACTAACAAGTTTTTTCTAATTAACTATTTTTAAAGTGAAAAATTATGCTCAAAACGAAAGTAACTGAAATGATAGGATGTAAATATCCTATAATTGTAGGGACTATGGCAAATGTTTCCAATCCAGAGTTTGTTGCAGCTGCTAGCAATGCTGGTGCTTGTGCCGTGTTAGCAAGTGCAAATTATAAAACTCCGGAAGAATTGCGGGAGGCAATAAAGAAAACGCAATCGTTGACAGATAAACCATTTGCTGTAAACATTAACCTATTTCCCGCCCTCATGCCTCAAGATAAATTAGAACTATACGTTGAGGCAACTCTTGATGCAGGTGCAAAAATTATTGAAACAAGTGGTCACAAGGCCCCAGAACATTTAGTCCCCAAATTTAAAGAAGGAGGGGCAATTTGGATACATAAATGTGCAGGTGTGAGATATGCTATAAAAGGAGCATCTTTGGGAGCCGATATGATAACAGTAGTTGGTTATGAAAATGGTGGGGCAACAGGAACTTTAGATATTGGAACTTTTGTTATGACTCCAAGTGTGGTGGATGCTTTAGATGTACCGGTTATTGCAGGGGGAGGTATATCAGATGGTCGTGGCCTCGCTGCTGCTCTGGCTCTTGGTGCTGAAGGTGTCATTATGGGAACTCGAATGATGGCTACGAAGGAATGTCCACTCCATGATAATCTAAAGCAAGCTTTTGTAGGGGCAGCTGAAACAGACACTAATTTAGTCATGCGTTCTATACGTAATACTCATAGAGTATGGAGAAATAAAGCAGCTGAAAAAATAATTGAATTAGAATCTCAAAAAGCCTCCTTACAAGAGATTGTAAAAGTTGCATCTGGTCAAAATGCATTAAAAATGTATAGAGAAGGGGATTTAGATGCAGGTATGGTAAGCTGTGGACAAGGTGTGGGCCTAGTTAAGGATATCCCTACTGTAAAAGAATTATTGGATCGTATAATGAAAGAAGCCGAAGATACAATTTCGAAACTCAAAAATATATCTAATTAACTAAAAATCTAAAAAAAATAAATGATTATTCTTTTTCCTTTTTTTATTAAACCACAGGAAAATAATCAAAATTCAGGAGATTGTGTTAATAACAAAATCACTGTCAATTTGAAGGTTTAATCCCTTTTTGAAATAATTTAGAAAGATCTCAAGATATTAATTTATCTTATTTCCTCGATTTTTAAGATAATTTCCATAACTCCATAAGCGATAGATGCTTTTTGCAGCAGCTTGAGCTGAATCGTAAACAATTATTCCATTCTCTCTTGTTTTGGAATAGAATTTATCTATTACATCTATTGTTTCTTTCCTTACCCAAATCGAATTATATATACTAATCAAGTTTTTATTTGAGTTTGGTGATATCGTATTAGCGAAGCTCTTAACCACATCCTCTATATTTAATTTTTCTGAGGAATACCATTCCAGATTATTTGTAATCATTATAGAGGATATATGGGGTTCTTTATCAAGAATTCTCATAACTTTAATCATATTTTCATGACTTCCATTTGCTCCAAATTCTAAAGGATTTGAAAGATTTGAGTTTACTTCAGGGATAAATTCATTTATCATCTTCTGGGCTTTTTCTGTTATTCTTGGTACTTTAAGACCAAAAGCTTCACATTCATCTGTTAACTCCACTGCAGGACCTCCACCTCCAGTAATAATAGCAGTGCCGAGATTATTAGGAATTTTATAAAGTAAAGTAGTTTGTATCATTTCAATTAGCTCTTTGAAGTTATTTACAAGGATAACACCTGTTTGGTGTGCCATAGATTTCCATAATTTAATATTATCTGCTAAACCACCAGTATGGCTCCTTACTGCGCTATGTCCTGCCTCTAATTTGCCACCTTTCCAGATTATCACAGGTTTTTCTTTGGTGGTTTCTTTTAAAAGTTGTACAAATTCATTACCACTTCTCCTTATATTTTCTACATACATAGAAATAACCTTAGTGTCTGGATCGGATCTGAAATAATTTAAGAAATCAACCAGATCAAGATCTATCTGATTTCCGAGAGAAATTATTTTTGAAAAATAATAACCCTTTACTAGTCCCGCAAACGCATGTCTATGGGCGTTTCCCCCTGATTGGCTTACAAAAGCTACAGGTCCACCCACTAACGGAAGCCTATGCGTAAAGCCGATACGACCTTTAGGATTATAGATCCCCATACAATTAGGACCGAGAATCCGTATAGAGTTCTTTTTTGCCTTCTCTAAAAGTTGTTGTTCAAGTTGCTTTCCTTCTTCTCCAAGTTCTGAATATCCACTGGAAAATATATGAGCAAAAAGGACACCCTTTTGTCCTAATTCCTCGACTATTTGTGGTGTGATTTTAGCTGGAACAGCTACTATTCCAAGGTCGATTGGTGGATCATCTGGTAGAGAAGAAATTGATCCATATACCTTGCATCCTTGAATTTCTTCTCCTTCATACTTGGGATTAACTGGATAAACAGGTCCTGGATATTCATATTCTTTAAAAGTTTCCAAATAATGAGATCCACCCCAATCCTTTCCCTTACTAACACCAACAATTACCACAGCGCGAGGATTGAATAACAAATCAAAAGGTATATTATTTCTATGAAAAGGGATATTATTTTTTCTGATTTCTTCCTTTGATCTTAAGTCAGTGTTTTTACCTTCACATTTTGTAATTTTAAATCACCAATAATTAGTAACCATAATTCCTATATGGCTAAATTAATGGTAAGTAAAAAATTTTATTAAGAAAAAAAGGTGATTTTATTAGATAATTTGAACATCTAATTTACAGAATTTCCTTTAAAAAGATTAATCTGGATATAGTGATATAATGAAAAAAATCATTAAAATGTGAGGAAAAAAATGGAAAATCTTGGCAAATCTTTTTTATTAGTCATTGATCTACCCAATTTCGATATGAAGAAAAATAAGGCTTTTTATCAAGATTTTCACTTCCTAATTTGTAAACTAATAGAAAGGATTGACAAAATTAGAGAAAAAATGCTTGAAAAAGAAATTGAAAAGGAAAAATTAAAATCGATTGAATTAATTGAGCTGAGACCCAAATTCATAAGAAAATTAGAAGATATGGATAAGAAATTAGATGTAAAAATTAAAAAATTAGAGTTAAAAATTGAGAAATTAGAGTTAGAAAACTATAAAAAGAAATTGAAAAAAAGAATGAATAAGAAGCATCAAAGGAAGGTCAGGAAGATAAGCGTTTAGATAAAGATAGATAAAATTGACAATCATTACTTCTTTCCAAATTTTTTAAAATCAAACATCATCTTGCCTTGTTTTCAAAAATCTTTTTAAATTCTCTTTTTTTAATGTATTTTATGGATTTAGAAGAAAAAATTGATCTGGCTGCCAAATGGATAGCTGAGTCAGAACGGTTAGTTGTATTTACTGGAGCTGGATGCTCCACGGGTAGTGGTATACCTGATTTTCGTGGTCCAGATGGATTATGGACTAGAAGAGATAAAGGATTACCCCCTCCAAAATCAAAAGTTCCATGGGATCAAGCAAAACCTAATACTAATCATTTTTCAATAGCGGAGTTTAGGGAGATGGGAAAATTAGATTATGTTATTTCCCAAAATATTGATGGTCTACATGCAAAATCAGGGATTCCTTTTGAAATAATGAGTGAACTTCATGGTAATCAATTTTTTATGAAATGTTTATCATGTAATAAGAAAATGTTATTTGAAGATGCGGGATGGGATAAAAGTAAGTGGGGTCGGGGAATGAGACAAGACCCAATCCGAGAAGGACAACCAAAATGCCCGCATTGCGAGGGAAGATTGATTAACAGTATTGTTGATTTTGGAGATCCCTTGCCTCATGATGAACTCGAGGAGGCAATATTACGTTCACAAAATTCTGATGTTTTTTTTGTTATTGGATCATCTTTAGTAGTATCACCCGCAGCAAACATGCCAGGGATTGCAAAACAAAATGGAGCAAAGTTAATTATCATTAATAAAGGCGAAACACCCTATGATAAAGTGGCAGATATAAAATTTAACGAATTAATTGAAGATGTACTCCCTCCAATAATGGAAAAAGTAAGAAATACTTTAAAAAATAAATAACCAAGATTCGAATATAACATCTCAATATTAGTAAAATAAATTAATTATGAAAAACTGTATGTTTTGATGATAATGAAGTATAGAAATATGGGCTCAATAACCGACAAAGTCTCTGCGTTAGGTTTTGGAGCTATGCGAATGCCTAGCAGCCGACAAGAAGCAATTAAAATGATACGTTATGCAATAGATAATGGTGTAAATTATGTTGACACGGCATATACATATCATGGAGGTAAAAGCGAAGTCATAGTTGGCAAGGCTTTATTAGAGGGTTATCGTGAAAAAGTTACCCTCACTACAAAAACACCTTTATGGATGGTTAAATCAAGAGAAGATTTTGACAAATGCCTTAATAAACAATTGAAAAGATTACAAACAAATCCAGATATCTATCTTTTTCATGGCATGAAAAAAGATCGATTAGAAAAAGTTAAAAATTTAAATTTAATCGAAAAAATGGAAGAGGCTAAAGCAGAAGGTAAATTTAAATATATTGGATTTTCATTTCATGACAGTTTCGATGTGTTTAAAGAGATTATTGATTTCTATAACTGGGATTGCTGTCAAATTCAGCATAATTATTTTGATGTGGATTTTCAGGCAGGAATAAAAGGATTAAAATATGCTGCTAGTAAAAATATTCCTGTAATTATCATGGAGCCTATTCGTGGTGGACAGCTGGCAATTCCACAGGATAAATTAGATACCAAACCAGAGATTAATAATGTTCTGGAACAATCACCTGTTAAAAGATCGATGCCAGACTGGGCTTTACAATTCCTTTGGAACCAACCAGAAATTTCAGTTGTATTAAGCGGTATGAGCAATATGCAACAAGTTAAAGAAAATGTAGAATCAGCAAATAAGTCAGGAATTAATTCCCTAACTAAAGAAGAATTAGAAACAATATCAGCATTACGAGAAGCTTTTAAAAAATCTTTTGTGGTACCTTGTACAAATTGTGGGTATTGTATGCCATGTCCTAATGGAGTTAATATCCCGACGATAAATAGATTAGTTAATGATGCTGCTTATTGGGGTACAAGTAAAAATCCTATAATTCTCTATTTTTACAATAGCTTAGCAAAAACTCCAGAAGAATTAGAACTAAAGAGAGCAAAAGGAGAAGAAGCTGAAGGAGCGCAAACTTTGTGTATTCAATGTGGGGAATGTGTAGAAAAATGTCCCCAACAAATTAATATTCCTGATATCATGGAAAAAGCTAATCTTATTTTAAAAGAGGGTAAAAAAGTTTCAGATGTTCTTTCATAAATAGGTATAAAAATGAATTCCTAAATCTGAAATTTTCTTTAAATTTCTTTTTTTCTTGATCTTTATTAAATTACAAGCTAAGATTATAAAAAAAATAGAGAAATAAAATAAAAAATTATATTATATTTTTGCTAAAATATGAATACATAATGCAGCTTCGCCAGATCCTATAGTACCACCACCATTATGTGCCATAGCAAATTTGGGTTCATTTACTTGTCGTTTTCCCGCCTCTCCACGTAATTGAGTTGTTAATTCATAAATTTGAGCAAGACCAGAAGCACCAATAGGATGACCGCGAGCGAGTAATCCTCCACTAGGATTAACCGGTATCTTTCCATCTATAGCGGTAGCACCATTTTCTGCAAACGGTCCACCCTGCCCCACTGGACAGAAACCTAACTGTTCCGTTACATGGAGTTCAGCATACGCAGTAGCATCATGTACTTCAGCCACATTAATATCTTCTGGACCAAGTCCAGACATCTCATAAGCAGCAGTTACTCCTCGTTTAGTTACATTGTCTTGTTTCCAAGAACCAGATTTTAAAATAGAAGCACGAACTAATATAGCTCTCTCTTTTAACTCTGGATTATCTTTTAAGTATTTCTCAGAGCAAAGAATAGCTGCAGCAGAACCATCTCCTATAGGAGCACACATAGCTCTTGTTAGTGGATACGCGACTACATAATCCTTCATAACTTGTTCTATGGTTTGAGGGAATGTGTATTGAGCTAATGGATTCATTGTTGAGTTATTATGGGCTTTTGCAGCAATAGCCGCAATTTGTCTTTGGGTGGTTCCATGTTTTTTCATATGTGCACGGGCTCCCATTGCATAGAAATCCATGAATACAGAATGATTTTTCTCTCCTCCTTCACTCTCTTTTCCACTTTTTTTAGCTGCTTGTTTATTACCCTTTTTTATCTGTTTTTTCAACATTTCGATAGTTTTCATGGTTTTTTCGACATCTGTTCCTGAAATAAAACCACTCAGAGGTTTGCTAAAGGGACCACTCCTATGAGCCCCAATTGGTACTGATTGGAAATACATCTTTTCAGTTCCAACAGCTAATACATGGTCATATAAGCCAGCTTTTATCGAAGTCCACGCGCTATGAAATGCTGTACTTCCACTCGCGCACGCATTTTCAACGTTAGTTATCGGGATTTTGTCAATACCATTAGCTGACAAAGCGACTTGCCCCCTTATACAATGTTGATATTCAGATTGCCCCCAGCCCGAATTGCTAAACCATGCTGCCTGAATAGCTTTTTTTCCCAATCCACTGTCCTTAAGAGCGAGTTTAACTGATTCACCTGTCATACTTTTCATCGTGTTATCAAAATTTTTACCAAATTTGATATGACCGACACCAATTACATAAACATTTTCACTCATATTATATCACTTTAAGTTTATTCATTAAGAGAAATTTAAATTTATTTAAATCTTTATCCCATAGATATATTTTTTTATCCCTAGTTCGCTCTTCATTAAAAAATTCATCCAAGTTTCTTTATCAGAAAAAATTATATAATTATGTTTCTAATGTTCAGCTTCAAAAATGAATATTAATGAAATATTTTTAATTTTTAGACTAATAATTAAAATAAAAACAGTCTCAAAGGAAGTAAAAATATAAAAAACCATTGAGCTGTTACTTTTTCTATTGAAAGCTGTATTATATTATTAATTTCTATTTATTATTCTTCATTTTTTAGTTCCATCGGAACTCTATCAATAGCATATTTTTTTATTTAAGCGGTGAATAGGGTAGGATATAGGCATTTATTAAACGCTCTTTTGGTGCAATTTTTCTAAGAGGAATGAAAAATTGTTCATCGAAATTTTTGTCAGCGGGTTGGTAAGTTTCCTGTCGAAGTGCCATTTTCCAGAGATCGATCACTTCATTAGGACTTCCTCCTAATGGATGCCAACTTGCTATTATTGGAGAACTACGGCCTGATGCTAATTTTAAGAATTCAAGAAATTCAGGCATCTTATCCGCAGCAACCTCTAATGTGGCTAAAGAATAAACTCCAGTTGGATTTTTTTGACTTAGTTCAATAGCTCTATGTAACCTTTTAGGAGGTACAGGCCCTAATGGTTCTAAAAGTCGTGTTTTCCGTTCAGGAGCGATTTCTTCCAGATGCGCCATGTACTCTCCCCATGTTGAGTTTTGACTCGAATTAATACGGAATCTCTTCAAGGCCTCCAAATCATCAAACTCCATTACTTGGGTTACTTGAGAAAACCATTCACTATCGCTATACCAAGCTGCTACCAAACGAGCTCCCAAACTTTCACAAATTGGAACCAACTTAGTTTTCGCGATTTCCACAAACCTATCGAGAGTCGCTGGACTTGCTGGTAAAATATTAAACTTTTCCTCTAAATATATCATAATCTAATCTAAATTTTCTCTCATAACTGTTTTTTGTAAATCAATCTTAACATACTTAAGTATCAGCCTTGTTGTGATTTGTAATAACATTAAATATCACTCTTTGAGTTCAAATTTTTAGTATTATAATAATATGTTGATATTAATTGTTTATAATCTTTTTTAAGAAGGAACTCTAACTACATAGATTTATCACAATTATACTCGTAGAGTTTAATCTTAATTTCTCTGTTTTTGATATTCTCAACTTCTTTTTCCATTTTGAGAATTAAAAGTAATCTGAGAATTATAAGCATGAGAGAAATTAACAAAATGCAAACAACAAAACATGAAAATTAAAAAAAGAAAAAAAAAAGAAAAAAACATTAAAAATCTTATTTCTACTCATTCTTGATTGCGGATTTGACTATTTTCATCATTTCTGGACTATGTACTTCCTCAGCGGTCAATTTGTGGGCATCCATACCATGCTGTACCATCCCGGCAATCACTACATCATTAGTTGCTCCTCGGACAACGTAGTCACAATTAGATCCTACATCCCGACAAGCTAAGCTCTTTTCCATATTTAGCACCTCTAATTATAGTTGTTATTTCAAAATTTTATTTTGATTTACTTATATTTAATAAAACGATGCGTTAAGATTTAAATAAAATCTTTAAAAATAATACATGGATCGCATAGTTATGCTTAATTCAATAAGCATATGGCTAAATAAATTAATAATTTAAGCGACTATCGATTAGAACAAGCTTATAGAGTAGAACAGATATAATTCTAAAATTAAAAAATAAAAAAAAAGAAAAAAACATAAAAAATCTTGCTCCAAAACATACCCACAGCAGATAATTTTAATTTCATATTAATAATTTAAAATTTTATTGAGGGGTGGCTTTTTAATATAAAAAATAAACTTGTTAGTGTTAGTGATCAGAAAAATTGAAAGTCATTAAGGAGCACAAAGAATTCCATATCTCAGTAAAAGAAGTTATTTTTGCATCTTCCGAGCATAAATATTTTAATTCGGGGATTCCATTGCGCATTCGAGCCTCAAAAGGTACTGAAGTTCACCATCTTTTCCAAAAAAACCGAAAAAAAGCTAAAAAGACCTTCCAACGTGAAGTCTTGATAAAATTTCAGACTGATGTTCAAGGATGGAAATTTATTATTTCGGGGCGTGCTGATATCGTCTATAAAAAAGAGGGAATCTTAGTTATTGAAGAAATAAAGTCAATCTCGGGCCTTGATGACTTTAATCTTGAATCAAAAACTGCAGAAGAATATCGTCTGCAGTTGTTATTGTATGGGCACCATTTTCTCCAGTTAGGGAAACACATTCAGTGCCATCTGGTGTTAATTGATATTTTTACCGAAAAAACCAAAATTATTGATGTTCTCCCTCAAGATCTTTCAGAATATATTCAAAATCAATGTGAAACTATTCTAACCTCTTGGGAGATGGCACAAAAAATAAAAGCGGAGCAACAAAAACGCGCCATAACTGTAATTTTTCCCTTCGAGAAATATCGTCATAATCAAAAAGAAATCATCCAAAAAACGATCCAATGCCTTCAAAAACGAGAACGACTAATGCTTTTAGCCCCTTCCGGTTTAGGAAAGACAGTTGGAACTCTATTTCCCGCGTTAAAATATGCTTTAAAGAAAAACTTGCGATTATTCGTGGTTACCTCAAAAACCACCCAGCAACATATCTATCGTGAGACTTTACAGATTTTTACTAAAAAGAAAGCGAAATTTAATTCGATTATTCTAACCGCGAAAGAAAAAATGTGTATAAATAGTGCTTTTATCTGTGAGAAATCATTCTGTCCCTACCTCGATAATTACGGGAAGGTTTCTTTGGATAAGATCGTTTCAGAAATGCTCGTTAAACAAGTCATTGATGCTAGATATATTCGAAAAATGGCAAAAAAACATTTTATCTGCCCATTTGAAATTTCACTGGATTGTGCTCTCTATTGTGATGTAATTGTTGGGGACTATAATTATGTATTCCATCCGTACATCAAGTTGAAGCGGTTTTTTGACCACCCCTATGATAACATAATATTAATTGTTGATGAAGCCCATAATCTACCCTCCCGAGCAATAACTTATTATTCTCCGGAAATAACGTTACAATCACTCAAAAACGTTATCAATTATTTACAATCACGAAGCATGCCAAAATCTATTGAGAAGAAAGGTATAGCACTCTATCAACAGATCTTCAATTATATAACAGATCAAATCGACCAATTTCCCGATTTGTTTAAAAAAAAGCCTGTTTTGGCGAAATTTGATAAAAATTTTTTCCATAAGTTAGCGAAGGATTCTGATCGACTTATTTTGGAGTATACTCAAGCTTACATTTTGCAACAAGGATTTCAACCGGGAGGGAAGGATAAAGTTATAGAATTCGCTTTAAATTTGCACCGGTTCTCTATGATCTTAAGAGAAAGTGATTCTCCTGAGTATAGCGAATTATTAGATATAAAGGAAGGGAAAATCAAAATATTATGCAAATCTGCCGCACCGAAACTCGAAAAACAAATCGCAGGTTTTCATTCGGTCATCATGCAATCGGCTACATTATTTCCACCGGATTATTTTCGAAAAATGCTTGGATTTCCACCATCAGCACAGAAAATACAATATCCCTCCCCCTTTGCTCAAAAAAATCGTCTTTATCTTCTCATGCCTAATGTTTCCACTAAATACGAATACCGTCAAGAATTCTATGATCAAATTGCCTCAATAATTTGTCAAGCTGTGAATGTTAAAAATGGGAATTATCTGGCTTTTTTTCCTTCATTTGCATATCTTAAAGCTGTTCAAGATGAAATTGAAACTAATTCGCTTTCGGTTGAGCTTATGGTGCAGGAACGTCGTATGAGCGAGCTTAATCGTAAAAAATGCTTAAAAAAACTCCAAACTCCTGATAAAAAATATCTTCTCCTCGCTGTGCATGGGGGAATATTTAGTGAAGGTGTGGATTTTACAGGAGATATGGCCATTGGAACTTTCATTATCGGTCCCGGACTACCCGCGTTTTCAATGGAACAAGAATTAATGAAAAAATATTTTGATTTCAAATGGAAAAAAGGTTTTGAATATGCCTATCGGAATCCCGGAATGATGAAAGTGATCCAAGCCGCCGGGCGAATCTTCCGGTCAGCTATTGATCGCGGGTTTGTGATGTTAATTGGGCACCGATTTAGTACACCCTATTATAAAAATGTTCTTCCAACTGATTGGAAAATTGAACAACCCCCAGATCTCATCGATCGCATTCAAAATTTTTGGGCGACTCAACATACTGATTTCAAAGATAAGTCACAAGTAGAGCAGTCAGAAAATCTACAAACAATTCAAAAAAAATATTCAAAGACTTCAGATCTGTTTAATTTTATGGGAAAACTCTAAAATTACTATATATCTCATTGTACTAACTATTTGGGGATATATTCCTTTGTATTAAGATATTGCATCCTTGTGTGAAAAGTTCATGAAATAATGATAAGGGATTTAAAAAAGGTTTTAAAAAGATAATTGAATTTTTCTGATTAGATTTTATTGTTAAATTTCAATATATTACTAAAAAAAAGCAAGTGAGATTATTGTCAATACAATTTAAAACCGATAAGGAAATTGAGGTATGGGGCGATGTTAACATTATATGCCCCAATTGTAAAACAAAAAAAACTATTAATGTTCCAAAACGGCTTCTTGTAGAGTCTGATTCATTATATAGACCGCTGATTCCTTCTGGTAGAGTTTGTGAACATGGTTTCATAGCATTTATAGACAAGAATTTTAAGGTTCGAGGCTACCAAAAAATAGATGGTTCTATAGACGAATTTGCTGGAATTGTTAAGAATATCGAAATAAAAGCCAAAGATATTGATATATTTGGAATAAAAATGAATATTAGACCAGAAATGATTATCAATTCTATATTGAGTACGTTTAATAAAAGAAAAGTATTGTTCCTGATTGAAAATGATACAAAATATTTAGTAAATAATTTAGACGAGTTTTTTAATTTTATTTTTGGAGGCTCTTTTATTAGTGATATATTAATTGAAACAAAAGAACATTACAAAAAAAACAAAAGCAAATATGAAGAATACGTTGTTTTAGCAAAGAATAAGGTACTTGGGAGATACAGAAAGGCTTACAACATTATAGATACGAACAATGAGATTGTTAAGGATTTTTATAGAAACGCTGACTCAACCTCTTCCTTGAGAAATCTAAGGGAAAAGCTAAGGGAGGTTTATGCTCTATCATATAAATTAAAGGAATATTACAAAAAACAAGGCGAAAGTAATCCTTTACATCCAAAAAAGGTAATTAGATTTTTAGAGGATACTCATTTTCTAAAAATAAAGAAAAGTTATTTTCAATTCTTAATTTCAATAGTTAAAACCTATTTTGATGTCGAGATTTTGTTTATTCATGATATAGTCAGTGATAAACTCAGCGAAATGTGGAGATAGCATTGTACAAAGTATAATATGTTGATTTAGAATCTAAACTTTTTTCAAAGAAATCTTAGGTATATAATACGGATAATACGGAAAAATTGAGATGATTCAAAATTCATATCAATTAGATATTAATAATATTATTATCATAATCTAATAGAATGTTGGTAATGGAAGAATATCTTAGGATAGACAAAAAATTTAGAAACTTTGGACTCGGATTAATTCTCATTGCCATTTTAATCCTTATTGTTTGGAGGGTCTTCTACTTAGAAGATAATGAGAAAAATTTCAAATTATTATTATATTTGGGGATAGGGTTATTATTAGGCGGAATTTTAATAGTTACCAGAATACAATTTGTAATATGGGCGGAAAAAAGATATCAGACCGAAAAGAATTAATATCTTTACTTTATCGTTTTGGAATATTTTGGATTGGAACGCTGATCATTTTTTTTAAAAAAAGTAAGCGACTTCTTTATTACATGTCCAGCAATTCTCGTTCTTTTCTTTTAAAACTCATGCACTTCTTTCACAATAAAATGTTTTAGTGGTGTTATGTTTTATAAAGATATATTGAGTGAAACTCAATAATGCAATCCTTTCTATGGAAACATATTAAGTGAAATTATTAGGTTGCTAAATATTATAAAAATAATGGAAGACAAGTCGTCCATCCTGCTAATATCCCCATAACAATACCTCCAAATAATAACTTAAATGTCTTTTTCCTTATCTCTTTATTATTTACAATAGAATAAATAGAGATAACGACATCTAAAATAGCACCAAACGACATCATAGCAACGCAATAATATATAGTCTTTTCATGGGGATACTTGGCAGCATTTATATCTTCTATTCTATTTGTGTATTTGGTATCAAAATCTCCTGAAAAGCTGACAAAATCAAAAATAAGCCTATCAGGTAATGGTTCAAGAATAATTATTAGAAAATATGTGAAATAATTGAAGAGAATCCCGAACGCCATAAAAATATAAATTGTGCCTAACAATAATCGAGGTTTTTTAAGTTGATTTTCTCCTTCTGCATCATTTTTTGATAATTCAGTTCTTTCTATTCTGTAAATACCTCTTAATTTTGTCAGCGTTAAAATGCCGATGGAGAACAAGATAAGTACAAAAATAAACTTCAAGTAAATAAAAAATACTACAAAAAATTTATTAAATATCTCACATAAATTTTCTAAACTTGTTAAAAAGCTTTCCATAATGTTATTTGGAGATCTTATTTGAAGTATCGAAATCATCTTTAAATTATCTACATTCAAATATAAAAAGTCTACAATATATTTTAGAGTAGGGAGACGAAATTTCAGTGTTTATCATCATTTAAAAATAAAATATTTACTTTCCATATCGTTTATAGGCTACTGATAATTTATCCCAAAAGTCTTCTTTAAATGTACAATATCTCAAAACTTTTAAAAAAATAAAAAAAAAAGAAAAACATTCTCTTCGATTAGAAATAAACTTTAATATAAAAATTGCTTTTGTAATATTGTTTAAGAATGCATTATTCACAATTTCAAGAGCTCATAAGGAAATTAAAATCGGGATACATCGCCGAATTCATAAACCTAGTGGATAAATTTACAGAAAAAATACCCTCTTGTGTTCCCGATTCAAAAAATTATGATAAATTCAAGATTATTCTCGAAAGAACTTATTATGGTGCTCTCTCCAAATGCTTGGTTTTTAGTCGATTTAATGAATTTGACCAATTATTTAATTATTCTGACAAGTTAGGAATCTTTATTGATATCTCTAATATTAAGATTGCCGAAATTATTACTAAATTACATATAGAGGGCCTTAATGCTGGAGATAGAAGTAGAATTATTAAACTTGTTAGATTTTTTAATAAATACAGCTTATTTGAGAGAAATTTCACCACAGAACAATTAAAAATAATTCAAGAAATAAAAAAAAATGACAAACTTCTTTCCATTAACTTAAAGGATTTATTTGGAAATGTTTCGGATTCATTAATATTTTATGTCTGTAAAATGATGCCACATGATTACTTAGTATGGTTACGTGATCGAGAAAGAGGTTTTCTAATGAATCCCAAATTCTTAGAAAACTGGACTGATTATTTTTCTATTTATGGTTTAAGTGTTAGAAATTTAGGAAGAGTAGAAGATTTTATTAAAGAAGTTGAATCCAAGCTAAATTCAAATGGCCCAAATGAGAACACTTTAACTTTCGTATTTAATCCACGCTACATTTATAATCTTAATGATGCTAGATTCATACGTGTTTACCGTGAAGAACATCTTGTTTACCCCGAGAATATCCTAAAAAATAAAGAAAATATCTTGGATAAAGGTAATTATAATTTCTACAGTTTATCAATGGTCATTTTCGGGGGATTAGGCCCAGAGGGTTTTGGGTTCACCTATTCTACTCCTAAAGGAGAAGTCATTGAAATTTGTTCAGATCAAAAGGAAACTGAAGCCATTATAATACAGTTCAAACAGTACCTAAAGAGAAAATTTTTAGATAAGTTTGAAAAAGAAATGGACAGTTTAAATATTGATATCGATATTAGAAGAAAAATAATCAAGTATTTATCAGAGATTATCAATCCTAAAGATTTAATTAGTTATTACGATAAAGATTCGATTTTAAGAAAAATAAGAAACTTCTTGTTTCAATTTAATGAATTTCAGAAGATGGACGACACCGAAATTAAAGAGATCTTTAGGGTCATTTCAATTGCAATATCAATAATTCTTAAAAAACTCAAACTTAAAGATCAATTCATGACGCGTATGGATTTGGTTGCAAAGGGTAAATTAAAATCTGAAGAAATAGCAAAACTCACAAGTTTAAGAGGAAAATCCCATTATGATGTATTACGGGAGAGAATCTTTCTTCAAAATAAGCCAGAATGGTTTTTCAAAGACTATCCTGAAGAAATAGAAGAATTAGAAAAACAATTTCTTAAACTTGTTGAAAGAGAAGAGTATTATAGAAATAGGAGATCAGGGGATTAGAGGTTTTTGTAGAATCTTTCATTTCTTTATTCTTTAAAGTATATTTTGTAGGTCAGAAATTTCATTATTCCACATATTCAAAGCCTGAACAAATTTTAGTCATCTTACCCCATTAACCTTGATTAGATTTTCTAGAACAATTATTTTTTCTAGTGGAATTAAAAAATATTACTGAAAAGATAGATAAAAAGAAAAAAAAAAAATAAAAATGGCTCCACTTCCCCCAGAATTTTATCAATTACTTGCGATTCTATTCTTTATTGTAATTATTTTCGCTTATACTTTGATTTCTGCAGATTCTATGACTTCAATTCTAGCTTTTTCTCTATATCTATTATTATTACTTCCTGTGCTCAATTTGCTAAATAAATTAAAGATTTTACTTTATGATAACCCTATACTAAGGTTAGTTTATAATTTGTCGTTCATTGTATTGGTTTTCGTTGGATTCGCCTTATTTATACAAACAATGTATTTGTTTTTCATGTCATGATTTTTTATAAAAAAAGGCTTATTTATTTTCAAAGATTTCTTTATTAAAAATTGAATTTATATTAGTGCTATTCGATGGTTTGGTATAATTCTAGAAAATTTATTTATTCCGTTATTGGAGTAATATTAGCATTCGTCCCGACGATTTTAACATGGCTTTTGTTCGGTCTTCATTGGTTACTTTCTTGGTTTATTTTTATAACACTTGTAACATTTATATTTTTCGGAATCGACAAAAAACGGGCAATAAACGAGGGAATTCGTATTCCAGAAGCTACCTTATTCTTTATGACTTTTATTTTGGGTACAATAGGAACCTTGGCAGGTATGGCTGTATTTAGGCATAAAATTTCAAAAGAGTCATTTAAAATTCGAATATCGTTAATTGTTGTTATTCAAGTAATTGTAATTATTCTAGTACTTTATTTGGAATTTATTTATTTTAAATAAAACTATCCTGGTGGTTTTACTCTGATACACATAATTATTTATCTTCTTATTCAGTCAAATGAAAAATCGATACGGAAATCTCCCTACGGTACTTTTCCTTGAAGATTTCGGCATAGGTTCATATAATAACTAAAAAAGAAAAAAAAAGAAAAACATAAAATCTAATATGAAAAATATAAGTGAAGCCTTATAAAAACCATTTTACACCTTAGTATTAAAGAAATTTAATTAATTTAAAACTAAAAAAATACTTAAAAGAAGAGGATTTTATATGGAAAAATGTGCAATAATAGGCGCTGGTAATGCTGGATATGCCTTAGCTGCTCATCTCAAATTACTTGGATGCAACGTAAGTCTTTATGATATTGTAGACTCTCAATTGGAAGGTGCCATAGAAAATGATAATACAATACTGCTGGAAGGAAACATCGATGTTATAGGTCCAGCAAAAATCGATTTAATTTCAAAAGATCTGGAAAAAACAGTAGAGGGGGCTGAGCTGATAATATGTGTTACACCGGCAAACACCCATAAATACGTTGCAAAAGACCTTGCAAAATACATAAAATCTGGTCAAATTATCTTGCTTCATCCTGGACGAACCGGTGGAGCGATTGAAGTCAAGAAGATAATAGAAGAAGAAAATGATAAAGCAGATATTGTTGTTGTAGAAGCCCAAACATTGCTATATGCCTGCAGAAAGGATGGATATAAAGTAAATGTGTTTGGAATTAAGGATAATGTCCCATGCGCTGGATTACCTAAAGAAAAAAGTTACTTATTTTTTGATTTGATTAAAGAATATCTCCCCCAATTCACCCCTACAGATAGTGTTTGGGACACATCTTTAGAGAACATAGGGATGTTATTTCACCCGACTCCTACTTTGATGAATCTTGGAAGAATGGAATCTAAAAAGAAATTTGAATATTATCATGAAGGTATCAGCCCATCTATTGCTCAACTGATCGAGAAATTGGATAAAGAAAGGCTCCAAGTGGCTAAGAAATTAGGTGCTAAGACAATTAGTGTCATAGAATGGCTAAAAAGAAGTTATGGTGCGACTGGGAGTAATCTTTTTGAGGCTCTACAAAATAATGATGCATATAAGGGAATTACGGCACCTGTTTTATCTTCTTTGGATGAGAAAAAAAAATTAAGATATGTTATTGAAGATGTTCCAACAGGACTCGTTCCAGTTTCCGAGTTAGGAAAAAAATTCAATGTTGAAACCCCAACTATTGACACGATAATTAACCTGGCAAGCTTATGGTTTGAAGAGGACTTCCGAGCTTCTGGAAGAAATTTAAAGCAATTAGGTCTTGCGGATATGACAGAAGAAGAGATTAAAAGTTTGTAAAAAGCTTGCATTCTGGTGGATAGAAATAAAAATTGATGGTCCTTCGGCTTTAAGAAAAGAACTGGAAAAAATGACAAAAGAATAATTAGTAGAATTGATAGTCAAAAAATACATTGCTTAACAACCTTGAATGAATAGTACTGCGAGACAAAAAACTAACAAGCAAAGGTTTGTATCAGATATAGATTCTCTCATAATATTTAGCTTTAGTTTTCACACACAATTCATTCACAATTTTTAAATTAAAAAGCAATTATGGCTTTATTAAAACCTTTATAGATTCATCCGTATTACATTGAGTTTCAAAACCTTCTTTAGCCTTATCCTATGGAAATTCGTGAGAAATAATTATTGACTGATCGACTTTTTTAGTTTGAAGTAATTCTATACATTTTTGAACTTCATCTGAGGTACAACCAAATGAGCCCATGATTGTTAATTGTTTACCGACCATTGCTACAAGGTTTAGAGGTATAGTATCTTCAAATATACCATGAATCACGATCTTACCCGTGATCGGACTTGCTAAAAAAAGCTAAGGGTTAGCAAAATTAAATAGATCGTGAAAAAAACATTGAACCAAGCAAACGACTTGACAATAGATTTTTCGGTCGGATTTTCTTTTCTCTCAGCCAACCCATATAACACCAAAGGTTTACATTAGACTTTAAAAAAAACAAATAAAAAAAAAAGAAAAACATAAAAAATCTAACTCAAGAACATACCCCCTTAAACACAAAAGAGAAAAAAAAAAAGATTTTGCTTTAAATATCCCAAAGTAGAAAATTAGTAATTATGAATAGAATGAAAAAATTCAGTAAAAAAAAGTTAACTCGAAAAAGAAAGAGTGAGTAAGATTAGCGATAATTATAACAAAGCAGGTTTAATTTCTATAATAGGAAGCAGTATCGTGTTGTTATCATACTTGTTCCCAGCAAATTCCCCAGTTATTGATACGCCATATATATGGATATGGGGATTAAGTTATTGGAAGACCGAATTTTACTTTAGCTTAAAAACAATATTTTCACAGATTTCAGTAGTGCTTTCAATAATAATATTAGGTTGTGTAAGTGTGATTATTATAACATCAAATAAATTGAGAAAAGGAGAACCTTTTAAATCATCTGGAGCCATTTTAATCACGTTGGCTGTGTCGATTATTGTGGTGGTAATTTACTGGGCAATCATTGCTCATGTTATGTTAGAATATCTAGTTGAGAATAGATACACTGTGGAAGATGGGATAGAAGTAACAACAAGATATACCATTAATTTTTGGGATTATAATAACCCGGGATTTGGATTAGTGGGACTTATTATAGGAGCGATTGTGATTTTATATGGCGGAATAATGGAAGCCTCAAGTAAATAGCAGAAAAATTGAGTATGTAACTCGACGAAATTCAATTTTTTGACTTTTTAAAAAATAAGATAAAAATATACACCTCCAGAAACTGTCGGAATTAGTATGAAATTTAAAATATAAGAAATTCGAATTATTAAATAAATCATAAAAAAAATCTAAATTTTAAAAAATTCAAATTAAACTGAAAATGAGTCAAAAATCATTAGCATATATTAATCCTGAATTACTAAGATGGGCAAGAGAACAATGTGGGTATTCTATTTCTGAGGCTACTAAGGGTGACTTAAGTCCTGAAAAACTTGAGAAAGCGGAAAAAGGGGAAGATAAACTTACTTTCAAACAATTTTTAAAATTAGCAAAAAGATACAAAAGACCTCCAGCATTTTTCTACCTCAATAATCCCCCAGAAGAAGAATTACTTTACGAATTTAGAACTCTAAAATTGAAAGATGTAAAATATAGCCCTCTCCTAAGAGAACAAGTTCTCATAATTAAAGAGAAGAGAGATTTGGCAGTTTTACATCAGAAATATGATAAAGATTATAATTACGAATATATTAATTCTATAACAACGGAATTACATCCAGAGAAAGCAGCAGTAAAAATTTTAAATATATTGAATATGGACTATAAAAAGAGAAAAAAATGGAAAACAGATTATGATGCTTTAAATGCTTGGAAGAATGCTGTTGGGAGTATAGGGGTTCTGGTTTTTCAGATATCTAAAATAAGTATTAAGGAAATGCGTGGATTTTCTATTTCTGAAATCTCTTATCCAACTATAGGAATAAATCGTAAAGATAGTCCAATGGGTAGGATTTTTACTTTAATACACGAGTTATGCCATTTAATGTTGAAAAAGGGAGGTATATGTAGAATGGAAGAAAAAGATGAGAAAGGTTCTCATATTGAGCAATACTGTAATTCTGTAACTGGAGCAGTTTTAGTGCCAAAAGAAGAATTATTAAAACATGTAAGAAGACATAGCGAAGTATGGGAAGATAAGGAATTGAGAAAACTTAAAAAAATATTTTGGGCTAGTAATGAAGTTATTCTACGAAGATTATTAATATTTAATAAAACAAATAAAAAATTTTATCAAAAAAAGAGAAAAGAATGGAGTAAAGTTAGAAGATCTGAACGGGAAGGTGGGTATGAAAAAGTATTTGAAAAAGTCCTTAGAACTCATCCTCATAATTATATCGAAATCGTTTTAAATGCAGTTAATGAAAATGTTATAACCCTTCATGATGTTTCATACTATTTAAGTATGAGCTTGAAGCATTTAGATAATTTAAGACAGAATTTATAGATAATTTAAGGCAGATGACAATCCAAAGAAGAATAGCTCCTCTATACCCTAATGCTAAATATAGCTTTGATACAGATGTCTATATAACAATATGGAGACATAGCTATCCTCGAGATGTATTTATTAAACTTTGGGAAGATCTTGAAAAAATGATTAAAGAAGGAGTAATCATATCATCTGCTACGGTGTTAGTAGAATTGTCAAGGCAGAGAGACGAAATTCATGAATTTTTTCGACAAGTTCCTCATTTATTTGTTGAACCAGATGAAGAAGAACAGAATTATGTTCGAAATTTAATCAATCACCAAGATTTTAATAAATGGGGTTTAAGTTCGAGCGAAAAGCACCTAGCAGATCCATATGTGGTTGCTTTAGCTAAGGTTCATAACTTAAGTGTTGTCACTTTCGAGACTCATCACCAGACAAACTCAATACCTCATGTTTGTGCTATTCTGGATATAAAATGTATGAAATATCTGGATCTATTAAGGGAGGAAAATCTTAGATATTGAAATTTTCAAATAATCAATTATTAAAATGTCGTTATCTCACAAATATTTTTAGCTATAAAGAAAAAAAAGAAAAAGAAATGTCAATTTCAAAAAATTATGAATGAAACAATTTTATTCAGAGGAGTAAAACTCAAATGAAATGTTTTTTGATCTCTCAAATTTGAAATCAATTCTAAAAGAAACCAAAGGAGGATTAGCGATCCTTAACATTTTCGGTTTTTAATCTTATTTATTTGTTATTATATAGTTATTTTAAAATAAATCTTTTAGCCTTAATAAATCCGAAGAAAATCTATTTTCAGCTAATTCAAAGTAAAAGCTATTAATAGAAAAAACAAAAAAAAAAAAAGAAAACATTAAAAATCATACTCCAGAACATACCCCCCATAGCACATGTAAAACCTGCCGAAATAAGCTAATCATGTCTCAGACCAATTCATTATTCCACATATTCAAAGCCTGAACCACGAGTCCTTTTTCAACACCACACACTCATGCTATTGAGAACGGCGGGCTGAATACCTCGCCCGAAAGCTTGGCACGTACACCCCCGTCTCACCAACCCCGTCTTTTACGGGTGCATTCGTCCCTTTCCCACAGTTCGCGTCACCGCGCCCTGCTCAAGTAAAAAATCTTAAAATTCATGATGATTATGACCAAAAACAATCGAAAACGATCAAACACAGGAGATCGCCTCGAAAAGCCAACCAAAATAAATAACAAAGATATTTACATTACGGAAATGGAATGGATGACTATTTTCGGGTCCGGCTTCGTGCTTAGATGCTTTCAGCACTTATCCGTTAGCGCGTAGCTGCCCGGCGATACCTTGCCAGATAACCGGTACACCAGAGGCGCCGGCAAAATGTTCCTCTCGTACTGATTTTCCCTTACCCTCAGTCATCCCACAAACCCAGTAGATAGAATCCGACCTGTCTCACGACGGTCTAAACCCAGCTCACGTTCCCTTTTAATGGGCGTACAGCCCCACCCTTGGAAGTTATGCACGCTACAATCGATACGATTGACCGAATGTGCGCCTCCAGGATAGGAAGAGCCGACATCGAGGAAGCAAGCCACGAGGTCGATAGGAACTCTTACTCGTGACAACTCTGTTACCCCCGGGGTAATTTTTCTATCACCTCTACAAGCCACATGAGCAATGTAGAGGATCGCTAGACCAGGCGTTAGCCTCAGGATTCCTTGGTAGTCAGAATCCAGTCAGGCCAGCTTTTGCTCTTAAACTCTTCAGCGGATTCCTGACCCGCTTGAGCTGACCATTGGTTTCTCTAGATATTTTTTCTAGAGAGAGCCGCCCCAGCCAAACTGCCCACCTGCGGGTGTCCGGCGCTGATTTGCGCCGTTAGCGGTCCCAAAAAGGAAAGCCGGTATTCCAAAGTTGCTCCACCGTAACCGAAATTACGGCATCTACGCTCCCG
>SDBT01004889.1_pt1 | contig 22646 bp, 31 predicted proteins | sample 2277101 | NCBI WGS metagenome assembly SDBT01 (sample SAMN10404973, study PRJNA504765) | marine sediment metagenome | isolation source: marine sediment core GS10_PC15, 103 cmbsf | place: Arctic Ocean: Southern Knipovich Ridge | collected 2010 | reverse complement strand
AATTTTATTAAATTCCTTCCTTTTAATCGTACTTTTCCTATCAGCAAAAAAAGAGGCTTCCAAATGAACCCAGGACTTGTCTTAATCGCAACCGCAATAACCCTAGCAGTAACAACATTCATACTAGAAACAAAAGACATTACACCATTCGTATTTCAAACACAGGAGGCGGCAAAATGAAACGATTTGCTAAAAAGATTTTAGATAAATTTGCAAGAATAGAAGGCTATGATAAAAAACCTTATCCAAATTGGAAAGCTTACAAAAATCAAATGATGAGGTATTATAGAACAGGACTAGGCAATGCAAGAGAAAATCCATTGACTTTAAAAGATTTAGAAGAATTGGCTGAAATAGCCGCAAAGACTGTAACCAAAAAGGAGGAATCTAAAAATGGAACCAGAAATTAGAGCAGTCCTATTCGGAGGCGCAATAATCGTCCTCGGTTTTATTGCCGGAAACTTCGGACAAATTCCAACCCAAATCGCAGTAACAGGCGTAGGAACAGCAATCGCCACAGCAGGACTAACACTCAAAGCACTACAAAAAGAATAAAAAAAAAAGGAGGAATGCAAATGGATAAAGGAACATGGGACTGGATGAACAGAACAGAAGCAAAACTAGACTACATAATAACCCTACTAACACCAGAACCAAAAAAAGAAACCAAAAAAGAAATCAACCAAACACCAACACAAGAATAAAAATGGCGGACTCTTCAAAAAGAGAAAAAAAACAAATTGGGTTTACCTTCGGTTTGCTTTTTCTTTTTGGGCCTAAAGCCAAAAAAGCTTAGAGGTAGAGAACAGACATAACACAGTTTATACAGCAAAAGGAAGGATTTGAATGGTTGAAAAAATAGAGATTGGATACGCAAAAAAAAGAGATATTGATTTCGGAAATCTAAGAGAAGATTATCGAGATGGGACAATTAAAGTAGATAAAGAGGCTTGGTTTATGTACGTCAAAAAGAGAACGGAGTTTGAACAAATGCACCGGGCTTTAATGGATAGTCTTCCAAAAAAGTATGCTGAAATGATGAATGTTTGCCCTATTTGTGGCGAACTAATATCGATACATTCTACCGGACAAACCTTAGTTTGTAATAATATACTTACAGGGGAAATGGCAGGAGTATAAGAGAATGGCACTTGTATTGGTAAGAGAATGTGTTAAATGCGAAACAAGACTTGTAGATTCTTCAAATTATTGTATTAAATGCGGACATGGGAATTTTACTTAAAAAAGGAGATGCTAAAAGATGAGAAAAAAAATAGGATATGAAAAACCTCAAATGATGAGAGGCGAAATAAGAAAAAGATATGGTTGTGATGGTTGCAAAAGAGATAAATCAACAGAAAAGTTCATTGGATATATGGGAACGGTTCTTTGGATATGTGGTCTTTGTCAAAAAGAATTAAAAAACCCAAAATCAAAAAGTATTAGACGGATACAACATAACACAGTTTATACAGCAAAAAAGGAGATGGTAAAAGTGGAAGGAAAAAATAAAGAATCACCGTTAGATAAATTGATAAAGCCAGCTATTGAACGCAAGAAAAACAAAGTTTTGTCAGAACTTGTTGTTTCTGAAAAGGAATTAAATTTAATTAAAAAGATAAATGGGCTTGAAAAAGATAAGATTTTTTGGATTGGAGAATCAGAAAAATGGGCAAATGAAGCAGAGGAATTTGCTTCAAAGATTTTTTTAAGCAAACCAGAGGAAATGCTTTTTGTAGTGCTTGTAAAAGAAGAAATTAAATGTACAACTGATATAAAATATTCTTACGCTTTGACTAACTTGTTGGAAAAACTTGAAAGGAAAAAGTCTTAGAAGGCGAGATACAAAAGGAGATGGTAAAAATGGAAAAAAGTTTTGAAGAAAGAGGACAAGAAAAATTTGATAAAATGGAAAAGGACATAAGAAACCAAAGGCTATTCAAGACTTTGCTTGAATCATTAACAAAATCAACAGAAGAACTTTATGAATCAAGGCAAAAAGAAATAGATTTGCTCCAAAGGCTATTGGATTCAGAGGAAGCAATAACACATTTAATTACTGAATTAGCCAAAGCAAAGTTTCCAAAAGAAGAAAAGTCTTAGAGGGCGAGATGCTGTATAACGTGGGTTTTGTCGCAAAAAGTGATTGAAATGAGTTTTTTAGCCAGAGGATTTGTTATAGCATTAATAGTCATAGCAGGCTTCATGTCCTACGTTCTAGTACACGAAACCACACACTTGCTTCTAGCAGACGAAGCAGAAGGAATTTGCCTAGGACGCTGTTCCTACAATTCCCCAAACCTCAGCCCCCAAAAAGGAATTTCGTTTGCCTCAGCCTTCGGAAAACACAACGAACAAAGCATGAACGAAACCCTTCCCCAAATTACAGGCCTGATTGCCATGACTTCCATAACCCTTGGCGGAATATTTTCCTTCTTCAAAGAGGCAAAAGAATGAAATTTGAATTCTCAAAATTCAACCCTTTTTTTATTTTATTTACCCTGCTCCTAATTCCCTTCACAGCCTACTTTTACAGGCCAGACTTTATAGGATTTGACCCCTACGGATTCCTTTTACTAACTTGTAATGCAAACAATGTAATAGGAGCAACAGGCATTACTTACGCCATATTCTCAAACCTTCCATGCAACTTTCTGGCCCTCAAAGCAATCTTGTTTTCCCTGGCATTTATATCAGGCTGCTTCATAATCAAGCTATCCCAACTCTTTGCCCCCAAACAGGGCTGGAGAGCCGCCTACCTCATATTCCTTTCCTCAGTATACGTTCTAGAATTCTCAAAACTAGAAAACGAAGCATTTGCCTTTCCACTACTATTTGCCTCAGCCTACTTCTTCTTCAAAGGCCTCAAAGTCGTAAAAGGCTCCAGAAAAAACCATTTAACAGCATTCACCCTCCTAATCTTAGCAGGCTTGATTTGGAAAGGCTCAATATTTTATTTAATAGGCTATTTACTAAACCTCGGATTCCTAATAATTGCACTCCTACCATTCCTAGCAATAAATTTCACCGGAAACTTCCTATACTGGAAAACTTTGTTCGGACACATAGTTGGCTCAAACCTCGTATCCGAAAACCTACCATTCAAATTCCACAGACACTTCGCACTAAACCCCGGCCTAATCGGAGCAATACTAAACCCCATTCTAGCCCCCCAAACCATCCTATACTTTGCCCTAGGCACACTCTCATCAAAATACTGGATACTAAGCCTGCCATTTCTAACCGTTGGGCTAGTCATAGTACACGAAATGCTATCCGAAACCACAAAATTTAAAAGCAAACACTCTACCTTTTTAGACAAAATAATTGAAAAAGCAATAAACTTCTTTGAAGAAAACCATGTCATAATCTTTGGTTTAGTCGCAGTATTTGCAACAATAGCCATAACCCAAACAATCCTACTAGGCGAACCCGACAACCAAGACTGGGAAGCAATCGACTACGCCCTAGCTTTAGACAACAATATTGGAAACAGTTGGAGTTACGGGTACTGGGTTCTCTGGAAAGGCGGTCAGACCGAAAGCTTTCAAAGCCCAGAAAACCAAAAACAATTCTTTCCCGGACAAATCGCAATAACCCAAACAGACAACAATTGCGTTACATTAAAAAGGTTCGAAGACGTTAATGTAGTCAGGTGTTGAAAATGAAACGAGAAAAGCGTTGCAGAAAATGCAAATCAAAAAACCTAAGAGAATACAAAATAATGCCAAGAGGCGGACTAGAAAGCAAAAGACAAAAAGCAACAATGGCAGTAAAACGCATGGCACCAGAAGCCAAAAAACGCAAAACCAAAGGCTTTGTTGTCTGTATGAAATGTGGGTTAAAACAAAGGAGATAAAAAATGACAGACAACGAAATAAAAGAATTAGTAAGATGGCTTGAAGAAATAAAAAACCAAGCCGCAGGCCCCTCATGCAGGCAAGCAATCCAAACAGGAATAAACCACTACAAAAAACAAATCCCAAAGGCGAAAGAGAAATGACAACAGATTTAGAATGGGTAATAAAATCACTTGAAAGTGCAATGGAAGACTGGCCAGACAAAATAAGCAAACTACAACTCGCACTCGTAATAAATCACAACCTAAAAATAAAAGCAAGATACCATATGGAAGCAGAAGAATTCTGCAAATTTATAAGAGGCTCTTTTACCGGTGTTTTATTTGACCCACCATACAGTTACAGACAAGTTTCAGAACACTACAAAGTCTTAGGCAAAAAAGCAACACAACTAGACACCTCGACAAGATTTTACAACAGGGCTATGAACCCTATAGCAAAAAAAATAAAGGTTGGAGGTATTGCAATTTCTTTTGGATGGAACAGCAACGGATTTGGCAAAAAACGAGGATTTGAAATAATTGAAATATTACTGGTTGCACATGGTGGGCATCACAACGATACAATAGTAACAGTTGAAAGGAAAATGCAAACAAATTTAAATGAGGCAGGAAAATGAACGAAATCCATTTAGGAAATCGCACAGTCGGCAAAATAAATGCCTTTGGAGCCTTTGAAACACAACGCAGAGAAGACATTCATTTCTTTCTCAATTTTCAAGGCCTAGGCTTTAACAAAAGGCTAATGAAACAATTTCCCCTAGAAAAAGAAGTCTGGGTCTACTACCTAAAAAAAGACGGAGAAACAACCCTCTTAAAAACAAATGTCGAAAAAATACTCGTAGCAGGAATCCTATACGAAAACAACAAAGACATCAAAGATAGCCAACTAATTTTGCCAATAAAAGAATTCGAGGAAAACTAAAAATGAAAAGAAAAATAAGAATTCCGAAAGAAAAAATGATTGCATTTAATACCCGATTTGTTTATTTTTTAGACAAAGACAAAGTATTTAGAGGAAACAGAAATGTTAAAAAATCAAGAAAATGCCTTAGTTGCTTGGAATCCACTCAACGCCTTTTAGTTGTTGAAAACAGCATTAAAAAAATTGAAGAATTCTGGAAAACAAACGATTCCAAATTAGGCAAAATTCTAAAACGACATGGAGTAAAGTTGCTCCCATGAACACTCCCTCAACCTGTTTAGAATGCGGTCAAGAAATACTCAAACAAACAAACGCAAAATACTGCGAAAACTGCATAAAACAACACAGAAAAGAAAGTTTAAAAAAATCAAGCCAAAAATACCGCGACCATAAATTAATTAACAACAACGACCATTAATGTAACCAGGAGGGATTCAAATGGTAATGATTTATACAAGAAGTAAAAAAATCTTCAAATCAGCCAGAGCCGCTTGGATGGATGTTGCAAGAAGAACTGGGATACGCCCAAATCAAGTAAAATCAGCACACACCCCAACCAAATGGGTTTGGATAAGAAGGTAAAAAAAATGCAAGAACAGGAATGCTTCAAAGAAACCCAAGGAGGGTCAAAACACGAGCATTTTTTCATGGGCTACAAAACACTAAAAAAAGCCCAAGCTTGGCCTCTGCAAGACAAAATATTGTTTGCAGAACAACTAATTTTGAGAGAATTAAAGACCAGCAAGATTCCAGCAATATCATGCAGTTGGGGAAAAGATAGCACAGCACTACTTTACCTAGTTAGAAAGTTTTGCAAAAAAACAATAGTAATCTTTGCAGACACAGAAGTTGAATATCCAGAAACCTACATTTACAAAAACAAAATGATAAAAAAACTAGGACTAAACGGAAACTACTTTGAAAGCAAACCAATCAAACACTTCTGGCAATGTGTAAAAGAATACGGTTATCCAACTCTAAGAAACGTAAACAAATGGGAAAAAGGAGCAAAACCCAGAATGCCAAAATGCTGTCATTACCTAAAAGAAAAACCACTACACGACCTACAAAAAAAGCTAAAAGTTGACACAGTATTCAGAGGACTAACAGCACACGAATCAATGGCACGAAGACTTTTAACACTAAGAAAGGGTTATGCTTACAATCACAAAACAGAAAAAGTAAGATTCGTACACCCCATAATATTTTGGACAGACAAAGACGTTTTCAACTTTCACAAACAAGAAAACATACCACTAAACCCAATTTACAAGAAAACAAAAAGATGTGGATGTATGCCCTGCACAGGTTTCCTTGACTGGAAAAAAGTAATGGCAAAAACTAACCCAACATTATACAAATATATTCTAAAACAAAAAGAAAACCAAACCATATTAGAATAAAGCCAAAAATACCGAAGGAGGTTAAAAAATGAACTTTAAAGAATTCGTTAAAGACGTTCCCAAACAAGCCATAAATGCTGAAAAACGGACATTGTAATTCGTGAAAATTGTAATTTTTTGGACGTTGAAAGCAGTGGAATTTGTAGTAAAGTAAGAACAAAAATCCATTTTCAAATAGTAATAAAGTAGTAAAGTAAGAACAATTTTGTTGTTGTGCAACCCTGCACAACCTATTTTAGGATATCTTACTACATAATCAAACTATCGGTAAAATATATATTCTAAGGCGATTTAAGGCTATTGTGCAACTTCTATTTAATAGCCATATTTAATACACTTGATTGTCAAGACTGTTTATCAAGCTGCACAACCAGGCAATATTAACCTCGTCATTTTTTAAGCTGCACAGCAACATTACCCTCGTAAAAAACTATTGGTAGTAACATATTCATAGTAACATATTTGAAATAAGTTATTTGTAGTAAGTTATTTCTAATCAATCTTACAAAAAAAGCGTAAGAAGTGTAAGAAGTACAAAATGTGTAAATTGTGTAAATTATACAAATTGCACAAATTACTTTTTTAGCCTTTTGGCTTCAACAACCCTGTCTCCACAAAAGGCAAGTCTTACCTTTTTGCCGACCTTGGTTGTCTTAACCCTGAATCTGGGCATTCCATTCTTACACTTTACAGGCATAACTATTTTCTCTTTTTCTTTTTTTCTCCAAAAGGGTCTGAAGCCAGGTCAAAAGCAATCTCTGCAAAGCCAGCAACAACACCAAGTTCAAGTGTTCCGGCAGCAACTTTTGAAAGCTTTGCCGAATTGCCTCTTGCTTTTAAAATCTCGGTTCCCTGTAATACAATAGGGCCACCAAAAGCAAGTGTCTTCAATTTCTTCAACTCCTTTGAATTATTATTTTTAGGCATTTTTGTTTACACCTCCCTTTTGTTTTTAAAAAACGGCTTTAAGCATCCAATCAATTTTGCTTCCTGTGGCTGCATTCTACGAGCCAGGTTTATTTGAGCCATATTTATACGTCTTAAAGCCCTAAGCCCATCTTGGTCTTTGCGAAAATCTGCAAAGATTAATTTTACGACTTCTTCCAACAACTTTTTGTCCGACATTTTAACACCTTACCTTTGAGCTGGCTTAATTATTCCTTTCATAAGGAATCCAACCAACAAAATTGAAATCAATGCAACCAGTGCATCCATTTCCGCACTTGGAAACACCAAAGCCATCATAAACGTAAAACCAACGGCAAACATAAACGATACTTCATAAGGCAAATTTGACTTCCAAGCAAAAAAGGCAACCATTCCAATAATTGCAATCGTTGCAACAATAGGGCTTCCAAAGAAAACCGATTGCAGAAAACAATCGCCCCATGATGAGAATGAACCTGTAATTTGAGCACAAGCATTAACAGCCATCTTATCCGCCTCCAAAGAACGGCAAGCTTCTAATAATTCCGCCTAAAAAGCCTGCAATCGTAATAATCATTATAATGCCAAAAATGGTTTTTAGCACAAGGCTAAACGCAAGAATGTTTGGGTCTATTGTAAATCCAAACATTAAATCTATTACAATGCTCCATCCGAAAAATGCTAAACTCAAAAAGTTAATCGTGTCCTTTGCTCCATTAATAATAACCGTTGCTCCCAACGGAATTTGGTTTAATCCATCAGAATTTGAAAAAATATCAAAGTCTGAATTGAATCTAACAATAACTGCATTAATGTCCTCATCCCCTATTGTGAGCTGTGATATTGCCTCATTCATGCCAAAAATATTTTCTTCTTCTCCTCCTTCTTGCATAGCTATTGCTCCAATGAAACCGCTTGTTGCAAGCAAAATCAGTGTCAAACCCATTCCAATACTTTGCAAATCAACCATTTACATCAAGCTCCCAAAAACCTCGTTCTTGTTAGAATAACTCCCATTGCTGCAAAAATCATAACCAAATAAAGCCATAAAGGAACCCAAGCAATAAAAGTAAAAAACCCAAACAAAACAAGACCCAAAATTACCAAGCCCTCGCCTCCAAGAATGCCTCTTGCGCCAACAGCAAAAGCACACATGACAAACAAAACTATGAAGAAAGCAATAAACATTAAGCCATCACAGCGAATAGAAAGGTCGTCAATAGTGCAGCCAAACTCGGTTCTCATATCATACATTAAAAGATTCAAAACATTATCAGAATCAGGCCGCAAAGAATAACTAGCAGAATACTCAAAAGTGTTTCCATCAACCAAAGTAACAATAACCATTGAAATAAAAGCAAAATTGTTATCAGAAACATCCTGCAAATCATTAATGTTTACCGAATAAGTGTTTCCATCAGAAATGGCTCCAGTATCAAGGCCTCCGTCAAAAATGTTAAAATCTGCATTCTGAATAACAAAATGAATTGAAGCAATATTAGACAACTCTGTTGAAACAATAACTCCCAAATTTACATCAACAGTATTAAAATGCTTCTGAGCAGGCGTAAAAGTAACCGTTGGCGTACTCAACTCGTCAGGAAAAACAACCTCTCCTGTACTAGAAATGAAAATAAAATGCTCATTTGTCGTAGCCGTAGCAGTATAAAACTCTGTAAAAATCAAAACGCCATCAACAAAAACCTCAATTTCATACAAGTCAGCAACAATAAAAGGAATTGTTGTTTCTCCCTTTCCATCAGTAATACTATCATGTATTAGGGTTCGGCCTCCTGCCAAATCCTTAAAAACCTTCAATCTAACTCCAGGAATTGGCTTTAGGTTTTCAAACCGCAAAGTCTTAACAGTTGTCAAAATGCTTGCAGAAACAGGTGGCAAAAAAGGTTGTAGTGTTTCGGTGGCTTGGGCTGTTTCAAACAAGAAAGCATAAACCCTTGAATTAAACAAAGAAGGCGTATTAGTATCAACCTCTACAAGAATAAAATCAGGACCAAGTGGAACAGAAAAACCATTCAAATCAACCATGCCGTCAAAAGTTGAAAGAATTCCGTTAGCATTAATTCTAACAGTAAAAGACGAAACCGTTGTATCAATTTCTAACCCTGTTTCTTCATTAATTGGAACCAAAACAATCAAATTAACATCATTGGCAATTTCCAAATTTCCATCAGATACATTAAAATCAAAGAGTCCGCCAGTTGTTTTAATCAAGCCATTAATTGTATAATTTCCATCAACAACTTCTGAAATGTTCCAAGAATAAGAACAAGTGCTTGGAAAGTCATTCCAATTCTGGTTAGAACAGTAAGTTGCTATGAGGTTTAAATCTTTTACAATAACCGTTCCGCTTCCCTGCGTTATTGCTGTTGAATAATTCAAGTCTAGTGTAAGCCTGTTGTTGTCGGCTTGAAAAACATTAAAATCAATCGTTATGTTTCCATCAATTCCGAAAGCAAAAATAGGAGTTGTTGAAAAACTTTCTCCGTTTATTGTTGTAATATTTAAACTAATCAAACTACCTTCTTGGTCGCCCAAACCATAAGTTATTTCTGTTGGAGAACCAAAAGTTACTTCGTCAAAATAACCAAGTACACGACTGCCCGTTCCTTCTGTTGTTAAAACAATGCTTGTAAGCGTTCCAGCAGCAGCCAGCCTTGTATCAATCACAAGCAAGGCATTTAAACTATTATAAATTTCAAAACGGCAATGGGTTCCGTTAAAATCAATTGCAAACCTATACCAAGTGTCTGCTGACGGCACTCCATCAATTGCTCCGGCAGCAGCACCTTTTACAAAAAAAGTATCTGAATTAATCTGTAAATCGCAAATGTGGCCTTCTGCTGTTCCGTCAGAAGAAAGAGTAACTTTTGATACTCTTTCAGGTTCTGAGGACCTAATCCAAGCCCATGCATAAATTGGAACAATTTCAGTATCAACTACAAGCCTTGTTTTTTCTCCATTAGCACTATCAAGCAACAGGGCAAAGCTTCCTTCATGCGTTATTGCACTTTGTACGCTTGCTGTTCCTACTACTCCAGGGCTTCCAAGCAACCAGCTTGGAGCAACTGTATAATCGCCATCTTCAAAAGTGTCATATGGAGCTTGCCTGTTTGTGTCATTTGTTTTTTCTGCACAGGCAGTATTATAGGTATAAATGTAATATTCTCCATTGTAAGTGTCTGCTACCAAACCAGTTGTTAGCTTGAACAATACGTTCAAATCTGCATCAGTTTTTGTACCGTCCCAGCTTGCAAAGTTTATGTCAGTTACTTCTTCTTGCGTATTTTCATTAACAATAGTAATGTCTGTAGCATCATCACAAGCAGAAAGCAAGCTACTAAAATCAATATTTTCCAAAACAATCCAATTGTTTGCATTTTGGTCTTCTGAAACAACCATGTTGTTGATTGGGTATTTTATTTTCCAATCTGTGTTCCACCAAGCCCATTCAGTTATTCTTTGCCCAAAAAAGGTAGGAATCCAATCCTGGCTGTTTTCTTTAAGGCCTGCGTTTCTCTTTCCCCAAATTCTTAAACGATAAACTTTTCCTTTCAAGGCCTTAAACCTAAAAATTGAATTTGAAACCTTTATCCATTGCTTTTCCCAATGGGTTCCTGTTTCAACAATTTCTGTTCCATCACAGGTACAGAATTCAATGTCTTTATCAGAACAACCTATATCAGCACAGGTTTCAACACCATTCAAATCAGCCTTTGAAAAATCGTATTTGGCATTTTGCCTAACCCTGTCAGTTACAAGGGTTCGCATTTCCTCATAAACTTCAACTCCAAAGCCTTCAAGGTCTAACATATTTTGGCTTGCCTTAACCAACTCAAAACCAAACTGTGCATTAGAACTATCAGAAAATTGCACGTCTGTCAAAGAAGCAGTTAAGTCCCATTCCAGCCACGATTCACAATTTGAAAGACATTGTGAAGTATTTGAAAGCAGGGTAAACTCGCTTCCATTTATGACTTTTGTTGCGGAAAAGTTTGCTGCAACGGCTCCGCTAGCAAAAACTAAGAGAACTACAAAAAGGAGAAAAACCCTTCTCATCTGAACGTCCTCCTACTTACGGAAACCCCTGAGATGGGGATGGCTGCCTTGGCCTTCCAAACGACCTTGCAATTACCACTATAACCAAAGCTGTCAAAATGAACGGAATTAATCCAATAAAAACCCTTATTGCAGGAATGTTTGAATTTTCCGCAGCATTTGCAGTAAGTAAAACCTCAAACAGAGATTCGTTTATTGCAAACACCATGACAAGTGCCACCATCAAAATTATGATTAGTACAGGCGCACTAAGCAAACTTTCAATAGCACTTTGACCCTTGTTGGAAAGCCTCAAATTAAACCCCTTCATGCTCTTACTCCCATTTCCTTCAATCTCTTTCTGAGAGCAATTTTGAGCTTTAAAGGTGTTTTGTTTGAAGCTATCGAACCTTTGAACAACTTTATTTTTTGAGCTCTGGTTAGCTTTTGACCTTTTTTTGGCATTTTCTTTTTTCACTTCCTCTTTTTTTTTTATTTTCCACTTCCGTTTTTCTTACGAAAATATGAAATTTGACCCGACTAAAACTAAGGGGTCAACAAAGTCAAAAACTCTGATACGAGAATTATTCCAATTATTGCTCCTATTCCAACGACTGCCAGCAAAACCATTGTTTCTGCATCAAGGCTTCCTCCTAAGAAACTTATCAGGAAGAATATTAGCATTGCTGCAAGAATCAATGTCGACAGAACCAAAATTGCCAGAACACTTGGAGAAACAAGCCTGTTATCCATTCCAAAGGTAGTTACCCCTACACCATCTGCTGTTACTTCTCCTTGAGAAGTTACTGAAGCCACATTTGCATCAAGAACATAAGTTCCTGTCGCAATGATTGTTCCAGTTCTAGGAAAAGTGTACCTTATGATACAATCTGCTCCTGGAGTAGTCCAAGTTTCTGCTGTTTGAAATTTGCATTCGTTGACTCCAATGTTTTGGTCAGTGGTAATTACTGTATTTGTATCGTTTGTTCCAAACTGAATTGTTACAGTGTGAATCGAAGCTGCTGCATTATTGTCTACAACTGTAAAGTTTATATCCATAAACCTTTGGTTCTGTGTTACCGGAAAGAAAATGTCTCCGTCCGGAGAATTTATTGTTGTAGTAACTGCTGCAAAAGCCTGCGAAGCAATTAGCAATACCAGCAATGGAATTAACAATTTTTTTAGACCCATCTTTTCTTTTCACCTCCCTTTCAATTAATCGCTTTAATATTTTTTTTAAAAATATTAAAAGAAAAGACTCCCTGGTTCAGCAGCTTTCTTTCCAACTGCCATGACCCATGCCTGATTTTCCTTAACTGTTCTTTCCGCATTTTTTCCAAAATCCGTTTTATCAAAACCCAAATAATCCCCTCCTTTTGGTTTTATATTTTATCAAACCTCATAACTTTTTCTAAAACACCATCAAGGTCTTTTAATTCTTTTTCCCAAATTACCAATGTTTTCCAACCATATTTTGCATAATGTTCCTTTGTTCCAGTTTCTGTTTGATGATATTTTGTTTTTGGATTGTTGTGCCAGTAATCTCCAAATAATTCAATAATTTTCTTTTGTCCGTTGCAATTTACAAAATCTGGGTTTTTGCGTTCAATTATAAAAGACAAGTCCCCAACAAAACGATAATCAAGCTTGTGTTCCTTGAAAAGATTTATCAAAATCTTTTCTTTATTATTTGGTTTTAATTTCATTGACTTCCTTAATTTTTCAACATACTCTTTATTTAACCATCTTTTTTTAGCTATAATAGATAGTTTTCTTTTGCGTTCTAAGGAAAGAGGAATGCCTTTGTTTGGACTTGCTCTACCAGTCATAGTACCAGGGTGTGTTTTGTAGTATTCTTTTAGTGATTTACTAATTTTTTTCTTGGTTTCAACTGTATTTAAAAATCCTTTTTCTTTAAATCTTTTTTTTCTAGATATACTGATTTTTTGTTTTGTTTCTAAAGGAAGACTCTTTCCAAAGTTATGGCTTTTTTCACCTACATATTTGCCTTTAAGTGATTTAGATAATTTTCTTCTAGATTCTAAAGAAACTGTTTTGCCTTTGTTTCCTTCTGATATTTTTTTTCTGTGTTCTAGAGGCATTTTTTTACCATACCAATAACCTTTATCCCCTTTTTGAGATTCACTAATTTTTCTTTTGGTTTCTTCTGAAAGGGGTCCCTTTTTTTTCCCTTTCTGTGCTTTGCTTATTTTCTCTCTAATTAAAGGATTTTTCATAGCCTCCTTTGTTTTTATGCTGATAAGATTTTTTTCAGCATCAGACCAATGTTTGCCATACATTGGATGTTTTTTGCCTCTTAAATGTGCTTCTGAAATTTTTCTTCTTTTTTCTGTAGAAAGATTTTTAGCTATTTCAGACAAATTTCTTTTTATCTTATCAGAATGATGCCACCATGTTTTTTTTTGTCTTTTTAAAGCAGTCATTTTTTTCTCAGCCTCTTTACTTTTCTAGTTTTTCTTTTTTTGAAAAATCTAAGTCTCAACGCTTCCAGTCCACGAGCTGTTATGGCAGATTTTTCACCAGGTAAATCAATTGCAAACTTTGTGCGTTCAATGAAAAGGTTTGGAATCGCCTTTGATTTACCTCCTCTTATTGGATTTCTGAACTTTCTAAGCGAAGGCTTTGCACGTTTTGGACCCTTTGGCGTTCCTGGTATTTTTCTTATTGTTGCCGTTCTTGCTGCGGTATTGTCTGCAACAAATACTGCAAGTGCAAGCGCAGTATTTTTGTGTAATGGTTTCTTGCTTACTTTTACAAGCTTTCCTTTCTTTTTAACAACTGCTGCAAAAGCTTGGCTTGTTACTTTGATTGGCAGCTTCTTTGCTTTTTTTGTTTCAGGTATTGGAAACAAGAAAGGAATTCTTGGAAGTCTTTTAAAGGGGGTTTTTGGAATAACTGCTTCTTTGAATATTTGTTTTTGTTTTGTGATTGCAACTTCTTTAAATCCTTGTCTGAACCTTTGGGCTTCGGCAAACCTAAATAGTTCTGCTTGCCTTTGCCTTTGTCTTTCAGCAGTTTTTTCTAAAAAGCGTTGTGCGTCTTTAAACCTCAAACCGAATCCTTCTTGAAATGCAAATCCTTCTGCAAGCCTTTGTTCGGTTCTCTGTTTTTCTTTAGGGATTTGTTTTATTCTCTGCCTTGTTAATGAAATCAATCCTGCCCCTACTGCTTGCCTGGTTCTAATTGTTGGCCTAACTCTAACAGCTTCTTTGGGTATTCCGAAAGCCCTTTGAAACTCTTTTGTAAGCCTGGCTTCTGAAACTCTTTCCCTTTTAAATTCTTGGCCTATTTTTCCAAAGACTTCTTTTTGTTTGGTTATTGCAGGCCTTGTTTTTGTTATGGTAATCGTTCCTGTTCTTGTAGCAGGTTCAGCCCTTCCAAATAATTGTTTTGTTAGTGTAACCATTTTTGCCCTTGATGGAACACTAAAGGATACGCCTTTGGCTCCTGGACTTAAAAACTTTGAAAGGTCTGGAATTGTTGCCTGTTCTGCTGCAACAACAGCTCTTTTTTCAAAAAACCTTTGAACTGCTTTTGGTGTTATTACACCGAAGGGGTCTTTTCTGATTGAAAGCTTTTCAATAGTCTTGGCAATCTGTTGGCTTTTTCCAAAGTCAAACACGCCTCTTAATTCAGGGGCTTCAAGCAAAGGAATATCAAGGCCTAAAAGCTTTCTTACTTCCCTTGAAGGTGTCTTGATTGTTATAGGTCTTTTCAAAGGCTGTGCAATGCTTAGGAACTTTGAACCTTTAAGTTTTTTTGTTATTTCTGTTCCACCAATAGTAATGGTTTTTCCTTTCTTTCCTATTTCCAAAAAAGTAAAAGCCTCACTTGGCTTATCTGTAAAGAAACTAATTCCTGCACCTTCCCTTAATTGTGGTATTATATCTGAAATTGCTTTTCCTTTTGGAATTGCCTTTTTTGGAGCTTTTCCAAAAAACAAAAATTGTTCTATTGGAACCCCTGTCTTTGAAATAACAAGGCCTCTTTCCGGTGTTGGCAATTGTAATAAAGATGGCTTGGTTGTTTTTACAGGAAGAATGCCTCTTTCTTCCCTAAATAATTGCTTGAATCTTTTTGAAAAACCACCTCTTTTAATTGCTTCTTCAGAAATTTTAATTTTAGGAAACGAAACAGCCTGAAGTTCACTAAAAGGTATTTCTGGCTCTTTAAGCAATGCTTTAAGCCTTTTAGGCTTTGCTTTTCCTTTTGCAAAATCCGTAAATATTGAACCAAATTGTGGCTTGCCTGTTCTTATTTTTCCAACAACAATAGAAACTTCTCCTACATCAAAATCAAGAACGCCTGGCGTTTTTGGAAAACCTTTTTTGAAACCAACACGCTGAACTATATCCCCTCTTTTAACAAAGGTTGAGGGAAATCCACTAAACTCTTTGGCTGCTTTTTCTGAAAGAAATATTTGTGGTTCTGGTTCTATAATCAGTTTTCTTTTTGGAAATTTTGTTTTCCTAAAAATGTCTTCAAGCTTTTGAGGCTTTGAAATTTCTGCTTCAAAAAGAAAAGGCTGTTTTTTAAAAAAGCCTGTTTTTGCTTCTCCAACGCCTAAAACCTTTGTCTTTTCAGTTCCCTTAATTGGTTCAAAAAATTCTCTTGAAATGATTTCAACAGGTCTCCTTTTTCCAACCTTTTCAAACACGTCTATTATTGGTTGGTCTAAACGCAAAGCTTTTGGAATTGCTTTGCCTGTTACCAACGCCTTTGTTCCCCTTGCAGCAGCAGGAAGCCTAAAAGTAGCGTCCACAAAAGCAAGCTGTCCTGCCACATCCAAAGAAGACCTAAAACCACCTTTGGTTAGTTTTCTTTCCCCAAAAAAAGGAACCTCAAACCTTACTTCTTTTTCTGGCAACGCACCAATAAAAGGCTCTCCCAACGCAACAAAACCCAAACCTGCTGCACCTGCTCCAATTTCAAAACCAAGTAAACCAGCCTTTGCTCTTTTTGTAACTTCTCTTTTTGTTGAAGCCTGGCCGCCTGAAAGGGTTGTTCTAAAAGCTGTTAAAAATTCCCCTCGTTCAATTTGTTTTTCAACAGCAAACTTAACAGGTTCACTAAGTTCAGGCTCTTGCTTAAAACTTGCTACTATTCCAGAAAACTCTTTTCCTGCAACCTTAATATCTGAAACTCTTTCTTCAACAAACTTTGGAAAATCAGTAATTGGCTCCAAACCAAAAGGCACTGGAGGAGGCCGTTCCCTAAAAGCTTCAAGTTCTGCTTGTCTCCTTTGAACTTCAAGCCTTGCTTGCCTTGTTTCCAAACCAAAAGGAGCAAGTCCTGGAGCAGGTTCTCCTACTGAAACAAATTCTTTCACTGGAGGAGTTTCAACCATTGACAGTGCTTTTTCTTCCTTTGCAGAAAGCCTAACATTCAATTGTCCTGCCTTTATGTTTGATTGAGAAACTTTCACATTAAACTTATCTATCTTTACCCCCAAAGCTTCGGCCTTTACATTAAAGGCAGCAGATTTTGTATTAAATTCTGAAACAAGCCTATTCGTTGAAACTGCTCCTCTTGTAATAAAACTTGATTGTAACTTGTTAATGTCTTTTTCTAGTGCATTAAGTTTTGTTTGTTCTCTTGTAAGGGTATTATTTTCAACTTGTAAACTTCGCCTTTCGTCTCCAATAACACCAATATCTCCACGAAAAGAAGAAATAGCAAGCTGTTGCCTTGCCACTTCTCTTGCTTGCCTTTCCCTTACTGCTTGAGTAGCAACAGTAGGCGAAACTCGTCCTGTAAATCCAAGCCTTTGCCTTTCAGCAGGTCTTAAAAAAGAAACACCTGCACCTGAAATTTGCCTTGGCCCTGCTCGACCTGTTGTTGTAAGGCGAAACCTTTCAGCAGGTGTTAAAACAGAAACACCATTAGTCATTTAGTATCGCCTCTTAATCCAGCTTTTCCTGTTATAAAAAGTCTTTCTTTTTCAGAATTAGAAAGAAAACTAACAGTCTCTCTTGTTATGCCTGTTTTTCCTGTTTGTTTGAGTTTTTTTATTTCAGAATTAGAAAGAAAACAAACCTCATTTTCTATAATATCAGACCTTCCAGTTTTAGCAAGTCTTTGTTTTTCAGCAAAAGTTAAAACAGAAACCCCATTATTTTTTTCTAATTCGTTATCATTAATTGCACTAACAGACATAAAAGAAAACGACATAACAACCAAGGCAATAACTAGCAACAGCACAACCAAAATCAATGGCTTGCGCTCTGAAACATTACCTCCCGACATCAGTTAAGAATATGAACAAAGTATCATACATGATTTTGGGTTTCGAACACAATTCCTTTATAAAGGTTCCAATTTTTTGAGTTTTTGCTTCAAATTCTTTCCAGAATACCTTGATTTTGGATAAAATGGTTTTTGGTAAATTCTTGAAGCTGGCAGTGGCTTTTCTTGCTTTTTTTCTTCTGGCTTTTTTTCAAAAGGTTTTGCTCCGTTTTGTTTTTTTAGCACTTGGGCTATTAGTTTGGCTCTGTCCATTGAAAAAAGTTGTTCTCCTTGTTCGTTTGTTTCAAGCATTATTGAGGACACTTCTATTTGTCCTTTGTAGTTTACGAACTTTTCAATTTTTTGCTTGCAGTATTCTACTGCTGTTGGAAAGTTCATTTTGTTACTGTCTTCGTCTTCGTCTGTTTCTTTTTCGGTTGTTCTTTTAATTGAGTTTATCAATTTTCTATTAAGCTTGTTTAGTAGTTCTTCTTTTATTTTTTCGTATTTTTCCAAGAATTCTTTTGGTGGCTTGTTAAACAGAAAGGGCCTTCTTTCCCAGTGAACGATTTCTATTCCAAACTTTGGAGAAATTACTTTTTTTGGCTGTAAAAGGTTTGGTCTGTAAACTTTTCCACTGAATGGAACCACGTTTAGTTTTTGAATTTTTCCAAAAGCCAGTTCCCTTCTTTCGTCAATTCCTTCCATTTCAATATAAAGGTCTGTCATGGTTCTTGCATCTTTCATTAATTGTTCAAAGTGTGGCAGGGACATCATTATTATTGGGTTTTTGTATCTGATGTTTTGCAAGACTTTTGAGACCTTTTTTAGCACGTCTGTTAAAGCATCACTTTTGTATAAGTGTAGGCCTGCGTCATCTAAAACGTGAACTTTTCCTCTTGGAAAGTTTCCTGTTATGTTTTCCAAAAATTTGGTTGTGTCAAATTTTATGTCCTCTGGCTCAAACCTGCATTGGTCGTCTGCTGTTCTGTCTAATAGCCTTGCCCATTCTGCCATTGAATACGATTTTCCCATGCCTCTTTTTCCACAAAAAACGATTGTGAACAAACCATTTTTTACGTTTACTTGTCTCCAAATTGCTCCAAGCAATTCTCCATACCGGTGTTCTTTGATTGTTTTAGGAATTGCTACTGTCATTATACCACATCTGATTCTGTTTTTGCTTCTTTTGTTATTTTTATTTTTAGCACTCCGTTATTGTAGGCTTGAATTATTAAAAGCTGAAACAGGTCTGATATTCCTTTAAAGTAGTCTATTTGTTCATTCATGTCTCCACTCCAAGTTCCTGAAACTTCTGGCATTTTCTTTTCCAATTTTTCTCTTTCAACCAAGAACTCTTTGTCTGTAAGAAAAGGAGTTAGGAGGCTTTCAAGGTGCAGAATCATTTGATGATAGGCTATTAGCTTTTTGGTATTTATTACTCCTATGTCCAAACCAGATGTTAGCCCATCACTCATTCTGTCAATATGCCTTACTATCAAAAAATAATAGTCTATTCCTTCTTGTCTTGCTGAAAAGTCTTTTTTACCCGGCATCTTCGTTTTCCTCCACTTTTCTTAGATTTTCTTCTTTTTTGAAGGACCTGTCCTGGAAAAGGTATTCAAATGTTGTTTTTGCAAGGAATACGTCATTAATGTAGTCTGAGTCAAATCCAAACCATATTATGGCTTTGTATATTTGTTTTGGTTCAAACCAGCCTTTTTCTATTCCATATTTTAAGAGCCGCAGGATTACTTTTGTTGGCCTGCCGTTTAATGCTCCTGTTTTGTTTTTGCAGAATTTTGAAAAACTTCCATTAAATTCTTCTATTTCTGCAATTTTTATTCTTATTCCTCGTCTAGCCATTGAATACCACTTTTTAGAATAGGTTTAGGGTTTTTACCAAAATGAATACTAGCAATGCCAATTGTAGGAATGCAATAATCATCATTGGGTTTTTTACTGAAGGCTGTTGAAACCCTAGCATTCTTTTCATTACGCCTTTTGTTGTAACGGCTTTGCACATTTCTAAAATTGCGTTAAATTCTGCACTTTTCATATCTGGAGTAGAATCTTTTAAAATGTCAATGTTTTCTCCTTGAAAGTCTGTTGTTACAACACAGGGTAGTCCTGTTGATTCTTCCAAGTGCTTGTTTAATTTTGCCAAATATATCTTTTTTCTGTTTTCTTTGGGTCCTATTTCAATGTATCCTTTTCTTGCATCAACAGTGCTTAGTTTTATTACCCTGCTTCCGTAGGTATGAATCCAGGGAAGCCTGTTTTTTCCAGGCATATAAAACTGTTTTTTTAGTAACCATACTGTGAAAGGAATTATTGCAAGTGGAAGCAATGCTATTTCCATTGCGTTTGGAACAAGTTCTGTTCTTTGAAACAGGTAGGACATTGCTGCTATTCCAATTATTCCAATATAGATTATCATTTCAAATTTAAACAATGGAATGTCTCTTAGCAAGAATTTTCCAAACGAAACCATTTCTTTTATTTCTTGTTCTGTTTTTTCCGAACTCTTAAACTCTGGCTCGCTGGGCTTTACTATTTTTGCAACTGTTTTTGCAATTGTTTTCTTTTCAACAACTGGTTCTGGTTCTTCAAGTTGTTCTCTTTCCGATTCCTTCATTTACAATTCCTCCTTAGTTTTTCTTTTTCACCTCTTAATGTAAAACTACTTCTGAATTTTTTTCCATATAACCATAAACTTGTTCTGCTACTGCAATCATTGTTTCTTTGTTTTTTTCAGGTAAATCATCAAAAGGAACTCTACATTTCTTTTGTGTTTGCCAACCATGAGATACTGCTTTTTCTTCGTATACTTCGTGCATGAATTTTGCTAGGTCATAAAACTTTGCCGTCATGTTTTTTTCCTCCTTAGAATATTTTTTGTTTTACTAATTCTTTTAATCGTTCTTGCTTTTTGTTCCATTGCAAAAAGTCTTTTACTGCTTTCAAGTTTTCTGCATCTTCCTGGCTTGTTTGGTTGTGGCAAGCTCTTTTTACTATTTGCGGAAATTCTTCCGTAAGATAGTATTTTGTTTTTGGGGTAAGCTCTTGTGCTTTTTGGAAAATTTTTACCAATTGCCTTAGGTTGTTTTTTGTTACAAAGTTTAGTTTTTTTCTTTCAATTGCTTTGTCTAATGCTTTTTCAAACATTTCGTATTCTTTGTTAAACAACAGGCTAAATACCGTATAATTTAAAGCCTGCTTGTTTGGGTTTTTGTCATATTTTTCTTTTATCTTTTTTGGAATCTTTGAAGGGTCTTTTAAGTATTTTGCTATTCTGAGCTTTTGTCGTAGTCCCATGTCGTATCACTTAGATTCTTTTCATTATTTCTTGCATTAAGTCAGGGCCCTTTTTTTCCGAATTTTGTTGAATTTTTTGAATTTCGTATCCTTGAACCGTTTTTGCAATATCTGTTTTTGCCAGAACGGCTCTTTGTCCTTCTACTGCTCCACTTCCTACAACCATCATTGCTCTTTCGTTTACCATGTGGTTGTGGTGTGGTGAAAGGTTTAGTTCGTATCTTTTTCCAAAAGAACGAACTGTTTCACAATATGTTCCAATGTCTAAGTATAGGTCAAAGTCGTCTTTGCTTAAAAAAGCTGTTGAAATGTCGTCAGAAATTAGTTCCAGGTATTCTGATTGTTTTCTTATTGGAACTTCAATTGTTTTTTCTTCCCAGCCAACTAAGGCTTCTACTTCAACTTGTTCTCCTGAATCCGCATCCATTACTATTTTTTTTTCAATTTTTGGAAACAAGTGCTTGATTTTCTTAAATTCTATTACGTCCGGGTCTGCGGTTCTATGATGGGTTTTTAGCAAAATTTGCCCAAGCTGTTCTTTTGAAGTAACAGGGCTTTGAGCGCTTTTTACTATTTCTTTGTATAATTCTGCATCTTTTCCTGTTAATTGTTCTGCATTCATTTTGGTTTTCCTCCTTATGGTTGCTGTGCTGTTATGTTACTCCAACTGTTTCCAACCGCGCTATATATTTGTTCTAATACTGGGTTTTCGTTTACTGTTGTTTTTACCATTACTGAGTCTATTGTTCCAAACTTTGTTTGTGCTTCTGCCCAAATTGCTTCACATAAAGGTTCTACTGCTGTTTTTACTGCTTGTTCAGTATTTGTTTTTACTGTTGTTTGGCCTACTCCGTCTCTTGATTGTATTCCGTCTATTGTGTATTCCATTGCATAGGACACAACCCAATCTTCGTCCAGTTCTTGACTTGTTGTTCCTGTTTTTGTAATGCTATATATTTTGCAACCAACTTCTTCCAGTTGTGTGCTTGTTCCTAATGCTGCTTTTCCTTCTTGAACTGAATTAACAGTTATTGATACTGCTGAAGCAGTAAACAGTATTGCTAGTAAAGCCCAACCAATTAAATGTACTTTTTCCATAGTTTTTTTTTCTCCTTTTTTAATTACAAGTTAATGCTCCTTTTTTACTAAATGTTATTTTAGCATGACAAGGAGTACACAAAGAAATTAAATTTTCTATGTTATTGTTTTTTTTGTTAATATCTATATGGTGTACATGAAGAGTTCTCCCAAATTTCTGTTGAGTGATTCCACAACTTTGACAAATAAAGTTGTCTCTTTCTCTTACTTTCTTTTTGAGATTATTATTCCATTTTGAGTCATAAGGTTCAAATGAGCTCCCATTATTCCAATAAGGGTGTTCGTCTCCAGATTTAAAACTCCAAGGATAAATTAATCCTCTTTTAAAACTGCCTTTGTTTCCTCCTTTATTTGCTAATCCAATTTTTTTCTTTTGTTCTTCAGGCATTTTATATCCTTTGTGAGCTTCACTTAATTTTTGCCTATATTCTTTTGAATACTTTTTGCCTTTATTCCAAGCAATTGAAATCCCCTTTTTGCCTTTATTCCAATTAACTATTTTTCCTTCTTTGTATAACTTTTTTAGTTTTTTGCTTATTTTTATTCTAGTTTCTTTTGAAATTTTTTTCCCTTTTTGGCTTTCGCTGATTTTTTTCCTATGTTCTTCAGAGTAATGCTTTCCTAAATTTTGATGTCCTAAAATGTATTTTCGTTTTCTTCCATATTTGTCATTTTCTTCAAATTGTTGTCCACAACCACAAATGCAGAATATTCTCATATTTATTCCTTCTTTAGAATCAATGATTTTCCCTTGAGTTGGTATTTTAATTTTGTTCCAAATTTCCAACCTAGTAAGTTCTTGGTTATTTGACTC
>SDBT01004888.1_pt1 | contig 22647 bp, 44 predicted proteins | sample 2277101 | NCBI WGS metagenome assembly SDBT01 (sample SAMN10404973, study PRJNA504765) | marine sediment metagenome | isolation source: marine sediment core GS10_PC15, 103 cmbsf | place: Arctic Ocean: Southern Knipovich Ridge | collected 2010 | reverse complement strand
CGTGATTTATACAATCAGGACAAATAGGAACTTTAACACCATTCCTATTTTTTATAAAAATCATTTCTTCTTTTTCAAAATCTTTTTTCATTATTTTACCTCATTATTTTACCTTTAAACGATAATGTCAATAGCTTAACTTAATAAATGAGCAATTAAAGGAGAAGATGCACAAAGTACAACTATTATTCCTATAATTAATATCATTCTATCGTAAGCTTTCATTTCTTCTTTGCTTTCAAAAGCGTAAATCCCTTGTGCTATTCTTTTCATCTTTATTTTACCTTTAATTCTTAATGTAAACAGTTATTATGCTTTAAATAATTATCAACAGCAGTATATTTTGCTATACAATTAATACAAATATTACTTGTTCCTGCAAAAGATTGTAATTTCATATTCTTTTTACAACAAGGACATCTTTTTCTTTCATATTTTCCCATGTTTTTCACCTTTCATTTTACACTTTAAACAATAATGTTAATAGCCTATTTATGCTCTTTTGCATAACAATAACATTGAGTTATTTCTCCTTGTTCTGACTTTATTAAATTTTTACAATCTCCTCTAGTATCAATTCCCACACCATGATCTTTACAATGAGGACAACGAATAACTTTAATACCATTCTCTAATTTATATTCATGACAATCTTTCAAAGGAATATTATCATAATATTTATAACTCATTGTTTAACCTCTGTAACTTTTTTAATTCTCTATTAAGATAACTATTCATAGTATCAAGAACATGAAGAGAAAATTTAGTAGTTGGTAAAAATTCAAGATAACCTATAATTAAATCCTTTTTATTATTGTGTAATGCTTCATGATCTTTAAACTTCTTCATCAATTGAGGACGTTTTCTTGTATCTTTACTAAATCCAACTGCAACAGTTTTAGGATTAATCTTTAAAACTTCACACTCAACAATCTTTAAACCTTTCAAAAAACCACCATAAAAACCATCAGTATAAATATATAGTCCTGCAAAAAACTTATCTCCAATTTTTACGTTATCTAATTTCATTTGTATCTCCTCGCTCAATCTTTTTTTATTTTACTTTTAGTTTAAATTGTTAATAGCAGATTTATCAGCTAAATCTAAATAAGGTATTGCCCAAATAACACATAACATAGGGATCATACCAAATACAAACATTTCATTTAATTGAACATAATTAATTCCTGCTTCTCTAGTAAGTCCAATTAACATACTATACATAACAGTTAAAGTTCCAGGAACAGTTACTCTTGAAATAAACTTTTCCTTATTATTCTTCCAAGCCCTATAAATAATATAAGGAGTCATTACAGTAACACTGATACTGAGTAAAGTTACCATTATCCCTGCTTTCCAATATATTCCAAATAACATTTCAATCATTTTAATAAATTACCTCCAAAAAAATACAAACCTGCAAACACTCCAATTAAAAAATATAACCATAAATATTTTAATGTATGATCTACCGATTCTTTTAATGAATTAAATAAAGACTTTTCTCGTTCTGTTAATAATATTTTTTCCATCTTTTTCACCTTCATATTTTACCTTTTACACAGATTGTAAAGTTGGAACTTTTTGAATCCAACTAATAAATAAATTGTTCGCTCCACAAACTAAACATTTATGATCCTGAAAGTTTTTACTTACAAACTTAGATAATTGTTTAGTATTATATTTGTGATTATGAGTATACAACGTATCACACTTTTCACATAATATAGCGTCTTCTTTTTCTAACGTTTTGTTATCTCTTTTGTTTAATTTTATCATAATATTATTAAGATTTAATTCTATATAAACCTCACGCAACACTTGGGATAAACTATTAAAAAAAAGTGTAACATTACTTAACATATTCAACACCACAACCTTGACAAACAATATTATTAAAATTGTTAAAAGTCAAATCTTCTTTACAAATAGCACAATTACCTTTAATATATTCTTTCTTACAATCAATACATAAATCAGTACCCATAACAATAATATTATTACAATCAGTATTAGGAAAACCAGGACAACACTTACCAATCATGAAACCACCTTCTCAACAGATAATTCAAAAGGAGATAATAATTTTAAAGGAAAAGAATAAGTACACTCATTATCAAACTGTTTACGAACCAAAGAATGTTTAATAACATAAGACCTTAAAAATATAGGATTAATAAAATAAACTCTACCATCAGAATGAACAAACAATAACAAATCAACATTATACTTACAAGCCAAATCCAAAGCAGCAACATTAATAGACTCACCATAACCAGAAAGTTCAGGATGAGACTTAATAAATTTAGGAAAAGCAATATTAAAAGAAATGAAAAAATCCCTTTTGAAAATCATATAATACTTAGGAACATAAGAATCCTTATTATTAGAATAAGCCAAACAATGCTTATTACCATAAACAGGCTGAGAAACAAAAAATACATCATTCAACAACTTAAGTTCCTTAAGCATAAAACGATAAGCAAAATCACAATTAGGAAAAGACATTAAACAATCCTCCGCAAATTCTTATGATGACGCTGACACATCCTACAAACAGAACAAACAACAGGCTTCATACAAAGCTTAAAATTACAAATAATATTCATTTAGCCTCTTCTAACATTAATTGTATTCTAGAAGTTATAACAATAATCCAACCAAACAAAGCCAAAAAATTATCCTTATACAATGTGGTAATACAAATACCAACAGCAAAGATAATCATAACAATGTTAAACACATCAGTAAATTTTTTATTCATCTTATTCACCTATAAAATATTGCGATCTTATCACCAATTTCCATAGTCCAACCTTCACGCTGCAACTTAGAAATCTCCATCAAAGTCAACTTATCAGCATTCTCACGAGACTCATAAATAACCTCATCAAAAACATCAACATTAAAAACCTCACTCATCAGAATCACCTCTTGGAATTTTCCAATCATAACGCTTACAATTAGGACAAGACTTAGGATCAATAACAGATTTCCATTCGTAACCACACTTTAAACATTTCTTTTCTTTTTTCATAAATTTCACCTTTTAATATTTTCGCCCAGCAACAAACCAAACAACTTACGTTATATTTCATATGCGAAATTAGTTTGTGACTACAAGAGTTGGGATTGAAGCTTGAAGCCTCCTTTTACGATCTGTTAGTCAAATTTTATGTCTCCACAAATTGAGTTAATCTCGAACAACCGATAAACACTCCTGTACTGTTTAGCGAATATCATAGGTAGTTTTTATCCTGGATACCCAGCCAGTTATCTCCGTATATAATATAACTTCAAGAACGCCAACAAATAAAAACATTGGACTTAGATCCATCATCAGCCTTTGCTTAACCAATTACTTTAATATTAATATTATTATTAGGATATATAAATATTGTTGTATTTCAGAATGTCTAAAACCTTTAAGCAAAGAACAAAAACTTTAAGCATTTCTAATAAACTTATCCATCAACCAATCACCCAACAAAACCTTATCAGACTTCTCAAGCTCAGAAACCAAATCTTTATTCAAAGATAAATCAGACCACACAACAATCTTAGACTTAACAAAATCCAACTTAGAAATTTTAGGTTTATTAAAATCTTGAATTACAGAAGATAATTTTTCAACCTGTAAAGAAATATTATTAATAGCAGAAACGTGACCTACAATATTTTCAGCAAACATAGCCTGAACTTTCAAGAAAGAAGATAAAGTTAAAACTTCACCAGTAGATAAAAAATGATCTCTAATATCATTAAAGAAAGGAGCAACAACTTTTTGCATATCAACAGAAGCAGTATCAGTCTTAACAGTCTCCGCCTCATGCAAATTAAAAGAGTTATCTATAAGAAACCATAATTTACCATCTTCAGGAGCATAAACTTTAATACGATCAGAATTATCACCACACTCTTTAGCTAATCCATTATTAATACTGGCAAAATGGTTCTTAACAAGCTTAACATTAAATTTATGAGGTTTGATAAGGTCAACCTTTAAAGTATGCTCTAAACGAATAAAAAAGCTATTCCAATAATTAAAAGCCTTAGCTTGAGCATGATGAACATCCTCACCAAAAAAAGAACCAGAATCATTACCATAAATTTCAATAGAAGAAGAATACAAACGAACAGTATGACCAGCAATAAACATAGAATTATTCTTCTTCAAAATATTACTATATCTATGATCTTTCCACAAAATTTTAATATTCCACTCAAAACCATGAGAACGAATACCAGAACCAAAAGGTTCATTACCACATTGGAAATTGTGAACCTTTTTATTTGTTGTTGTTAATGCTCCTTTCTTAATTAAATTAGTTCGAATTTTATATATTGCTCTTGTAGTTACTTTACGTCTCTGAGCTACTTTAGGAATAGTTAAAAATTCTTCAGTAATAAGAAACAATACTTCCTTCTCTAATTTAGTAAGTTTAGAAATATCCTGCCCTAACAGTGAACCTTTTTGTGAACCTTTTTTAACCATTGTAAATATACTTAATATTTTTTTCTTTTATAACTATTATCAATCTAAAACAGTTCTAAAAGTTTTAAGCAATAAAAATAATTATTTGTTTTGAGTGTTCAAAAAAAAGTTAAAGGGAAGAGGGTGGTAGAAAATGATAAACAATTAATCAAACACCCAAAACAAATAATATCAAAAATTCCCAAGAGTAGGGATGGAGGAGATCAAAGATTAAAAGAATAAAATTTTAATCAATAAATAATACAGTAACAATAAAAGTATAAAAACATTTGTATACTAGAAAACAATAATCATTAAGTTTCACGCATAAAAATAAGAAAATTATTACCAGAACCATAAGAACCAACAAACAACCAATTATCAGCACCCAACTCCATAATAATATGTTCAGTAGACTCAATAGTCAAACGAGCCTTAACAATCTTATACTCAATACCAGGCATTAAACATCACCATATTATTAAACCTCCACTTTCAGGTTTCTTACTAAATTCAAAAAACAAATAAAATTTATTAGTTCCAACACTCTTACGCTTTTTTTCATTATCAAAACATCTAGTAAAAACAGACTTAATATTTTTTGATAAATCACCAATCAATTCATAATCCTCAAAAACAATATCATGCTTCAAAATAATAATATAATTACCAACAACAATATACTTCTTAGTAAAAGGAATATTCAAATCAACATTAATCTTAGGTTTATTTAATTTCTTACGAATCCAAGAAATAAAAACATGATGTAAAGAATTAGTATCAGCATAATTATCACGCAACCACTCATTATTCAAATGCAACAAAGTAGAAAAAGCACTAACAAACTTCCAAGAAATACCTACAAAATAAATTATATAAACTAAAAAAAAGGCTAAACCTAAATAACTAATAATAACATTATAACCAGAAACAATAAGAACAGACTGCACTAAAGGAGAAATAATATTTATTAACAAAGGTTCAAAAATAAAAATAAAAATAAAAAAAGTTAAAATTTGAGCAACAAAATGACCACCATAAGCAGTCATATCATTCTTCAAAGAAACATCCTGAGGATAATTAAAAGTAGTATTACGATTAACATAATCAATACTACACTCAGCATTATAAGGATGCTTACCTTTAATAATATCAGTCATCTAATACTCAACTTCTACCTTAGGATCTCCCCTAATCTTTCCTTTCTTCTTCTTTTCTTTTTCTTCCATAATATATACCTCCAATCAATTATATTAAAATCTTTCTAATTCAATATGCACATCTTCAATATGATTATTAACCTTACGAGAAATACAATCATTCCAAAACAGTTTCCAACAATAAGGACAAAAAGAACACCACTTAATATCACTAACATCAATCATAAATCAAACCCCATATGTTCTTCAGCATCCTTAAGAGACAAATAACCAGAAGTAATATTATAATTACCAACAACACCATCCAAACCCCTAAACAAAGGAACAAGCTTATCCTGAGTATAAACCAAATCAGACTTCAAATCATGAAAAAAACAATATTCAGGACCACCCTTAGAAAGATGCAAATCTAACAATTCAATCTTCAAAACATCCAAATCATCAATAGAACTCATACTCTGTCACCTCCTCTAACAAATACATTTAAAATTAAAGCACCAACAGCTAAACCAAAAAATAAAGGAATACTATTTATTACAGTGAAAGTAGCACTACTAATCTCTGTGCCTGTTGCATTAATAGAATTTACTACATCATTAGTAATAGGAATTGCAACACCACCAACAACACCCATAAGTACAAGTGAACCTATAACTGCTCCTAAACCACTACCAGAACTATAATTAGTTTCTGAAGTACTATCTGCATCTTCATCAAAAGAAGAACTTAATACACCATCTTCAATATCTTCATCATTAATATCATATTCTTCTAAAGCATCAAAAGAAAAATTATCATCATTAAATTCTTCAACACAAAATTTTAAATCCTCATCAACAAAATTACCCAAAACAATATTATGTTCATCATCAACAAATTGTTCAGTCAATTCAGTAATCTTAGTATCAAACTCTTCCTTCAAATCGTCAAGACAAGAATCAATATCATCATTAATTTCTCCAACCTCATCATCAAGTTCTTCTTTTACATCTTCAACTTCACTTCTATAATCAGCCCTTGTTTCTCTTCTATCTTCAGCATCATCAGAATCATTTAAAACTTCATTAAAATCATTTTTTTTCTCAATAAGAATTTCATTAATCTTTTTATTAAGTTTTATCAAATTAACACTCTTACTAATAGCAACCTTTTCTTGAGAAGCTAAATATTTAAGTTTAACAATTTCAACATGAGAATCAAAAAGTTCCTTACGAGAAGTTTTTAATCTACTAATACTATCACTAACACTTTCATCAACAGGATAAACTTCTTTATTATGAATAACAGGATTATCTCTTAAATCTTTAACAATAGCATCTTCAGGAATATAATTATTTATTGCTTTTGAAAAACTACTTTCTTCAGGTTCTTCTTTATTTTTTAAAGTATTATTTCTAGAATTACGTTTATCAATAATTCTTTGTTGTTCAGCTAACCTTCGTTTCTTTAAATTATCATTATTATTTTTCAAAATCATTACCTCACAATATTATTAAATAAAAAAAAATAAAAAAATAAAGGAATAAAAATTTATTCCTTATTGTTCTTCTTTGCGTTTCCAGGTATTTTAGGAAGATCTAAAGATTCAGCAGATTCCTCAGTTACTACTTCAGCTTCAGTAACTTCAGATTTCTTTTCATCCTTAGCAGTTTCTTGTTCTGCTAAAGACTTAAGACCTAAAGCTGAAAGTCCTAAATCATTAGGTCGAGCAAGTTTATTCAAAATTGCATCAGCAGTAGTATTATCTGCAACAGACATAGACTGAATCATTTTACCTAATTCAAAACCTTCTTCACCAGCTTTACCACCACCAGCAAAAACTTTAACATCAGCAACAGCTAACGCTTTAGCAGTTTCAACACCAACCTTTAATTGCATATCAACAACCTTCTCAGCAACCAAAGCCCTAATAGCAGAATCACCAAACTTATTAAGAGCAACCTGTAATTTTTCTTTAGCTTCAGCTTCTGCTAAACCTTTCTCTCTAATAGGTGCAGCTTCTCCTTTAGCAATCTCTTCAGCCTTTGCTCTATCTCCTTCTCCCTCAAGCTTCTTCTGTTCTTTTAAAATAGCTTCTTGTTCTTTACTCTGATTAGCTTCAATAAGAACTTTCTCTTTAGTAATTTTAGCTTGTTGAACAGTTTGAACTTGAATAACTTCAAACCTTTTCTCTTCAGCTTTCTTTTCCTGTTCAGCAATCTTTTGAGCTTTTAATTGTTCTTGTTCACCAATAACTTTATCTTTCTCAATCTCTCTTTGCCTACCTTTCTCTTCAGCTTCAGCTTCTTTAATTCTTGCCTGTTTGTTCTTTTCAGCGTTTTGTTCTCTAGTAGTAGCATTAATTTCTACTTCTCTTCGCTTACTAATATCTGAAATTATACTAGAATCTTTAGTATCTTGAAAGTCTACAAGTTGGAAATTTATAAGTTTTAAACCCCACTTCTCTAAATCATTAGACATTTCTTCTTGAATTTCTTGATCCATCTTCTTCTTATTTGCTCTTGCATCAATAACATTATATTTAACAGTAACAGCTCTTACAGAAGATTTAATAACTTCTCTTAATTGTTCCTGTAATTCTTCATCAGAAATAAAAGTTTCAGCAGCAGTTTCAACATCAATAATTCTATACTTAGTAGAAGATTTAACATTATATCTAGCCTGACCTTTCTCATAAGTTTCTTGTTCAACAAATAAGTCTTTTATAGTTACATCCATTATTCTAATGGCACGACCAACAAAAGCAATCCAACCTGGAATAGCAAAATAAGTTTTCTTACCATCACTAGAAACTTTACTATCACTAGAAACAACAAACTTACTTCTAGGCGTTACAACTAAATGTGCTTCACTAGGATCAACAATCCTATACCATGCAAAAGCACAAACCACAAAAAGTACTATTAAAGCACCAATTATTATTCCAATCATTTTCTTTTTTCCTCCGCAGAGATTTTAATATCTCCTGTCTTAACTTTACCAAAAATATTGTTTGCTATGATTAATTCAGAATGGTCAATACCTTTATCATTCCAACACAAAACAAAATTTTCGTCATTATCTAAACAATCATATAATTTTTCAATCTCATTATTTTGAGAAAGAACAATACAATCATTATTCACTACACTTGCATAAAATTTTTCCATTATATTTTTACCCCATTACTTTTTAATTCATTAATATCCTCATGAACCTTAATCTTCAAATCAACAATAGACAATTTCCTATTAACAACCTCTTGTTCACCAAGAATAATTTCACGATCCTTCTTCAACTCTTCATAAGACTTAACATTATTCAAAAAATCATTAATCAACTTGATCATTTATTATCCTCCTTATCGAGAGTTTTCTTAACATTAAAAACCAAAGAAATAAACCAACAAGAAAAAATAATAAATAAATCAAACAATACATTAACAAAAAAAGAAAAAAAAGAAAAAAAAGAAGAAAACAAATTTTTAGAATCAGACTTCAATTTAAACTGATGAATAACCAAACGATTATGATTAGCCTCAATCTTATTAAAATCATCAACCATAATTAATTATCCTCTATATCGTTAACGATACTACAAACAACCTTTCCAGTATTCTTAGTTGCACCATAAGAAACAACACCCAAAAAAATACCAATACCAACAGGCAAAGCAACAATCCACAACAAAGGATTACCATAAGCCAAAAAACTTTTAAATTTCATAATCAATCACCCTCATCTTTTTTATTTTTATATTTTTTACCAAAATAAACATTAATTCTAAACCATACTGCTACTAAAAATATAATTCCTAAACTTAAAATAACTTTATCTAAATCATTCTTAAAAGCATTCATTAAACCTTGAGCAATACTTCCTACAAGTAAAAGAAAAGTACTAGCCAAACATATACTCAAAAGTTTAGTAAGAACTAATTCATAAGTACCATCATCAAAAATATCACTTTTTAATAAACGAAAATAAATTATTTCAACAACCAATAAAGCTAATGAACAAAATAAAGTCCAACCAAAAAAACCATTTTTAAAAAAGAAATCTATTAAATATTCTTCATACATTTTTAATCATCCTCTTCTTTCTTTTCAATTCCTTGAACAAGAATATTATTTAATTCTTTACATAATCTAATATCTTCATTACTTAAATTTTTAATCATGTAACCTTGACATTCACATTCTTCACATTTTAAACCAGCTATTAATTTCTTTGTTATTAACTTACCACAATCAAATTCAAAATCTTCCCTACATCCACAATTCAAACACAAAAAATTAACTTCATATTGTTCTTCATCCACTTTAATCATCCCCTATTCTTTTTTTTAATAATTTATAACTTTGATCTAATAATAAAAAGTTAATAACAATAATGCAACCATAAGCCAATTTAAAATTAATATTAATTTCATTAACTAATTTGAAAATAAAAAAACATAATGAGAATAATGATAAAGTACAAAAAAATATAGGAGTTAATTTATTAAACATTTAATCTTCACCTTTTATACTTTTTATTTTATTACTTAAAACATTTAATTTTCCTGTAAATTCAAAAACAGAATATAATAATATAATTATACAAGAAACAATAATAGTATCATTCATTTATCTTCACCTTTTGGAACTTTAACTTTATCACCACAATTAGGACAAGAAGCTTTTAATAATTTAGATTTAGTTTTCCAAGAATATTTACATTTTTTACAATTTATATCTTTTTTAATTTTTAAACACCCAATAATAATAAGTATAATAATAGTATATAAATTAATCGGTTTTATAAAATATATATTACAATAAAGACCTTCCAAAAAAATCATCCAAAAAAGAATCCATAGAAGAATCATCAAACAATTTAGTACAAGAAGAACAAGACTTAACATTACGAGAAGAACCCTTAGATACTAAACGAAAATTATTACCACACTTCTCACAACTAACACTAACCACAATAACCTCCTAAGTCATAAATTTCACAACTGCACTACCATAAAATAATGCTACAATCAACAAAGCAAAATTAACAATCCACTGAGCATTAATAACATCACCAAACCAACCGATAGCAACAAACATACCAAGCAAAGGCAAGATGAAAGTTACAGATAAACGCAAATCTAAACCACGAGCTAACAATACAATAAAGAAAATACCACAAATAAGTAAAGCCAAAATACCAGTAGAACCAGTAAAGTACAAAACTAAATTATCCAATAAAATATTAAAATCAGTAAATGAAGTCATGAACCAGAACCTCCACGAATAAAGAAAGCCACACCAAAAAATATAACAACTAGAATAGGCAAACCAAAAATTAAAACTAATTCAGTAGGCAAACCAATACCAATAAATAAACCTAAAGGAGTGAAAGTCAAATTAACAATCAAATTAATAAATCTCGATACGGCACGTAATTGATCTACAAAATCCAAAGCATTAGAACCGGCCTCATCAACAGACTGAGGAAGAACATTAGTCAAACCATCATTAACAGCAACAGTACCCTGAGCTTCTAACTTATCCAAATCAACAAAATTAGAAAGTAATTGACTACTATCATCACCAACAACTCTAACACCACCAACAAACAATAATATATTAATACTCATCAACAATAAAAATCCTTTAAGTAAAGCAGAAGCCATTATCTAAAACCCCCACTTGAAACATCTGCAACAATAATAAAAGTAATAGCAATCATAGATACAAGAACTAATTGAGTAGGTAAAAAACCAAAAGAAGAAATTAAACCCAAACCAGCAAGTCCTCCAATAGCTCCAATAGTCATAGAACCAGATACAGAAGATAAAAACAAAATAAGAAATACCACAATAATAAAAGGTATCATTCCACGAATAGGATTAGTAGTAGGCAAATCAACAAGATCATCAAACAAACCATTAGTTAAAGTAATATTAGTAGGAACAATATCAGACAAGAAAATAGTACTATTCCAAAAGAAAATTTCAGAAGTTAAAGTAGAACGAAAAAAGAACTCCACAAGTAAAGTATTCTGCAAAGAATTATCAATACCAGAAATAGATAAAACTTCAACACCACCAACAGGAACACCAGAAGTTAATACAGAAAAATTATTACCCAAATAAGAAGTATTAAAACCATAAAATAATAAAGAACCAGAAGCAGAATTAATAACCAAAGAAACATTAACAAAAGAACTATTAGGAACATAAGTAAAAGAAGTAAAATAAATAATATCCTCAAAAACAGAAATGAAACGATCAATACCAGAAGTAGTCAAAGTAACAGTAAAAGAATTAGCAATAGGAATAATAGTACCAGTAAAAGTATCAAAACCATCAGCAGTAACAAAAAAAGAATATTCAACATTAGGATCTAAAAATACTTCAGCAACACCAGAAAAGTCAGTCATACCCTGAGCAACAGTAATCAAAGAACCATTAACATTCTGCAAAAAAGACAACGTAGCATCAGAAATAGAATTACCAAAATCAGAAACCACAGTAAAAATTTTAGAATCCTTAGAATCAGACATATAAGAATTAACAAATTGGTGAGAAGAATCCTCAACAGTAACAAACAAAACAGTATCATCAAAACCAGAAGAAGAAAAAGTAATAGTATAACTATCATCATTTAAATTATCCAAATATAAAGAACCATTAGAAGTAACAGCATCAACAGTAATAGTAGAACCAACCAAAGAAACATTAACATCCTGAGACATAAAAATTAAGTCAGAAAGATTAAAAATAGAAAAAGAAATAGAATTATTAGTAAACAAAGAAATATTAATATTCAAATTAGAAACACCAGTAGTATTAAAAGAAGACAAATTAAAAAAATTATTAGAAGATGCAAAACCCAAAATAGTATCCAACTGAACATTAAAAGGCAAACCCTGAATCATAGGTAAAAAAACAAAACCAGTAATAGAATTAAAAGTATCAGAAAAAAGATTAGGAACATTAACATAAGAACCAGAAAAATTAATGATAGGAGAAGAATCCAAAATATTAAATACAGAAAGATTAGTCAATAAATTATACAAACCATCAATACTAACAGTACCATTTTGTAAAGGAACAACATTAATTTCTTGAGTCAAATTAAAATAACCAAACTTAGAAGCAGTAACATTATGAAAACCAGCAGACAAGAAAAAATTATCATCAACAATACCATCAACAGAATAATTAGCTAACAAAGAATCACCAGTAACCAACTCTAAAGAAGAAAAATTAATTATAGACTGCTTAAGAAAAACATTCAAATCTTGAGAAGTATTATGATTAATAAAAGAAGAAGAAAAATATAATGGAGAAGATACAGTTAAATTATCAAAATTTAATAAAGAAAACAAATTAGCAGTTCCATTAATAGAAGATGTTGTAGTTCCTGAAGAATCAGTAACATTAAATAATAATATAGAATTATTATTCCAAATATTAAAAGTAGTAACATTATAAGAATTAAAAAAGAAAGTAGTAACATCAGTAACGTAAGAAACAACATCACCACCTTGTAATTTACAATCAGAATTAGTACAAGAAGCCCACAATTCAATAGTATAATTACCAACAGGAACATCATTAAAAACGTGCTGTAAAATTCCTACACCAACATTAGTATTTATATCTCTAGAATTAGTTACAGAAGTTAAATTAACAGAATTAATAAGACGAAATTGGAAAGAAGAAGTAGTTAAAGAACTACTATTAACAGGAAAACCTCCTTTAACATAAACATTAGCAAGAGCATGATCCGTATTTCCTCCTGGAAATTCTGCAATTTTAGTTAATGAAGCTGAAGTAATATTTATATCAGTTAAAGAAATTCCCCCAACTTGTGGTAAGTGAGTAAAAAATTCTGAAGATTGAATAAGAAAATCAAAATCCGCATTAGAACCACTAGCAAAAAGAGAAATATTCAAAGTAGAATTAACAGTAACATTATTCAAATTACAAATACCAGCAACAGAACCAGTCTTTAAAGTATCAACAGTTCTAGGATAAATACTACAATTAGTTCCATTAATAGACAACATAGAATTTAATAATTCGCTACTAACAGCATTATTAGTATATTCAGCCCTCCAATTAACAACCAAATTAGAAACAGCACCTTCAGTATTAGAAACAGATAAGTTAGATACAGTAAATAAGTAAGAACCAACCTCAGACAATACACCAGAAGAAGTAGAAACTAAAAGATTAGTAGTTAAATGATTAATATCACGACCAGATTCATCCATCAAAATGTGAGTTACAAGTTCAGAATTAGAATAAGTAATACTACCAACACCACTAGATCTTCTACATTGATACTTAAGATTAACACTACCTTCATCTTTAGTAAAATTTGTAGTCATAACTTCCAAATTACCCAATAAACCCAAACCATCATTATCCCTAGTAATCAAAGAATCAAAAGTATCAACATCATCAACCAAAACTCTACACTCAGCAGAATTAGCAGAATTAGATTCTATCTGTCCAACAACTTCAACCCACAAATTAGTATCATTATCAGAAATATTAAAATTAACATCTAAAATGTTCTGAAAATTAGTAGAACCAGAAGCTAAAGAACCAATCTGAGAAGCTTCAAAAGTAGACTCCAAAGATTCATTAACCTCTTCAATAGTGCTAAAAGGATATTGATTACCCAAAACATTCTCATCAAACAAATCAGAAGCTTCAGTAGGTGTTAATGTTCTATTAGCATAAATCATGTGTTCATCTAAATTTCCTACAAAATTTGTACTTGAACCTCCAGTTTGTGAACCAATAATATAATCAGCACTAAAACCAAAATCATTCATTGTTCCTGACTGTGTTCCTCCTTCTTGAACACCATCAACAAACATTTTAATTTCTGAATTAGTGCCACTAATTCTATTATAAGTAATTATAATATTGTGGTATGTTCCGTCTGCTATATCTGTTGTAGAAGTAACTTCTAATACGTTTGTTCCGTCATATATAAGAAGGTCTGCTTTATCAGGGAAACTTCCGTGATCTGATGCAAATTTAGATAATGGCATTCTTTTAGTTGCAGACCACCAACCTAAAATTTCTACTAAACTTGTTATTCCTGTAGCTTGATTTACCCATACACTTATAGTCCAATTCTTATTATAAACTATTATACTATTTAAATCTCCATAACTAATCAAATCCGTTCCATCATAAGAATAATCAGAAGTAATAAAACCTGAAGCATCATAAGTTGCACCTGTTACTGTTCCATTATAAAATCCAGAAACAGAATTAATTTGATTAGAAGAATCTATTGTGAAAGCACCATATATTAAAGCATCATCATCTAAAGTTAAAGCAGAAATAAAACTAGAAAAAAGCAATAATAACAATCCAAATAATAAAAATTTCTTATTAACCAAAAAAGAAACCCTCCCCAGAAGAAGCAATAGCCAACAAAAAAGCAACAACAACAATTAACATAATCCACATAATAGACTTAACAATAAAAGCAGTAGCAGAACCCATAGAACCAACAGAAGAAGAAATAATAGAAAACAAGATAGGAGAAGCCAAAATAAACATAATAGAAATAACACTAAAAACTAAAAGATTCTTAAAAATTTGACCTTTACAATTCAAAATAAATCCTCCTTAGACAAAGAATCATTAATACTTTTCAAATCTTCTTTTCCTTCAAGATCTAATTTATTAAAAAATTTATTAACATCATCATTATCACGTTCACTATTCCTAATTAAATTATCTAAATTCATAATCATTTTCTTAATTTTAAATCTTGATTCATTTCAACTTCCTTAACAAAATCATCCTTCTCCAATAAAGGAATATCCAAAACTCTCTTAACCATAAACTTCACCTCCTAAAAATTTTATTAATATCAAAAGAAACTCCTACTTCTTTTTCTTGCAAGTAAACCTTTAAATGTTATTCCTTCCTTTTCGCCAGGAGAAGAAATCCTAAACTTAGTCTTCTCAACAATATCAAAAGGAGAAGATTTTCCTACTCTAAATTGTTCTCCTAATGGTTTAATAAATTTAGCAGCAAGTAATCTTTTACCTGTTCTTTCCTCAATTAAACCAGCAGTTACAGCGGGTGTATTATCTAAAACTTCTTTTGCTAAAGATAAAGCAGTTTTTTCTTTTAATCCTTTAGTAATAGTAAAAGTTTCTAGTCCTGGTTTACCTATTGTTAAAGTTAATAAATCTTCCTTCTTCTTACGCTTCTTTTCATCATCATCAGATAATAATAAAGGCTTACTAATTAATTCACTTATAGGTGGTTGTCTTGAAACTTGTCTTGTAGTTAAAGGTTCTACTAATTGAGAAACAGTAATTTGTTGTAATTCTTGTTCCTGTAATTGTGCTTGTTCTTGTGCTTGTGATTGTTGTTGTCTTGTTCTAGTATCACTTAAAGACTCTATCATAACATCAGGAATTATTGAAGCTTCTTGTATTGGTAATGTAGAAATTGAAGGTATAACTGTAATATCTTGCTTAGGTAATTGTGATATTGAAGGACTAACAGCTTCACTTAAAGAAGGAAGAGTATCTATTATTAAATCAGTATCAGGATCTAAACTAATTAAAGGTAAAGGCTTACCTCCTTTAACTGCTTTTGTAAATACTTCTGTAAACTTTTCAGGAGTAAATATTGCTTCTCTTAATGGAGATTTTAATTTAGTAACTCCTTTTTGTATTTGTAAAATACTTTCAAGTCCAAATCCTGTTGGGTCTGCAAATATTAATTTACTAACATCAGTTGGTACATCATTTAATGCTTTTGTTCTTTCTAAAGCTAACTCTTCGGGAGTTTTAGTTATTCTACCAAAATCTTCTACTTCTCTTTGAAAACCTTTTAGTTCTTGTTTAATTGGTGCTTTTTCTAAAGGTGTAGGTTTACCTTCAATAATATCTACTATTGTTTGTCCACTCTCAGTAATCCTAACAGTCTTTTTAACTCCTAAGATTGTTTGTGTAGGATCTATTTGAGCTTTAAAGAATGGGTCAACTACTGCTCGTGGTTGAAATTGTTTTTCTAAAGTTAAAGTACTTATAGGATCAAAAGGTTTAGGTTCTAATTGAGTTTGAAAAGTTGTTTCCCCTCTCGATATTATTCCTTTTCCTGACAAAACAGGATCAACACCTAACTCTAATAATGCAGGATCTAAAACTTGAAATCCAGAAACTTCTGTAAAATCCCCAAGTCCTTTACTTCCTTCTATTGTAACTGTTTGTTGTCTTTTAACATTTGCTCTAAATTCTTTAACTTTAGTAATTCCTTTAGGTCCTAATTTAATAAATTCACCAAGAACAAATGCAGTTCCTAATTCTCCCAATGCTCCTGGTCTACTAACATCAAAAATTGTTCTAGTTGTTGCAGTAGGATTAATAAAAGCTTGAATAGGTAATTCAACAAAACCTTTAACAGTTGCAACAGGATTAAGAACAGCATCAATTAATGTTAAACCTGTAATTCCTAATTCTCCCTTAACAACAGTTCCAAGACCTGTCAAACCTTTCTCAATATCTAATAAAAGTTCTTTTTGTGTTTTAACATCTGATTGTAATTTTGAAGCTTCTTCAAATTCTAATTTACCAAGTTCAATATCTCTTATAGCTCTACCTCTAGGTGTGTCTTCTCCTTTAGTTAAAGTAGAAATAGGTTTTTGTTCAGGAAATACTTTTCTTGCTTGAGAACTTAAATCTTGTTGTCGTAATTCTTGAACACTTGGTTGTCTAGGAATAACTTTTGTAAATACAGGTCTAACCTGTTCCTCTATTGCTTGAGGTTCAACACTAACTTTTCTTGGTTGAGTAATTTCAATACCTGGATCAACTCTTTCTATTCTTGGAGTTCCAGGTTTACCTCTACTTCTTCTTCTTGGAGAAGGAGCAGGAGGACCAACAAAATCATCAGGAGAAGGTTGAGTAGGTTCAGTAGGAATAAAAGGATCTAAAACAGCACCAGGATCAGGCAAAGGTTCAGGAGTAGGTTGACGAGGACCAACAAAAGGATCTTCAACTCTTGGTAAAGGACCAACAAAACTATTATCTTCCTCAGGTGATTTTACATCTGGTTGAATAATTTGAGGAGCAGGAAGAGGACCAACAAAATCAGCCATTAAAAACACCTCTTATCTTCTTCAGGAGTAAATTTAGGAATTAGTGTAAACACTTGGGGAGGTGGTATAGTAGTTTGGTCTGCCATAATAAAAAATCACTCTAAAAATATTGTTGATTTACTATTATTTAAGTATTGTTATTATTCACAATATATATTAAACCAATTTTTTACTATAAATAAATTTCTATACTAGAATACATTAAAGCTTAAATAGTACTAGAATAATATATTAAAAGTCGGGTGACATATACAATGGATAAAAAAGGTCAATTAGGCGGAAGAGTACTAACAGTTATTTTTGGAATAATCTTAGTTGTTGCGGTAGCAATACCAATTACTCAAGACGTTATTAATGATGCAAATTTAACTGGAACAACTGCAACAGTAGTAGGTTTCATACCGTTATTCTTAGGATTAGCAGGATTAGCATTAGCAGCTGCATTAGTTTCTTAGGATACTAATTCTATTGTGAATGTCACGTGTTAGGCGGAATCCTAACTAACTTTATATTTTTTTTATTTTAATTAACAAAACTATCACACTAAACTTTGTCGGGTGATAAACTCATGGAAAACAAAAAAGGTCAAATGGACGGAATGGGAGGAAGAGTACTAACAGTAATTTTTGGAATAATATTAATTGTTGCAGTAGCAATACCAATAACAAACGATATCCTAAATCAAACTCAAACAATAGAACAAAATATTAGTGGAAACCTAACAAACGTCACAACAAATGTAATCACTGGAACGACAGCAACAGTAATAGGTTTCATACCACTATTCTTAGGATTAGCAGGATTAGCATTAGCAGCAGCATTAGTTAGCTAAAATTATATTTATTTTTTTATTTTTTTTATTTTAAAAAAACATCAAAAGGAACAAATGGTCAATATACAAATAATAACATTAGCAACAATCATTGCAGGAATATTATTAATTAGTGGATTAACATTTAAAAAAAAAGCATTATTTTTAGCATTAGGAGGAGGAATATTATTAATGTTCATGGGAATAATAATATCAGGAAACCCAATAGAATTTAAGTCAGGAAGTATAGCAATAATAAACAATACAGTACTAAACAATTCAGGAATAAACAACAGCATAATAAACGAAACATTTACTTACACAACACAAAACAATTTTCTAAATACAATAATAGGAGGAATATATTTATTAACAGGACTAGGAACAATACTAGGAACAACAATACTATTATTTCAAGACAGAAAAAAGAAAAAAGAAGAAGATTTAGATGAAGAATAAAATAATTGGGTGAATAATAAATTATGACAGCACAACAAGAAGATCAAGCAATGTTAAAATATTTAAATGCAAGAGATTATCAAGCACAATTCTTATTAGATCCTGACATTAAAGGATTAGTAGACTTTATACATTTAGACAAAAATTTAGCAATAACAAACTTAAAACACAATACAATAATCAATGAAGTAGAAGAAGCAAAAGCAATATTAAAAGCATTACACGTATTAAACAATCCTATACATTACAAAAAAGAACAAAAGTTTGTAGGACATAAAGCAGAAAAGCAAGAAGATGGAAGCATATTACAAGTTGCAGTATATAGAGAAGAATTTGTACCTAAATTTCCAAAAACATTTCATAATCTTAAAGCAGAATTTATATCTTTTGTTAATGTTGCAGCAGCAAGAGGAGGTCATAGAATAAAAATGGCAATAACAAACAGATTAGAAAAAGAAGAAACAATAGCAAACAAAACTCAAGCAACAAAAAAACAATTTAATTTTAAAAGTTAGTAGGTGAAAAATAATTATGGAAGAAAAAAAACAAGAAGAAAAAAATAAAGTTTCAAAAGATTGGGGTAAAACAATAAGAAGAGTAATAGTAATATTTGTGTTTGGATTCTTAGGAACATTTATGTTTTACATATCAAAAGCTCAAGCACCAAGTACTGCAAGTATAATAATGTGGAATACAATAAGCATAATGTTCAATATACTAATAATATTTGTATTAATAGGAACAGGTGTAGGAATAGATGTAATAAAAAGATTCTTAAACAAATTTAAATATAAATCAGGAAATTACATGAACTCACTACAATTAATGAAAAGTGGAGTAGTAAGAGAAAGATTCATAAAACAAGATAAAGACACAAAACAATACAAAATAAATGGTGAATCATATATTGCAGTTCCTCAATTAATTGTAAATTATAAAGGAATACCATCATACTTTCATAGAGAAGGAAATCCTGACCCATTAGACTTATGGGATAAAGATTTAACAGGAGATTTAGCAAATAATGAAATGGACAATGTGATGAATGCAAGAGGAATATTTGACTTTAAAGAATGGTTAAACAAAAATATGAATTTAGTATTAATAGCATTAGTAGGAATGATTATAATAACAGGAATAGCAGGATATTTTGGATTTAGCGTATTTAATATGTTAAATGATGGAACATACAAAGCAGTAGAAGTATCATGCAAAATAGCACCAGAAGCAATAAAAGCAGCAATGCTAGGAGTATAAAAAAGATGAAAAATCAAACAGTAGCAGACATAAAAATTAAAGAAAAAATAGGAGATCATTATACACAAATAGACAAAATAACAAACAAACCAATAAATGAATGTATAAGATTATTAGAAATAAAGTATGCAACAAAAAAGTACAAGAAAAAAGATTTCCTAGTAAGAATACAAACAGTATTCTCTAAAGGAGAAAAAGAAGCAGAAGAAATATACAACAAAATAAAAAATGGAAAATAACGAAGAAAAACAAAATTTTATCTTTACAGACAGTTATAGAACAAAACAAAACATTTGGGATGCATACGACGGATTCCTGGAACATTACAACAATTACATAATGTATAATGCAGGAGGAATAATGGACCCAGAAATAGAACTAGGACTAATAAAATATACAACATACTTTTATGAAGAAATAGAATTATTCATACCAAACTTTTTCAAAAGAACAAAAAGTAAAGAAAATCCTGAAATAGAACAAATTAAACAAATAATGAATAAAACAGCAAGAAGCAGAAAAGAGGAAGATTACAAAATAATAAGAAAATTCTTTAATAAATTTATGGTAGAAAGTGGAATAAAAAATATAGTAAAAGAAAAGCATGGACCAATAGATGAAAGATGAGTCATAAAGAAGTAATAATAGGAACACATCATTTTAAGATGCATAGAATGTTATGTGAAGAAGTATTAGATCAAATAAAAAAACATAATAAAGACGATTGGGATTTTAAATTATTAGTTTCTGGCGATGGAATGACAAGAACAGGAAAAAGCACAATAGCAGTACAAATAGCATTTTATCTAGATCATACTTTTGCAGCTAATTGGAAAGAAAGAATGATCTTTGATGGAAATAAATTAATAGAAACAGCAAATAAATTATCGCCAGGACAAGCAATAGTATATGATGAAGCAAAAGCAGGATTAGATAGTAAAAAACAAATGGAAAAATATACTAAAAATTTATTAGATTTTTTCAGTCAATGTGGAAACTTAAATTTATTTGTAATAATAGTACTTCCAGAATTTTTTGAATTACCAAAAGGAATAGCACTAACACAAAGCAGATTCTTAATAAATTGTTATTCACCAAATGGATATACTAGAGGATACTTCGAATTTTATAACAGGAAAGACAAAAGGTACTTATACATTAAAGGAACAAAATATTTAGATTATACACAACAAAAAGCAACATTCACAGGAACATTCACAAAATATTTACCATTTAACAGATTAAGATATGAAAGACTAAAAACAGATACACTAACTAAAATAAGAAATAGAGAAAATATTAGTGAAGTAAAGAAGAGAGAAGAGTTACATAGAAAAAGAGTTACAGTATTAATAAAGAAGTTACAAGAGTTAGGTATTAAGATACCTAGAATAGCAGACTTATTAATAGTTGATAGGACAACAGTTTACAATTACTTAAAAGGTAAATAAATGTTGATGTTGATGTTGATTATTATATAATAATACTGTATCTAAACTTACTTAAGCAAACCTAAAAGAGAGACAAAAAGTTGAAAAAAAAATGATTTTAACGAAAAAAATAGGAGAAAATTATGGCAAAAAAAGAAAGATATTGTAAAAGTTGTGGAATACAACTAAATAAAGATAATGATGCAGTAATAATTAAAGTATTCAGAAAGGAAATAAGAATACCTACTGGTTATTGTAAGAAATGTGCAAGACACACAAGAGATACAATGCAGGAAGTATGGGATCGAAAGAAAAAGATAGGACCAGGATTAAGAGAAGCAGTAGGAGATCAAATATTTGGCAAGGCAAAACCAAACATTAAGAAGGTCCTAAAAAATCAGAAGTCAATAGATAAGATTATTAAGAAAGCAAAAAAGAAAGGTCTTAATACTAAAGATATAGAAAAAGGAATAGGAATATTCAAAGAATTAAATGATGAAAAAAATAATTAATATAATAAAAGAATGGAAAAATTATAGAGACAAAAATAAGATAACAAAATGAAATATGTAATGAATAAAAAAATAATGTGGATACCTATAATATTTGGAATAATAATATTTAGTACATTAATAATACAAGAAGGAACAAATATAATAGGACCAACAGAAACAATAATATGTTCAGAATTATCTTATGACAATTGTAAAAATCCATTATATAATATAGAAGATTGTTTAATAGGAAAAGAACATTCTTGTCAAAAAACAATAACACCAGGAACAACAATAAATATTAATCAACAAAAAAATAAGTTAATTCCAATATTAAATTATGGAATATGGATCTTAATAATAAAAGTATTATTAATCAATCACATATTATATAATAGGAAATATCCAATAATAAAAAAGATAAAAGAAATAATAAAAACATTAAAAGAAAAT